>JAAIGF010033931.1_pt1 | contig 83906 bp, 80 predicted proteins | sample 6487441 | NCBI WGS metagenome assembly JAAIGF01 (sample SAMN13974129, study PRJNA590717) | phyllosphere metagenome | biome: pepper field; feature: multiple bacterial spot infested pepper fields; material: pepper leaves; isolation source: leaves from pepper fields | host: Capsicum annuum ... | reverse complement strand
GCTTACGGTTGGGATTTTTATTTGTAAATTGTATGGGTTTTAAAGCATTTGATTATGTCGAATATTGATTTTATACTGGAAGAGAAAGCTGCTGACATCGGTAATTTTTTGGTTGGTCGTCTATTACCATTTTGCCAAAAGAGGTCCATCGGACCATTTGTGTTTATCGATCATATGGGGCCAGCCTGCCTAGCGGATTATGAAAATTTGGACGTCCCTCCGCATCCGCATATTGGCTTGTCTACATTGACCTATCTATTTGATGGCGCCATGATGCATCGAGATAGTATCGGCACGGAAATAGAAATACAACCGGGCGCCGTAAACTGGATGACAGGAGGCAAAGGCGTTACACATTCGGAACGTACACCGGATTATTTGCGTAAGCAGGATAAATTCTTGCACGGATTGCAGATTTGGGTTGCTCTTCCGAAGGAATTAGAATTTATGGATCCAGAGTTTTTTCATGTAGAGGCAAAGGACATTCCCGCTTGGGAAGAAGATGCTGTGCAGTATAAGTTGATTGCGGGTAAGGCATTCGGACACAAATCGGCTGTACCCGTATATTCGCCGTTGTATATGATCGAGATCAAGTCATCTGAAGAGAAGAAAATAGATATTGGAACCCATCTGTTTGGTGAAAGCGGACTGTATATTTTAGAGGGTGAGATCGAAAATCAGGGACATGCCTACGGCCCAAAACAAATACTTATCACAAAGGACGCGCATCTATGCTCCTTCACGATGAAAGCGAACACTACCGTTTATATATTTGGCGGAGAACCATTCCCGGAAGAACGCTTTATTTTTTGGAACTTCGTGGCAACGGATAAAGCAACAATTGAGCAGGCCAAAGAAGATTGGCGTAACCGCCGCTTTCCAACAGTGATAAATGATGATGGCTACGTCCCCTTACCAAAGCCTAAAGTAAGATAGGGCTAGGAAACGCTGGAAAATTGGTGTTATTTTAGATGATATACTAATCCAATACCAATATTCCAGATTTCACTGAAATTTATGGAACCTGCATTTTTTACATAGTTTATCGTCCGCTTTTCGGTAGTACCAAGTTCATAGTATAATCCCCATTTTTTATAGCGAACTTCCGAACCCAATGTCAGGCCGATGTTCATCGCAGTGGAAAAATAGTAGTAGCCACTGTCGTAATAAGATGGCAATTTAAAAAAATAATCATCACCAAAGGAATAATTGAACCATAGACCGACCTGTAACCAGTCCATTTGTAGTGTATTTGGATAGTTGCGAACAATAGGTATGTATTTTCCTTTCACCGTTAACGAATGTATGGGATCGACAGCATAGGAGCTTGGTACATAGCCGTACATAAAATCGCCCATCCATTTTTTGTTGGGGCTTCGATAGCCGAAACCCGTGGAAAACATGCCGATATTTCCTGCGTACTGCAGTTTGACATGGTTGGGCATCAATTTGTACATTAGGCTGTCTAAATTATTAATTTGACCCTTCGCGGGCAGGAAAGCGATCAATGTCCAAATAAGGACGAATACTTTTTGCATGTTAATAAAATAATTCGTGAACAGTAACAGCAGTGCCTACAACATCAACTTTTACATAAGATCGCTTTAATAGTGTCGGTGCTACTAGATACGGAAAGCCATCATCAAAAAGATCCCGGTAATCAAAAGAATGCGAATGTCCGTGTATGGAAAGACGCGCATTGTTGGTTCTTGAGAAGATGTTTGCTAGCATTTGTGTTTTATCCTGATCAAAATCAAAGGAGATTGGCGCAATATGCGAGAGATAGATGATATTTTTCATATCCTTAAAATTGTTAGTAGCTTGTTCAATCCAGTTCAGGTTTGGGATACTACCATCAAAGGCTACTTCCCTGGAATTTGAGTTGAAGACAATAAACGCGGTGTTTCCATAGGTAAACGTGAAGTCTTCGCTTCCGAAATAACGCTGGAAAACAGTACGTCCGTTGCCCAGCATGTCGTGATTGCCGATGGTTCCTATTACCGGAAATTTCAATTTTTTGATATCATCGTAATACAGGTTATATTCAAAGTTGGCACCGTAGTCCGTGAAATCACCACCATGCAGCACAAATGCGATGCTATCGTCTGGGATTTTATTGGCATGTTGCACAAATGCCTCCAATTCATCGTAAGCGATTTGCGTATCGGAAATAATCAGAAAGGAGAAATTATCCTTTGGATTGTGTTTTGCAAGTTCTGCAAGCGCTTTGCTATTAAGATTGCGTGCTAGCGGTTTCACTTCCAACACCGAGTATTGAAAATTTCGCTTACAGGAATAAAAAATAACAGCGCTAGATAGCAAGAGCGTAGCTAATAAGGTAACGGAAAATCGCATATTGTTGATGAGCGTTGGGCATGTTGATTTAAGTTACAAGATTAGCTTTTTAATTTTTAACTTCGGCAGGTTAAAAGTCAGTTTTTAGTCAATAAAAAATCCCCAGCTATTTAGCTGGGGATTAATAAAAGTATGGTTAAAAATCTAAACTATTTAGATTTCTTTTCGTCACCTTCCATTTGCTCTTTCAATTGAGCAAGAACGTCTAAATCACCCAAAGTAGATTTCTCAACAGATTCTTTTACTTTTTTAACGGCTGAATTAGCTGCTTTTGCTTCTTTCTTACGAGCATTGAACTCCTCGATACGAGCTTCCGCTTTTTGGTCTTCCCAAATACGTGAGTGAGAGATTACCAAACGTTTGTTTTCTTTGTTGAATTCGATGATTTTAAATTCTGTAACTTCATCAACTTTTAACGCAGAACCATCCTCTTTAACAGAGTGTTTGTTCGGACAGAAGCCTTCAACACCATATTGTAGAGCAACGATATCACCTTTGTCACAAACAATTAGAAGAAAACCCTTGGGATACTTTCGAAACCATCTTCACAGAAGGTTCCGTACACGAAGGTACAGTAATCAAAGTTGGTGACAAAGGTGATATCGTAGCGTTACAATATGGTGTTGAAGGCTTCTGCCCGAACAAACACTCTGTAAAAGAAGACGGTTCTCCATTGAAAGTTGATGAAGTTGCTGAGTTCAAAATCATCGAGTTCAACAAAGAAAACAAACGTTTAGTAATCTCTCACTCCCGTATTTGGGAAGATCAAAAAGCTGAAGCGCGTATTGAAGAATTCAATGCTCGTAAAAAAGAAGCGAAAGCTGCTAATTCAGCCGTGAAAAAAGTAAAAGACTCTGTTGAGAAATCTACTTTAGGTGATCTAGACGTTCTTGCTCAATTGAAAGAGCAAATGGAAGGTGACGAAAAGAAAGCTAAGTAATTAGTTTCTTAAACATACTTTTCTGAAATCCCGGGTTCATGTAACCCGGGATTTTTTATTGACCAAAAAGTGAGTTTTAAACCAATAAAGTTTATTTATAAAGCCCTAACCTTGCCGGTAATAAAGTTAATGCGACAGGGCAAAAGCAGCTCCTCAACGTATTCAACTCCAATTCGACAGAGGTTGCTTTTGATAATAGCGTTTACAACGCAAATGGTGTAGAAGAAATAATCGATACACTACCGACAAAACTACTCTTTCTTTCACGTGTAGCACCACATTCTACCTATTTCGATCAAGCGGAAAACCAAAGAGCTTAGAGCTAGCTTTGCTAGAGCTGCAAATGCTCGTCTTTCGATCCATGATCATTAACATGCTTCTTATGACGGAATATATTTAATTCGGCATGTTTTCGACTGGATTTCGCTACCAAAGTCCGCAAATTCAAGGTGGATAGTTGATGCTTTCTACGACTTTGTGCCATCAGTATACGACGATAAACCGATCCATTCGGCGAGCATCAAGGGAAAATCTATCCTGATTCAGCATGATTACATACAATAGGCCAAACTTGATTGGCAGCAAATAGGCTTGTGGTTCAACTGCGCATTCGGCGACGCATAGCGGCGTATATCACGAACTTGGCGATACCGAAAAAAGAACCGTTAATTACGTTAAAAATCTAAATTCTATCAACTTTAATAAGATCTGGAATATCGGTATCGGCTTGCTGTATTATTACAAGTAATACAGATACGCCAGTTCTTTTCACTTTTATGTTGTTTTAGGTGCCGGCAATGGCACATAGCCATCATCGTTGATCACTTTTGGAAAAAGATGGTTTTGCCAGTCTTCTTTTGCCTTCTCAATCGTTGCTTTATCGGTAGCTACAAAATTCCAGAAGATAAAACGTTCTTCCGGAAAAGGCTCGCCACCAAAAATATAGACTGTCGTATTGGGTTTCATGGTAAACGAACACAGATGCGCGTCTTTCGTTATTAATATCTGTTTGGGACCGTAAGCATGTCCTTGATTTTCGATCTCGCCTTCCAATATATAAAGGCCGCTCTCGCCAAACAGCTGCGGACCGATATCAATCGCCTTTTCTTCCTTGGTTTTTATTTCAATCATGTACAGCGGCGAATAAATAGGTACCCCAGATTGATGCCCGAAGGCTTCGCCTGCAATCAATTTATACGACACGCCATCGCTCTCCCAACTCGGAATATCTTTTTCCTCTACATGAAAAAATTCAGGTTCCATAAACTCTAATTCTTTTGGCAAAGCCACCCAAATCTGCAAGCCGTGTAAAAACTTATCCTGCTTCCGCAAATAATCTGGCGTACGCTCGGAGTGCGTTACGCCTTTACCGCCAGTCATCCAATTGACAGCACCAGGCTTTATTTCGATCTCTGTACCGATACTATCGCGGTGCATCATGGCGCCATCAAATAAATAGGTGAGCGTAGACAGACCGATATGCGGATGTGGAGGCACATCGATATTTTCATAATCGGCCAGGCAGGCAGGCCCCATATGGTCTATAAAAACAAATGGACCGATCGATCGCTTCTGCCGAAAAGGCAACAAGCGACCAACCAAAAAATTACCGATATCGGCCGCTTTCTCTTCTAGGATAAAATCAATATTTGACATAACAACAGCTTTTTAAAACCCATACAATTTACAAATAAAAATCCCAACCGTAAGCGATTGGGATCTATATTGTCTGCTAAAAATACGTTTAACAGTTACACGTCTATCTTTGCGTATCGTGCATTTTTCTCTATAAATTCGCGACGTGGTGCAACCTCATCGCCCATCAACATGGAGAAAATACGATCACACTCCGCAGCATTTTGAATCGTCACCTGGCGCAATGTACGATGCTCCGGATCCATGGTCGTTTGCCAAAGCTGCTCGGCATTCATCTCACCAAGACCTTTATAACGTTGTACGTTTACCGACTCTTCTTTACCTCCACCTTTCAATCGCTGGATAGCCGCTAACCGTTGGTCTTCATTCCATGCGTATTCAAATTCTTTTCCTTTTTTCACCATGTAAAGCGGCGGTGTAGCGATATATACGTAACCTTTTTCAATCAACTCCTTCATGTAGCGGAAATAGAAGGTTAAAATCAACGTTGCGATGTGCGAACCATCGACGTCCGCATCGGTCATGATAACGATCTTGTGGTAACGAAGCTTTTCAACATTGAGCGCTTTAGAATCTTCTGCCGTGCCCACGCTTACGCCAAGCGCCGTAAACATATTTTTGATCTCTTCATTTTCGTAGATCTTGTGTTCCATGGCTTTCTCAACATTCAAGATTTTACCACGCAAAGGCATGATGGCTTGAAAGCGACGGTCACGACCTTGTTTTGCTGTACCACCGGCCGAATCTCCCTCGACAAAGAAAATTTCACATTTATCAGGATCGTTATCAGAACAATCGGCTAGCTTTCCGGGCAATCCGGAGCCGCCCATGACGGTTTTACGCTGCACCAATTCGCGTGCTTTGCGTGCAGCTGCACGTGCTTGCGCAGCAATAGCGACCTTTTGCACAATAGCTTTCGCCTCCCGTGGGTTTTCTTCCAGATATACACCTAAGATTTCACCAACAGCAATATCTACGGCGCCCATTACCTCATTATTCCCTAACTTGGTTTTTGTTTGTCCTTCAAACTGCGGCTCGGCAACTTTGACCGAAACCACCGCCGTCAAACCTTCCCGAAAATCGTCTCCTGTGATATCGACTTTTAGGTTTTTAAGCAATCCCGATTTATCGGCATACGCCTTTAACGTTCTGGTCAAACCGCGACGAAAACCCGCCACGTGCGTACCACCTTCAATCGTGTTGATATTGTTAACGTAAGAATGTACATTTTCCGAATAAGTGTCGTTGTACTGCAAAGCCAATTCCACCGGAATACCTTGTTTAATTCCCTCTACGTGGATCGGATCTGGAATTAATGGCTGACGTGTACCATCCAGGAATTTCACAAACTCTTGCAGTCCGCCTTCCGAATAATATTCATCAGATTTAAAAGAACCATCTTCCAATATTTCTCGCTCATCGGTCAATGTCAAACGCACACCTTTATTTAAAAAGGCAAGTTCGCGTAATCTATTGGCCAACGTATCGTAATTATAGATCGTGGTCATCGTAAATATTTCCGCATCGGGATGGAAGGTTACCGTTGTACCGGTAATATCACTCACACCAATCTCTTTCACCTCGTAAAGTGGTTTACCTTTTTGGTATTCCTGCTGGAAAACTTTTCCTTCGCGATGTACTACCGCAGAAAGGTGCGTAGAGAGTGCATTCACACAGGAAACACCTACCCCATGCAAACCGCCCGAAACTTTGTATGTATCTTTATCAAACTTACCACCGGCGTGCAAAATGGTCATAACCAATTCTAACGCAGATTTATTTTCTTTTTTATTGATTCCTGTAGGAATACCACGCCCATTATCTTTGACAGAAATAGAATTATCTTCATGGATGTTCACAAAGATATCGGTACAGTAACCGGCTACAGCCTCATCAATGGAGTTATCAACAACCTCATAGACCAAGTGATGCAAACCTTTAACACCGGTATCACCAATGTACATGGAAGGTCTCTTACGTACAGCCTCTAACCCTTCTAAAACCTGAATATTATCGGCTGAATACGTCGACGGATTCTTCTTTTCTTCGCTCATGAAATTAAATTAAAATGAGTATTGTTTAACATTCAAAAATACGATTTTTTTCGCTAAAAATCAAACTTTACGACCTTATAAAGCAGGAAAAAACGCCTGTAAAACGACCGCTAATGCTGTGCTTTTTTTTGAAGAATCGGCGAAGGAATAGGAAAAATTAATTTTTTTATCTTAGGTTTGCTTGTTGAAAGATATAAAACTTGAAAATTAGATTAGAATGAATAAACTATTCACCACAGTAACTAAAGTATCCCTGGCAGTAGCTTTGGCCGTAGCGGCGATTTCTTGTAATCAAAATGCTGGCACAGGAAGCGCAACAACAAGCGATTCTACGACTGCGAAAGCGCCGACATCTGTAAAAGAAGAAAAAATTGTCTACATCAATTCTGATACATTATCAGAGAAATACGAATATTTTAAAGACATCAGAGCTAAGCTCGAAGCTAAAGTAAAGAAAGCCCAAAGCGATCTTCAATCTAAGGGTCAGGCTTTTCAACGGGAAGTTGCAGATTACCAGCAAAAAGCAGCAACCATGAGTGCATCCGACCGTCAGGCTACTGAAGAGAAATTGGCGCGTAAGCAAGACGAATTAGGCCGTTTGGATCAAAATGCTTCGGCATCTATCCAACAAGATGAATCTACAGAATTTAACAACGTCTACAACGCCATTACTGAATACCTTAAGAAACATGCGGAAGACAATGGATACACCTTGGTATTAACCTATTCTAAATCAAACCCGACAGTATTGTACGCTGATTCTAAATTGGACATCACGGCCAATGTTATTGACGCATTGAACAAGGAATATAAAGACAAAAAAGCAAGCGAAAAGAAATAATAGCTTTTCGCTACGTTTTAACGATAACTAAAGGCTTCTCCCTCATCCGGAGAAGCCTTTTTATTTGCTTTTCCTGCGATTGATTAATACCTTGTTGGCAGATTTGAATATCCGTTATGGTAAGAACAATTTTGGATGCTGAGAAAGCAAATTTTGAATGGATTGATATCGTCGAGCCAACGATTGAAGATTTCGGCGAACTGAAAGCCAAATACAACTTGCATGAGGCATCGATCAAAGATTGTTTGCAGGTGGGACAACTTCCGAAGATCGAAGAATTTGAAAATTACCATTTTCTCATTATCCGCTCGATACCGAGTAGGTTTGATAACTTTTCGGATACACTAACCGAAATCACCGAGCGTGTATCGGTTTTTTTTGGCGAGCGGTTTGTGATCACCGTGCATCGCGGAAAAGTAGACTATCTGGAAAAACTAATCGATAACTTCCCTGTCAATAAACTTCAATCGAGTAAGCTTTTTATAAACCATCTGACATCGGAAGCGCTCAAAACATTTGAAAACCTGGTGATCAACAAGTTAAATCCACAACTGGATAGTTACGAAGAAATGGTATTTTTACACAAGCGGAAGAAGGATTTTTTACGGCAACTGTATTACATCAAGCGGCAAATAGACCTGATACGTATCATTCTCACCTTGTATAAAGATATCGTGGATATCTTTCATCTCCGGGCTTTTAAAAACATCTATACGCAAGATTTAAAAGATATTTACGCGCGTTCAACCACGCTCTACCGCAATATCTCGGAAAATACGGCGCAGTTGCTTTCTGTATACTTCAATATTGAGTCCAACCACACCAACGACATTATGCGCACACTGACCATTATTTCGGTATTTTTTATGCCGCTTACGTTTATCGTTGGGGTGTATGGCATGAACTTCAAAAGTATGCCTGAGCTAGAGTGGTATTATGGTTATCCGGCTGTCATGATTGGCATGGCCTTATTGGCTTTGTTGATCTACTATTGGTTTAAGAAAAGAAAATGGCTCTAAGAATTACCGTTTTTTTGCAACGGTCGCGATAAAGTCTTTTAAATAAAACGGCTCGAAGTAGACCAGATCTTCGAAAGCTTGCGATTCGTAGCGCTCGAAAGCTAATTTGCTTAAAAAACTCGCCGAATTTTTAAATTCAGGCTGTATATGTACGTTGCTCTGATTTTCAAACAGGGGAATGAATTTGTCTGCTCCACTACCGAAGAGCATATATTCGGTTGTCGTATCAGGAAAACTTTCGGCATCGATAATCTGCGCCGTGGTGTCAGCGATCTTGTCTCCATGTTGGTCGTACATCGCCGTATAGACTTCCATTCGACGCGCATCAATCATCGGCATTGCAATCGCTTGTAATGGTTGCTTTATTTCGCTTGCTAAGCCATTAAACATTGCATCTAAGGTGTTGATCCCGATTAAAGGTATACCTAAGCCGTAACATAATCCTTTCGCTGTAGAAACGCCGATTCGAAGTCCAGTGTATGATCCTGGCCCCATACTGACTGCAACAGCGGCAAGATCAGCCAAGCTTTTTTGGACATCTGCTAACAACTTATCTATAAAAACCGTTAAATGGCTGGCGTGCAAGTTGGGTTCCTCGGAATCGATGGTCGCGATGGTTTTTCCGTTTTTACTCAATGCGACAGCACATACTGGTGTGGCTGTTTCTATTTGTAATATGTAAATATCTTCCATAGTATAATTAAGGAACGGGATCGTGACCGTGACCTCCCCAAGGATTGCACCTTAGAATCCGTCGGATAGCCATCAATCCGCCTTTGAAAGGACCGTATTTTAGAATAGCTTCTTTACCATACTGCGAACAGGTCGGCGTATAACGGCAATTTGCCCCTAAAAACGGCGAGATAACTAATTGATAGAAACGAATGATCAAGATGAAAAGACCTTGTAAAGGCCATTTAATGATCCATTTCCAAATAAAGCTTACTACTTTCATCTTTTAATTTACCCAATACCTGCAGCATACGCTGGTGTAGCTGTGCCGATGGTAATTTCTCCTTTCCGACGTACTGAAAAGCTACAAGCAAATGTAAGGAATGTTCGTCGAGAAAATCGTAAAGAAATGACTTTTGAAGTCGGTAAGCTTCGCGCATCCTGCGCTTGATAAAGTTGCGATCTACCGCGCGTTTAAACCGTCTTTTGGAAACGGAAAGTATACACTGAACCGGAACGGACGCTGTAGATTCGGCCGGTTCGGCAAGTGTGAACACAATACGATAGGGATATAATACAAAAGAAGAACCGTTATGAAAAAGACCATCAATACGTCTTTTACTACATAACCGTTCTTCTTTTTTAAATGTATAGCTCATCGTGACAAGAGGCCGGCACAGAGGCTCGGACGAGTCACCGGCGGTTTTATTATCCTTTGTGACGATACTCGTCTGATACAGTAAGGCGTTTTCTACCTTTAGCTCTACGAGAAGCCAATACTCTTCTACCGTTAGCACTGCTCATACGCTCTTTAAATCCGTGCTTATTTCTTCTTTTTCTTTGCGAAGGCTGAAATGTTCTTTTCATGACGCTATTATGCTTATTTAAATATTTTTAATCAATACGTTCCTCTTCAAGGGAACGCAAAAGTACAGTTAATTTGGAAAAGAAACAAACATTCTTTTAAAATTTTGAAGACACGCAAATCCATGCTTGAAATTTGGACTTACGCCTTTCAATACAAGGCACGTTTTCGATCGCCAGAAGCGGGTATGAAAACCTTATTTGCTACGCAAAATGTCGCGAATTTCGGTTAGTAAAGCCTCTTCTTTTGTCGGCGCAAGTGGAGCAGCTGGTGCGGCTTCTTCTTTCTTCTTCAGCGAATTCAAGCCTTTAATAGCCAGAAAGATACAGAAAGCGATGATGATAAACTGGATAACAACGTTAATAAAAGTACCATAATTTATGGCAACCTCTGCCACTTCTGCACTGGCATCTGCCGGCGTGATCACGTACTTCAAATTACTGAAATCTACACCACCTGTGACATAGCCGATCGGCGGCATAATGATATCGTTGACCAACGATGTTACAATCTTACCGAAAGCGCCACCGATTACCACACCGACAGCGAGATCGATTACGCTACCGCGCATTGCAAATTCTTTAAATTCTTTCAAAAATCCCATAACTTAATAATTAAAATTAATCGAAAAACTAAAACTACTATAAATTATACAAAATTCAAAAGCGCGCGCTTTTTTCTGCCACAATATTTAAAAAAAGTCGAGCTAAAGTTACATAAGATAAAGACATCTCTTAATTGACTTTTTTTATATCTTTGTTACAGGACTGATTTATTACTTGGGGTGCGCTTTGGAAATTTAACTGTATCAGTAAATGAAAAAAATATTAATTGCAGACGATCATAGCATTGTACGGCTAGGGGCTTCTTTCATTATCAAGGAATTAATTCCTGATGCCACTATATTACAGGCCGAAACGTATGATGAAGTCTATAACGAACTAAAAAAAGACAGCGTCGACTTGATTTTACTCGATATTAACATGCCGGGGGGCAATAATATTAAAGTGGTAAAAGAGATTTTGGAAATACAGCCACAAGTTAAAATATTGATATTTTCGTCTTACGAAGAAAACCTGTATGCGCTACGTTACATCAGCGCAGGTGCCAGTGGCTATTTGCACAAAAACACCGCGATGTCTGAACTGAAGAATGCCATTCAAAGCATTACCACGCGCGGCAGATACATGTCTGAAGCTGTAAAAGAACTTTATATCCAAAAGCTTACGACCAGCAAATCTTCTTTTGATGGTAAAGATCAATTGCGCAAACTTTCTAACCGCGAAATGGACGTCGCCAAGCACCTGATCAAGGGCTTAGGCATCTTGGATGTAGCCAACTTGATGGAATTGAGCTCCTCCACAGTCAGCACCTATAAAAGTCGTATTTTCGAAAAGCTCAGCGTCAATAATATCCCCGAATTGATCGAACTATTTAAATTACATAACGAAGAGCAACAGTAATCCAGTTGCTCTTCTTGTTTTATCTCTTTTATATATCTTTTCAATAGCCAAGCTAGCTATTTGACCAATTAACCTAGCTTAACCGATCAATCGTTACTTCCGGAATATCCTTTACATCGGGCAATTGCAGTTCGCTTCCGGGCCGATGGATATAACCTCTTGACGGATCTAAATCCCACAACAACGGAGAAAGAAAGCGTATACAGCTTTCAAAACCTTGATTGGTGGCTGAAATATGGCCGGTGTCTTTCGAATTTTTTGCTTCGTTCTCCATCTCAAATGGACCGCTAAAACCGCGCCGGTGCAATACGGCAACAAAATCGTTCCAGTCCATATGATCTGTTCCACCAAAGCCTGGTAACATAGCTTCGTAATGATGGCGATCCCAATCATGCGAAGGTATGGTTACGCCTGCAGCGTCGGCAAGTGTTTGATCCACGTGTTGCATCGGATACATACCGCCCCATTCTGTGCGCGCTTTGGTCTTCAGGTTACGCGTAGTCTTTACATGTATACGCTTTAGGCGACTGATATCCATCTGCTCCATTACATCAACAGGATTTGTGTTTTGCCAAATATCGTGCGACGGATCGTAGATTTCTCCATGTGCTTTGCTCGGAATGAGCGCGTACATCAGCTTACGTGCGGCCAATACGGCTGGCAAATTATTATAGGTACTGGAATAACGGGCAGAACGCCAGCCTTCCATCGGGCAATTTTCGTAAACAATCGTTACGCCCAAGTCTTCGGCGTATTTCACGATCGGCTCAAATACGCGCTTGTACTCATCCAGATTTTTCTGAAAGCCGTCTACCTGATTTCCCAATTCGTGGTTATAACCAACGAATGTACCAACCTTTACATCATTTTGATCGCCGCCTAATAAATGCGCAATACGAATAAGACGCAGCAGGTGATTTTGGTTTTTAATTCTTTCAGCGGGCTCACCGCCGATCATATTTTCAAATGCCCCTAACGAAAGCCCGAGACCAGCCTCATTGAACTTGGCGATCAATTGCTTTCCCTGATCTGCGGAAAAGCCTTCATAATCTAAATGTGTGGCCGTGTGGTCTTCACGTGTACCATCTTTCCGAAACACACACAAATCAATTCCTTGCGCGCCCACACGCTTTGACGTATTGATCAGCTCATCTAACGATAGCTTATCGTATGCTGAACTCATCACCCAGATAGGGTTATTTAGTTTACCTGACATATTATACCATGGGTTTAGTTATACCGGTAAATATACTAAAAAAAGCCCTCAAAGGGCTTTTCATGTTCGCTATATAGGAAAATCTACTATTTCTTATTCTTCAAATCCTGTATTCCCAGACGCAGATCTTGCGACAAGTTTTTAATATCCTGCAAGCCTTTTCTAACGCGTGTGCCTGCGGCACTGTTTCCTTTTACAAAAAACTTATCCGCGTCGGCTTCCAAGCCATCAACTAATGCTTTTAACTCTTTGAATTTATCAAAACTGGCCATAAGTGAAATGATTTAAGTTTTATAATCTATTAATAATTAACTCGTTCATAAAAATAATACCTTTTCACAAATAAAAAAATTTTTACAAAAAAAAGACAGCAAAAAATGCCGTCTTTTTCAATATTAAATAGGATAAGATTTAATCTACGTTGTCGTGCAAAAATGAATTATTTGGACGAATCTCCGTTTCTCCCTCGTCAAAAGATAGGGTAAATCTTGAAACTTGAGACTGGGATGAATGTGGCACGTCATCTAGTGACTTTTGACGTCTTTTATAAGCGGGTTCGCTTTCCAGCTCTTGCAAACCATTGCTTGATTTCAATTTCATGCTCAACTCTTTCAACCGCAAAATGCGTTCTTTGGTTTTCATCAGTTGATCTTCGAAATCAATTTCTTTAGTTTCAGGAGCTGCTGCAGAAACATCATTAAATGTATTTCTAGCTGCTGGCGCTGGTGCTTCTTCTTCAGCTTTCTCTTGTTTGTGCTCAAAAGGATCAAACACTGAAGGCAACTTAAATTCAAACATCGATGGCGATGTCTTCAATTCGAAACCACCTACTTCGGATTTCACTTCCTCTTCTTGCTGTGGCTCTTCAAAACTCAACGTATGACGGATCACTTGTGGCTCTTCTTGCTTAGCGATAGAAGCGTGTATAGGCTTTGGCGACGTAAACAGATCTACAGGAGGCGTAGACGTCATCGTTGTCGGTGTAGCCAAAACCGTGTTTTGAACAGGCTTAATATAAGTTTGTGGGGTCGCCGCTGGCTCCTGCTTCGCGACGAACTGATTTTGAACCACTGGCTTAACAAACTGATTCGCTACAGGTTCAGGTGTTAAGGGTAACGCGATCTTTTCTTTTTCCTTTTCTTTCACGCGCTCTTCTGCCGTCTGGAAACCTGTGGCAATGATGGTTACAGACAGTTCGTCTTCAAAATTTTCGTCGATACAGTTACCCCAGATTAAATCTGCTGATAAACCTGCTTTTTCCTGGATATAATCGGTAACGATTGCTACCTCATCCATGGTTACTTCTTTCTTACCGGAAGTGATGTTCAGCAGGATATAACGTGCACCTTCAATTTCGTTATCTTTCAACAATGGCGAGGCCAAGGCACCAGTAACGGCTTCGATCGCACGATTTTCACCTGTTGAAATAGCATTACCCATGATAGCAACGCCGCTATCATTCATTACGGTGCGCACATCTTTAAAATCGACGTTTACATAACCCGGAATAGTGATAATCTCTGCGATACCTTTTGCTGCGGTCGTTAAAATATCATCCGCTTTTGCGAAAGCCGCGGTCATCGTTAAGTTGCCGAATATTTCGCGCAGGCGGTCGTTGGAAATAACCAGATAAGAGTCTACATATTTACGTAATTCCTCTAATCCTTCTTCCGCTTGCGAACGACGTCGTTTACCTTCAAATGTGAAAGGAGTAGTAATGATAGCAACCGTAAGGATACCCAATTCTTTTGCTGCTTTTGCCAATACCGGACTTGCGCCAGTACCTGTACCACCGCCCATTCCAGCTGTGATAAAAAGCATCTTTGTATTGGTACCTAACATACGTTTGATATCTTCAATACTCTCGATAGCTGAGTTTTCACCAACATCCGGATCGGCGCCTGCGCCCATTCCTTCTGTCAAACTCGCTCCCAATTGTACTTTATTCGGAATAGGACTCAGCTCCAACGCTTGTGCATCTGTATTACAAACGATGAAATCTACACCACTAATCCCTTGCTTGTACATGTGATTAACGGCATTGCCACCGCCACCACCAACCCCAATAACCTTGATTATTGAAGATTGTTCCTTTAACATTTCAAATTGTATCGACATAAAAATACCCTATTTAACTCTTGCTAAACCACTTAGAAAACCCCCTATAGGTTCAACAATTCAAATGTAATAATACCAATTTATTCACCAGAGTTTTCCACATTTGTTAAATTGTGGAAAAAACCGCATTTGTGGAAAACTTACTTTTTCCCGATAAACGTATCGTCATCAATTCCGGCATCATCCTTAATGAAATCAGACAGGATTTTGGTAAACCAACTCTCCTTTTTACGCTTCTCTTCAGCAATCTCCGTAACCTTTTCTTTGCTTACTTTTTTGTACACCATTTCTTGCTGCGTGGCCTCATCTTCTTCAATCGCCTGCACGCCTTTGATCAGCAAACCAATGGATGTGGCATACATCGGGCTTTTCAGCTCTTCTAATGCTTGTTTGTTTAACATCTCTGTTTTTGCCAAGTATTCATTTGGATAACCAATGCGACAGCCAATGCCTGTAATATACTCGACCAATTGCACAAGATGTTTTAATTGTGCTCCACCACCGGTGATCACGATGCCTGCAATCAACTTATCTTCATAACCGGACGATTTAATTTCGTAATACACGTGCTCAATGATCTCTTCCATACGCGCCTGGATAATGTAAGCCAAGTTTTTTACGGAAATTTCTTTTGCCTCCCGACCGCGGATACCAGGTACACAGATCACCTCATTATCTTTGTTTTCATCGGCCAGAGCAGATCCGTAACGCACCTTGAGTTGCTCTGCCTGATTACGCAATACAGAACAGCCTTGTTTGATGTCTTCCGTAACGATATTTCCGCCAAGCGGAATAACAGCGGTATGACGAATAATCCCTTCGTGGAAGATTGCAACATCCGTAGTACCACCACCAATATCAACCAACACAACACCAGCAGTTTTTTCTTCCTCATCCAACACAGCTTCAGATGACGCAAGAGGCTCCAGTACTAAAGAAGAAACTTCCAAATCGGCGTTATCTACACAACGCTTGATATTACGGATGTCGGTTACACGTCCGGAAATAATGTGAAAGTTTGCTTCTACACGTCGGCCTGCCATACCAATTGGTTCTTTGATACCAGGCTCGTTATCGATTGTAAACTCTTGCGGTAATACGTGGATAATTTCCTCTCCCGGAGGAAGCACTAATTTGTACATGTCGGAAATCAGTTGTTCGACATCCAAGCGGCCAACCTCATCGTAATCACGCTTCGTCAGGATACCGCGGTGCTGAATGCTTTTGATATGCTGACCCGCAATACCTACGTTCACCACTTTGATATCGACGTTGGATTGCGACTCGGCAATCGTGACTGCCTCACGGATACTGCTGACTGTCTTTTGGATATTGGCAACCACGCCACGGTTTACACCGGAAGACTCGGCTTTCCCAACACCCAGCAACTCAATCTTGTTCGTACCGCTACGACGTCCAACTGTGACACAAATCTTCGTTGTGCCGATATCCAATCCCACGATGATTGGATTCTCTTTTTCGTTTTCTGCTACTCTTGGTTTCATATGCTGTGTATTTGTTGCTGTATATTACTCTACTGTGTTATGCTTAATTCATTTTCATTTTTAGCTGCAAACTATCGAGCATCCAGCCCGATTTACGTTCGCAGATAATTTGGTCGTCGTATTTTACGTTTACCTTCTGATAGGCATCTGCTCCTACCCGAGGCAGAATGTTTTTGTAAAAAACGACTAAACGGGCTAACTTCTCGTCCAATTTTGACGCATTGCCCAGCACCAATTGCTGTGTTCCTACGCGGGGAACGATCTCAATATCCTGCGCCTCGTTTACATATAACTGCACGACCTGATTGCTCCACAAAGGATCAGACTTTATGTGTTGCACGATGCTCACCAAGTCGTTGACTAATTTTGTTTCGACGGTATCCAGTGCTTGTTTATACCCTTCTTTTATGTTGCCGTTTGCCACCAAAACATGCGGCACGTAACGCAAGGTAACCGGTACTTTTGCGCCTTTTGTATCGATATAGTATTCTTGTCCGTTCTTATTGACTACACGCAACACAACTTCTCGCTGCTGAACCGATATTTGCAGCACGCCATCCATGTCAACATAGATTTCCGCTGCCGAAACGTAGGGCAATTCCATTAATGCCTGTTCAATCTGCTCTACAGGAATCGTATTCAGATTTTTACCGACAACCTTTCCAAATTTGGCTTTTACCAAATTAGAAATATCATGCTGATCGATAAACGCCTCTTTGCCCTCAACCATCACTTTCATCGATGTGCAAACTTGTGTAACATCCTTTTTTTTGACCAAGCTCATCAACATCACCACGCCCACCAGCGCGATAATAGTCAAACAGCCGTAGCCCAATAACTTCCAAGGTATGTTACGTAGCTTGTTAAGCATTTTCCATCAATTCTTTTAACGGTTTAACCAATCGATCGATATCACCTGCACCTACGGTAACCAGCAAACCTGGTTTTTCAGTTTCAACAATTGCCAAAACCTCGGAAGGTGATACCAAACGTTTATTTTCCAAGTTAATTTTATCCAAAAGCCAAGCGGATGTAACACCGTCAATAGGCAGTTCGCGTGCCGGATAAATGTCCATCAGCAACAACTCGTCAGCCATAGCCAACACCTCAGCAAATCCATCTACAAAATCGCGTGTGCGACTAAAAAGATGGGGTTGAAAAATCACCGTCAGCTTCGTATCTGCATATAATTTGCGCATTGACGCTAAGAAAGCACGCAGTTCTTCCGGATGGTGCGCATAATCATCGATATAGATCGCTCCCGACTTTTTCACGATATATTCAAACCGTCTTTTCGCTCCACGGAAAGATGCTAATGCTGCGCGTATTTTATCTTCGGAAATACCGAGTTGCAACGCTACGGTAATAGCCGCAACGGCATTTTCAACATTATGTAAGCCTGCTATACCAAGGTGTATATCGTTAATATGATAATCCGTAGCCGCCGTATAATTGAAATAAAACGCGCCATCTTCGACACGGATATTCGTAGCATATGCATCGCAAACTTCATCATTAGCGTAACTTATCGTTCCCGAAAAGGGCAAGCCTTTTTTGACGATCGTCGTTCCATCGGAAACCACGCGCTGCATAAACAATTCAAACGATTGGATTAAATGCGCTTCGTCGCCATAAATATCCAAGTGATCTGCATCTGCCGAGGTAACGACGGCAATATTGGGATGCAAGGTTAAAAAAGACCGATCATATTCATCGGCTTCGACAACTACGACGTTATTTTCGCCGTACAACACATTACTGTTGTAATTCGAGCTGATGCCTCCCAAAAATGCAGAACAGTCGTAACCAGAATCTTTTAACAAGTGCGCGATCATCGTAGATGTCGTTGTTTTCCCATGCGTTCCGGCTACGGCAATTGTAAAGCGGCTGGCACTAATGATACCCAGCACCTCAGATCGCTTGTAAAGCTGAAAGCCCTGCGTTAGAAAAAAGTTTTTCAACTGCAAATCTTTCGGCACCGCCGGCGTAAAAATCAACAACGTATCCGTTGAAACCGTTTGAAATGCTTCCGGCACTAATGATAAATCATCTTGATAGATCACGTCAATTCCCTCGGCAACCAAGGCTTTTGTCAAGTCTGTTTCCGTCTTGTCATATCCTTTAACGTCACAACCCAGGTGCTTAAAATAACGCGCTAATCCGCTCATACCTATCCCACCAATGCCAAGCAGGTATACGCGTTTTATATGATCCAGATTCATCATTTATCTAATTAATTTTAAAACTTCTTTTGCAATAACCTCATCCGCATCCAACATGGCCAGCTTACCAATTTTTTCGCCCAGTTCAAAGCATTTCGCTTCATCAGCAATCAACGACAACACGGTATCCACTAAAATTGTCCGTGCGCTTACATCGGAAACCAATACCGCGGCCTGCTTTTCAGCCAATGCTTTGGCATTTTTCGTTTGGTGATCTTCAGCAACATTTGGCGAAGGCACCAAAATAACAGGCTTTCCAATAGCACAAAGTTCCGATATCGTTCCTGCGCCTGCACGCGAAATAATCATATCTGCCGCTGCATATGCGTAGTCCATGCGTTGCAGAAATGGCAACAACACCACATTGGATGGCAACCGATCTTTTAACGTATGCTGCAATGCGTCGAAATAATAGCTGCCACACTGCCAAATCAACTGCACATCTTGCTCAGCAAATTTGTCTAATCCAGCAAGCACACAGTCGTTCAACGTTTTTGCTCCAAGACTACCGCCAGTTACTAACACGGTCTTCTTTCCTTCTTGTAGTCGAAAGGAAGCCAATGCTTCTCGCTCACGACCGTCGATCTCTACCGAGGACCGTCTTATGGGATTTCCTGTTAACAATATTTTGTCTGTCGGAAAAAATTTATCCATGCCCTCGTATGCGACACAAATACGTTTCGCTTTTTTTCCCAAGCGTTTGTTTGTAATACCTGCGTAGGAATTTTGTTCTTGAATCAACGTTGGCAAACCCAATGTATTTGCCATCATCAATAACGGTCCCGACGCATAACCACCAACACCAACAGCGACATCTGCGCCGAAAGATTTAATGATCCGACGTGCTTTTAGCAGACTGTCTACCATCTTAAATGGCAAGGACAGATTTTTCAACAACGATTTGCGGTTGATGCCCTGTATATCCAAACCGACGATCTCATATCCGGCTGCCGGCACACGCTCCATCTCCATCCGACCATTTGCACCGACAAACAAGATTTCCACATCTGTTTCCAGCCGACGCAATGCATTTGCTATTGCAATCGCCGGAAAGATATGTCCTCCCGTTCCTCCTCCGCTTATGATCACTTTACGAGCCATGTTTTTTCTATATTGTTCCCACGACCACTTTACGTGGTTTTGGAATTTCATTTAATTCTTCTTTGCCTTTCAGCTCCTCAATGTTACGGCTTACACTCAAAATAATGCCCAGCGCAACACTGGTAAACAAAATGGATGTTCCTCCCATACTGACCAGCGGCAAAGGCACACCCGTGACCGGCCCTAATCCGACAGCGACCGCCATATTTGCTAAGGCTTGAATGGTCAAACTAAAACCCAATCCTGCCGCCAAAAAAGCACCAAAGGCACGCGGGCTGAGCGTTACAATGCGTATACATCGATACATCAAGGCCATGTACAAGGACAATAAAACAGCTCCGCCGATTGTCCCGTACTCTTCGATAATTACGGCGAAGATGAAATCGGAATACGGATGTGGCAATAAATTTCGCCCCACACTATTTCCTGCACCTTTTCCAAACAACTCGCCAGACGCGATCGTCATTTTAGCGAGATTTGCCTGGTAATTTTTATCTTCTTGAAAAGGCACATCGTTTGCAGCCATTTCTTCTGTTTTAAAAAAGCCTTCAATACGGCTCAGGTAAGTTGCGCGACGCGGACCGATCAAGATCACAAGCGCCAACAAAAAACCTCCTCCCACACATACGATGGCAATTTGTTTGAAACTTATCCGTCCGATCAACAGCAGTAAAACACAGGTGCCAAAGAGCATCAATGCCGTGGATAAGTTTGCCCACGCGATCAAGATAAACACCGCACACACGGCGCCCATGATCGGGGCAAAAGACTTCTTCACATCCTTAATATCCTCCTGCTTTCGCGATAACATTCGAGCTAAAAATGTAATCAGCGCTAACTTGGCCAAATCCGAGGTTTGGAATGTTTGATTGATCACCGGTATGGTTACCCAGCGACTGGCATCATTCACCTTATTACCGCCGATCAACGTGAAGAGCAACAAAGGAATAGTGATGAGCATCAACAACTTGGAAATACCCGCATAATAGCGGTAATCCAGTTTGTGCGATAAATACATCAACACCAGACCGATCGCGATGATAGAAAAATGCTTAAACAGATACAACTCTGTACCTTTTCCTTCTTTATAAGCAAGTGTGCCGACCGAGCTGTATACGGCGAGCAAAGACCAGCCGGAAAGGACTATAACAATAATCCAAATCCACTTATCCCCCTTAAGCTTACTAAATATTTGATCAATCATCGCATACCGTTTTATATACTACAAAGCCATTACTGCTTCCTTAAATTTATCACCGCGCTCTTCATAATTTTTGAACCAGTCGAAACTTGCACATGCCGGCGACAACAATACGGTATCTCCTTTTTTCGACAAGTGTGACGCCATTTCTACCGCCTCCTGCATAGAAGAACTGTTGACAATGACATCCGTATCTTCTTCAAAAGATTCATGGATACGTGCTGTATCTTTACCAATACAAACGATAGCCTTTACTTTTGCTTTCACCAAATCACGAAGCATTTCGTAGTCGTTTCCTTTATCTACTCCACCCATAATCAAAATGATATCGGGCGAAAAACTCTCTAATGCATACCAAACCGAATTGACATTTGTCGCTTTTGAATCGTTGATGTAATTTACGCCACCAATACAAGCTACATGCTCCAGCCGATGTTCAATATTCACGTATGAGCCCATGCTCTCCTTCATTGTCTGATTGCGCAATTCCTGCGCTTTAGCAACAAGGCCGGAAGCCATGTTGTTATAGACATTGTGTTTTCCCTGTAATGATAGCTCTTCAATATTCATCGTGAAAATTTCTTTGTTTGGTATATTTATAATAATATTCTTGTCGTCGTCAAGGTAAGCCCCTTGCGCTACTTCCTCTTGTTGTGTAAAAGGCAGCTTGATTGCCTTTGTTTCGTATAACGGAAGCGCTTTCGAGGTCTCCTCATCATCTAAGCAGTAGATAAAATAATCAGCTGCTGTTTGATTGCGGATCATCCTGAACTTTGATGCGACGTAATTTTCCATTTTATAGTCGTAACGATCCAAATGGTCAGCCGTTATGTTCAATATCACAGCGACATCTGCCCGAAAATGATACATATCATCCAACATAAAGCTGGATATTTCGAGTACGTATACATCATAATTAAAACGAGCAACCTGCAGGGCAAAGCTTTGTCCGATGTTACCAGCCAAGCCGACATTAACGCCTGCTTTTTGCATCATGTAATAAGTCAGCATCGTTGTTGTCGACTTACCATTTGAGCCCGTAATACAATACAATTTTGCATTGGTGTATTGTGCCGCAAACTCTATTTCAGAAATCACCGGAATGCCTGAGGCTTTTAAAGCTTTCACCAACGGCACACTCCCGGGAATGCCCGGACTTTTAACAACCAGTTCAGCCTGTAAAAGACGCTCTTCCGTATGCATCAACTCTTCAAACGCAATACCCTCTGCCTGCAAAATGGCTTTATAGTGATCGGTAATCGCTCCTTTGTCAGAAACGAATACATCAAAACCCTTATCTTTTCCTAAAATAGCCGCACCCACACCGCTTTCGCCTGCGCCAAGCACCACCAAAAGTCCAGATTGCGGATAATATGCTGGATCGATATTCGCCATGTTATCTCGTTTTTAATGTTACAATGGTGATGATCGCCAAAATGATGGACACGATAAAAAACCGCATAACGATTTTGGATTCATGATAACCTTTCTTTTGATAATGATGATGCAAGGGCGACATTAAAAAGATGCGTCGACCTTCGCCATATTTCTTTTTGGTATACTTAAAATAAGATACCTGCATAATAACCGACACGTTTTCCAACAGAAAAACGCCACATAGCACCGGAATAAGCAATTCTTTACGAATCAGAATAGCAAATGCTGCGATAATACCGCCGATGGCCAAACTTCCGGTATCGCCCATAAAGACTTGCGCCGGGAATGCATTGTACCATAAAAAGCCTGTGCACGCACCAACAAACGCGCCAGCAAAAATCACCAGCTCGCCCGAATTTGGGATATACATAATATTCAGGTAGTCAGAAAAAATTACGTTACCCGATACGTAAGCCAAAATAGCCAGCGTTATGCCGATAATGGCCGAAGTACCCGTTGCAAGCCCATCGATACCATCGGTAATATTGGCACCATTGGATACGGCTGTTACGATAAAAACCACCACAATCAGAAACACGATAAAGGTGACTAAACTACCGTTGAGACCAAACATGCTCAACACTTTCGCATAGTCAAACTCGTTATTTTTGTAGAATGGAATATTCGTTTTTGTCGATTTTACATTCTCCGCATAATAGCGTTCGCCCGTTTGTGTGTCGGTCATGATTTGTACCGCACGCGTGGAAGTTGGATTGGTCACTTCTTGGCGCGACACGATATCCGGGTGAAAATACATAGTAATAGCGATCAACGTTCCCAAACCCACTTGCCCAATAACTTTAAAGCGACCCGCTAGTCCTTCTTTATTTTTCTTAAATACTTTAATGTAATCGTCCAAGAAGCCTATTGCGCCCATCCAAATCGTCGTAACGATCATGACGATCACATAAATATTATCCAGCTTGGCAAATAACAACGTGGGAATTAAGATGCCGGCGATAATAATCAAGCCGCCCATCGTCGGTGTACCGGCTTTTTGCTTTTCACCTTCCAATCCCAGATCGCGAATCGTCTCGCCTACTTGTTTATTGTGCAGCGCACGAATCAAACGGCTACCGAATACGGTGGTGATGATTAACGAAACAATAACAGCAATTGCCGTGCGGAAGGATATGTACTGAAACAAACCCGCGCCAGGAATATGCATGTGTTCTTGTAGCCAAGTGAATAAGTAGTATAACATGATCCTTTTTTATTGCTCGTTAAACGTTTGTTCTAAAATCTCCTTATCATCAAAATGATGGCGTACACCATTCACCTCTTGGTATTTCTCATGCCCTTTGCCGGCAACCAAAATAATATCACCCGGTTGTGCCAAATGGCAAGCGGCACGTATAGCTTCTTGGCGCTCAGCGATCGTGAACACATGTTTACGATCTTTTGCAGCAATACCAGCTTCCATATCACGGATAATCGCCATCGGATCTTCCCTGCGTGGATTATCCGACGTAATAATAACCCGATCGCTCAATTTTAACGCTACGGCAGCCATTTCCGGCCGCTTCGTTTTGTCCCGATCGCCACCACAGCCCAACACGGTAATGATCTGCTGGTCACCGCTACGCAGTTCGCGAATGGTGGTCAGCACATTTTCAACAGCGTCTGGCGTATGCGCGTAATCTACGATACCCGTTACCTGGTTTGCTGAACGCACTACCTCAAAGCGTCCTTCGGCACCTTGAATCTCGCTCATCGCGGTAAGCACTTTCACCGTCTCCTGCTCAAGCAAAATCGCAGCGCCATATACCGCCAGTAAATTATAGGCATTAAATCCGCCGACCAATTTCACCCAGACCTCATGTCCATCCACACTCAGCAACATGCCGTCAAAATGACTTTCAACAATTTTAGCTTTAAAATCGGCCATATTTTTAAGGCCGTAAGTTTTCTTGTGACCAATGGTGTTTTGCAACATGACAGCACCGTTGCGATCATCTGCATTGGTGAGGGCAAAGGCATAGCGATCCAAATCATCAAAAAATTTCTTCTTTGCTTTGATGTAATTATCAAATGTGCCGTGGAAATCCAAATGATCGTGCGTGATATTTGAAAATATCCCTCCTGCAAACCGAAGCCCCGCAATACGCTGTTGTACAACGGCATGGGAACTCACTTCCATAAAACAGTAGTCACAACCATCGTCTACCATTGCCCGCAGCAAAGCGTTTAGCGCAATCGGATCTGGCGTTGTATGTGTTGCCGGGATGATCTTATCACCAATTTTATTTTCCACTGTCGAGATCAAACCGACATGGTAACCTAAATTTTCAAACAAATTAAATAACAGGGTCGCAATCGTGGTTTTACCGTTGGTGCCAGTGATTCCAACCAATTTTAGTTCTTTAGAAGGATCTGCATAAAAATTTGTAGCCAACAGTCCTAAAACATAAGCGGTATCATCCACCAAAACGTAAGTCAGATCGACCGACAAATCTGCAGGTAGTTCTTCCACAACCAGCACCTTAGCACCTAACGAAGCTGCTTTTTCTAAATATAAATGTCCATCCGTATGCGTTCCGCGCACAGCGACAAACAAGCTGTCTTCAACAACTTTCCGAGAATCGAAGCATATCGATCCAATGACAACCTCAAGTGTACCTTCAAGTTGCTGTACCGGAATAGCATGTAATAATTCTTTCAGCTTCATATTTCTTTAATTCAGTGCCAAAATAATTGGCGTACCTACTTTTAGCTTTGTGCCCGCAAGTAACGATTGCGTAACCACCTTTCCCCTACCCGAAACACGCGTTTTAAATCCCGCATTCTCCATCGTAAAAATCGCATCAGACAATCCCATACCCAATACATTCGGAACCACGCCTTCTTTAATCTGCACCTCGACGAATGGAACACCTTTAGACGCAGAATCTGTAGACTGCGCCAGCGCGTTCCAATTGGAAGGATGAAATCCTAATGCTTCGTAAACGGCATTAGAAGCTTCTTTCGAACCCGATAACGTCAGCGGCATTTTAGATCCGGCGACATTTACTTTTCTAGCGGCAAAAGTACCGTGCAAAGAAAGGTCGTTCGCATATACCATATCGGCCAACTCCTTAAACACAGGTCCTGCAATCGCGCCACCGTAATACCCTTTCCGTGGATTACGAATCACCACGATCATGGAATATTTCGGGTTTTCTGCCGGAAAATACCCAGCAAAAGATGATTGGTATCGACGTGCACCATAACCCCGCGCACCATCATTCATCTGCGCTGTCCCCGTTTTACCGGCCGAAGTATATAGCGGCGAGCTCAATTTTTTTCCGGTTCCGTTCGTCATCACGCCTTCCAACATACCTTGCACTTTTTTTATGGCTTGTTCAGAAGCAATATGTTCATTCACTACCCGTGCCTCAAAATGCTGTACGGTATTTCCTAAATGACGAATCTCCTTCACAAAGAGCGGAGCGACCAATTTACCGTCGTTAGCCACCGCATTGTAAAAAGCCAGCATCTGTAAGGGCGTTAACCGCAATTCATATCCGTAAGCCATCTGTACCAAAGACAGCTTGCTCCAGGTGCGACTTTCCGGCGTTTTTACCCAAGGCTTTACTTCACCCGGAATTTGCAAACCCAACGATTGGCCGAGACCAAACTGATGTAGCTTTGCGGTATATCGTGCTGGATTCTGACCATAATGTGTATGGACTAATTTGGCGACACCCACATTGGAAGACTCTTCAAAAGCTTCCTTAACAGTCAACACCGATTTCTTTGGTGCGTGCGAGTCGCGTATCGTGTGCGACGGTACTTTATATGTTCCGTTTCCAATATCAACGTGTGTGGATGTGTCAAGCAAACGATCATCCAGCAGCGCTAAATAACTCGCCAATTTAAATGTAGAGCCCGGATCGGCGCCCTGCGCAATAGCGTAGTTATACTTTTCGCGAAAAACACCTTCGCCATCTCGTGTAAAATTGGCAATCGCACGGACTTCGCCAGTTTTTACCTCCATCAATATCACGCATCCGTTGTCAGCATCACTTGCGATCAATTGCTTCTCAAGCGCGCGCTGCGCCATATCCTGCATATTGACATCCAGCGTAGAAATAATATCCGATCCGTCTACCGGTGCTACTTCCACCTCTCTATTTACCGGCACCCAAACACCGCCTGCGATACGTTGCATCAGTTGTGAACCGCTCTTGCCATCGATATACGATCCGTAAGCACCTTCCAACCCTACCAATACGGTATCGCCTTTGGTATTTTTATAACCTATAGTACGCGCCGCCAAATTCGTAAATGGTAAAATTCGCTTGTTTTCGCGCACCGTTACCAAGCTGGTCGAATACCGTTTTTTACCCTCCCGAAAAGTATGAAACAACGGAAAAGTCTTGATGACTTTTAAATCTTGATGCGATACCGCACGCTTAATCAATACATAGCGTGCCTTCTTGGCGCGCGCATTTTTCAACAAAGCCAAATATTGCCTGGGCGATTTATCACCAAAATGCCCTGCCAGTCGATAAGCCAGCGAATCCACTTTGGAATTAAACACATCGTTTGCCTCTTCAGGAATCGACATGGCATCAAACCTTAATTCATATTCTGGAACCGAGGTAGCCAATAAACTACCGTCGTTAGCGTAAATATTTCCTCTTGCCGCTTCAATAACACGCTCATTTATCGTCAAGCTATCAACCATCGCCCGCCACTCACCACCGTCTACATATTGCAAATGCAAAAGCTTGCCAAAAACCAACAACGCTCCAAACACCATCAGCCCGAACGCCAGGTATACCCGCATAAGTATAGACTTTCTAATATTCATACGAAACGTGTTTACGTGTTACTCTATTTCTTTTACCACCTCAATCTTAATCGGTGGCTCCATGCGCTCTTTCAATCCCAATGTATCGGCTCGTTTGGCAATTTCTGTTTGTGTTGTCAACTTCATCAACTCGGCAGACAACGACTTATAATCCCAACTCAACTCCTTTACATCGCGTCCTAATCGGTCAATAGATCTTACCGTTCGTTCAGCAAGATGGCGGTTAGATATATATAATAAACCCAATAACGCAACAAATGCAGCAAAAGGCAGATTTCTCGCAACGAGATAACTTGATAATTTTCTGGTTGAAAAGACTGATCGAAGAAAATTCTGTGTTTCCTCCACCTTCTTTTCTACCGATTCATTCATCTTTTCCTGAATCTCTTCGCTTAATTCTTCATCTCGTATCGTATTTTTCGACATAACTGAAAAAATTAAACTCCTTTTTCTGCCACGCGCAATTTCGCACTACGCGATCTATTGTTTATCGCCAATTCTTCATCACTCGCCGTAATAGCCTTACGACTGATCACCTTGAACGGCTTGATTTCATTTCCAAAAAAATCTTTTTCCACCTCTCCCTTAAACTTGCCCTTCTGCATGAAGTTTTTCACCAGTCGATCTTCCAGCGAATGATAAGACATCACCACCAATCGCCCTCCCGGTTTTAACACCGCAACCGTCTGCTCCAGAAAATCCTGCAAAGCATCCAATTCCTGATTAACCTCGATACGCAAAGCCTGAAATACCTGCGCATGATATTTATGTTCTTTTCCTTTTGGCACGAGGCGTTTAATAATTTCTTTCAGCCCGGAAACCGTCTCAATTGCCCCGGTCAAGCGCGCCGTTACGATGGTTTTCGCTAAAGATCGCGCGTTTTGAATCTCGCCATACATCCCGAAAATCCGATGTAAATCTTCTTCCGCATACGTATTAAGCACTCGTTTTGCATCCAAATCTGACACCTGATCCATACGCATATCCAGATCTGCATCGTATCGTATAGAAAAACCGCGTTCGGCAGAATCAAATTGATGAGAGGAAACACCAAGGTCCCCCAAAATACCATCAACCTGTTTTACACCTAAAAGACGCAGGTTATTTTTCAAAAACTTGAAATTTTGATGAACTAAGGCAAACCTAGGGTCATCAAGCGCATTATTTACCGCATCAGGGTCTTGATCAAATGCGATTAGCCGACCAGCTTCACCCAAGTGTTTCAAAATTTCTTTTGAATGTCCGCCACCTCCAAAGGTCACATCGACATAAACACCATCTGGCTTAATTGCCAATCCGTCCATGCATTCTTTCAGCATAACCGGCACGTGGTAAGTTTCCGGATTAGCCATCTAGCCCTCCTTCCAAATCAAAACCACCCATTACCTGTTCAGCCAAATCTGAAAAATCATCTTCAGACAAAGCGTTCATCTGTGCTTCATAAGCTGCTTTCGACCAAACCTCAATCTTCTCCAGGTTACATGCCAATACTAGTTCCGCGCCCACTTCTGCATATTCCAACAAACTCTTTGGCAACAAAACACGCCCTGCCGCATCTAACATCAATTCGGTCGCACCACTCATAAACTTCCGCACAAACTCCCTGTTTTTTGTCTGAAACTGATTCAAACGAGATAGTTGTTTCAAAATTTTATTCCACTCAGCCCGGGTGTAGATTACTAAATTTTTCTCGAAACCACGATTTACAACAAGTCCTTCGCGCTCAACATCAGGCAACTGCCTTTTGAGCGCTGCAGGAACCACCATTCTACCTTTGGTGTCCAACTTGCATTCGTATTCTCCGATCAAATAGTTCATTCCCTATGAGCCTAATCAAATTTTAAATGTAAAAGTATACACTTTCCCCCACTTTCCCCCACAATATAACACAAAAAAGTTTTCCACATCAAAATTTGCTAGAAAGGATATGAAAAAATACGATATCTAGAAATCATAAACAGCTTAAATACAGCATTTTATATCAACAATATAGCTGCAATTAATTTTTCCATATAATACGACAGAAGCTCATCAAAATTTGAGCGACCCGCTCTTCGATTGCAACACAAAGGAGGCCCAAATGGCTATATTTTTTGAAAAGTGGGAGAAAGTGGAGAAGATCGAATCCGCTTTCAGACAATGCATTCTTCGTAGAAGTACTGAACTGAAATCGGCAGCAAAATAGCGCCAGGCACCCCCCAGCTTACCTTTAGCGTGTTTACCTCGCCAAACGTTCGTTATTCTCCACAAAAACCGATATTTTTGCGTAAAATTCTGCCTTTTACGGATGCAGTGTTTTGATCTTTTACTATTTAATTTTACATCGTAATGTATAGAAGTCATAGTTGCGGCGAGTTGCGTATAGCCGATACAAACAAAGAAGTCACGCTCGCGGGATGGGTACAGAAGTCTCGTGACAAAGGTTTTATGGTATGGGTAGATTTACGTGATCGCTATGGCATTACACAATTGATATTTGATGAATCCCGCACCGACGCTGCGATTATGCAACAGGCTAAATCGTTGGGTCGTGAGTTTGTGATTCAGGTGAAGGGCCAGGTAATCGAACGAGAATCAAAAAATGCAAACATGCCTACTGGTGAGATTGAAGTACTGGTGAGCGAACTTGAGCTTTTGAACGAATCGCAAATTCCGCCTTTTACCATTGAAGACGACACGGACGGTGGTGAAGATATCCGTATGAAATACCGTTACTTGGATATCCGTCGTAATCCGGTAAAAAACGCGCTTTTGTTTCGCCACAAGGTGACACAGGAAGTAAGAAACTATCTTTCATCGCTCGATTTTTGTGAGGTGGAGACGCCTTATTTAATTAAATCGACGCCAGAAGGGGCGCGCGACTTTGTGGTTCCTTCGCGCATGAACCCTGGTCAATTTTATGCTTTACCGCAATCGCCTCAAACATTTAAACAACTGTTGATGGTAGCGGGCATGGATCGTTATTTTCAGATCGTGAAATGCTTTCGCGACGAAGATTTACGTGCAGATCGCCAACCGGAATTTACGCAGATAGACTGCGAGATGTCTTTTATCGAGCAGGAAGATATTCTGGATGTGTTTGAAGGACTGACCAGACATTTGTTAAAAAAGATTCATAATCTCGATATTTCTAAATTCCCACGCATGACCTTTGATGAGGCGATACGTAAATACGGAAACGACAAACCTGATATTCGCTTCGGTATGGAATTTGGCGAACTGAACGCCGTAACGCAGCATAAAGACTTTGCCGTATTTAACCATGCCGAATTGGTTGTCGGAATTGCCGTTCCGCATGCAGCGGGCTATACGCGTAAACAAATCGACGAATTGATCGAATGGGTAAAACGGCCACAGGTGGGCGCCACTGGTATGGTTTACTGTAAATGTGAGGCTGATGGTTCGTTTAAATCTTCGGTAGACAAATTTTATGATCAGGAGGATTTGGCAAAATGGGCTGCCGCAACCGGCGCAAAAGCTGGTGATTTGATCCTTGTACTTTCTGGGCCAACGTTAAAAACACGCACGCAGCTTAGCGCGTTACGTATGGAATTGGGCAACCGACTAGGTTTACGTAAACCGCACGAGTTCGCACCACTTTGGGTGATTGATTTTCCGCTATTGGAATGGGACGAGGAGAGCGCTCGCTATCACGCAATGCACCATCCGTTTACCTCGCCAAAACCAGAAGATATGCATTTATTAGACAGCGATCCGGGTAAAGTGCGTGCGAATGCCTATGACCTCGTGCTAAACGGAAATGAAATTGGCGGCGGTTCGATCCGTATACACGATAAAGAAACGCAGGCGTTGATGTTTAAGCATCTTGGTTTTTCTACCGAAGAGGCGCAGGAACAATTTGGCTTTTTGATGAATGCATTTCAGTATGGTGCTCCGCCACATGGTGGATTAGCCTTCGGACTGGATCGCTTAACAGCTATTTTAGGCGGTCAGGAAACTATCCGTGACTTTATCGCATTCCCGAAAAATAATGCGGGGCGCGACGTGATGATTGACGCACCTTCCAGCATTGCTACAGCACAGTTGGATGAGCTAAATATCGGATTAAAAAACAAGTAGTTATAATAAGGTGATGTTCGTGATGTAAAAAGTGAACATCACCTTGCTTTCTGCCATAAATAAAGATTGTTAGTAATTAGCAACAACTATTTGTAGGTTAAAATTTAGAAGAGGAAGCTTTTTAGCGATAAGCTCTTCACCACCTGCCGACATAAATTCCTTTTTTTAAAACCTATTCCTATAAACTAAGGCTTTCACTGATAAAGCATTCATGATATCTCGTTACATCAACTATTAAGCAATTACCTAAAAACACCTTTGGCATTTATTTTGAGCAGGTCTATAAACGAGCGATTAACGATAGCACATTTTTTCGAGACTTAAAAGGAGTGGCAAGCGGTCGCGGATTTCGTAGATCGAGAGAAAATAGAGTAGTTTTACCCCCATGGCGCAGACATTTGCAGAAAAATTTATAAAAGAAGGAACCGTCAAATCATTTGACGAGCAGCACCGCCATATCATCAACCGCAATTTGGACAACTACGAAACGGCGTTCAAACGTGGCACAGACAAATTTTTCGACTTGGGAAATTCCAAGAAAAAAGCGCATTTAATCAAATGGAAGGCCATTGAAAATCTAGATCGTTATTTGTTAGACTTCGAAGCAAATTTCACTAAACGCGGTGGCAAGGTTATCTGGGCAAACGATGCGGCCGAGGCTCGCGAAGAAATAGCACGTATTTTGGATACGCATCAAGCTAGATCTGTCGTCATGGCACAGTCTACATTAGCCGATGAAATTAATTTGGACACGTTGCTGGCAGAAAAGAAAATTGCAGGAACATCAACTGATTTAGGACGATTTATTACCGAGCATTTACAGCAAAAGCCAAGTCATTTTGCTAGTCCGGCTATACATCTTGATGCAGCAGCGATTGCTAAGCTTTTTCATGAACAATTTGATACGCCGCCAGATGCGACAATTGAGCAACTAACGGCAAAAGCTAGCGAACTTTTGCGAGATGAGCACCGCTTAGCAGATGTCGGCATTACAGGCGTCAACTTTTTACTAGCTGATGTGGGCAGTGTAAGCATAACAGAAAATGAAGGAAACGCACGATTGGCGGCTACTTTTCCGAAAGTCCATATCGCGATTGCGGGTATTGAGCAAATTGTACCCAGCTTGCATGATCTCGATTTATTTTGGCCATTACTATCTTCGCATCGTACAGGACAACACGTAAATACGTATAATAGCATTATTAGCGGACCGTGCCAAGCGCATGAAACCGACGGACCTGAAGAAATGTATGTTGTCCTGCTTGACAATGGACGCAGCAATGTGCTCACCAAGAAAGAGCAGCGACAAGCATTATATTGCATACGTTGCGGAGCCTGTCTAAACGCTTGCCCCGTCTATCGAAACGTCGGCGGAGACGCTTATCAAAGCGTTTATCAAGGCCCTATCGGATCGGTCATCATGCCGCATATCGGCGGAATGAAAAATTTCGGTCATCTAAGTTACGCGACACCGCTATCCGGAAAACCGACCGAGGTTTGTCCGACCAGCATCGATCTTCGTAAGCTGTTATTATTAAATCGAAAAGAAGCCGTCGAACAGCAACTGGTAAGTGCTACAGAAAAAAGATTTTGGAAAGCTTTTACATACACCGCACTTCGTCGCAAAGTACTTGATTTCTTTACTGGAAGAATGAAGAACCTGATCGTCAAAACCTTGCTTAGTAAAGCATGGGGAAAACAACGCCAGCTTCCTCTCGTCGCGGAAAAATCCTTTTCAAAACGCTGGCGTGAGCAAGAAAAAAACCGGTGATATAACTCGTCGCACAAATGCGAGGTGAAACATTTACGCAGTAACTAATACGGGTCGACATCAATCGAAATACGGATTCCTTTATTTGATTTATCTATTTCAAACTGCACAATTGCTTGCCGTATAAACTCTTTTACTTTTGCAATACTAACATTGTTACGCTCAATCTTGAGTGTAATCGTTTGGATAAAATGATTGCGAACGCGCGAAATAAGCGGTGGCTCAGGGCCTAACACCCGACTTCCGAGATTAGCGCGTAAAAGACTAGCTAAGCGTGACGCGCCATCATGTGCGTATTGCATATCAGTATGCCGAATATCCATTTTTATTAATCGATAAAACGGTGGATATTGATAGTTTTTACGCTCCTTAACCTCCGTCATGAACATGCCTTCGTAATTATGTTCAATCACCTGTTCTAACACACGATGGTTTGGCGTATGCGTTTGCACGATAACTCGCCCTTCTTTCTCACGTCGACCGGCGCGACCAGCCACTTGCGAAAACAAGGAGAAAGCCCGTTCGTAGGCACGAAAATCCGGAAAGTTAATCATCGCGTCGGCATTAATAATGCCGATCAGGCTTACTCGACCAAAATCAAGTCCTTTTGCGACCATCTGCGTACCGATGAGCACATCAAATTCATGATCGTCAAAAGCCGTGATCACTTTATCGAAACCATACTTTCCTTTTGTCGAGTCCAGATCCAACCGACCAATACGTGCCGCAGGCAACAAAAGTTCTAATTCTTCCTCCACGCGTTCCGTTCCGAAACCTTTGCTTTCGATATGTGGCATACCGCAAGCTGGGCAAACCTGAATAGGCGGCTCCATATGGCCGCAATAATGACAATGCAAGTGATTGCTCGATTTGTGATAAGTCAGGCTGACATCACAATTGACGCATTTCGCGACCCAACCACACGTGCTACATTGCACAAAAGGCGTATGTCCACGTCTATTTTGAAAAAGAATTACCTGTTCTTTACGTTCCAAAGCATCGGTGATACCTTGCAATAGCGCGCCACTGAAATAGGAAAACATTTGGTCTTTACGTCCTTCCTCCGCAATATTGATTACCTGAATTTCAGGAAGCTTAGCTTCACCAAAACGCTCTTTAAGTTCGACGAAACCATATTTACCAGCTTTTGCGTTGTAATAACTTTCTATAGAAGGCGTAGCCGACCCAAGCAATACTTTTGCCTGGTGGACGTGACCGAGGTAAATCGCCGTATCACGCGCGTGATAACGCGGTGCCGGATCATATTGCTTATACGAACTTTCGTGTTCCTCATCGACCACAATCAATCCCAAATTGTTAAACGGCAAAAACACCGATGAACGCGCACCTACAACAACCTTAAATTCGCCTTTCAGCACTTTGTGCCAAACCTCCGCCCGCTCATTGTCATTAAATTTGGAGTGATACACGCCCAGTTTATCGCCAAAATGCAATTTTAGCCGATCGGTTATCTGCGTGGTCAACGCAATCTCGGGCAAAAGGTAAAGCGCATTTTTGCCCGCTGCTATGGCCTCTTCAATCAGCCGGATGTAGAGCTGTGTTTTACCCGATGCCGTTACGCCATGCAGCAACACCACATCTCGCTGCTCGAAAAAACCTTTAATCTCGTCAAAGGCTCGCTGCTGCTGCGCATTAAACACAAAGTTTGTCGTAATTGCCAGATCTTCCCCAGCAAATCGAGACACAACCTTTTCGTCTACTTCAAAAACGCCTTTTTCTATCAATGAACCTATGATACCGGCACCGACCCCAGTTAGTTCCATGATATCTTGCCGCATGATTTCTGCTTTGGTCTTTCGCAATTGCAGAAACGCCAACACAGCATCTTGCTGCTTTGGCGCTCTGTTGAGCGAATCCAGCAAGCCGCGTATACCTTCGCCATCGCCAAATTCTTTGGACAGCCGCAGAAAAGACTTACGCTTTGGCTTAAAACGATCTTTGATCTCTTCGGATATCAAAATGTAGCCGTGATCAAATAGCGACTTTAAAAGCGGAAAAACGCTTTTCTGCCCCAGCAACTTCACGATATCGTTCACAGTAAGCTCGCCCGCTACATCGAGCGCTTCCATGACCATGTAACCTTTGTCTGACAACAAGTTGCGATCCAATCCATCCTGCTCGGAAGCGACAATTTTAGTCTCGCTCGCCATTTTTAACGCAGCCGGGAGTGCTGCCTGCATTACTTCGCCCAAATAGCACATGTAATAAGCCGACAACCATTCCCATAGCGCCAACTGATGTGCATCAACGACCGGATCATCATCAATAACGTTCAGGATATACTTAGCTTCATATTGCAATGGTGCTTCTTTTACCATACGGTATACAATAGCGGCGTATATTTTATTACGACCAAATTGTATAATCACACGTTTACCCACCGCTATTTGTTCGTTCCACTCTGCAGGCACACGATACGTGTACGTCTTTGCAATGTACAACGGCAAAATAACCTCCACAAATAGGGTTTCGCGGTCATGATGAAATAAAGAGGCTTCAGACATAAACACAAATTTAACAAAATACTCCGTCAATCCGCCACCCACCAACATAGCGAATACGGGATATAAGAAGTCAGTCATCCCGCCTACGTGTTGTTGAAACGTTTATTAACCAATTGCTGCAGACCTTTTGCTTACGCTGAAAAATAGAAAAGGGTGTTAATACTACCGCGCAAACGAATAAATCAACAAATGATTTCTTGCGCTGGACCATAAAAAGAAGCCTCCAACCCGATAAGGCTGGAGGCTTTTTTATATTTTATTTTCTTCGCTTAAGAACGGTTTCGCACCGCAGCCACGAACAAGCCTATCCAGCCCACCATAAAGCAAAGCCCGCCAACAGGCGTTATCGGACCTAACAAACGGAAGTTTTCTAAACCAATAAGCGAACGCACACTGAGCAAATACAACGATCCGGAAAACAATAGCATGCCCAACACGAAAGCAACAAAAGAAACCCTTATGGATGCGTTTTTAGCGCGTGAAAAAGTCGACAAAAATAGCAGCGCCAAGGTATGGTAAAAATGATACTGATTAGCCGTTTTCCACGTCCCTAAATGATAGTCGCTAATTTTCCCTTCTAAACCATGTGCCCCAAATGCTCCCAATATGACAGCAGTAAGTCCAAAAAAGGACGCTGTCAATATAATTTGTTTATTCATAAAGGAGATTAAATTCTATAACGTATGTTTTTTTGCGCTTATAAATGTATAAAATTAAATGCAAATAGCGTTTCAAATTTTTTGCTTTTATTCGTTCCCGACAATTCCAGTAAAGATTTTTAGTCCCTTTTTTATATGCGCTTTACTTATTATTTTTCTATTTTTGAATTTGTTACAGGTTCGTGCGCAATGAGAAATACCATCATACTCACTATATTACTATTCATCGCCGTTATTGGCGCTTCTATATATTATTTCACAGGTTTAAACGGCGAAAAAAAAGAAACACTTCGTCCGCTCACCTTTCTTCCCGAAGACACATTTTTGATCAGCACGTTTCATAACGATGCTACGACGGATAACATCTTCAATGATTTCGAAATTTTTGAAGCGCTAATCGGCAAGTCAGAAATGAAGCAATGGCAAATCCTAAAATCCAAATTGCTTCGCAATACAGTGCTACAGCCTTACGTAGAAGGCATCGATATTTACATCTCTTTACATCCGGAGAAAGAGCATATCAGCACGCTTTTCACGATTCCTACACACGAGAAAATGGACCCAGAGCATTTGGCGGCCATCATGCAAGAAGCGAATCAGCACTTTAACGTGACGCAAAAAGACACGCTCGGTACGCGCATTTTCCATTTAGCCAATAGTCGAAAAGACTCTGTAGTGCATATCGCCTACCATAAGGAGGTGCTGTTTGCCAGCTATTCAGACAGCTTACTTTATAAAGTAATGGACAATAAAGCGCCAAAGCTTGCCGCTGCGCAAATTGATTATTTTGTCGATAATAATAGCCGCAACTCGCCATTAAGTGTTTATTTCGTACACGATCAGGTGCCGAACATTGCAAATCACCTAATGCGTAATGCTTCTGGCAATTTTTTACGCCTGTTCGAACATCTTGGAGGCCAATCGGCATGGAATCTGAATTTTAAGAATGACGCGCTTATCTTGAGTGGTGAAAGTGAAACGCAGCATCGCAAAGAAAACTATCTCGAAGTATTTGGTCAGCAATCAAAAACAACACAACGCCTGTTCAACTATTTCCCGGAAAACACCGCTTCGTACCTCGCTTTTGCGGTTAGCAATACCAGTCGATTTCAACAAGACCTCGAAGCTATGTTTGAAAAACGCGGAGAATGGGAAAAGATACAGCAACAGTTTGGCGAACTGAAACGTAGCAAAGACCTGTCTTTAGTAGAGGATATACGGCCTATTTTTGGTAATGAGTTTGCGATTGTAGAACAAAGCAATCAAACCCAATTAGGGTTCATTGCACTGAGCGATTCCAGTAATTTGAGCAAGCGCATTCATGCGCTGGCAAGTGCCGCAGGCGACTCCATCTTTCGTTTTGACCAGGCCAATATTCCCTATGCTCTTTTTGGAGATCCATTTAAAACATTTACCCGACCATTTTTTATTCGTATAGCCAATATAGTGGTGCTGGCCAATAACCAAAGCGTATTGCAAACATTCCGGCAGGACTGGCGCCGAGAAAATTTGCTCGTTAACACATTGGGATTTAAAAATTTTGAAAAAATTCAAGGTAATGAAGCCAATGTCACGTTTTTTCAACGCACGAGAACGGCCTCTCCGATAATTAACTACGTACTCAAGCCTGCCTACGGCTCTATTTTTAGAGATAAAGAGAATTTTGGCTTTCAGGATTTCTTCTCCTGGTCGACACAGATATCGGGTAATAATGGCGATTTTCTCTCCAGTATTTATGCGATCTACAAAAGCAAAAATGCACTTGGTGCAACCGCCGATTGGACGTACGAATTTGATAATCGGCCGATCACGGCTCCCTGGGTATTTGAGCATTCTGATACCAGCCAGTTTATCTTGATTCAAGAACAAGATCATACCGTGCACGGCATTCATCCTAGCGGAAAGAAACTTTGGTCGGCAGTTTTTCAAGGCCGCATTGTAGGCGATGCGCAGCAGCTTGCCGATCGATCGATTGTGCTGGTTACTGATCGGAACAGGCTTTATCGTTTTGACAGCAACGGCAAAGGTCTTCCGGGATTTTCTATCGCACTGGATGCAGAACCGAGTTACCAACCTACAATTGCCGAATTAGACGGACAGCAAGTCGTGCTAATTCCGGCCGGGAGAAAAGTCATGGCTTACAGTCTGGATGGAAAAGAAATCAATCGCTGGAAGGAAAATACTTTAGACGGAAAAATTCTGTTTGACATCAAGGTTCGGGATAACCGCGTTTACGTTGGTACAGACAACGGCCATTTCTACCAATTTAATGCGCAAGGTGAGATGGTAAAAAAGGATGTTGTGGAAGCCAGCCAATTTCGTAGCCCAATAGCATTAACCGCAGTGCCCGATAACAAGATCATCGTTATGGCTATCGACACGGCCGGCAATTTTGTGCGCATGGATTTTGAACATGCGCCAGAGAAAAAACAGGTAGGATCATGGGCCGGCAAATCAATCATTAGTTTTGATAGCAACAACCAACAAAACGCCTCCGCGGTAGTCGTGATTGACGAAAAGAAACTTCAGGTGTTTGGCCTTCCTGATGGAAGTGCCCGTTATGATTTTACATTTACCCAACAGGTTGGCGACCGTCCTCAATATTTCAACAACGGCAGTTTACTGGGAATTGCCTCCCGCGAAAATTCATTGATCTATCTGTTTGATGAACAGGGAGCTGTTCACACTGGCTTTCCTATTGAAGCGCTTCCGCAATTTTATTATGGAAAAATTGACTACAACAGCGGTAACTACCTGCTATGTGTGCGTCGTGATAAAAAACTTTACGCATTCAAAAATTAATGCGGTCAAGAAACGAATGGATAAAAGTAGACTTCTTAACATTTTTTAGCCGTCGCCGCTTACTAAAAAATTTCTTGAACCGACAAATTAGTAGTAGGTTTGCAATCTTAGAATATTTATGCTTACAGGACAAGAACATTTACAATTACTCGAAGAACCTAAGAACATCGTTATTACCACGCATCATAAGCCCGATGGAGATGCTTTAGGCTCATCCTTAGGTTTATACCACTGGCTAAAAGCGAAGGGACACCGCGTAGAAGTGGTCTTATCTTCTGATTTTCCAACCTTTTTAGATTGGATGCCGGGGCGTGATGAAGTTATCATTTATCCAACGGCTGTTGAAAAATCAGAAAAGTTATTAGCGCAGGCAGACATTGTTTTCTGCCTCGATTATAGCGCCCTGAGCCGCACCAATATCTTAGAGCCGCTTATCCGACGTTCGAGCGGGCAAAAATGGATGATAGACCATCACCTGGATCCAGAAGATTTTGCGACGTTAAGTTATTGGAATGCAGAGGCGGCAGCCACAGCGCAGCTTATTTATGAATTTATCAGCAGCGTTTGCAACGATCAGTCGGCTATCACAGCAGAAATGGCCACTTGTCTTTACGCGGGTATCATGACCGATACGGGCTCTTTTCGTTTTCGGTCAACAACGGCTGCCGTACACCATATTATTGCAGCGCTTATTGATGCTGGCGCGCGCAACTGGGAAATACACGAGCATATCTACAATAGTTCTACGGAAAATCGCCTGAAATTTTTGGGTTATTGTCTGTTAAACTGCTTAGAGGTAATACCAGAATACAATACGGCGGTTTTCGCGATTACAAAAGAAGATTTGGAGAAGTTTCAGGTGAGCACGGGCGATACCGAAGGTTTGGTTAACTATGCCCTATCGGTAAAAGGCATCCGATTAGCTGCTTTATTTATTGACAGAACCGAATTAATTAAATTATCTTTGCGATCGATTGGGGATATCCCCTGCAATGAAATTTGTAAAAAATACTTTAATGGAGGTGGACACCTCAATGCCTCGGGCGGTAGCGCTAGTGAAGAGCTCAGCCAGGTAGTGAATAGGTTCAAATCCATATTGCCAGAATACAAAGAAATATTAACAAAATAACTTAGTGATTAGATCAGAAAAATGAAGAAATCAATTTTATTCCTTTCGGCAGCGGTCACCTTATTAGCGACTGCAGCATGCCAAAACTTCAAAAAAGGCGACGGCGGTCTCGAATATAACATCGTGAAAGACGCTGGTGCAGAAAAAGCCCAACCAGGCGATTTGATGTCAGTTGACATGATTGTGAAGTCAGACCGTAAAGACTCTTTATTACAAAGCACATACGATATCGGTTTACCGCAAATTATCAATATCGCATCAGACTCCGTACCAGGCCTATACAAAGGTGATTACAACTCCATGTTCAGAATGCTGGGCGAAGGCGATAGCGCTGTATTTCGTTTAAATCTTGACACCATGGCGGCAAAAACAGGCCAGCCTAAACCAGAATTTGCAGACAAATTTGTAACGTTCACCGTTAAAGTTAGAAAGCACTTCAAAAAAGGAAACCTTACAGACTCGGCATTGTATGGCCAAATCGACACTTACTTCAAAGGCGAGATTGAAGGCTTGAAAAAAGCAGAAGAAAGCAAATTGGCAGGTTACATTGCTGATAAGAAATTAGAGCCTAAGAAAACAGCTTCTGGTCTTCAATACGTTATTGCTGAAGAAGGCAAAGGTAATAAAGCGGTAGTTGGTGATACGGTAGTCGTAAACTATACAGGTACGTTAGTGAACGGAACAGTATTTGACACCAATAATGTAGACGCTGCAAAAAAATCAAACACATTCAATCCGATGCGCCAGTACGAGCCTATCCGTTTCCGTGTAGGTCACGATCCGGTTATTCAAGGATGGACAGAAGGTTTGCAATTGTTAAGCAAGGGCGGTAAGGCAACATTTGTTATTCCATCAAGCTTAGGTTATGGCGAGCGTGGTGGTGGCAAAATTCCTCCATATGCTCCATTAGTATTTGAAGTGGAATTGGTTGACATCGTTCCTGGTCCAAAAGGAGATGCTCCAGCGGCAGGTTTACCAGTAGATTCACTCGCAACAAAGAAATAAAAAACTTATCAAAATGATAATTAAAACGCAAGATCTTTAAAAGTCTTGCGTTTTTTTGTGTTCTATTAGGTCTTATAGTACGAAAAGACTAAATTTAGCCCATTATCGATTTGATTATGTCAACGGAATCCTATATACTTACCGACACCCATACCCATATTTACTACCAGGCGAACACGCCTCAATTAGAGGAACAACTTGCGCGATGTTTCGCTAAAAAGATTGAGCGGCTGTTTTTACCAAACGTCGAGGCGGCCTCCATTTCGCAGGTTGTGGCAACGGTGGCTGCATATCCTGAGCATTGTTTTCCGATGTTGGGATTACACCCTTGTTCTGTAAAAGAAAACTATCTGGAGGAATTACAGCAAATAGAAAAAGCATTGGCTACGCATAAAGTATATGCTATCGGCGAGATTGGTCTGGATTTGTATTGGGATAAAACAACGCTCGAATTACAACGTGAAGCCTTTCGTATACAAGTATCTTGGGCGAAGTCGCTGGCATTACCGATCGATATCCATTGTCGAGAGGCTTTTGACGAGCTGTTTTTACTTTTGGAAGAACTGAAGGATGACAAGCTTTTCGGGGTGCTGCACTGTTTTACCGGAAACCTGGAGCAGGCAAAAAAAGCAATTGATTTAGGTTTTGCGCTCGGGATAGGCGGTGTTGTCACGTTCAAAAAATCGGGATTGGATGCCGTAGTCAAGGAAATAGACCTGCAACATATCGTGCTAGAGACCGACGCGCCGTACCTTGCGCCTAGTCCATTTCGCGGCAAAGAAAACGAGAGCAGCTATTTACACTATATCGCTGAAAAAGTAGCGGATATCAAAGAAACTGATATTGCGCAGGTGGCAAACATCACGACGGCAAATTCAAAGAGAATATTTGGGATCTAAACCTTAACCATGCAGAACATATTTATTATTTACACTGGCGGAACCATTGGAATGGTTAAAGACCCGGAAACGGGTACTTTTGTGCCGTTTGATTTCGAGCTTATCGCTCGAAACCTTCCCGACTTAGCGCGGCTAAACTATAAATTGACCGTACACTCCTTTACACCGATTATTGACTCATCCAACATGAAGCCGTCTATCTGGATAGAGATGGCACAAATTATCAAAGATAATTATGAGCATTATGATGGCTTTGTGATCTTACACGGATCGGATACGATGTCATTTTCCGCTTCTATCCTAAGCTTTATGCTGGAAGGTTTGCAAAAACCCGTTATCTTATCTGGTTCGCAATTGCCAATTGGCGAGATCCGCACGGATGCGCGCGAAAACATGATGACCGCTTTGGAAATCGCCTCGGCAAAGGAGAATGGAAATTCCATCATTCAGGAAGTTTGTATTTTGTTTGACAATAAGCTTTTCCGCGGAAACCGTTCATTTAAATACAACTCCGCAAAATTCGAAGCTTTTCGTTCGCCCAACTATCCGGTACTTGCGGAAGCGGGCATCCACATCAACTACAATCGGGAAGCGCTGTTAGACAATAGTCAAAAACAATTTATTATGCATACCCAGCTTGATAACCAGGTAGGTGTACTCAAGCTATTTCCGGGAATCAGCCCGACGATTATCCGCTCAATATTAAATTCGGATGTGCGCAGTATCGTGATGGAAACCTTCGGTTCTGGAAATACCATGACCGATGAATGGTTTTTAGATTTGATTGCCGAAGCGGTAACGAACGGAAAAAATATTCTTGACATCTCACAATGCAAAGTAGGGTCTGTGGAGTTGGGCCGTTATGAAACATCGCAGGGGTTGAAAGCCATTGGCGTGCTTAACGGCTACGATATGACCTTTGAAGCCGCTGTCACGAAGCTGATGTACTTGCAAGGGCATTTCCAAGACCAAGCTTCGGTTGCGTATTGGGTAGAAAAAGACATACGCGGAGAGCTAACGGTAAACGATTAGAAAAAGAGTTGTTGTTTCTTGGCGAAAATAAAATCCCGACTGCCCGACGGTCGGGATTTTTTATGCAGGACTATCCTCTTCTTTATTGCGCCTTAAGTGAAATAGGTGTTTTATGCGCGTCAACTTATAATAATCGTATAACGCAATAACGAGTAGAATGGCACAAGTGAGGTAAAATGTCCCGTTTTCCAGAAATATATAGCCAATTCCGCCAGCAATACCGCCCAGCACGTAAGAAAACATGATGGTCAACAGCAAGTGAAACTTATCTACTAAGGCTTTATTTTGACGGTTTTCTCGTTTACTAAACATTGAAACCAAAATAGCCAGATCGGTGGTCAAACCTGTAAGGTGAGTTGTTTTGACGACTGAATTGGAAATGCTTGCCGTAAGCCCGTTTTGAAGCCCCATAGCAAAGAGCAACGCAGCAACAAGAAATTCCGTTTCCTGCAAGGAATTGGTATAGAAAAAATCAAGATAAAGCCCAACAAACAGAATACTGATAAACTCCAGCATCACGGGTATGGCATGTGAGATGTATCGGCTCCAGCGCCCCTGCCCCTGTATTATGACAAAATTAGAGAGAAAACTTCCCAGAAAAAAGAGCAATATCCACAACAAAACCACCGCGCCTTGATACCAATTAGCTTTGCTGAGCTCTTGTGCGAAAACCGCATAGTAACCCGTAATATTAGACGTGAATGCAAAAAATACCGTCACCGAGGCAACGTTTACCATGCCTGCGGAAAAGGCAGTAAGGGCGCCTAACTTTATATTATCTTCTAACGTTCGGTGATTACTATATTTTCTTAGCATATTGATCGGCCTGATCTTTCCTTTCTAAAACAATTTCTATAATGCCTTTGACCTGTAAATCAAAATTGAGGTGTAGCACCAACTTATCCTGACTGATCTGTTGAATTTGAAAACTTTCCATATGTCGACCATCCTTCCGCAGTTCCAATACATGCCCACGTCCCTTTATCAACCATTCAATTTTACTATCTTGATTGCTATCGGCCGAAAGTAACAGACGGTTCCTTTCAAACTTCCAAACACCCAAATGCAGTTCTTCAAAATCTCGTAAGATTTCTTTGCGCAGACCTTCTTGCAACTGCGAATTTGATGCCAGTTCTGCCGAAGCATTGTCTTTTTCCAAGCTCCATTCTTTTTCCACCCACTCCCCTTCGATCAAACGTTCCGGATTTTCGTGGTACATGACGATCAAGCTGCTGCCGATCAACAAAAATGCAATGAAAATATAACTTACCTTGACTAATAGATCTCTACTCATAACTCATCCTCCAATCCTTTCTAAAGAACATGCTATCTAACGTATCAATCCCTTGGGTATGACCAATCTGAACACCTACCGACACGACTTTTGCCGAGAGGGCGTCTGCATGCTCGCGCAGTACCCGATCAAGATTAAAGGCACTTCGTTCGACACAACTAAAGGAAAAGCTTTTAGGCAAAACCAAATGTGTTATCCGATTACCTTTTAGGTAATTGCGCAGGTAGCGCACATTTTTTGAGATAAGCAAATCCGCATACAACTCGACAATATTTCGCTTAAAACGTGATTTAATCATTTCACATCCTTTAATAAAATCATCATTTTCCAATTTTACTAAATGATCTTCCTTGGTAAATCCCAGTATCCCAGTGATCGAATCGCCTATGTCGTAACCGCAGGCCAAAACGATCTCTACGCGCTGATCCAAATGATTCTCCAGATAGTCTAAGACTGTGCGGAGAGAATCCACACTAAAATCAGTCGGTACCAGAACACGCGCTACATTTGCCATACCTCGTTTTTATCAAAGTTACGTATGCTGCATAGCAATGGTATGAAATACAGATTAATTTTTCATTAGAATATTTCCAAACAGATTAAAATAAGATTAGAAAATACTACGGTATTAAAACAAGATTAAAAACACAGCATGGCGTACAACCTAAGCCGTCGGGTTTTGTTTCGCTTTTGCCAGAGCTCGAGCATCCATTGTTGGTAGCTCGATACGAACGGTCGTCCCTTTGCCCAGTGTGGAGGAAACGAATAGTTGACCATGGTGCATTTTCACGATATTGCGTGCTAGCGGAAGTCCAATGCCGTATCCCAAAAAGTTGGCGGTGTTGGAAGCACGAAAGTAAGGATCATAGATATACGACAATTCTTGTTCGGGAATACCGATGCCTTCATCCCTGATCAGGATCAACACGCCTTTATCGAAGGCGCCCAAGGCGACGTAAGCGGTTTTATTACTGGAATATTTGCACGCATTAGACACAATATTGGAAATAGCGAGCTGCAGCAGCGGAGCAGATCCGTTGACCTTCAGCTTCATACTATCATCGGGCAGCATACTGAAATCTGTTTTGATATGAAAATGTTCGTTGATGGCTTTCACAGTCATTTCTGCATCCATAACAATTTGGTCTATCCGAACGGGCTTAAACAGCAGTTGGTTGTTTTCAAAACCAGTTCGCGCCAGCAGCAATAGCGCACTTGTTTTCTTTTCCAAATTATCTGCCGCATCCATAATTTTGTGTATCAACTGTTGGTATTCCTCGATGCTACGTTCTTTGGATAAAGCCAAATCAGCAATACCGATAATCGAGGTCAATGGTGTATTGAGCTCATGTGAAGCATTGCTGATAAAATTTTTCTGGGTTTCGAAAGAGGTTTCTATACGGTTTAGCATTTGGTTAAACGTACTGGCCAGCTTATGGAGAATACCTTTCTCTTTCCCGACGGTAAGGCGCAGATAGAGATTTTCAGAACCGATTTTTTCCACTTCGCCGATCAGCTCACTGATCGGTTTTATAAATGAACGTTTCACGAGCAAGGATACCACCACCACAAACAGCACGCCCAACAGCAGGGCGACGATCAGCATATTACGGAGATAGCTTAAATGATGCGTATAAAAATAGTTTTCGGCAGAAACAGCAATGATGTAATTTTTGCCTTTGTGGAGATAAAATTTGGTGGAGTAAAACGTGTTGCCGACTTTAAAATTGCTTGTTCCGCTTTTATCCACCCGCCCCCACAGTTTGCTGTCGAAACCGCTGTTGTGCATAATATGCTGCTGATCGTCAAACTCTACAATAAACTCCCGCTGTTTATTGAGTTCCTCGACGTAGGTAAGCGACCAGCCGGTTCCCGTACGTTTGCCGTTAAACATTCTTTCGGCAGCAAGATTGCGCCTAAGATCCAATCGCTTATAAAAATCAGCAAACGCGAAATTTGTAATCGAATACATAATAAACACTACAAACGAGATCGTATAGATCACCAAAACGGTGATCAACGCATAGAGCATTTTAGTGTAGTTGCGCATTTTATTGCTCGATCTTTAGTACGTACCCCATGCCGATAACCGTTTGGATAGCTTTTACAGGCGTAACCTTTTCGATTTTTTTGCGTAAATAATTTACGTATACATCGACGACGTTAGAACCGATATCAAAATTGATTCCCCACACCTTATCCAAGAGCTCGCTGCGCTCAAAGACTTTCTGCGGAGCCTGAATAAACAGCAAAAGCAGCCGATATTCGGTTGAGGTCAAATTCAATTCCTTGCCATCAGCGTAAGCTATTTTTTTATAGTCATCTATTTCCAAAAAACGGTAGGTAAACAATTTCTTTTCGGCAGACTGCACTTGCTTGGTGATTTCTTGCTTTCTGCGGATGAGCGTACGAACGCGCGCTTTGAGTTCGATAAGCTTAAACGGCTTGGAAAGGTAGTCGTCCGCACCACTATCCAAACCCAGGACGACATTCTCCGGACTTCCTAATGCCGTTACCATCAAAATTGGCAAATCCGCATATCCTAACGCGCGAAAGCTTTTACAGATATCCAGACCGTTCATTTCAGGCAAAAGCACGTCGAGCACAACCAGATCAATCGTGTTGTTTTGCAACGTAAAAAGTGCATCTTCATATTTGGTAACATGTAGCACAGCATACCCGTCTTCTTCCAACCCCTGAATAATTACCTCGGCTACGTTTCTCTCGTCTTCTACCAATAATATATGTTGTCCATCCATAATTCCCACCGTTGTGTCCAAAAACTTACAAACAGCTAAAATATAATATTTTTGCGGAAAAATTAACAAAAGAACGCGGGCAAAAAAGGCTTTGGTTTGCGAAGTGCGCTATTAACCGAGCCATCAAACCGTGCAGACAGGTACGTGGTCGCTTCGTACATAGCCCGTCTAATGTTCTGCTGCGTAACCATGCACACGGATAAACGTGCTTATCAAATTTAACCATTCGCCTCCTTAATAATCCATTTTGGCAGGTGAGGGCCGATCGATATGCTGAGCGTACAATAGGAGACCAAACAAATAGATCGCGTGCAATAGTTGCGCTTCGATGGCTGCCCAATTTTCAATGGAACAGCTCCCGAATATCAAGACGGTCATCAATAACAACGCTGCATAGATGCTGTACTGTATGCCGGCGCGAAACAATAGTGCAATACCGATAATAAATTCCAAGATTGGTAAAGCAAAAGAAAACGGCAAGATTAGCCCTTGTGGAAGAAAAGATTTTTCCATAGTATCTAGCATCCAGGCGCTGAATGCGGCGAGTTTAGGCAAACGAACCAAGCCATGCCCCAGTAGAGAAACAGCAATTGGTAAGCGGAGGAAGAAGAAGCTTATTTTATTTTTATCCATAAGAAATTTTAGTCAAAAAAGGTATGAACCATTACCTGTGTTCTTAGACAACAATTAGCCCCGCATTCGGTTTTAAAAACGTAGTCGTAAAATCTTGCCGTATGCGAAGAGGTGCAAAGAAAAATAAGCTTAAACTTGTATGTTAGTAAGGGCATCGTAAGGATATTTTTATCTGCATGCCTGTTCAAAACTAAAAAAAGTTGAGTACCCAATTAAATAAACTATCATGAGCACACCAAAAACACTTTTATTCGTAGCGCTGTTGACCTGTAGCTTAGGTCTCAAAGCGTTACTTCCGCCAGCCAGCACAGCTCCACAATTTTTTGAAGCAAACCAGGCGGTTTACACACAACAATCGGCCATCGATTCGTTATTGCAGTATTTTAAAGAGACTTCCCATGATCTTCAGCAGCAGGTCTCCGGACTTAGTAAAGCACAACTACAATTTAAACCTGCCGCAGATCGCTGGTCGATCAGCCAGTGCTTGGAGCACATCGTTTTATCCGAACAGATGTTGTTTGATATGGCTAAGAAAGAACTTGAAAAGGCGCCACAACCGACTCGAAGAAAGGAGGTCAAGGTGACGGATGAAAACCTCAAACACATGATGGCCGACCGCAGCCAAAAATTTCAAGCACCAACAGAATTGCAACCGAAAGGCAAATACACGGATAGCAAAACAGCCTTGGCCGAATTTACCGCAGCACGGGCGCCGGTATTGGCATTTATCAAACAAGCCGATGCGGAGGATTTAAAAAACCACGTCAGCGAATATCCTACCGGCACGGTAAACGGTCAGCAAAATTTGCTATTTATCGCTGCGCACTGTGCCCGCCACATCAAACAAATTGAGGAGGTGAAAGCCGATCCAAAATTTCCTAAAAAATAAGAAACGATGAAAACATTAACATTCGATATTACCATTCATGCGCCGGTATCAAAAGTATACCACACGATGCTTAACCGAGATACCTACCGGCAATGGACCGCCGTATTTGATCCATCCTCGGATTACGAAGGCGGCTGGAACAGAGGCGAAAAAATATACTTTTTCGGTTCGTCGGAAAATGGCGAGCGAAGCGGCATGGTCGCCGAAATTGAGGAAAACATTCCTGATTCTTTTGTCTCCATCCGACATATGGGTTGCTTCACTGCCGGGCAAGAGATAACCAGCGGACCGGAAGTTGCTGAGTGGGCCGGCGCACTGGAAAATTATTTCTTTACGGAGACCGACGGCAACACACAGCTCCGGGTTGAGCTCGATAGTGTCGAGCAGTATGCCGATCATTTTAACGAAACCTGGCCGCGTGCCTTGCAAAAATTAAAAGAGCTGTCGGAATAAAAAAAAGACGATCCTTAATTGTCAGGATCGTCTTTTTCTATTGATTTTTGTGGATCATTACTTATTCCACCATAATTTGGTACTTATCAAGTCGTCTCCTTGATTTGCCAAAGCGGCTTGGTAGTTCGTGCGGTTTGTACTTTGCTCTTTTAACGGATAGATAAATCGACTAGGAATACTTGTTCCTACCTCTGGTGTAAATCTGTAAGTCACCGCCGCTCCAGATCGTGTTCCAGACCAGATGACATCGTCTTTTTTCACCAAAAAGAGCGGATATCCTGTCCTTCTGATTTCTGACCAAGCCTCTACCCCTTGATTGTATAATGCCAGATATTTTTGGCTTAATACGCGCTCTTGATTAGCTGCGGGCAGGTTGGCAAGGTAGGTGCTTACATCGGCCGCGCTTACGCCCCATTTTTCGAGTGATGCACGAACGCCGTTAACATACGCTTCCTGATCCCAGGATTTGTATTCGGATATAAGAAATTGTACTTCCGCATATTCCTGCAACACTTCTGCGTAATCAGCGGCATTAATCAAATCACCCGGCAACGAAATTGAATCTGTCGGAAAAATATTGCCCGCTTCAAGCGGCAAGCCATAAGGCTGCCCAAAATAAGCACCGCGTACATTAGGCTTTGCGTAGCGTGCTAATCGCGGATCTTGCGCTGTAAATGGCCCTCTCCTGCCCTGCAACGCCTCAATGAGCACATGCGAAACGGCAAAATCTCTACGATTGGCGATCACCGTAGCACGGTAGAGCGGCGCCTCATTGGGCGAAGTTGTGGTGTATTTAAAAGCGGCGTTATCCGCGTTGGAAGCAAAAACTCCTTTATTCAATGCATCGTCGATATGTTGGCGTGCCAACGCGGGCTCTTTTGCCAAGATACGCGTAGCCAAACGCAAGCGTAAGGAGTTAGCAAATTTTGCCCAGTTGCTATTCTTTCCCTTGTAAATAATATCTGCCGTTCCAAAAGTTGTGGCCGACGCATATTTTTGCAGCGTGTCTGCCGCCTGTTGCAGTTCATTGATTAAATCTTTGTAGATTTTTTCTTGGGAGGCATATCCTGGCGTCAGGTTATCCGGGTTTTGCTGCAAAGCTTGAAATTCCGGATCATTATTGCCGTATGACTGATAAGGAATATCACCAAATACATCCGTTAACGAATGAAAAGCATAAGCTTTCAGCACGCGTGCTATCGCAATTTGATTAACGTTTGTACCCGCCGTGCCGGCAGCAGCGATCGCGCGCGTCGCGTCATCGGAGTTTAGTTTGATAATCTCTTCCAAGTTATTCAAAGCCTTGTATAATCCTGTCCAATAATTATCGGCGTAGCTATTGGTTACTATGTAACGCGATTGATCGGTGTAGATATTCTGACTAAAATACTGCGCGTAAAGCTGGGCACCGCGTAAATTCATTTCTTCATTGCGCAAAGTATTCATCAATTGCTTCTCTGCGCTCACCAAAATATACGGCGTAGACACAGCTGAAGGCCTGTTGGGATCGGTGTTGATCTCGGTAAACACATCTTTGGAGCAGCCTAAAAAACTGACCGTCAGCACCGCCAAAATTGCCGCTATATATGTCGTTTTATTGATTTTCATAATTCCTTAAAATTTAACGTTAACATTGAAACCATAGGTGATCGGTGTCGGGATATTTCCGCCCTCAATACCTTGCACATTGCCGCCACTGGAGGTAAACTCGGGATCAATGTATTTGCTTTTCGTATAGATATTCCAGAGATTACGACCGTAAATAGAAACACCCAGGTTTTTGATGGCCTTGCTGTTGTGCAAGGGGATGTTGTAACCAAATGTCACTTCCCGTAGCTTCACAAACGTGGCATCAAAAATAGAGAATGCTGTTGGCCCGTTGTATTCATTTCTAGCCCATTGCTGCGCCGTAACGCGCGTATCATTTTGTACAGCATTGCTCACGCTGTAAGTACCGTCGGCATTAAAAGCAACGTCGGCTTTCACGCCATCCAGCACAACACCCGTTTCCCGAATGTTATTAGCGGCCGTCTTATCCAGAATACCTGAATACATACCTACCTTATACGTTTGTGAGAAAAATTTGCCGCCTACACGACCATCAATAAGGAAACCTAGATTGAAGTTCTTATAGTTAAAGCTATTTTGAAATCCAAAAATAAAGTCAGGCAAAACCGAACCCAATGGTGTAAGCTGTGACGTGCGCATATACGTGCCATCTTCCTGGATTACGCGCTGCCCATCTGCCGCATAAACAAAATCATAACCTAGAAATTGACCATAGGATTCGCCTTCGCGTGCGACCAGATTAACCAGCGTATTGCTCAAGGTTAAGGTATTCACCAAGTCATCCAGTTTAACAACTTTGTTTGTATTCTTTGCCCAGTTTACCGTACTGTTCCATTGAAACTTGTCATTGCTGATTGGCGTGGCATTTAATACCACCTCAATACCTTTGTTATTGATTCTTCCGGCATTTAACACCTTGGATTCATAGCCAAATGCAGAAGAAACGGGTACTGGCAAAATCTGATTCCTAGTGTTGTTGTTATAGTACGTGAAATCGAAGCCCAAACGATTTCCAAAGAACTGAACATTTAAACCTGTTTCCCAAGAACTCGTTAGTTCTGGCTCCAGCAGCGCATTATTCAGCGTGGAAGGCAAACTGTAAGAAGGTATTCCATTGTAGGCCTGCTCGGCCGTGTACACTTTTGAAAGTTGGTAAGGATCGGTATCATTACCGACCAATGCCCAGCCCAACCTTAGTTTTGCGAAGGAAAGCCAATCTATGCTTTTCAGCGATTCCAGTTGACTAATGACAAAGCTTCCTGATACAGATGGATAGATGTACGAGTAATTATCAGTTGGCAACGTCGAAGACCAATCGTTACGCAATGTCGCATCTAAAAATAACATGTCGCGATAACCCACCGAAGCACTTCCAAATACCGAGGCAACGCGCTTGTGGTATTTATAATTTTCGATCAACACCGACGACGCATTTTTTAAATTATAGTAGTTAGGAATGATTAACCCACCTTGGGTAATACCATAATTTACTTTGCGTTGCAAATCGCGCAAGTTGGCTCCAGCATTGACAAACAATGAAAAATCTTGCCACTGCTTTTTTGCTGTGGCGATAAATTCGTAGTTATATTCATTAAGGTTATTGCTGGATTCTTCATATTGCGAAGCACTTCTAGAATAGACAGCAATGCGATCTTCGGCCCTAAAACTATAAATATCGCCATGCACGCGTGCTTGTAACGTCAACCAATCGGTTGCTTGGTATTCGGCGCCAACATTTCCGTATATACGATCACGTTGCTCTTCCAGGTAACTTTCATAAGCCGACCAGTAAGGGTTATCGATAAAGCGCGTAGCTTCTGCGGCTGACGTATTCTGCCAGCCCGTTCTGTTCCACGCCAAAGGCGTTCCATCGGCGCGCTTGTAGTTTTCTAATAGCTTATAATCGACCTGCACCGCTCCCCATTGAAAAGCTTCCAGCATAATATTCCGGTTGGAGGCGCCAGACCACGGCTTGCCCAGCGATTCGTTGCGGAGGTAATTTAGTGTCGAGCTGATCTTCACCTTGCCCAGTTGTGTGCTACCGGAAAAATTCAGGCTATTACGACCCAACGTAGAATTTGGCGTGGTGCCGCGCACATTCTTGTTCGTATACGAAAGTCTGTAAGTCGTATTTTCGCCACTGCCAGTAATCGCGAGGTTATTGGTATTGGCCAGACCCGTTCGGAAGAAATAATTCACATCATTTTTAGGATACACCCAAGGCGTCGCTTGTAAATAGGTTGATTCATCTTCTGGATTCAAACCGTACCATTGCAATACCGGTCTGCCATCAAGACGCGGCCCCCAGCTTTCGTCGGATGCATAATCAACAATGTTGAAATTTGTTCCGTTGATATCGACCGTCTGAAACTCGGTAGAATACCCTTGTCCGTAAAGTTTTTGCCGTGCCGGCAATCGGACGATATTTTCAAAATCCAGTCCGGTATTCAGCGATATCGAGGTGCGTTGCCCTTGTTTTGCTTTTTTCGTCGTAATCATGATTACGCCATTTGCTGCTCTGGAACCATATAGTGCGGCGGCCGTCGGTCCTTTAAGCACCGAAATATTTTCGATATCATCCGGATTGATATCCTGGATAAGATTTCCGACATCCTTACCGGCACTGCCGTTGATGGTGGCCGTCGAATTCAGGTCACGATCGTCAATAGGCGTTCCATCAACGATATAAAGCGGCTGGTTGTTGCCAGAAATAGAGTTAATGCCGCGCAAGGTAACGCGAGATGATCCGCCCATGTTGCCGCCTGATGTTACGATCTGCAAACCGGCTACTTTTCCAGAAAGTGCGCTTAGCGCGTTGGTAGGACGTGTTTGCAGCTCTACACCTTTTACTTCTTGTACCGAATATCCGAGCGCTTTTTTTTCGCGCGAAATGCCTAAGGCCGTGACGACGACTTCCGACAGTTCGGCCGCGTTTGGCACCAATTGCACCAAAACTTGACCATTGTTTAAATCGGTAATTAAGGCTTCTTCGTAGCCGATGTAGTGGATGCTAACAGACGGCCGTTCCGTTTTTACAACGAGGGAAAACTGGCCATTTTCGTCAGTCAGTGTTTGTACTTTCGTTTGATTGTCTGTGACTGTTGCGCCGACAACGGGCTTATTATCAGGATCGACAACGCGACCTTTTAGTGTGGTTTGTGCGTAGAGCTGCCCCGTATTTAAGGCAAAGGCAAGCCCTACTATACTTAAATAGCTTGATGTGTTCATTACAAAGACTTAGGGTTGGAAAAAATTCTTGTACGAGATGGTAAATGATTATCGGAGATAATTTTAGATGCAATTACCCCCTAGACACATTCGGTAAATATTAAAAATATACATAGTTTCACAATCGTGTAAATGATTTGAATGGCAAATGTACACTTATTCCATTAATCTAGTAGACATTTTTGGTCAGAAAAATGTAATCTAAGATGGAAAACAATATAACATCCTAATAAATAGAATAATATATATTAAGATAAACTATATGACAATAATCTGTGTTAGTTAATATATGAAAAGAACTATCCAAATTTCCCTTCTTCTCAGCTTAGCGATTGGCTTGCAAGCTTGTAACCAGCCGAAACAGACGGATCAACAAACCACCAAAGAACGATCTGATGACACGACGCATGATGCGCCCATGCAAGATTCTGTACGTTACGAGCTGATACACCAGACGGATACGATACCGGGACATATTAATGATGCGGTAGTATCGCAACTAAAGGAGCCTATCAAAGCGCTGGCTGCTTTTTACGCGGCAATGGGCGGAACCGACTGTGATGGTGAGCGTTGCAAACTGACCACGGCACTTGGATTGGGCAAGCAGGGATCAGAAGCACAACAAAAACTCATCGCGCGCTATTTCCCGAACGACAAAGTTGCACAAACCGTACTGGAACAAAATTGCTACCTGAGACCAAGTGGCGCATCCTCATTTTCTGATTTTGCATTTCTGCGCGTGACAGAACACGGCGATACCATTCGCGTGGACTATAAATTAATGAATTATAACCAAGGCAAAGAAACCTGGATCAGCGGGCCAGATGTATACCTTATAAAAAACAATGTATTTCAAAAGGTGAAGCGTAATTTATGGACGTTTGCCGAGCTAGATTAATGTAATTTTTTAGAATCGCAGCAATAGCGGTATTTTTTCAAATCCAACCCACAGATTAACAATCTCACGAACACTGCCCTATGAGCACACGCACAAGCGTATTCCAGCTGCTAGCTATTATCGTCTTTACGATACTTATCCTCTACTTTGCAAAAAGTATATTGGCGCCCCTCGCTATCGCAGGAATTTTGGCCATGCTTTTCGTTTCCTTTAACAATAAACTGGAGCGCAAAGGCTTTCCGCGCTGGCTTACGGCCTTACTTTCCGTTTTCGTGCTGCTTATCGCTGCGGTTGGCTTATTCTTCTTACTAAATTGGCAGCTACAAAGCTTCTCAGACAATGTAGATGCGATGAAGGCCAACTTACTCAATTTATTGACCAAGATACAGAATTGGCTAGACACCAGCTTTGGGATAGACAAAGAACAGCAAAAAGCCATTGCACAGGAAGAAATGAAGGCAAGCCAACAAAGCAGTGGGCTAACCACGAGCTTCGCCTCCGGTTTTCTCGGTCTGGCGGTAGATGCTGTATTAATATTTGTGTATTGCTATTTACTTTTATTTTACCGTAATCGACTAAAAACATTTTTGCTTCAAGTTTTTAAGGACAGCCCGAGAGCAAAAACAATAGATATTATCAGTTCTGCTACGAAAGTAGCAGCGAACTATGTCGGCGGGTTAGCCAAAATGATCATTGTATTATGGATATTATACGGCGTCGGGTTTACCGCCATTGGTGTTGAAAATGCAATCTTCTTTGCCATTTTGTGTGGCCTGCTTGAGTTAATCCCTTTCGTTGGCAACCTGACCGGAACGAGCCTCACCGTACTTGGCGTGATTGCGCAAGGCGGCAAAAGCGATATGATTTTATTAGTCATCGCTTTGTACGCCTTTATACAATTTGTTCAAACATATTTGCTCGAGCCGCTCATTGTCGGCAACGAGGTTAATATTAATCCACTTTTTACCATATTCAGCTTAGTACTGGCCGAAGCCTTGTGGGGTATTCCGGGAATGGTTTTAGCCATCCCCGTCGTCGGCATTGTTAAAATAATCTGTGACAGGGTTGACGTGCTAAAACCTTATGGTTTCTTGATCGGCACAGACAAACGGCCGAAACCTGTGCTAACTTTTCGCAAAAAACGGCGTTAGTTTAGGTTAACATACCGAAACCAACACATTTGCAGGAATCTTTTATCTTTGTAGGCAAGTAACTATAAAAAATGGGATTTTTCCGCAATCAGCATCAATACCCCGTAAAATACTGGGTAAAAAGCAGTGCCATATTTACCTTGTCCATTGTGTCCATCCTTATAATCGATTCCGTTTATAAAGATCAGGGAAGGTTTTGGTTGAACACGACGATCGCTTTTTTCGGCCTCTTTAGTATCATTGTCTGCAATCTTATTCTACATATCCATTTCGATGTAAAAGATCCGATAAAGTCGCCTATCAAAGTAAAAGTATGCGGATATCTCCTGACTTTCGGCTTGTGTTTGCTTATGTTAGCCTTTTCGGCACATCTGGACATGCTGACGCATGAGGAATGCCGGATTATCGAAGGCTCACCTGTCAATTTCTTTTTACTATCTGGCTTCCGCGCCGCTATTTTAGATTTAATCGTTTTGTTGTGGCTTTACTTCTTAATGAATGATTATTTCAAAAACCAACTGGAACTCGAGCGTTCGAAGCTAGACAAGTTGAAAGAGCGCGCCGTCAACCAAATGCTTCGCCAGCAGGTGCAACCACACTTTTTGTTTAATGCCCTTTCCAGCCTGAAATCACTCATCAAGAAAGATAGTGTGATGGCAGAATCTTACCTTTTACAACTTTCCGATTACCTACGCGGCAGCTTTATCACATCGGATGACGGACTCGCCACGGTAAAACAGGAACTGAAGCTTTGTGAAGACTACCTATCGATGCAAAAAATACGATTTAAAGAAGCCATACAATATACCATTGCGGTATCTGAAGAGGTTTGGAAAGAACATTTGCCCATCTTTTCGCTACAACCCTTAGTAGATAACGCACTTAAGCATAATCATTACACGCTTGAAAATCCGCTGCATATTGAGATTTTGGAAGACGCAGGCTGGATTGTCGTACGAAACAACGTCTGTTTACGAAAAAGTTCTTCGGAAGACACCAACAATTACGGGCTAAACAACCTAAAAGAACGTTTTAGTTATTACCTGAAAGATAGTGTGATTATCCGTGAGGAAGGCCCTTGTTTTGAGGTACATGTCAAAATTATCCACATATGAGAATAATCATTATCGAAGATGAAGATTTGACGGCAGAAGATCTTGCCTTAACGTTAAAGCGGATAGAGCCCGCTACCGAGCTTTGCGCCCGCTTGTCTAGCGTGAAAGAGGCAATCACCTACCTTCGCACCAACCCATCGATCGACCTGATTTTTAGCGATATACAACTCGGCGATGGTGAATCTTTCGACATTTTCAAAACCGTTCCGCCCAAAGTGCCTATTGTGTTTTGCACGGCATATAATCAATATATGCTGGAAGCCTTCCAAACTTTTGGGCTTGATTACATCCTGAAGCCGTTCTCGAACGCCAGTATTCAACAGACTTTAGCGAAGTATAGGCAATTGCGCCAATCGTTTAACCAAAGTACGCTAGCTATGGTGGATGCAGTAAGCCAACCGAACAACCTGATCGAATCGCGAAAAAAATCGCTCATCGTGATCAATGGCGATAAAATAATCCCTATACCGCTTTCAGAGATTGCACTTTGCTACATTGAGTATGATAATATTTTCATTAAAACCAACGTGGGCAAACAGTTTTTAGTCAATAAATCGTTGGAGGAAATGGAGCACATGCTCGGGGATGAATATTTTCGTGTAAACAGACAGCACATCATCAAACGCTCGACGATCGCTTTTGCAAACACCAGCCTCTCCCGAAAATTGATCTTGAGCTTACATATCGATCATCCTATCAAAATTTCGGTCAGCAAAGAGAAGTATCATACGTTTATGCAGTGGCTTGAAAGCTAGTTTGGGCTACCTTATGCGACTATTCACCGGCAATACTGTCGGTTCGACCTAAAATTTGTCCGCTTCGGCCGATTTTCTCCATAATGTAACTTTTATTCCGCGCATATTTGTGTTGTTCAGTAGCTGCTGCTGCCCTACTGGCTGATATCTAAATAAAACAGTAAGTTCATGAAAAAGTATGTATTGATTTTTAAGACCTCTATCCGAACGATTTTGGAGCGTTCTCACCTAATCGCAAAACTTTATCAAGTATCTAAAGAGGTAAAATTTGCGACGATAGATTTAGATGACGAGGATTTCATATTACGAATAGAATCTACTCACCGCAATGAAGACTTTATCTCCAGATTTCTTCATTTAGAGGGCCATCAAGTAGCGTTTCTCGCCGCTTTCGAGAAAGATGAACTCGGCAGACCGTTGTTGCAACCTGCCTATTATTAAGAAGTTTTTTTCTAAATATTTTGTGTATAAATCAAGAAGGATGACCAGCAGTCAAATGCATGTCATCCTTCCCATTGTAACGTAATAAGTTTGCTAAGCCAATCTGTTCACCGTTAGCCGTGGCTATTCTTCAACCAGTACTGACCAAATCACATTCGCCGCATCATCAGTGACCAACATATATTTTTTGGTAAACGCGACGGATACTGGTCTGCCAAACACCTCATTTTTTTCGGCATCGCTAATAAATCCAGTCAAGAAATCTTGCGCTTCACCGGAAGGCCTTCCTTTAGAAAACGGCACAAACATCACCTTGTAACCAGAAAAAGTAGAGCGATTCCACGATCCATGCTGTCCGATGTAAGCGCCCTCTGGAAAACCAGGTGCTTTATTAAAAGAAAGACCTAACGAAGCTGTGTGCGCGCCAACCGCGAAATCCGGTGTTATCGATTTTTGCACCATATCTTTCGGAAGTTTATCTTTCCAGCGCGGATCGACGCGCTGCCCCCAGTAAGCGTAAGGCCAGCCGTAGAAACCTCCTTCTTTGACACTGCTGATGTAATCAGGAACTAACTCATCACCCAGCTCGTCACGCTCGTTTACAGCTGTCCACAACGTCGCTGTTTGCGGTTCCAACGCCATACCTACCGGGTTGCGTATTCCCGAACTAAACACCCGCTCGCCCGAACCATCGAGATTGACTTCCAGAATCGCCGCCCGTCGCACTTCGTGTTCCATCCCATTTTCACCGACATTACTGCCTGATCCTACCGATATATAAATTTTGCTACTGTCTGCATTCAAGATAATGTTACGTGTCCAATGATTGTTGTATCCGCCGGCAGGCAAACTCACTATTTTCTTTCCCGCTTTGTCAATTTTTCCATTGGCGTAAGGAAAGCGCATCAAACCATCCGTATTCGCTACGTAAAACCATTCACCATGCTGCAACATGCCAAACGGTTGCGATAATCCGTTGAGCACCGTTTCTTTTTGATCAGCAATACCATCACCATTGCTATCCCGAAATCGTATAATTTCATTTGGGCTTTTGCTGCGGTACTTGTTTCGCGAATCCATCTTTTCGTCTTTTTCCCCTTCCTTTTCCGTACGCGCCTGTGCTACGTAGATATCACCATTGGGCGCTACGTAAACGTGGCGCGGACTGTTGAGGCTATCTGCAAAACGCTCGACTTTAAACCCGCTTACGGCCGTCGGCTTTTGATCAGCTTTCCAGCCTAATACTTTTGAAAACTTATTCGTTGGAGGAGTGGCAAGCGGATCTTCCGGAACAATTTGCAATCCGTATTCACGCTCCGGTGTAGCCGAGTCTGTTTGTTCGGTATCACGCTGACGGTTACCATTTCCGCAAGCATAGAGCATGCCCACGGCAGCAAACATGCAGAGCCAAGGAAATGTCTTGCCCAACCTTTTGTAATTCTTCATCCTATCTTGTTTTATTTTAGTTAACGAATGTGTACAAGCAAAGGGTCAGAAACCCTTTTATACTTAACCGAAATAAACCATAAATGTTCAGAACCAGACCGTTCTTTTCTATTTTTAGACTTTTAAGCCTCCGAAAATACTCGTCAACATGACCGAAAGTACGATCAACGTAATGAGTACATACATCTTATCACGCTCCAGCGCAAAAGCAATCAGTGAACAAAAAACACGTAAAATAGGCGTAGCAATTAGTGCCAGCACACCCAATTGAATGATTTCACGCGCGCTCCCGGTCAACGCACCTTCCACAATGCCACGATAAGTTGTATACCCATCTTCCTCACCGTGGAAAAATGTATAGTCGGGAATAGCTTCCTGGCCGTGTTGAATTAAATAGATAATCCCTCCTAATAAAGCAATGCCGCTCGCCAGCAACACACCATAACGTAATAAGTACGCAACCAGGAGATCGACATCCTTATCTTTTATTTCACTTATTTTTTTCATAAAAACGCAAGCGTATGTTGTTAAAATTTATGCTGGATACCGTTATAGATCATTTGCAAGGCGACGAAAACAATGGCCACACAAAAAATGATGCGCAAAATTTTTGGATTCATGCGCGCCAACAATTTGGCGCCGGTAAAAGCACCTGCCAAAACACCTAATATAACGGGCATCGCCAGTCCCGGATCCATGTAGCCACGCTGCAAGTATACCGCAGCGCTGGCAGCGGCGGTTACGCCGATCATAAAATTGCTCGTCGTTGTGCTGACTTTAAACGGGATATGCATGGCGGTATCCATTGCCAACACTTTTAGCGCGCCCGATCCGATGCCCAATAAACCCGAAATTACGCCGGCAAACGTCATGAGTGAAAAACCTGCCCCAACATTCTTGAGTTTATAAGCCACTTCCTTATCACCAACAGGATACGTACTGTTCAGTTTTAAGCGCGCTGCCAACGAACTTCCTTCGCTAAGCGCATCTTGGTTTTTCTTGCGGATAGTCATAGCTGCCGAAAAAATTAAGATTACACCAAACAAGATCGCGATGGTATTGGTAGGTGTATACACTGCAATCAAAGCACCTACGACAGCACCAACGGTGGTCGCGATCTCTAAAAACATGCCCAGTCTTACATTCGTAATACCTTCCTTAACATAGGCACTCGCCGAACCTGAAGACGTTGCGATGGAAGCCAGCAAGGCAGCGCCAATAGCATAACGAATATCCACGCCGAAAACCAAGGTTAGCAGCGGAATAACAACCACACCGCCACCAAGTCCCGTAAGCGAACCTAATAATCCGGCAAAGTAAGATCCCAACAACAAAATAAGAGTAAAAATGAGTACCGACATAGGATAAAGAAGTAAAAAATAAATCTGCCCAGGGCGTCGCCGCAGCGCTGCACGAGCAAATGAAAGCATAAAGATTTTCTTAAGGCAAACCTACGACTTAGAACATGAACTTGATCATTTGTATCAACCAAGTGACAGGCTGCAACCAGACAGTTCTACCAACAGGCCAGTATGCTGCCTGATGGCGCGAAGGCAAACAAACAAATCCCAACCGCTTTGGAAAACAAACTAATTACACGAAATCACGCCGATGTATGCCGCTGCTAAAGGATCCAAAAGCGCGTGCCAGCAAACCCGCTTCAAAAAAACAAATACCTTTTATAATTCAATAAGATTGTAATATTAAACATCTGCACGAGCCTGTAGGAAAGGCAGGAATCTCCCGGCAAGTTCCTTCAGCCAGCAAAGCATAAAACACCGCTCATTTTGGGTTCTCAGACAGCATTACTGCGTTATTTAGCTTAAGAAGTGTTGTAAAAAAGCAAAAAATTGCAACATCATTTAAGTTCCCTTTATTTTGAAAATAAAAATATTATTTTTTGAAAAATAAGCAATAAAATAAATGAATTTAAGTTATTTTTATATGTAAATTTACCGTACTTATTAACCGCATCTAACGACGAATACACACTTAACATGGAAACCATCCTGTCTTTATACAAAAGGCTGACCCATATTGGGGTTCATGCTGATTTATCCTATCTGGAAAGCCGACGCACACAGATGTTAAATCTTATAGCGCTAACGTGTATTCCGCTTACATTTTTCTTCGGTTTAACCAATTTTATTGCACAACATAAACTGCTGTCGCTCATCAATTTTTCAAACAGTTTGGCTTCAGCTTCCGTACTTTGGCTGCATTATAAACATCGGTATGCTGCCGGTCGGATCGTTTTGCTCGCCTTTAATTTTGTATTATTTTCAGCAGGGTGTTTTCTCTATCAAAATGGAGCTAGCTACTATTTGCTCTGTGTATTGATCGTGACGATATTAGTGTACGATAAGCGATGGATCCAAATCATTGCCGGCATAGCGATTATCACCGTAATTTTACTCGTTACTTTCTACCCGAAGATAGTTTCCGTGCATGACGCCCTCCCCACGAGCCGTAACATGATGAATACCATCGGAGCACTAGGTTTTATGGCTTTTATCATCAGCTTTTTTAAGCATATTCAATATGGGTATCAAGCTAAAATTGAGGAGCAGCACGACAAACTGAAGGAGATGAACGTTGACATGCAAAAATTATTCTCGATCGTTTCACACGATATTAAAAGTCCGCTAGCCTCGCTACAAAGTGTTATTTTACTTTTTCAGGAAGGCTTGCTTTCGCCGGAAACGACCGAACAGTCTATACGACTTGTCAATCGGCGTATCTCGCAGCTCAATGTTACGCTAGAAAACCTGTTACACTGGAGCAGCAAAAACCTGCAAGGTTTGCAAACCACACGCAGCCACATTTATTTGGCCGGTGCTGTCCAGGAAACGTGTTATTTTTTAGAATCGTTGGCTTACCAAAAAGCGATTGACTTTGACATCCGAATAGATCCCGATGCATTTGTATACGCCGATCGAGACCAGTTGAGCACGATCCTCCGCAATCTTATTAGCAATGCCATCAAATTTAGTTATCCGGGCGGCACCGTAAAAATTGTTGGTCGAGCGAATGCCGGCAGTATGATACTAGACGTGATTGACAAAGGCATGGGCATGGACGGCGTGAATGCCAAACAGCTCTTTATTTCTTTGCGCGAACCCACTTTTGGTACCGACGGCGAACGTGGCTCTGGTGTGGGCTTATTGCTTTGTTACGAGCTGATCAAGCAAAACGAAGGCCTAATCACTGTTGATAGTGCGCTGGGCGAAGGCTCTACGTTTAAAATGACACTCCCGTTAGGAAAAGCACAAATGCGACCGGTAGTTGCTTAATGGCCACAGCGGCATATAACCAAGCCGCACCGTCATACGCAAAAAGCTAGTTATACATTAACTCGTCTTTTTTTCTTATTTTTGTATTGTTTAATAGTGGATACTTTCAAGTGCCAACGCCAATTGCATACTTGTTTCATTATTAGCAGTACGGGGAGCTTCGGTGTCCCCGTATTTTGTATATTGACACCGTAAAATTTGTATAGCAATTAAATGATGGCTTGATGAGAAATATTTTTATGAAAGACAGCGACTTATATTGGACGGAACTGGGTGAAGGCGTTCGTCGCAAGATACTTGCGCATAACGATGATCTTATGCTGGTCAAAGTAGCGTTTGAAAAGGGAGCTGTTGGCACGCTACATCAACACGTACATGTGCAGACTTCATATGTTAGCACCGGAAAATTTAGTTATCGCATTGGCGAAGAAGAACGAATTTTAGATGTTGGCGACAGCTGCGTGATACCGAGCATGACGCTGCACGGCTGCACCTGCTTGGAAGCCGGCGAGCTCATCGATTGCTTTACGCCGCTGCGTGAAGATTTTATGTAAGACCATCGAGTATAGCCGCTTACCCCTTAATCTTCCGCGATAAAGCGAATTTCCTGTAGGGAATGAATATCGCGAAAGCTTATCGATAACCGTTCCCGCGCACCGTGCAATAGTTCGTAGTTTGGATTAGCTTTAAATGCACGTTCAATCTCTTGAAAAGATTCCAAAACGTCATTATTATTTTCACACTCCTTAAAAATCTCTTCATAAAATGTACCGATAGCTTTATCTTCTGTACTTTTTATTATTCTTACTCTTCTTTCAGGCACCAGTAACTCCATAATCTTATTAGTTTAGATATAACAATTTTTCAGCTAAATGATTCTTAACAATGCCTTTACAGCCGAATCGTTTACAAGCAATTTTCTAGGAATAACTAAAAAGAACTTCGTAAAGTTGCGAGAAATATTTTTTGCCGTATATGTACGTATGCACGCAGCATAAATGCAGCTGGCTGCGTACTTTTTCGTTAAATTATTTAGATTGTTTCCAAACTATTTTCTTTTCTGCTTTCGGTCATGCCCAAAAAAGAAAATAGTTAAATATTGAATATCTTTATTTCGTACAACTTACCTCGCCGCCATGGAAGACATGATTCTCTACAATAGGCTTCAGTTTGCCTTTACGATTACTTTCCATTACCTCTTTCCGCAACTCACCATGGGACTGTCGTTAATGATCGTCTACTTCAAATTCATGTTTCTTCGCACGCATCTCATTCATTTTAATGACGCGGCAAAATTTTGGATGAAAATCTTTGCACTCAATTTTGCGATGGGTGTTGTAACCGGAATTCCGATGGAATTTCAATTTGGCACAAACTGGGCTAAATTTTCAGAACTTACGGGCAGTATAGTGGGACAAACGCTCGCTATGGAGGGGATGTTTTCCTTTTTTCTGGAATCATCGTTTTTGGGTATGTTCATCTTCGGGGAGAAGCTCTTAGGTCAGAAACTGCATTTTTTTGCTGGTTTTATGGTGTTTCTCGGCTCCTGGGCCAGCGGTTACCTGATCATTGCAACGCATTCCTGGATGCAGCACCCGGTTGGTTACGAAATTCTGGAAAACGGGAAGTTTGCATTAACCAATTTTGGCGCGCTTTTCAGTAATCCTTGGCTGTGGCCGTCTTACCTTCACAACCAGGCCGGATCGTTAATTACCGCATCATTCTTTGTCTCAGCGGTTGGCGCATTTTATCTTTTAAGCGATCGACACGCAGCATTCGGCAAGCTTTTTCTAAAAACCGGCGTTGTATTTGGCGTTATATCGTCTATTGTCGTTGCTTTTCCTACGGGCGATTTAGTTGCTAAAAACGTTGTAAAGTATCAACCTGTAACCTTTGCAGCCATGGAAGGCATATTTGAAACGGAAGATGGCGGTGCGGAGATTATTTTGCTGGGACAACCGGATATGATTAACAAACAATTAGACAACAAAATTGCGGTGCCCAATATCCTCAGCTTTTTAACTTATCAACGTTGGGATGCACAAATTAAAGGACTTAACGAATTTCAAGAATCGGTTCATCCAACAAACGTACCCGGACTTTACTATGCGTACCACATTATGGCGGGCTTGGGTACGATATTTATCGCTATTATGTCGATTTCGGCCTTTCTGCTGTTTCGGAAAAAGCTCTATACAACCAAATGGATACTGTGGATATTGATGTTCGCGATTCCTTTTCCCTATATCGCAAACACGGCAGGTTGGTATACGGCAGAACTTGGCCGGCAACCTTGGTTGGTCTACAACCTTATGCGCATGGTGAAAGGTGTTTCGCCAACAGTTTCTTCAGGCAACACGCTATTTACATTTTTAGGTTTCGTAGGCCTTTACATATTACTTGGTCTGCTGTTCTTCATGTTGGTTTTAAAGATTATCAGAAACGGGCCTGCGATCAAAGCGGCTCATTAACTCGTATACCTATGGAAACATTTTGGTTTGTCGTATTGGTGGTGATGCTTGCCACCTATATCGTATTAGATGGCTACGATTTTGGGGCAGGGATTGTGCATTTGTTTGTTGCAAAAAATGACGAAGAACGAAAAGCCGTCACCAATGCCATTGGTCCGTTCTGGGATGCCAATGAAGTTTGGCTCATCGCTTCTGGCGGCGTGTTGTTTTTTGCATTTCCTACGCTGTACGCTTCTTCCTTCAGTGGTTTTTATTTACCGTTGATGCTGGTGTTATGGCTGCTTATTTTTCGCGCTGTCGGTTTAGAGCTTCGCGGACAATTGCACAACCGACTTTGGGAACGCGTATGGGATACCGCATTTGGAATGGCGAGTCTACTCCTAGCGCTATTCTTTGGCGCCGCACTCGGCAATGTTGTTCGCGGTGTTAATCTCGGGATGGTCGAAAATGGCGTTTCGCAACAAGAAGCTCCATATTTCTTTTTGCCTTTATGGAATCCCACATTTGATCCACTGGCTGCACACCAAGGCATTATCGACTGGTTTACAATTGTACTCGGCATCGTCTCAGTACTTAGCCTCAGCATACATGGTGCAAACTGGATTATTTTAAAAACCAACTCGACGATCAACGCCAGACTTCGTCCACTAATCTTTAAACTTAACGTGATTTTGCTGCTCCTCGTGATTGCATCTGCGCTATTGTGGCATTATGTGCGCCCTGTAGCCATTAGCAATTTTAAACAATATTATTGGCTATGGATCTTCCCGGTGATTGCTGTTATCGGACTTCTTGGACAGTTTAGAATCCGCGCTTTTAAAAAAGATTACAGTGGTTTTATTTGTTCCAGCTTATTCATTGTTGGCAGTTTTGGCAGCACGGCAGCCTCTATGTTTCCGAATTTATTACCCTCCACAAATTCGATTAATCCATCACTAACGGTACACAATGCTTCAGCAAATGCGTATGGACTTTCGGCTGGCTTATCGTGGTTTATTGTTGCGGCCATATTAGTTATCGTTTATTTTATTATTCAATTTCGCGTGTTTAAAGGTAAACTCGATGACGTAGGCTACGGCGAACATTAAATGCAGCGTGGGCGTTGGGTAAACAGGTTCTTGTCCTGGCCCGCGATACGCAATCTTAACGTAAATATACGGACTAACCAATAGCGCGAAGTCCCGCTATTCGTATGCTAATACCAGCTAGCATTATTTTAATTTTTATCACCTGCAGAATCCACTAAGCCGTGATTTTATCCATCGGCACGTCTGGCGTTGTATAATTTTGGTAAGCCTTAGGTCAGCCTCGTCTTATTATTCTTTCTATATTTAATTTTACTTAACGAAATGTAGCTTACCACCCAAATTTCAGAAAAAGCCCAGGAATATTTTATCCAACATCATATTAATCATTCAGACTTCCACCTGCCCTAACCTTACCAAAGCAAACAATTTCCCAAATCATTGTCTATACAACTAAACAGCAATTGATGGAACACTGAACTTATGCCTCCAAATTGATTCAATAAAATTCTAAAAAATAAGATTAAAATAAAATTTATCAAACTCGTTTACAAGCGTTTATACACCGTTAAAAAACCAGCACGCCAAAAGTGCGTTTTTTAGCATGGTTTTTGAAAAAGCGGGAACAATCAACTTAATAAAAATTTTATTTAGCTATTAAAACCCATAACTATGTCCAAATCAACATTTAGAAATGCATGTTTGATCCTGTTTACTTTTTTAGGTATAACCCTGATGGGATGCAGCAGCGATGATGACAACCTGCCTACAGATGGCAACACGTACAAAATAACCGTTACGGCTTCGGCTGTAGAAGAACGTGACTTTATTTCTTTTGTCGTTGTCGGAGCCGACCTCAACCAAAGTAACACCGTTTGGAAGGTAAACGGAGAAGAACGTACTGGAGAAACAGGTGTTTCCTTCGGAAAAAATGAATTTACTGGAACCACGAAAACCTACGTCATCGAATCAATTAAGCCTTTACGCTTGGTTAGTATTGGTACGCAGCTAATCAATTATGGCAACCCATTGCCGTATGCGATTAAAATCGAAAAGAACGGAAAAACGGAAATCGACGTGAGCAGCACGTTGACAGGCGACGGAGCAGACTTTACAAAAGATTATTCATTTTAGTTGAATGACCCGATCTACCTAAACCCGAACGGGTGTTTCGTTATCGAAACATCCGTTTTTTGTATCTACCGTGCATGTGCGCACGAAAGCGAGAAATCACCAAACACGGCAGAATTAGCGGAATAAGCATCTCGCGCAGGCAATGCATCCGTTCAACAGACAGCTTTTATCTTAGTTTACGGCTCATCATCAGCAAAATTGGTACACATATAATTAGTTACTTTCTAAAAAGATACGTTTCTCTAAGAGATCCGCGTATTGCGCCGTCCCGAATGAAGAGAGATGGTCGGCATCATAGAAATAGGCCGCATCAGCATCGAATGCGGTGATTGTAGGCAGGTTGTATACGTCAATATAGCTAGGGGCTATATTACTTTTCTTTAAAAATTCATTCACATAAAAACGAGTTGGATCAAGATATTTATGCCGATCGATAGCAAAACGTTTTTCCAGCACGGCGACCACAGGAAACTCAATGCGATAGCTCTCCGTTTGTCCAATGTAAACCACCGGCACGCCGTAACGATCAAAAAAATGCTTAATTTGGCTAAAGTAGCTCATTAGCTGCTTTTTACTATATCCGGCATAATTTGCGGCAATAATAACCTTATCGATCTTATGCACATGAGCGGGCAGATAGGTTGTATACATGTAGTTCATCAATGCGGTTGGACCGTCAAAAGCAGACCGGATGCCCAAAACAGGAAATGTTTCGTCTGCCGTTGCTTGTAGCAGCTGCACCCGATGCTTTTCTGCAAGCTTCCTTAATGTTAACGAAAACATACCGGCATGGCAATCGCCCAGCAAAAGGTAATGCTTGCCGCTGTCCGAAAATTGCGATAATTGCTTTTTATCAAACGCCTCAAAAGGTTCGTTGGCCAGCAAATGTCCTTTGTTAAAATTATACTGCCGAGGTGCGTCATGCAGCGTATACGTTCGTTGAAATTCGGCCAGCGAATACAGATTGCCTTCGGGAACCATGTTTTTTAGCGATACCTGCGTACCAGCGAAGGTCAACATACCGACAAGCAGCAGTCCGGCAATCATCACCGACGATCGACGAAAGAAAAAGGGCTTTTCGATCAAAAAATAGGCGATACAACTCGCAAAAAAAGACAGTAGAAAAAACAGCAGACGTTGTTCTAGCTGTTGATCTAAAGCAAAATAAGTGCAAAGTACCAAAATAGGCCAATGCCATAAATACCAGGTGTAGGATATACGCGCGACAAACATGGGAATGGCCGTTTTAAAAAATCGAAATAGCGGCGCTATCGTCAACAACAGCGCTGTGCAAACTACCGGAAGTAAAGTCCACAGCGAGGGCCAACCTCTTGCTCCCATGCGGATCACGCCGCTCAATGCCAGCATTAAAACCAGCAAAAACACGATGCCAAGTGCATTTCTTACGCGTAAATTTAAACGATCTTTCAAGCGTAAGCCATGAAAATAAGCCAATCCGCCGGCAAACATTTCCCATGCGCGTGTGGGAAACATGTAAAAAGCGAAAGATTGATCACGCCACACATAGTAGAGCATCGCACAAAAAGAAACGGCCGCAAGCAGGTAAAGCAGCGCAAGCGCAAATTTTGTGCTGTATTTTAAAACCCGGTAAAACCCGAGCCAAATTAACGGATAGAGTAGGTAAAATTGCCATTCGACGGATAGGGACCAGGTATGCAACAAAAAATTAAGTTGCGACGATGGTGCAAAATATCCGGAAGCCTGGTAATAGTAAATATTTGAAACGAACATGCTGCTAGATAAGGCAAACCGACTGTAATCGTAAAGTTTGACACCGAGCACAGCATAGATCAACAGCAGAAAAAACAGCAACACACCAAGCAAGGCAGGTAAAATACGCGCGAGCCGACGGTAGTAAAAATGCCAAAGATTAAAACGACCCGCTGTCAAATTTTCGACAACGAGCTGCGTCATTAAGAAACCAGACAAAACGAAAAATACATCGACACCTGCATAGCCATCGTAAAACAAAGGGAGCTTGAAATGAAAACACAACACGGCCACAACAGCTAGACAGCGTAAAAAAACAATATCGTAGCGTATGTTGCTGTCGACTCTCGGCATAAGTTGTTTTGAATATTTTTATAACTAAATATATAGAATTAAATGCGTTAAAATACGATTTTGCAGAAATAAATAGACAATATCGCATCCACTTATTTAAGTTTTCGAGATGTCATTTGCTTTGCAAATTTTGTAAATTGCAGGCAATTAAATAGCACATAAAACACAATTTACAAGCGATGCCACAGGAATACATGCAAGATCAGACATTCAGCAAAGTTAGTTTTCAGCAACACGATATTCGGGGAAATGAATATGACAACTGTATTTTTGACAACTGCATTTTAAACCAAGCAAATCTTAGCGATTGTAAATTCATGGACTGCACGTTTCGAAATTGCGACCTTAGTTTGGCCGTGTTAGCGCGCACCAGCTTTCAGGAGGTACATTTTAGTCATTGCAAAATGATGGGCATGGCCTTCAGCGCTTGCAGCAGTTTCGCGTTAAACTTTTCGTTTGATAATTGCTATCTGCAGCACAGTAGTTTTTCGAAAATGAAGCTCAAGGGGATGAGTTTTAAGCATTGCCAATTGCAAGAGGTAGACTTTTCCGCGGCAGATCTCAGTGCTGGTTTATTTGAACAATGCAATATGGAACGAACCGTTTTTCAACAGACGAACCTGGAAAAAGCAGATTTGCAAACTTCTTTCAATTATCATATCGACCCGGAAAACAATCGGCTTAAAAAAGCAAAGTTTTCGATCTGGGGCCTGGAAGGATTATTAGTTAAGTACGATATTACCATCAGTAAATAAAAACAGGTCGAAAATCATGCAACTAAGAAACTTGCACAGATTTCGACCTGTTTTCAACCGAATTAATCTAATCTAATCGTTGCTAACGGTTAGCTTTACATCAATATTATTTCGTGTAGCATTGGAATACGGACAAACCGCATGGGCTTTTTCTATAAGGCTCTGCGCGACCTCGAGACTGACATCTGGAATATTAGCATGCAGCGCAACCGTCAAGGCAAATCCACCGTTTTCAATTTGGCCAATGCCTACTTGCGCTGTTACACTAGTTTCGCCGGTAGCTACTTTCGTTTGTTTGATAACAAGATGCAGTGCACTATCGAAACATGCTGCGTAACCTGCCGCAAAAAGCATTTCTGGATTTGCATAATCATCATTGGCGCCACCAAGTCCTTTAGGCATCCTTACCGCTAAATCCAGTACACCATTATCACTACTTACTTGTCCGTTTCGACCACCTTTTGCGGTAGCTCCGATGCTATATAATGTTTTCATATCTACTTTATGTTTTAATTCGAACAAATATAGATATATTCAAAATTATATTGCGCACAACATAAAAACTTACCGTTTTATTGACGCTTTGCTGACAGTGAACGTATTACGCCTCGGTATAATTACGAGATCACGCGCACAATCTTCATAAACCGTCGTTTATAGCTCCCTTCCAACATCGTTTCTGTTACAGCTTGTGCTTTGCCGGAGCTCGCGTGTATAAAGCGTAATCCTTGGCTGGAGTCGTTGGAAACGACAATGCCGACATGACCGATGCTGCGCTTGGCGGGATTTGTACCGGTAAACAAAATAATATCGCCTGCTTTGGCATTGCCCAATGAAACATGTTCACCAACCTCTCCTATTGCGGCCGAACTTCGCGGTAGTTTAACGGAAAACTTACTGAAAACATAGTACACGAAACCGGAACAGTCAAACCCTCGAGCCGGACTAGCGGCACCGTAGATATACTTTATGCCCATTAGCTTCTTTGCAAAAGTAATGAGTTCTTGCTCTTTATTTTCAGGAGGCAGGATTGATTCCTTTTTACTGTAAAGCATCTCATCCGCCGCACTTGTTTTTACGGAAGTTATGGAGCTTACTGTAAGCGCCATAAATTGAAAAACGATCATTATACTTGCTTTCATACGAACAAAGATAACAAAAAAACACCTAATCGATTATTAATAAGATATATATGATTTAGGGAAGGAGGATTAAATAACGCTGTAATCATTCATTAGCATGCATAATACTGATTTCCCCCGGTCATTTCCTGCCTTTTTTGTATGATGATTTAAATAATCAATGTCGTATAGCTGCATTTCCTCTCAAACCAAAAGCGTATAGCGATTTCTATTGAAGATCAGTCCGCTTCCGATGTACTTAGCATAAATCGCATCTTTTTAACGCATTTTATTCTATCAAAATGATACCACTTTTGCTCTTGTGTTAAAAATGTTAAATACATTTTTATTGATTTTTTTGTTTATGTAAAATTGCATCATAATACACCATTAATTTCTACGCCGGAGGTACTGCTGGCTTAGGATATGACAACGTCAAGACCACCATACAAGGCGGAGGCGTAAGCGATGGTGGAAATCAATTTGGCTTTTACAAAAGTTTAGCAGTGGGTTACCAAATCCAGCTAAAAAACGAAGATGCGTTAGAATTTGAGGCTGGATTATTTGGAACAAGGCAGATGAAACTGGGCGGAACCGTCCGCTACAGATTTCAAAGATGATAGGCAAGCAATCAGGCGTTTGTAAATTACATCAGTAAACATATTTTTAGTATACAATTCGATAAACGAGACTGATTTTTTAAAAGCATTCAAACGATGTTCACAAGCTTGTTTTTCCATTTCTGAAATCATTAGAAAATCTTGATGATCGGGTTGTCGTCCGCGCACGTATCGGCAATGCCACAAAATTGATTAATACACATATGCGAAAGTTATGTTTATGCTGATATTGAAAAGAGCGCGTCAACTCATAAGGCGAGACAAAGCTTTGCCCAACGAGCAGAAGATCTTAAGGTATCTCCTAAGGTTCTTCAAAAGATGTACCGTCAGGAAGATATCAAAACGATAATGATCTATCAAACGAATTTCGCCCATGGAGATGCTGATTCGGCGCTGGATGCAATAGTCGATTAATATGACATAACAAATAGTACATTGATATACAATGTATTATTTAGTATATTTGCATGAATATTGGATAAATATTCATGCAATGGGAGCTGGATTTTGATATAATTACAGAAAGTGAAACAGATGTCTAAATTGAACGAACTGAAAAGCCATTTGAAACGGGGAAAGGTTTATCGCCGTAAACATTTAGATCAATGGTCTAAATCGGTTGATCGTGACTTAAAAACTTTGGTTAAAGATGGAACACTGCAAAAGATTGCACCGGGAATGTATCATTATCCTGAACTTTCCTCATTTGGGCCGACTCCTGCCAATGAGGAAGAACTGGTAAGAAAATATTTAGATGATAATCGCTTTTTGGTTCTGTCACCCAATCTCTATAACCGATTGGGCGTAGGGACTACGCAGCTTTATAATACGCGTGTTGTTTATAACAATAAGCGGCATGGTGAAGTGATTTTCGGAAATCGTAAATTCTCTTTTCAGCGCAAGCCTCATTTTCCGAATAAAGTAACACCTGAATACCTTGCAGTGGATTTAGTCAACAATCTCGATAAATTGGCGGAAGATAAACAAGATGTTTTAAAAAGGTTGTCAAACAAGCTTTCGTCATTTGACATGAAAAGTTTAAAAAAGGCGATTTCTGCCTATGGCAGCGCGAAGACAAAAAAGATCTTTGCATCCATGTTGATGGAGGGAGGTTATCAGCATGCCTATTGATTATCTTCACAACCACAAGGATTTTACGGCTCTTTTAAGGATCATTGAAGACGAAACGGGCATCGCTGCCGGATTGGTGGAGAAAGATTACTGGATCATGCATATGCTATACGGTTTAAAGCTCCAAGGTTTTCAATTTGAACTTAAAGGCGGCACTTCCTTGTCAAAGGGTTACGGTTTAATCGATCGTTTTTCCGAAGACATCGATATTCACATTAAACCGGGCGAAGAGTTTGGTATCAATGAGAATCCTAATAATGCAAAGCCTAAAAACGTTGCAGCTAGAAAAGCATTTTATAATAGCTTGGCAGAAACTATCTCCATTGTCGGGATAACGATTATTGAACGCGATAAGGATTTTGACGACGAGAAAGCTTACCGTAGTGGCGGAATTCGGCTATATTATGATAATGTTGTAGATAAGATTACCGTTTTAAAAGATGGAATTCTACTCGAAGCAGGATTTGACACCGTAACACCTAATAAGGAAATTACGATCAGTTCTTGGGCTTATGAAAGAGCTGCAAAATCCAATATTGCTGTCATTGACAACCGTGCTGTAAATATAGCCTGCTATCATCCAGGGTATACGTTGGTCGAAAAGCTACAAACAATAGCAACGAAATATCGGCAGGAAAGAGAAGGTCACGGCGATCGACCTAATTTTATGCGACAGTATTACGATGTGTATTGTCTTTTGTCTAGTGAAGAGGTGCTACAGTTTATTGGAACAGCGGAATATCATGAGCATAAAAAAAGAAGATTTCCGTCCGTAGATTTTAAGATCCCTATAGCGGAAAACCAAGCTTTTCTACTTAGTGATCCAACGGTCAGAAATGATTATCGTAAGCGGTATCAGGAAACTTCCGGTCTTTATTATAAAGGGCAACCAGATTTCGATGTTATGCTGGAAGCGATAAAAATTCATTTCGAAAAGCTTTAATTCGCTAAGCAACCGAAATGTGTCGAAGGACGTAGGCCGCAAATGCGCGTGGGAAAGTTTTGATGTGCCATTGCATAGCGCTTGATCCCTGATCCCTTGATCCTAAACAAGTTGTACCTTAAGAAAAAAGCCTTTAGAATCTTCTTCTAAAGGCTTGATTTTCAAGTAGCGGGGAGCAGGATCGAACTGCCGACCTCAGGGTTATGAATCCTGCGCTCTAACCATCTGAGCTACCCCGCCGTTTTCGTGATGCAAATATAGCAAATACTAATGAATTGCAAAGTATAAATTTATTTTCACGGTCATTTTTCATCCATCAAAACACAAAATGCTCATTACTAATTTAATAATTTGATCTTCTTAAAATCAAGTAAATTAATTTTCCATTCTATTTTGATTACCAAAATAAAATTGTATAATTACAAACATCAACAAGCGGTTTTTATTGTTAACCAACACAAACTATATGGAACAAAAGGTTGAAATTCATTTAGAATACATCATAAATTCATCGCCCCGAATTTTATTCCCCTATATTCAGGAGCCTAATGCTTTGTCCCAATGGTTTGCCGATGATGTCAATTATAAAGACGGAATCTATGAATTTATTTGGGATGACGAGGTAAATCGTGCCAAACTTGTAGCAAGCAAAGAAAACAAATCAGTACGTTTTAAATGGATCGACGACGACCCGTATTATTTCGAAATCGAAATAATTCAAGATGAACTTACGAACGATGTTGCCCTCGCCATCACCGACTACGTCAAGCAAGACAATTTAGACGATCGAAAAAAAATATGGACTAATTCAATTGGCTACTTACAGAGTGTTATTGGAGCATAAAAAATAGTATCTTTGTATCGGAATTAGCGGTAGGAAATCTGGTGTTGGTATGAAGAAGATACATTTACTTATTTTACAAGCATTTATTAGACCGTTCATGGTATGTTTTTGTATCGTGATGTTCGTGCTATTGATGCTTTTTTTATTTAAGTATATCGACGACCTCATTGGAAAAGGTTTTGAATGGTACGTATTGATGGAACTTATTGGCTACCAATGTGCCGTTCAGCTTTCAATGGCCTTGCCCCTATCCATGCTATTGTCTTCCATCATGACCTTTGGTAATCTTGGTGAAAGTTACGAACTCGTTGCGATCAAGGCGGCAGGTTACTCCTTGCGCAAAGCCATGACGCCATTGATATTCTTAGTTACGCTTTTTGCGGCCGGCTCCTTTCTGTTTTCCGATTACATCCTTCCCGTGGTGAACCTTAAAATGGGCTCACTTTTGTGGGATGTGCGCAATAAAAAAGCCGACTTCCTAATCAAACCCGGAATCTTTAACAGCTCGATACCGGGCTACTCGATTCGTGCAAAAAATAAGAGCGAAAATGGCACCGTACTTTACAACCTGATGATCTACGACCATCGGGCAGGCAATGCGGCAAACAACGTCTTGTTGGCAAAAGAAGGCTTTATGCAAAACTCTGCCGACAATAATTACATGATTTTGCGATTGAAAGATGGCATTCGTTATGAAGAGTCGCGTACAAAAAATGCCAAACGCTACGATCCGCGACAGCAGTTTACGCGCTTTAGGTTTAAAGAAACAGAAACCAAGTTTGATATGGAAGCATTTCAAATGAAGCGGACAGACGAAAGCTTGTTTAAAACGCACCATTCGATGCTGAATTTAAAACAGTTGAAACTCTATACCGATTCCAACCGTCTGCAATTGGATAGCATATCGAAAGGCGTGTTTACAGAGGCCAAGAACTACGTGACCTACCTTTCACCCTATTACCATGACCAAAAGGAAAAACCGCTCGCTGTCAAAAAGTTTACGAACTTCCTGACCGATGTTGTACCTGCAGACCAACGAAGATCGGTCATTGGTAACGCGCTTGGACAGCTGCAGCAAATGAATAACGTGTTTGAAATGAAGGAAGCGGAATACAAAATATTTGTAGAAAAAGACATTCGCTACCATATAGAGTTTCACCGCAAATTTACGTTGGCTGTCTCTTGTTTACTACTTTTCGCTATTGGTGCACCATTGGGAGCCATTATCCGTAAAGGCGGGCTAGGTCTTCCGGTAGTTGTTGCAATCATCTTTTTCCTGATCTACCATATTATCTCAACGATGGCCGAAAAAGCAGCAAAAGATGGCAGCCTCGATCCGATATTGGGTATGTGGATGGCGATTATTGTATTGAGTCCGCTAGCCATGTTCTTAACGTACAAATCAGCAACAGATTCCTCGTTATTTGATATCGAACAATACAAACTCCAGGTAGAACGCGCCTGGAAATGGGTAACAGGCAGATTCAAAAAGAAGTTGCAGCATTAACTACCGACTTTTTGACAAGCCTATTATACAAAAGCGCTCAAAGAAATCTAATTTTGCATAGTCAAGACTAACACAGAAATGAATATAAAATTAAATACGATCGAGGAAGCGATTGCCGATATTAAAGCCGGCAAGGTTATTATCGTTGTGGACGATGAAGATCGCGAAAATGAAGGCGACTTCGTCACCGCCGCTCGCAATGCAACACCCGAAGTCATCAATTTTATGGCGACCCACGGTCGCGGTTTAGTTTGCGCACCACTAACGCAAGAGCGCTGTATCGAATTGAACCTGGACCTGATGGTCGGACAAAATACGGCCGTTTATGAAACTAACTTCACCGTTTCTGTGGATTTACAAGGATACGGCTGCACGACAGGCATCTCAGCGTCGGATAGATCTAAAACAATAAAAGCCTTAATCGATCCAAACATTCGTCCGGAAGAACTTGGCAGACCTGGTCATATTTTTCCACTCATTGCAAAAGATGGTGGTGTGTTACGCCGCACTGGGCATACCGAGGCTTCGGTAGACTTGGCGCGTCTAGCAGGTTTTGAACCGGCAGGTGTTTTGGTCGAGATCTTAAAAGAAGACGGTGAAATGGCCAGACTTCCTGATTTGATAGAAGTCGCTAAGCGTTTTGACCTTAAAATCGTCAGCATTAAAGATCTTATTGAATATCGCTTAAAACATGATTCGCTGATTCAGGAAGAAGAGACGGTCAACATGCCAACGCAGTGGGGCGATTTTAAGTTAAAAGCATTTACCCAAAAAAATACCGGCGAGCAACATTTAGCGCTATATAAAGGCGAATGGGACGAGAACGAGCCGTTGCTCGTGCGCGTGCACAGCTCGTGCATTACGGGCGACATCTTCGGTTCTTGTCGATGCGATTGCGGACCGCAATTGCACAAATCGATGCAAATGATACAGGAGGAAGGTAAAGGTATCGTGGTTTACATGAATCAGGAAGGTCGCGGCATCGGACTGATCAACAAATTGCATGCTTATAAATTGCAAGAGCAGGGCGTGGATACGGTGGATGCGAACTTGCAACTTGGCTTCAAAGCCGACTTACGCGATTATGGCGTAGGCGCACAGATATTACGCCACATGGGCGTAGGCAAAATGCGCTTAATGTCTAACAACCCAACAAAACGTGCTGGATTGGTCGGATATGGGCTGGAAGTTGTCGAAAATGTTAACATTGAAATCGAAGCTAATACGTACAATGAAAATTATTTAAAAACGAAACGGGATCGCATGGGGCATTCAATTATGAAAGACCTGTAGATTGCTAAAAAATAATCTCCAAAATGCTATCTCTTACGAGATGGCATTTTTTTTAACATTCGAATTACCTCCGCGATAATTATTTAGCGCAATAAATGCCTAAATTTAATCATGCAAAAAGCTACAATCTTTCAGGAAATCTTGCGCAGGGATCATGCAGAAGCCATTATTCTTTTTGATGGCGTATGTAATTTTTGCAATAGCACGATTAACTTCTTGATTGATCACGACCCGAAAAGGAAATTGCGGTACATGTCTCTGCAGTCGGCGCTAGCAATAGCGCTTCAAGAAGAGCTTGGCAGCAAATTGGATTCCGTAGTTTGCATTACGGCGGACGGCATATTTGTACGATCAGACGCTGTTTTGAAGATTGCCCAACTTCTCCCTTATCCATACCGACTGCTTACGGCAGGCAAGCTAATACCCAAGCGATGGCGCGATAATCTTTACGATGCGATCGCGAAAAGAAGGTATCAATGGTTTGGAAAATCAGAGTTTTGTCGCATCCCAACAGCGAAAGAGCGTATGCTATTTATTGAAACTAGTAAAGAAGAAAGCTGTTAATGGTAACATCAAACAGTCAGGCATTTGACCTACAGTCGCCATATAGCTTGCAAAATTACCCGTATAAAATACCTATGCTAGGGAAAATGCAATTTCCCATAGCATATTTTACGGTTCATATTACCACAAGTGGTAACGTAAACCAAACATCACGAAATTTGGATTAAACTCATCCCAATCAAAATTATATTTTGCTTTGTAACCAGCATAAACAGAAACATTTACTTCCGGAAAATAGTAGCTTACGCCCAATTGTCCATTAGCTATGGAGTGATTTTCGCGTCGTTCCGGAATGACGATCTCACCCGAAAACTCATTGTATTTGTAAAAATCCTGACTATATCCCGCGCCCAAAAAGATATTAAAATTGCTTTGCTCCTTATCTAGTAGAGAAAAGAGATAATCTAGTCCGGCAGCCACATAACCATGTCGTCCATAAACCTGTGCTTGTGCAGCCGAATGGGCAGTAAAGTCATATTTACCTTGAATACCGAAAGCACCGTTATAGTTTGGCGCTTTGAGTTGTACATCACCATAAAAACCGAAAGCCCAATCGTGATCCTGTGCCTTCGTTGTCAATACCATCACTAAGCATGTAAGAAGTAAACCTATTTTTCTCATAATTTCCAATTTAATCTATTTTTTCTCCCTTTGATTTTCTATAACGTTTATATAATTTGATCAAGATCATCAACAAAACGGCCAAGCCGACTAATCCTAACACACCATACACCCAATTTACCGCCGAGCGGAAGATGACTAGAAACACAATCGCAAAAAGCACCACCGTAGACAGCTCATTCCAAAGCCGCAACTGCGAAGATTTCCACGTGCAACGTTCCTCAGCGAGCTGCTTCATGATGTGCTGCGATTTAAAGTGATAAAATAACAACACGCCCACGAAAGCCAGCTTGACATGCATCCATCCCTGAGTTAACAAGCCAGGAGAAAGATATAACATCGTGAAGGCCGAAGCAATCATGATATACATGGCCGGGGTAGTGATCACCCACCACAAACGACGCTCCATCGGAACAAATTGTGCATGCAGCACCTTGTATTCTTCCAAAGACTTTTGCTTGGCTTCCGTATGATAAATAAATAAGCGAGGCATGTAAAATAACCCCACCATCCAGCACACCATAAAAATGATGTGTAAGGATTTTGCAAACAAGTACAACATATCAAAAAATTATGCATGATAAAAAGAAAGGGCTTTTCATCGCCCCATCCCATCTTTTAATACCTGAATTCTTTTACCACCTCAATGGCGTACTTCACGTTATCAAACGGTATATCCGGCATGATGCCGTGTCCAAGGTTAAATATAAAACCTTGCTCACCGCGCATTCGTTCAAATAATTGTAGAATTTTTTCTTTGATCACCTTTTTATCGGCATACAGCACAAAAGGATCCAGATTACCTTGCACGGCGATGCCCTCTGGCAATGCTTGTTTGATGTTTTTAAGATCAGCATTCCAATCGACCGAAATAACATCAGGCTTCGCTTCGGCCATCATCGGAGCAAAAACCGAAGAGCCTTTGCAGAAAGAAATAACCGGAACCGAACGCTTAATATTCGCTAAAATGTAGGTGTTGTAATAGTGCGAGAAATCCCGATAGTCGTTCCACGACAAAGCCAATGCCCAGCTATCGAATAGCTGAACGGCATTTACGCCCGCTTCAATCTGCATATTAAGATACTGTATCGTTACGTCGGCAATTTTTTGCAATATAGCATGCGCCAATTTTGGTTCGTTATTTAACAATAACTTCGTCAATTTAAAATCTTTAGAAGAGCCGCCTTCCACCAAATAGCTTAAGATGGTAAATGGCGCGCCAGCAAAACCTATCAACGGAATACTTCCGTTTAAACGTTGCTGAATAACGCGAATAGCATCTGCCACATACTGCAACTTATCGATACAATCAACAGCTAGTCTATCCGCATCGGCTTGCGATCTTACCGGATTACTAAAGCGAGGCCCTACGCCTTGTTCGAAAGAAAGATCGCCGCCCATCGCTTCTGCCGTGACCAGGATATCCGAGAACAAGATCGCACCGTCTATACCCAATAAATCGACCGGAAGCATGGTGACATCTGCCGCTATTTCCGGCGTTTTGCACATCTCTAAAAAGCTGTACTTGTTTTTTATCTCCCAATATTCGGGCATAAAACGTCCGGCTTGACGCATCATCCACACTGGCGGGCGTTCCGTAGGTTGCGACAATGCCGCTTTAATCAATAAGTCGTTCTGTAAAGTCTGATTCACTTAGCTATGTTTATTTAATTCCAATTCTATTTTTTCTATAATGCCCATTTGGCGTTCGGTGAGCTTCAACTTCTTCGCCAGCTCCAGGTAGGCCGGCACCCGCTCGTAGTTCTTTTTACGCAAACTGATATTAGCCAAATTGATCAGCACAAAGCCCTTCTCGGTATCCCGCTTCCAGGGCAAGCGCGATGCCAGCTGAAAATGATATTCAGCTTCATCGACTTCATCCTGCTTCAGGCGAATGTTGCCCATCATAAATTCGTAATAATTACGTCGGCCTTTGCGCAGATTATCCGGATTTTTGATTTCGGCCAGCAACGTTTCGGTTTTCTCATAGTCCTGTTTATGAAAAGCCTGTGTTGCTAAAAATACCGTACCCTCGCGAAAGTGGCTCCAGATGATGTAACCAATACCGCCCAATATATAGATAGCGATATTATAATGATTAGCGTAAATCGCATAAAGAAGAAATGCCACCGCTATCGCGATGACAATCATTCTAGCTCGTGTATTCATCAGCAATTAAACTGTTGGCGTATCCGTAAACTTGTAGCCTACCCCACGGATAGAATGAAAGAACACCGGATGTTTTTGGTCTGGTTCGAAATATTTGCGAAACGTCAGAATAAAATTATCAATTGTGCGCGTCGATGGATACACGTCATAATTCCACACCGTCTCCAAAATCTGCTCGCGCGATACCGCTTCGTTCTTACGCTCGATAAGCAACTTCAGCAACATCGTTTCTTTCTTAGTCAACGAAGTAATCGTACCATCGGCATGGTGTAACTCGTAGGAATTAAAATAGATCGTCTTATCGCCTATGCTGTAAGAATTAAACTCTTTAAGGTCATCAGCCTTCAATCCACGGCGAATCAAATTGCCTACCCGAAGGATGAGCTCTTCTAAGTTAAACGGTTTGACGAGGTAATCGTCGGCACCCTTTTTCAAGCCTGTTATACGGTCTTCACTGCTATTTTTTGCCGTCAAAAACATAATAGGCACTTCCGTATTCTGCAAACGAATCGTTTCAGCTACCTGAAAACCATCGATTTCAGGAATCATAACATCTAGGATGATCAGGTTAAAACGCTCTTCCTTAAAGATTTTTAAGGCTTTCTTTCCGTCTGTCGCGGTGGTTACCCGATAACCTTCCAACTCTAGATTTAATTTGATAGCTTCCAACAAATGTTCTTCGTCTTCTACTAAAAGTATACGCTGTTTAGCTTGCATAGTTTTCAAATGTTACTTCAAAAATACTCCCCGAGGGGCTGTTATCTTTTACCTTTATCGAGGCATTATGTTTCTGTAAGACGGTTTTTACAATATACAACCCTAAACCCGTGCCTTTGGTTTTACGTGTAGATTCATTTCCGACCCGGTAAAACTTATTAAATACATTTTTCTTTTCCTCATCCGGAATCCCTTGTCCATGATCAGCCACAGCAAAAATCAGCTTTCCGGCCTCATTGTTCTTCAACTGCACAAATACATTGGCACAAGGTGGCGAGTATTTTACAGCATTTTCGATCAGGTTGTTGACCACATTGGTAATAGCAAATTTATCTGCATGAATTATCACATCCGCTTGCAGATCGGGCTTTATTACCTGTGAACTGCACGCATTTTTCTGTAGACGGTCAACCACCGATGTCACAACCTCTGTAAAGTTAAAATCTTCTTTCGGAAGATTGAAGTTACGACTTTCTAACTTGGTGGTCAACAGCACATTTTCAACAAGATCGTCCAGCCGTTCGATATCCTTCAATGAATTGGTTAAAAACATCTTCTGCTGCTCGCGATCAAGATCGCGTTTCAGAATGGTCTGAATGTATAACTTAACGGATGCCAGAGGCGATTTTAACTCGTGTGTCACTGACAGCAAAAAATTTTGCTGCTGTTGCTGCTGCTTGTGCTCGCGGCTGAACAGTTTTTTCAAGCGCATGGCTCCCCAAATGAAGATCAGCAAAAAGAAAATTCCTTCACCGATAATCATGCTCCTACGCTCTGGCTCGTAACTCACCAACAAGTATCCCCACCATCCCAATTGCATCACGGCGTAAAATACAAGAAAATAAAATAAAACTAGCGCTCGCTTCATATAAGAATATCAATACCAACAAAAGTAACCATTTGCACAGCGCTATGGAAATAGTAAACAGATTTTGACACTAATACGAAAAACGCTTTCCTATATTTGTATATGTTTTTTGATAAAAAAGATATTTTCTTTGACCTTGACCACACGATTTGGGATTTTGACAGAAATGCAAGCGAAACACTGCACGACCTGTATCATCAATATAATTTTGCCGAGTTAACAGGACAGCAAACGTCTGATGCGTTTATCGAAGCCTACACCTGGAATAACCACCGGCTGTGGGATTTGTACCATCATGGCAAAATAGATAAAGCAACATTGCGCAAAGCTCGTTTTGAAGATACCTTTACGCAATTAGGGCTGTCGCCAACCTTATTCCCCTGGACATTTGAAGAGGAATATCTGGCTATTTGTCCAACAAAAACTAACCTCTTTCCACATGCGCACGAAACCTTGGCCTATCTGCAGTCGAAATATACGTTGCATCTTATTTCCAATGGTTTCAAAGAAGCCTGCGAAATGAAATTGAAAAACAGCAAACTGGCGCCTTATTTTAAAACCATTGTTATCTCCGAAAATATTGGCGTGAACAAACCCAACCCGGCAATCTTTCATTATGCGCTAAGCAATAGCACCGCTGTAGCAGAAAAATCGGTTATGATTGGGGATAACCTGGACGCGGACATCCGCGGTGCGCAAAATGTAGGCATAGATGCTATATTTTTCAATGCGGTGGGCGTCGAAAAGCCGGC
>JAAIGF010057963.1_pt1 | contig 83973 bp, 79 predicted proteins | sample 6487441 | NCBI WGS metagenome assembly JAAIGF01 (sample SAMN13974129, study PRJNA590717) | phyllosphere metagenome | biome: pepper field; feature: multiple bacterial spot infested pepper fields; material: pepper leaves; isolation source: leaves from pepper fields | host: Capsicum annuum ... | reverse complement strand
TTTATCAAACAGGAAAAAATCGTTTTTCACCTGCTGCTTATTGATGGTATATACCCTATACTTAGATTGGTTGTTGTAAAAATCATTATCCTGAAGCAGAGATTCCTGCCGGCAGGACCAGGAAATAAGAAAGACCGCCATGCCGGCAAGCCACGAAATCATTTTTTTCGTCATGGTTATTTGTTGTTTTTTTAAGTTGTTAAATATATAAAAAATATCACATCGAAGTGATGAAACAAAACTAAAATAAATTTTCTTTCAACATCATCGATATTTTGTTATTTTTGATCTAAATATCGATATGATGAGCATAGGGACTAAAGTAAAAAGATTCAGAGAAGCAAAAGGAATTTCCCAGGACGATCTGGCATTGCGTCTGGACGTTGCACAGAGCACCATTTCCAGTATAGAATCGGATAAAAATATTCCTAATTCCTTACTACTGAACAAAATTGCTCGGGAATTGGATATTAATATGAATGAGCTTTTTGAGGATAAAGTGATCAATATTAATCAAATAGAAAAAATAGAAGGTGCTGTTAATTTGGGAAATGGAACTATTAATATGCAATCTCCCGAAATTATAGAAAGTATACTGAAAAATCAGGAGCAAATAGCGAAGTTAATAGAAACTCAAAGTAAATTAATTGAAAATTTACTGAAGAATAAATAGAATCTATTTAGGTTTAGATCACCACAGCATTAGATGGTATACTAAATAAGTTCTCCCGGTCTCATGTTGATAAAGCGTAAACCCAAAAAAGGGATACCGGCTAATTATATAGAAATCCCTGCTAATGTAAAATCGGATTCTTTCTACAAAAATGTCTTAGCAGTCATTAATAACGTATTCAGACCTTCTTGCGAGAAAGAAGCGGAATTCTGTAGCTAAAACGGAGAATAACAAATGAGATAAAAAATAAAAGCCTTGATTTCTCAAGGCTTTTATTATATCATCTTAGTGATTATCGTATTTTCTGTCCATCACAAAATCCTCCATGAATTTCGTCGTGTAGTTTCCGGCGAGGTAATCCTCATGATCCATCAGCTGTCTGTGGAATGGAATGGTAGTTTTCACGCCTTCGATATAGAATTCCTCCAAAGCTCTTCTCATTTTGGCAATCGCTTCTTCACGCGTCTGAGCGGTCGTGATCAGCTTGGCAATCATAGAGTCGTAGTTGGAAGGGATGGTATATCCTGAATACACATGGGTATCTACTCGTACGCCGTGCCCGCCCGGGATGTTCAATCCTGTAATTTTTCCCGGAGACGGTCTGAAATCCATATAAGGGTCTTCGGCGTTGATCCTGCACTCGATGGAATGAAGCTTAGGGTAGTGGTTGATGCCGGAGATCGGTGTTCCCGCAGCCAATAGAATCTGCTCCCTGATCAGGTCATAATCGATAACCTGCTCAGTGATCGGGTGCTCTACCTGGATTCGGGTATTCATCTCCATGAAATAGAAATTCCTATGCTTATCTACCAGGAACTCAATGGTTCCTACTCCTTCGTATCCAATGAACTCTGCCGCTTTTACAGCAGCTTCACCCATTTTCTCACGAAGCTCGTCCGTCATGAAAGGAGAAGGTGTTTCTTCCGTTAACTTCTGGTTTCTACGCTGTACGGAACAATCTCTTTCGGAAAGGTGACAGGCTTTACCAAACTGGTCTCCCGCAACCTGGATCTCGATATGTCTTGGCTCCTCGATCAGTTTTTCCATGTACATCCCGCCGTTTCCGAAAGCAGCTACCGCTTCCTGAATCGCAGATTCCCAATGGTCTTTCAGATCTTCTGCCTTCCATACCGCCCGCATTCCTTTTCCTCCGCCTCCGGCAGTGGCTTTGATCATCACCGGATAACCTGTTTCTTCAGCAATCTTTACCGCATGTTCATAAGATTCGATCAGGCCGTCAGACCCGGGTACACAAGGAACGCCGGCTGCTTTCATTGTTGCTTTGGCGTTGGCTTTGTCTCCCATCTTTTCGATCTGCTCAGGCGTGGCACCGATAAATTTGATACCGTTTTTCTGGCAGATTCTGGAGAAGTTGGCATTTTCCGAAAGGAATCCGTAGCCCGGGTGAATCGCGTCTGCATTGGTAATTTCAGCAGCTGCGATAATGTTAGGGATTTTCAGGTAAGAATCTTTACTCATGGGAGGACCGATACAAACCGCTTCGTCAGCAAACCTTACGTGAAGGCTGTCCTTATCTGCAGTTGAATATACCGCAACGGTCTTGATCCCCATTTCTTTACAAGTACGTAAAATACGCATTGCAATTTCGCCACGATTGGCAATTAATATTTTTTTGAACATCTTAATATAATTTGAAATTTGAAAATTTGAGAATTTGAGATTAATTTAATCAATCATCAATTATCATTAATCAATCATTAAGATGGATCTACTAAGAATAAAGGTTGATCGTATTCTACCGGAGTAGCGTCATCCACTAAAATCTTAACGATTTTTCCGCTTACTTCAGATTCGATCTGGTTGAATAATTTCATCGCTTCGATAACGCATACTACTTTTCCATTGGAAACTTCGTCGCCTACATTTACAAAAACATCTTTATCAGGAGAAGGCTTTCTGTAGAAAGTACCGATCATCGGAGACTTGATCGTTACATACTTGCTGTCATCAGATGCCGGTTCCGTATTTTGTGCAGGTGCTGCAGCCGGGGCCGCAGCGGGTGCAGGTGCAGCCATTTGCTGAGGGGCCGTGTGGTAAACCGCAGGCTGTGCATAAGCCATCTCGCTTCCTGCTAATGGAGTTTTAATGGTGATTTCGAAATCTTTAGTTTTGTATTTCACTTCAGAAACTTCTGCCTTGGATACAAACTTGATAAGATTTTGTATGTCTTTAATGTCCATAAAATTGATATTTGATTTTGCTTCAAAGATACCAAAAAAACATAAAAAACAACAAAAAACCGCCTAATTTTATCAAAATTGGGCGGTTTTTGTATTAAAACGAGTGTTTTCGGGTGAAAACGGGCTCTTAATTTTCTTCAGTAGATGCTACTTCTTTTTCCAATACTACTTTACCTCTGTAGTAAAGTTTTCCTTCATGCCAGTGAGCTCTGTGGTAAAGGTGAAGCTCTCCTGTTGCTGCATCTTTAGCCAATTGAGGAACTACCGCTTTGTAGTGTGTTCTTCTCTTATCTCTTCTTGTGGACGATTGTCTTCTCTTTGGATGTGCCATTGTGTAATAACTTTTTTAATTGATGAGCGATGAGATTCATCATCTCATCATTAAACTATTTAATTTTTATTCTTCAAATTTTTTAATGCGTCCCATCTCGGGTCGCTTTCATGTTCTTCCTCGTCATCTTCCTTCGGACTGAATTTATCCAAGATGGCAAGGTCTTCCTCGCTTACGTTCGGTGAAATCTTTTTCATCGGAATGGAAAGAGCCACGTTTTCATAAATCAGCTGGGCGATATTAAATGCATGGTCTGCAGTAGGAATCGTAATGACATCTTCTTCGCTATCGTCATATTCCTCGCCGAATTTCACCAATACCTTAATTTCATTTTCAATAGGGTGGTCGAAATTTTCGTTTGAAATATCACAAACCAATTCTACCGTCCCTTTTACTTTGATCTCAAATTCCAGAAATGTGCTGTGCTTGTCCAGTAGAACATCCACGGCAATTTTAGGATTTGTAAATTCCTGTTCAGTGTCAAACAATTGAAAGAACTCTTTATCTATCTCAAACCTGAACTCGTGCTTGCCGGTTTTCAGCCCGGAAAAGCTTACGTCGTAGTTTCTTAACTTGTCCATAAAATGAGTGTGCAAAAATATGCAATTTTTTTATAATAACAAATAAAATTTCTAACAAATTAATTTTAAAATCTCCATTAAAGATTTAGGCCTCAGAATCCTCCGGCAGATCTTCGTCTATACCGTTATCCACTGCCATTTTCCTCGGCTGCATGCGGTTGCTCATCAGATCGTTGTATTCGCTTCTGTTTCTGAAAATTTTTATGGCTGCAAAAATCGCTTCCGTAAAACTCTGGGGATCCGCAATATTTTTTCCGGCAATATCATAGGCTGTTCCGTGATCCGGAGATGTCCTGATGAAAGGCAGCCCGGCCGTATAGTTTACGCCTTCTTCATAGGCCAGTGTCTTGAACGGGGCTAATCCCTGATCATGGTACATGGCTAAAACCGCATCGAAACTCCGGTATTTCCCCGGCTGAAAAAAGCTGTCCGCAGGAAAAGGTCCGAAAGCCAGAATGCCATGGTCTGAAAGTTCTTTAATGGCAGGGGAAATAATTTCGATCTCTTCATTTCCGATAACGCCTCCGTCTCCGGCATGGGGATTCAGTCCCAGAACCGCAATCTTCGGTCTGGTAACGCCAAAATCTTCGATCAGGGTCTGGTTAAGCATTCTCAGCTGTTTTTTTATTTTTTCCTTGGAAATATTTTCAGCCACCTGTGTAATAGGGATGTGGTGGGTAGAAACCGCTACCTTAAGATCATCCGTTACCAGAAACATCAATCCTTTTTTATTGAATTTTTCTTCAAAATATCCGGTATGTCCGGTATGTTTGAAGCCCATCTTTACCATCTCGTCCTTGTTGATCGGAGCGGTTACCAGGACATCAATTTCCCCTTTTAATAAAGCTTCCGTGGCTGCTTCCAGGGAGTCGATGGCCAATTTGGTAGATTCCTCCGTCGGTGTTCCAAGCTCTACCGTAGAATTTTCTTTCACCAGGTTTACCATGTTCAGTTTTCCGGCGTGTGCCTGTGAAGCATCGTTAATGTAGTTGAAATTCAGGTTGAGCTTAAAAATGTTTTTCTGATAGGTAAATAATTTTCCCGAGCCAAAAATTACCGGCGTGAAAAAATCCGTGATGGTTTTGTCGGACAGGGATTTCATAATGATTTCCGGGCCGATGCCGTTGAAATCTCCGATTGAAATTCCTACTCTTACTTTATGGTTTTTTGGGCTCATTTTGATTATCTTTGAAGATTAATAAACTACAAATTTAGCAAAAAATAATATGTTCACAGGAATTATTGAAGCAGTCGGGATAATTGAGAAGATCGAGGAAAACGGAAGCAATATTGATTTTACTTTAACCTGTCCTTTTACCGATGAATTAAAAATAGACCAGAGCCTGGCCCACAACGGCTGTTGTTTAACCGTAGTAAAGATTGAGGGAAACCAATATGTCGTAACGGCCATCAACGAAACCCTGGAGAAAACTAATCTTGGAAAATGGGAAACGGGGACGGTGGTTAACCTTGAGCGCTGCATGAAAATGGATGGAAGGTTAGACGGACATATCGTACAGGGCCATGTCGACAAGACAGGAGAAGTCGTGAGCATAGAAAATAAGGACGGAAGCTATTTTATTACCATCCGGTACGAAGACGATGGAAGCTTCGTTACAGTACCGCAGGGGTCCATTACCGTGAATGGCATCAGCCTGACGGTTGCGAAAAGCGAAGATGCCCGATTTTCGGTAGCCATTATTCCTTACACCTGGGAATTTACAAACATGAAACATTTACAAACCGGGGATAAAGTTAATTTAGAATTTGATATAGTTGGTAAGTATATTGCTAGGTTAATTAAAAAGTAGCGAATGTCAATTAATATGTATAAGGGATACAGCTTGAGGAACCGTGTTTTTTTCGGCTTCCTGCTGGTGTGCCTTTTAAGTGTTGTAGCTTCTTCGCTGGTCCCGTATTTTGTTTTGCGGAATAATTCTGAAAAACAGAGCGAAATCGATATGCAGAATAAAACCGGTGCCGTCATGAGGTTCCTGGATTATGCCGTGAGCATGAAGCATACCGAAACCCGGGATATTCCTGAACTTCTGGACAACAGAATCTATGAAATTGCCGATATCAACCAGCATCCCGTTGTATTATATGACCTGAGGGGAAATTATCTGGTCTCGAGCGTGGAAGGGAATGCATCGTACCGGAAACCAATTCCCATTAATATTGTCAACAGGATCCTGGCAACAAAAGCAAGGGTGGATATCAAAGACTACGATGCTTCCAAAGATGCTGTTCTTACTTCATCCTATCTTCTGTTAAGAAATAATGATTTCGAGCCGATCGCTATTGTCTATATTCCTTTATACCATGATGAAGGCTCTTATCTCGGTGTTCTTAATACCTATTTAAAATACATTGTCCTGATTGATGTATTGCTGATCCTTTTCAGTGTATGGTTCAGTTGGGTAATGTCCAACAACCTGGCTAAAAATATTACCAAATTCTCGGATATGATCACGCGCATCACTTTATTTGAAAATGACATGCGTCCGATCCGCTATTATAAAAATGATGAGCTGAATGCCTTGGCGCGGGCTTATAACCGGATGATCCTTCAGATCCATGATCAGAAAGAAAGGCTCCGTTTTAAGGCATCGGAAGAAGCCTGGAGGGAAATGGCCAAACAGGTGGCGCACGAGGTGAAAAACCCCCTTACGCCCATGAAACTGACCATCCAGAACTTTGAAAGGAAATTTGATCCCGAGGATCCGAATATCCGCGAGCGGGTAAAGCAGATGAGTAAAACCATGGTGGATCAGATCGATCTGATTGCGACCGTTGCTTCCGCGTTCTCCGAATTTGCCAAGCTTCCTGAAAAAAACAACGAAACCATCAACCTCAACACCGAAGTGGAAGGTATTCTCCGGGTCTTCAATGATGAAAACGTTTTCATGCATGCCAATAAAAGCAACATCATGATCAATATGGACAAGATTTATCTATCCAGGATCATTACCAATCTGGTGACTAATGCAAAGCAGGCGGAAAGTGAAGAACGGAAACTGATTGTCAACGTCGATATAGAACAGCATCAGCGCAGGGTAATGATTTCAGTTGAGGATAACGGGGTAGGCATTCCGGAAAATATTTATGAAAGGATTTTTGAACCGAATTTTACTTCCAAAAACAGCGGAATGGGTCTTGGCCTTTCCATGGTAAGAAAAATGGTGGAAGACTATAAGGGAGAAATTACCGTGAAATCCGAAGTAGGAAAGGGAACTACATTTACCATTACTTTACCCACCAATTTATAGTGAAACCTTTTACGTTCAGGCAATTTGAAATCCGGCAATCAAAAGACGTTTTCCGGGTAGGCACGGATGGCGTATTGCTGGGTGCTTCAGCTTCGGTATCCCATGCTTTAAAAGTATTGGAAATAGGAACCGGAACCGGGCTGATCTCCCTGATGCTGGCCCAGAGAAATCCGCAGGCCGAATTTTTAGGAATTGATATTAATGAAACAGCAGCAGAATTAACCAGGATTAATTTTAAAAACTCGCCTTTCGCTTCAAGGCTGAATAATATCCATCAGGATTTTAAATCTTTCAATACGGCAGAAAAATTTGATCTGGTGGTTTCCAATCCGCCGTATTTTGAAGCTTCGGATTCGGAAAAAGATAAAATTGCAAGGCAAACGGTGGAACTGAATTTCCTTCAGCTGATTTCAAAGTCAGCGGACCTGCTTTCTGAGAATGGGATTTTATCGGTCATTATTCCTGCAGAGGCAGGGGAGGGGTTCATTCATACGGCTAAAGCACATGGATTAATTCTGATCCGGAAAATCAATATCAAAGGCATTGAAACCGCTAATACAAAAAGGCTGATCCTTGAATTCTCTTTATCCGAACAGCCCTTTTCGGAATCTGAATTTATTATAGAAAAAAGTCCGAGACAATACTCGGACCAATATCTTGAACTCACTAAAGAGTTTCATGTTTTCAGGAAATAAAATATTTATTTTTAATCATTTAAACTGAATATTAAGAACTGGGAATATCAAGGTTTAAATCTATTTGATTTTCTTGAAAACTTAACTTTTTATTTATTCTAATGATTAATGTGGATTGGACTCCTTTTTAATTTATATTCAAATGATTATAAACAGGAAGTAAAGCTCCTTACAAAATAACAAATAACTTGATTTGATTATCGATACTTTTATTTAATATGGACATCAAGAACTTCCGGCATCCGGCATCCATCTTCCAGCCTGTTACGACTTTGAATTCACATTAATGATAATTCTATTCAAATAGTTCAGCTGTATCCAGTACAGAAACTTTCCCGTCTTCACAACGGATAGCTTCTCCGGGGAAATTCTGGATCATGTGGTAATCATGGGTAGCCATTACTACCGCTGCTCCGTTTTCCAAAGCTACCTGCTTCAGCAGCGTCATGATTTCATTGGAAGTTTCAGGGTCAAGGTTTCCGGTGGGCTCATCGGCTAAGATAAGATCCGGGTGGTTCAGCAAAGCCCTTGCAATGGCGATACGCTGCTGTTCTCCTCCTGAGAGCTCATGGGGCATTTTATGCTTCTTGCTCTTCATGTTTACACTGGCTAAAACCTCGTTGATGCGTTCTTCCATTTTAGCCTTGTCGTTCCATCCTGTTGCCTCAAGAACGAATCTCAGGTTTTTTTCAACCGTCCTGTCGGAAAGCAGCTGGAAATCCTGGAAAACAATTCCTAATTTTCTTCTCAGGTTCGGAACTTCGGAAGCCCTTAGTTTGGCAAGATCAAAACCTACGACGGCACCGTGTCCTGAAGCCAGAGGGATATGCCCATACAACGTCTTTAATAAAGAACTCTTTCCGGAACCGGTTTTTCCGATAAGGTAGCAGAATCTTCCTTTTTTGATATTCAGGTTAACATCCGAAAGAACCGTGAAATTTTTCTGGGCAATCTTCGCATGCTGTAAGCTGATGATGTTGTCTCCGGCGATATGGGTATGTGGCATAGTTCAGTTTTAAAAGTACTTTTCTAAAATATTTTTTCAGATTTTAAAAATAGGAAAAAGAAGACGTAAGAACCTAAATTTTAGGAAATTTTAACAACAAAAAATGCCTGAAAAAGTTCTTTTCAAGCATGATTTGTATATGATAATAAAAAGATTATCTCTTAGCGCGTGCTGCACTTACAGTTAAACTCTTTCTGCCTTTAGCTCTTCTCGCAGCCAAAACTCTTCTTCCATTTGGCGTAGACATTCTTTCTCTGAAACCGTGTTTGTTTCTTCTTTTTCTCTCTGATGGCTGGAATGTTCTTTTACTCATTACTTTATGTTTAAATCGTAATTATCTATTAATTTTCAGGTTGCAAAGATATGGAATTTTTTAAAAGTTGCAAATTTTCCCAATATTTTTTTACAAATCTTCGTCTGTTTTTTCAGGGACCTTTTGCAAAGCCTGATCATAAGACGATTTTCCTTCTGATTAAAAATAATCACCGGGATTTATTTAAAAGCTCTATCTTTGGAAACTCAAATTTAAAGAAAATAAACATCATGATGTTTACACCGGCAGAACTTTTAGAAATTAACACGTTACTGACTCCTGAAAATAAAATCGTAATCCTTACCCACTACAATCCGGATGGGGATGCGATCGGTTCCAGCCTTGGTCTTAAACATTATCTGAAAGCCAAAGGAATTTTTGCCGAAGTAATCGTTCCCAATGATTTTCCGAAGTTCCTGAAATGGATGCCGGAAGCCAAAAGGGTACTGATTGCCGATTACAAAAGAAAGTTTGCTTTCGACCTTATTAATGAAGCGGATGTTATTTTTTGCCTGGATTTCAATGCGCCGTCAAGAATCGGTATCCTGGGAGACTGGCTGACGAATGCCAGAGGAAAAAAAATCCTGATCGATCATCACCAGCAGCCTGAAAAATTTGATTTTGTTTATTCCGATACGGTGATTCCGGCAACCTGCCAGATGGTTTATCATTTTATCGAAGCGATGGATGATGAAAGGCTGGTAAACAAAGATATCGCAGAGTGTTTATATACCGGCATTATGACGGATACCGGAGGATTCCGTTTCCGTTCCACCAGCGCGGCAACCCACCGGATTATTGCCAATTTAATTGAACACGGTGCCGATCCTGCTCTTATTACTTCAAATACCTGGGATACGAATACCGTTTCGCGTTTGCTTCTTCTGGCTTTAATTCTGGGTAGAATAGAAGTAGTAAAAGACGGTAAAGTGGCTATCCTGTATCTTACAAGGGAAGAATTGAAAGAATACGGTTTCCAGAAAGGGGATACGGAAGGTTTTGTAAACTACGGACTGAGTATTCTCGGTGTAAAAATGGCAGCGTTCTTTATGGAGGATCTGTATGAGGATTTCATCAAGATTTCTTTCAGGAGTAAAGATGATATGGATGTAAACCAGTTCTCAAGAAAATACTTCAATGGGGGAGGCCATATCAATGCGGCCGGAGGAAAATCCAATGAATCTCTGCACGGAACCATTGAAACCTTTAAAAAAAGAATAGAAGCCGAGGAAAATCTGTAGACAGATAAATAACGTGAACTAGAAACCGGATTGAAAGGCAGAAAGAGGGAAGCTGGATGCCGGAAGTTTCTTTCGTCAAAACGAAGTCTTTTTTTATCCTATTAAAGTAATTCCATTTAAACCTTAATAGCCTTAATTTATTTTCGATTCAATAGATAATTCCAGCCTGTTAACCCTTATCAAATCTTGAATACCCTTTTTCCTCAAGCTCTTTGCAGGTATATTCATAGACTTCCTGAAACATTGTGTCCAGAAATTTTTTATTAAACAAACTGAACTTTGTCATTTTCGGAGGATCTAAAAAAATATCACAGGATTTTGCTTTTGAATACACCGATTTGGCAATCGCCAGGTGCAGGATCCGGTCAAATTCCTTCATCAGGCTCATTTTTTCCAGGCTGTCGTAACTAATGGAATTTACGTGGGAACCTATAAGGAAATCACATTTATCCATAATCGGCTCAATCGGCAGATTATCCAGAACTCCGCCGTCAACATAAATTTTTTCACCGATTTTCACCGGAGGCAGGATAAAGGGAACACTGGACGAGGCCAGTAAAGGGGCAAACAATTCACCTTCCGAAAAGAAATCTACAATACCATGGGTCATTTCCGTCGCAGCTACATAAACGGGAATTTGTAGCACATTAAAATTATCTTCCGGAAAATAATCGGTAAACAGCTTCATGATAAACCTGGAACTGAAAATACCGTTCTTGGAAAGTTTGAGGTAAGACCGGGAAAAGAAAGTCGTCTGCTTTACGATATCCATCATTTCTTCCGGGGTTTTTCCCAGAGAATAAAATGCACCGACAATCGATCCGGCACTGGTTCCCGAAATAATATCAGGTTTCAGATGGTATTCTTCTAAAGCCTTCAGAACGGCAATATGGGCGATTCCCCGCATACCTCCGCCTGAAAGGGTAAGCCCGATCACCGGTTTCTTTTTTTTGAAAGACAGGAAATCGAACATATCAGAATACCAGATGTTTCGGCAGATTATGAAGAAGTTCCGTATTGATGATGGCTGCGCAGATAGCCGGTTTTTCCCAATGTCCGTTGTGCCCGCAATCGAGGATGTAAGATTTGATGTTTGTCCGATCCGGCAGACCTTTGATCATCACTTCAGTTTTTACGGCATTATCGTGTTTGCCGGCAAGAACCAGGATTTTGGCATCCAGATTTTCCAGGATATGCCTTTTATCCGTTCTTTCCACCATCCCTTTTACGGAAGCAAGAGCTCCCAGATTATTGGTAGAAAGGGCAACTTCAAGTGCCGTTTCTATTTTGCCTTCCAGAATATCCCTTTCGTTAGGGTTAAAAAGATTCGGAACGCCGGCTCTGGCGTAGTGGGCAAAGGAATCTTTGATGATGCGGTAGCTTTTGATGCGCTGCTCTTTCTTCTCAGCGTCATCAGGGAAATAGGTGGAGAAAAATAGAGTGAGGCTCTTTAGCGACTCAGGATATTTTTCAGCAAAAGCCAGGGAAGCATAACCACCCATAGAATGGCCCAGCAAATGGACCTTATTTAAATTCTGATTGTCAAGGACTTTTTTTACTTCTTCCGCCATCAGCTCCATCGTCTGCACTTCAGCGATAATTTCCGACTGTCCGTGGCCCGGAAGATCAATCTTCACCAATGAAAAATTCTCAGACAGATGAGGTTCCAGGTCGCTCCAGATCGAAAGGTTTTCCATGAAGCCATGCAACAGGACCAAAGTCTCCTTTCCGTTTCCTTTTCTCTCGAAGTTCAGCATAACTCAATAATTAAAAGTGAATGTCAATATATTCAACAAATCCCGAACCATTTACCATATCCTGCAGCCTGTACGTTTTTCCTCCGTCTTTGGACATGAAGGTTTTTGTGCCTTGTCTTACGTACAGTTTTCCGTTTTCACTTTCAGCAACACTTTCAGAGATATTTCCCGTAAAATTCATATGCTTATCGGAGATCACTGCCATAAAACCATCAATATGTACATAACTTTTACCGGATTTTATATCTCCCTTAATATTATAATGGTCAGCCTCTCCCTTTATTTTTTCAAAATGTACAGAACCTGAATTTTTTATCGAATTATGGGTAAATTTATGGGTTCCGCTGAAATCCTTAAAATGGTTTTTGGATCGGATGCTGTCATTGATTTTCGTTCTCGCAGCGTTAATTGAATCTACTATCTGGGTACTATCTGCTTTTTCAGAAGCAGGGGTCGTTTCTTTTTTAGAGCATGAAACAAGTACGGACGAAATGGCGATTGCGGTTAAAAAGTTTTTCATTCATTAAAATTATATTCAAAAATAAATAAAAAAAGAGCATTCTGAAAATGCTCTTCCTGTTTTATCGGGTTAATTCTTCGTAAACTTTCTTTTCCCAGGGTTTGATATCGGTAACGCCGTATCTTTCCTTTTTTGAAATCGCGATATTGTCCAGGACATCAACGAAATTTTTATAATTGGCTTCGTCGGTCGGTTCGATAATGATCGTGAAATTTTCCTTTTTAGGTGCTTTACTGTAAGCTTCGGAAATGATTTTGGTAATATTCAGTCCGTTGAAATCCGTTTCTTTCAGAGTGTTTTTGTTTAAATCTTCCTTGGACTGCTGATGATAAAATACCCTGTTGTCTTTACCGAGAATAAAGGTGACCTGATTTCTTATGTCTACCACATTACCTGGCTGATGCGGATCTTTTGCCGGCAATCCGAGGTCCATCACATTGGGTTTCGTAAAATTGGTCGTGAACATAAAAAAGGTGATCAATAGAAACCCCAGATCGACCATCGGAGTCATGTCTACGCGGATCAGTTTTTTTCTCTGCTTGCTTCCGCCCTGCTTTTCCTGTGCAATTACTTCTGCCATAATTATTAGTTTTTAAATGTTAAACAGTTTTTAATAAAAGGTGTTAAATACTTACTTTTATAACGGAATAAATGCAAAATTCGTACCTGAGAAATAAAATTAATATTAAATATCTAATTGATTTTAGTTATTTGCGTAAATGTATTATATATCAGCAAAATAAAAATAAGAATCCCGTTTGTTTGATGAAAATTTTATTGTTCACATAAAAACAAAAAACTCACGCCTTTCAGCATGAGTTTTAAAATATCTTAAAAATTTTATTTATTCTGTTTGTAGTAATTTACACCGCATTCCAGAAATTTCTTGAATTTCTCTTTTTCCATATATCCGGAAACCGGTGTGTTGATTACTTTTCCGTCCGGAGTCAGCAATACATAATGCGGCTGGGAATTATTGTTGAAATTAGCAGTCTGGAACAGGCTCCACCGGTCTCCGATGGTCTGTACCTTTTTCATCTGCCCGTCACCGAGGTCGATTTTTGTTTTCTGTTCTTCAGGAAGCTCTTCCTTGTCGTCTACGTACAAAGAAGCCAGCACAACGTCATTTTGCAGGATCGGTAAAATATCCGCTTCGCTCCAGACAAACTCTTCCATCTTCCGGCAGTTTTCACAGCCATAGCCTGTAAAGTCGATCAGAATCGGTTTATTCTCTTTTTTGGCAATCTCAATCGCCGTAAAGAAATCGTGTTCGGGATGCATGCCCAGGATTCCGTCTTTTTCGTCATGGAAATAGCTTACATTCAGCGGAGGCAGAATCCCGCTTAACAGTTGCAGCTTCGGACGTTCCGCAGGAATCAGTCCCTGGATCAGGTAAATCACAAAACCGATCCCCAATACACCCAATATTTTTCTGGTGATGGAAATTTTCGGCTTTTTATCATCATGCGGAAATCTGATCAGTCCGAAAAGATAGATCACCAATCCGATGGCAACAATGATCCAGATGGCAATGAAAAGTTCCCTTTTAATAAGGAATGTTTTGGAAACCAGGTCGGCTTTTGAAAGGAATTTCAGGGCCAGGGCCAGCTCTACGAAACCTAAAACCACTTTTACGGTATTCATCCAGCCTCCTGATTTCGGCAGACTCTGCAAAGCTTGCGGGAATAAAGCCAACAATCCGAAAACAATCGCCCATGCCAATCCAAAACCTCCCAAAGCGAAGGTCAGAAGCATCGGAACGTTTGCCGATCCGGTGATGGCGCTTCCCAGTAAGCTTCCCAAAATAGGGCCCGTACAGGAGAACGATACAATTACCAGCGTCAATGCCATAAAGAAAATTCCGATAATCCCCCCGGCTTCTTCTGCCTTTGAGGATTTGTTGGCAATAGAACTTGGAAGTGTAATATCATAATATCCGAAAAAGCTTCCTGCGAAGAAAATAAAGATGATAAAGAATACGATATTCAGCCAGACATTGGTCGAAATTTCATTGAAGATATTTCCGGCGATTCCGTCGATAAGATGGAACGGTACACTTAGCAGTACGAAGATCAACAGAATGAAAAATCCGTAGATCAGGGCATCCCTTTTTCCTTTTGCCGGATTCTTGTTGCCTTTCGTAAAGAAAGAAACCGTTAACGGAATCATCGGGAATACGCAAGGGGTAAGTAAGGCAATCAGCCCTCCGATAAATCCTAATAAAAGATACGTCCAGTAATTTTCGCTGATCTTGGAAGATCCGGTTCCGCAATCCGTCAGCGGATGGGCAATATCAATGGATTTTATTTTTAATTGTTTAGGGTCAAGTTTGGCTATTTGCGTTACTGGAACATTGTTCTGAACGACAACTCCCAACGTATCGATCACAGGCTGCACGGAATCTTTCGCCGTTTCGGCTTTTTCGTCTGCCTTGACTTCAGCAGCAGCTCCTTTCGGTGTTACCTGTTTATTAAACTCCAGAGTGTTCGGTGCCAGGCAGACCCTGTCGTCACAAGTCTGGTAAGTAATTTCCGCTACAACATCGCCCGGTTTCGTGCCGTCTTTTAATTTGAATTTCTGTTTGAATCCTGCTGCGTCAGAATAAAACACGATCTTTCCACCGAAAGCTTCGGAAAACTCTTCATGTTTTTTTCCGGTTTCCGTAAATTTCCCGATCAGCTCGATATTTTTCCCCGAAACCTTATAGCTGGTCGGAATTCCGGTGTCTTCAGGAAGATCTTTGGAATAAATGTGCCAGCCGCTTTCCATCGTTGCATTCAGCACCGCTTCGTATTGGTTGTCTCCTAATTCATTGATGGTAAATTTAAATTTTACAGGATTTTTGATTTGTGCATTGATCCCGGTTGCCAAAAACAGCAGAACCAATAAAAACCAGTTTCTAAACTTCATTTTACTTTTTATTAAAAATTTTGAGAATATCTTCGGTATTCTCATCCCTAGAATATCTTCGGTCCTGCCGGAAAGGAATCACCCCGAGCACGGAGTTTTCGCCATCGGCCAGGATCCATATTTTTTGCCTTGCTAAAATAGATAATTTTTCGTCCCTAAAAAACTTGGAAACTTTCTTTTTCCCCGAAAAACCGGAAGGATAGAATTCATCCCCTTCTTCCGGCCTCCGTAACCGCAATGGAAAACGGAGTTTACGAATATCGAAATCCCATTCAAAACTTTTATTGATTTCCTCGATGGCCATTATATTTTCGAGATTTAACGCCGTTTGGTTTTGGGAAAGGTCAGATTCTTTAATTAGGATAATTTCTTCCTCTTCTTCTTTCGATACATTATGATCCGTTTTCTTATTTAAAACCAATTCGTCGTAGTTCACCGTCAGCCGGTAATCTTTAGAGAAAAATAAGCTGCCGTTTTCAGCATTAAAAATTTTCGGAATCTCTTTTTCCTGGTCGAAGCCGTACTTCTTTAAAATTTCAAACTTCACGAAATCACTTTCCCGGCTCAGCTGGTCTTTTGATAAAATTTTGTGGGACGGGTTAAATACAGTGATGCGCTTTTCTATTTCTCTGATCTGCTGCTGGACAAAATCTTTCGTCTGGTTTAAATAAGAGGAACTCTTCCTGAAATTTTCTAAAAAATGGTCGTTGGTTTCCAGCAGTTTCGGAACCACTTTATTCCTGATCTTATTCCTTAAATAATCGTTTTTCCTGTTCGACAGATCTTCACGGTATTCAATCCCGTTTTCTTTTGCAAAGGCATAAACGTCTTCTTTTGAAAAGGGCAGAAGGGGCCTGAGGATCCGGTTGCTGTTGGCCGGGATTCCGCTTAATCCGTTGATGCCTGCTGCCTTTGAAAGGTTGATGATAAAAGTTTCCAGCTGGTCGTTCAGGTGATGGGCGGTAACTAGGAACTCCAGGTTTTCATTCTTTTGGACCTGTTTAAAAAAATCATACCGCAGTTCCCGCGCCCAGAGCTGAATGGAATGTTCAGGCTTCCGGTCTTTTTCCGAAACTGAATATAAATGAAACTGAATATCATGCTTTTTGCAGAAATCCTCTACCGTCTTCTGATCCAGCTCCGAATCTTCCCCGCGCAGCTTATAATTGATATGTGCTACCTGGAATTTAATCCCTGCTTCCTTAAAACAATAAGCCAACACCATCGAGTCGGCACCCCCGCTCACGGCAAGGAGATAACTTTGATTTTCAGGAAAATGGACTAATCTATCCAGCTGGCTTTTAAATGCTGACCGATTCAACATGGAGGTTTGAAATTTCTTTATGCAAAGATAACCCATATAATTAAAATGAATTTTGTTACCTTTGGTCCGTCTAAAAATGATTATTTATGAAAATTTTTAAAATTTTAGCAGTTTCTGCAATGGCGCTGGGAATGACCTCTTGTATCAGCAAAAAGCAGTATGATGCATTAAGCTCAAATTACAAGCAGTGTATTGAAAACGTAGGAGAAAGGCAGAGGGAAATTCAGGATCTGAAATCTCAGAATTCAGCTTTAGCCAGTGAGAATACTTTATTAAAGAGCCAGCATGACGCGCTGAAATCTTCATTGGATGCGTGTCTGTCGAACTCAGGCAAGAGCTCTGCAAACATCGATAAGTTAGTAGGGGAAATCAACTCTTCAAACTCTTACATCAAGCAGCTGATTTCAAACAATGCGAAAAATGACAGCCTGAATATGGCCTTGTCTAATAAGCTGAAAAGATCTTTGGATAATGTAGCGGACAGTGATGTTCAGGTAAAAGTTCTGAAAGGCGTGGTAATGATTTCGCTTTCAGACAAAATGTTATACAAAACCGGAGATTACAACATCTTGCCTGCCGCTCAGGAAGTGTTGGGAAAAGTAGCTAAAGTAATCAACGATTACGATAAGTATTCCGTACTGATCGAAGGAAATACGGATAATGCCGCTTTAAATTCACCAAACGTACCAAGAGACAACTGGGATCTTTCTGCTTTAAGAGGAACTTCAGTAGCGAAAATCCTGCAGACTCAGTTTGGAGTTGACCCGGCACGGATTACAGCAGGCGGACGTTCCGAGTACAATCCTAAAGCGACCAACATGAGCGTTTCCGGAAGAGCGGAAAACAGAAGAACGGAAATCATCATTATGCCTAAGCTTGATGAATTCATGAAATTAATGGATATTGCTCCGAAAAAGTAATTTCAGATCTTCTTAACCCATATAAAAAAGAAATCCCGAATAACTTCGGGATTTCTTTTTTTAGCTAATCAAATTAATTCTTCTTTTTTAAGTAAAGAAATAATTCTCTGAAAAAATGAATTGGATATTTCTGGTTTATTAGTTTTCTTTAAAGAGAAATCCAGGGTGCCTTTCGGCACCGGATTCCTTTGATTCTTGTGGTTAATTTGTTTTTTTTCCTCCAGCATGATTATCCTGTGTTTCTACCCTCCGATGCAAAGATAGTGGTATCCGAAAACAAAACCATCCGTACTTTTACGGTATTTGCATCCGGGATTTCCCCATGCTGCCAGAATCTTTGAGTTTATACCCACGTTATTGTTATATTTAATTAAATTTGAACTGCCTAAAATTTGTAGAATGAGCTTTTTTGAAGAAAAAAATCCGGAGATGGACAGGTATCTGGAAACCCATGCTTCGTCGGAACCTGAAATTCTGAGAAAACTGAGACGGGAAACTTATCAGAAGACCACGCAGCCCCATATGATTTCCGGATATCAGCAGGGAAGACTGTTAACGATGGTCTCCCAAATGATGCAGCCGGAAAATATTCTGGAAATAGGAACCTTTACCGGGTATGCCACGCTTTGCCTGGCGGCGGGAATGGCGAAAGACGGGAAAATTACCACTCTGGACGTAAATGAGGATCTGGCTTATCTTCCGAGAAAGTATTTTGCGGAAAGTGAATTTTCAGAACAGATCGATTTTAAGCTTCAGGACGCCAAAAACTTTTTAAAAGAAACCGATGAAATCTTCGATCTGGTGTTTATAGATGCCGATAAAGAGAATTATGCAGAGTATTTCAGGCTGATCAAGCCGAGAACAAAATCAGGATCCGTCGTGATGTTCGATAATGTGCTCTGGTACGGAAAAGTGCTGGAAGAAAACCCCAAACAGAAATCGACCCAGGTGATCAAGGAACTGAATGATTTGATCGCGAAAGACGACGATTTTGAAAATCTTATTTTACCTTTGCGGGACGGGGTAAATTTCCTGAGAAGAAAATAGACCTGGGGAGGTAAAAGTTGAGATATGATTTGTTAGCCTGAACCTTAAACTTAATATAAACTGATGGATAAAGGAATTTGTAGTGTTACGGTAGCACCGGTCCGGGCAGAAGCATCTGACCGGGCAGAAATTGTGACGGAATTACTGTTTGGGGAAAGTGCGGATATTCTGGAAGTGAATAAAAACTGGACCAGAATAAAAATGCACTATGACGGCTATGAAGGATGGATGGATACCAAACAGCTCCGGCCGGTAGCAGATGAGGTGCTGGCAAAACGTAAGGTGACCGTCGTTACCGAAGATTTCTCTTCCGTCATGATGAATGACGGGAAAACACTGCTTTCCATGGGTTCGGAAGTGGAGTTTCCGGCGGTGGCCTCAAGAAGGAGCCATGATGTGCGGGAAAGCATTGCGCTGACGGCTAAAGAATTTATCAATGTTCCTTACCTGTGGGGCGGCAAAAGCTTTTTTGCGGTGGACTGTTCCGGTTTTACCCAGCTGGTCTACAAAATTCATGAGATTAAATTGCCGAGAGATGCTTCCCAGCAGGTAAACGTTGGGGAATCCTTAAGTTTTGTTGAAGAAAGCCGGCCCGGTGATCTTGCCTTTTTTGAAAATCCGGAAGGGAAAATCGTTCATGTCGGGATCATGCTCGAAAATCAGCGGATCATTCATGCTTCCGGAAAAGTAAGGATCGATACCCTGGATTCTACGGGAATCTTCAATAAAGAACTGAATAAGCATACGCATAAGCTGAGAGTGATCAAAAGTGTCATCTAACTTTATAACAGTTCTGAAATGGAAAATATTCTTCTGGGCATTTTCGATATTTTAAATTTTGGACTGCTTGCTTTCCTATGGTGGTTTACCATAAAACATTATACATCTTTACCGCAGACCATTCCTACCCATTTCGACTTCGACGGAAAGGCAGATCAGTTCGGCAGTAAAAAGTATTCTTTTCTGATGCCGGTGGTCTTAACGGTCCTGTATTTTCTATTTGCCTACGTGGTCAGAACTCCGGAATCTTCCAACTATCCTGTAGAAATTACAGAAGAAAATGAAAATGCACAATTTTTGATTATGAAAATTTTTATAAGATGGCTCTTTCTGTTGATTTCATTTATTTTTCTGAATAATCAGGATTATATGTTCAGATATTCCAGGGATGAAGCGGCAAAGCCCAGGGTGGCAATGTCTTCCGCGCTGTTCTCGGTGATCGGAAGCCTGATCATTTTATTTATCTTTGTAGGGGTCTTTAAGTGATAAAGCTTTATGGCTCCGGATGGAACTGACAGGGAATATTTAATGAAACGGCAGATTGAAATTCTGCTGAGCTCAGGCTCTTACCATAGAATAATTGTTAAAAATTTAAATTGAATGTGATGGCTCTTCTGTATAACCTATTTATTAATCTTCTTATTTTCGGGATGAAGGTTTTTTCTTTATTCGATGATAAAACTAAAAAAGGCGTTGAAGGAAGAAAAGAATCTCTGCAAAAAGTAAAATCCGGATTTTCAAAATCCGATAAGATAATCTGGATGCATGCTTCAAGCCTGGGGGAGTATGAACAGGGACTGCCTGTATTGGAAAGACTGAAAGAACATTTTGCCGGTCATAAAATCCTGGTAACTTTCTTTTCTCCGTCCGGATATGAATATGTGGTAAATAAAAGAAATATTGCAGATGTCATCTGCTACCTGCCGTTTGATAAAAAATCGCTTGTAAAAGAGTTTGTTACTCAGTTTAATACTGAACTATTTTTTACGGTGAAATATGATTACTGGTATAACCTGCTGGAAGAATTAAAAAAGAAAGGGGCTAAAACCTACGTGATTTCCGCTCTGTTTTATGACCGGCAGTCTTTCTTTACTTCTTATGGAAAATGGTTTGTGAAACAGCTGCAGAAGAATATCGACTGGTTTTTCCACCAGACCGAGATGTCTTATGCACTGGCAAAAAAAGTAGGTTTACACCAATCTTCAGTAACGGGGGATACCAGATTCGATCGGGTAAAGCAATTAAGAAACCGCAACAATCACGTTGATTTTATACGGGAATTTATCGGAAATGATAAAGCGGTGGTTTTCGGAAGCTCCTGGCAGGCAGAGGAAAAAATGGTGGAAGAAGTTTCGCAGTTGAGTCCATATGCTAAATTAATTGTTGCACCGCACGATCTTAAAAGGGTTCAGAACCTGAAACAATCATTTCCGGATGCCGTGCTGTACAGTGAGATCGATAATTCCGTAAAAGATTCTGATGCAACCATTTTAATCATCGACAGCATCGGCCTGCTTTCCAAACTCTATTCTTATGCGGACATCGCCGTGGTAGGCGGCGGTTTTCATGATGCCGGGCTGCACAATATCCTGGAAGCGGCTACTTTTGGTGTTCCCGTTATTTTCGGAAACCATTACAAAAAAAATCCGGAAGCTGATGAATTGGTTGCTGTTGACGGAGGACGTGCGTTTGAAAATACAGGACTCGCCGCCGATTTTATTTTGTTTCTGATCAATAATGAAGAATTGCTTAAGTCGATGTCTGAGAGCGCAGAGAGCTTTGTATCCGGAAAACCGAAAGCAACGGACCTGATTCTGGAGAAGATCTTATCGTAAAAATCCCCTGCTCTTAATGTCTTTGATCACCTGGTCGAAATGCTCAGGAATCTGGTCGCTGGTCAGCCATTTAAAATCGATTCCGTTGTTGATGAACAGCTTCGACAGGTATTTGTTCTGAAGGATTTTTTCTTTCAAAGGATCCAGGTATTCATCAATTTCCATCCAGTAATCCGCATCCAGCTTTCTGATCAGCAGCAGGGTCCTTACCGTTTTGTTAATCAGGTATAAATACAGCTTATAAACATTGTCGAATCGCTGGCGGCTGAGGTCTTCGTTATGCTTCAGGATTTCATTTATCAGAAGGATATTCAGGGAAACTTCCCCGAATTTATCGGTCGTAATTTTTACATGCTCGGTAATTTCCGCACTTATTTTACGGATGATCGTCAGGAAATACTTCTGGTTGCTGATGTATTTTGAGGCCAGGAGGACTTTTTCCCGGACAATTTCTTCCATGGCATCCCGCTTATTGTCCGTAGTTTCAGGATCGATCAGTTCGAAATACAGTTTTTTAGATAAAAGCTTGTCTTTTTTCAACAGCCTGAAAATCAACCGGTCTTTTTCTACAGATGAAAAGTTGCTGAGGGCTGCCTTAAACTCTTTTGAATATTCCATTTTTAAATTTAATTAAAAATTTTTGAATATTTCATAAATCCGTTGAGGGCCCAATTGACAGTATAGTATAAAGAGGTAAGGGTAGAGAATCCCATAAAGTCTTTATAAACGAGGTATTGGTCTTTGATGATATTTTTCTTTTTCCTGGAAACGCTGTTCTGGCGCATCCTGTATTTGGCCATGGTTTTATTCAGGGGATAACCTTTTGGGATTTCTTTCAGCAGATTCAGCCACATCACGTGGTCTTCGCGCTTGCTTTTGATGGGAAAGAAAAATTTACCCACCCTTTTGGTGTCGTACATCGTTGAAACCGGAGCCAGCCTGCAGGTCCTCAGCAGATTGGAAAAAGTAACAATCGTATCCGCTTCAAAATCTTTTAAGACCGGTTCCATCGTATGCTCATCGCATCTTGAATAATTACAGTACACCAGTTCGGCCTTGTTTTCCTGCATAAAACCGGTCATGGTCTCCAGGTATTCCGGGTACCAGAGATCGTCGGAATCCAGAAATGCGATGTATCTTCCTTCCGCCCGTTCGAGGCTTTTGTTTCTGGCATTTCCGGCACCGCCGTTCTGTTCCAGGACCTGGAGTTTGATCCGTGGATCATTGTATTTCCGGATGAGTTCAACCGTATTGTCTTTTGAGCGGTCGTCGGAGATCAGCCATTCCCAGTTTTCGTAAGTCTGGTTCAGGACAGACTGTATCGTTTCCTCGATGAATTCTGCAGAATTGTAGGAAGGGGTAATAATGGAAATCAGTTCTTTCATAAATGGGTTTATAGAAATTTTTTCTCGTAAAAATGCCACGAACTTACTCCCACGGCAATTACCACCAGCATGCAGGCTACGGCCATCAGATAAGGATTGTAATCTTTAAAAAGTCCTAAAGTGGTAAAGGTCCGGATAATCGGGAAATGAAAAATATAGATACCGTATGTGAAATCACCGTATTTCCCGAAATTGTTCAGGAACTTGAGGGAATAGGCAAGGTACAGCACGATAATCCCGATCATCATCGGCGAAAAAAGCTGGATGTTTACAACCAGATCGATCCAGACCGTAAGGATGGCAATGATAAAAAGAGTGTGTTTATGTTTAATGAACCAATCAAAATTAAAATAAATCAGCATTCCCGGAATGAAATAAGACAGGGTTCCCGGAAGCTGTTTGGCCATTGAAATTTTTCCCAGCAATTCAAAATAATTGAGATAGACCAACGACAGGAAATAGATAATAAGCAAACTGATGTTCCGGTATTTGTTGTTCTTCCCGAAAAGCAGGAAAAGCAGCGGAACACAGAAGTAATAGCTCATTTCTATTTTCAGGGTCCACAATGCTCCGTTAACAGCCTGGTTGCCGAATACGCCCGGAAGCCAGGGTGCTTTGAAATTAAGGAATACGGAATTCCAGAACAGGTATTTGTACACCTGTGTATTGCTGAAATATTCCCTGAAAGTATAGGTGCTTACAAGACTTAATAAAATAGCGCAGAGAAAAACCACCAGCAGATAAGCCGGAACAATTCTGCGGATTCTTTTCTTAAGGTAGCTTTTCAAACTGGAAGACCGTTCGTAGCTCCTGGCAATCAGGAAGCCGCTGACTACGAAAAATCCGAAAACGGCGATTTCTACGGGACTGTTCTCAAAAATTTTAAGTTCGGGGGAAGCACTCAGCGCACCCAGATGCCCGACGAAAACGATAAAGGCGAGGAGAACACGGATGAAATCAAAATTATTTTTCGTAAGGTCTTGCATTTGCAATGTTTTGTGCAAAAATAGTTTTTTTCGAAGAATACAGACGGCTTCCTGCTGACGAATGTTTATTAAATAAAGGTCATTTAAAAGATTTTATAATACCTGTAAACACGAAATGATAAAATTTAATAATATTTTTTCAAAAATATTGTATAATAATATAAATAAATCATAATTTTAGCCCTTGAAAAATTTGATACATGAAGAAATTAGCATTATTATTTGCAGGTTTGTCATTATTCGTAGCAACAGGTTGTACCGACGATACCACGGAAGTAATGGAAGCTCCGCTGGTAGGCGTTTGGCAGCCGATGAAAAAAGTAGTAACCACGGTAGCTATAGGAGAAGATCCTGTTTCCGATGCTATTCTTTTTGATACGACTTGTCAGAAAACATCAAGATGGACTTTCTCTTCAGGAACTGCCGGAAAAAGAAAGGATATGGGAGACAGCTCCACGCCGGGAACCTGTACGCCGACCTTCGACAGGACTTTCAGCTACACTTACGATAAAAGCAGCAAAGCGATCCAGATCAAATACCAGGGAATCGTAGAGCCGGATCAGGGGAAAATCATCAGTATCAGCGATACGTCCATGAATATTATGTTCGAAGATAAATCGGACCCTACTGAATTCCATTCTGAAACGTATACGTTCAAGAGAATTCCTCAGTAATAATCTCAATCATTACTAGCATATAAAATCCTGTCGTAAGACGGGATTTTTTCGTTTTGGAGATTTAATTCAAAATTAAATTTACATTTCTTTTAAAATCATTATTTTTGTGAATCTTGAATAAGGAATTGATCCCGATTAATCCGATTTCAAAAGTCTAACATCTAACATCTATAATAAAAGTGTTTTACGATCATCAGCAGATAGAAAAAAAGTGGCAGAAATACTGGGAAGACCATCAAACGTACAAAACTTCCGACAGCACAGATAAACCTAAGTTTTATGTTCTCGATATGTTTCCGTATCCTTCCGGAGCAGGGCTTCACGTAGGCCATCCGCTGGGATATATTGCTTCCGATATTTATGCGAGATACAAAAGGCATCAGGGATTCAATGTACTTCACCCGGTAGGCTACGACAGTTTCGGACTTCCTGCTGAGCAGTATGCCATCCAGACCGGACAACACCCCGCAATTACGACCGAGCAAAACATTACAAGATATGAAGAGCAGCTGAGAAAAATCGGTTTCTCTTTCGACTGGAGCCGTGAAGTGAGAACTTCCGACGCTTCTTATTATAAATGGACCCAATGGATTTTCATTGAGCTGTTCCATTCCTGGTATAATAAAAATACCGATAAAGCTGAATCCATTGAGACGCTGATCCGGCATTTTGAAACAAAAGGAACGGAAGGGCTGAATGCCAACCAGAATGAGGAACTTGATTTTACAGCAGAAGAATGGAACGCTGCTTCCAATATGGATAAGGAAGACATCCTTCTGAACTACCGTCTGGCTTACCGGGCGGAAACCACCGTGAACTGGTGTCCGGCATTAGGAACGGTTCTGGCGAATGATGAGGTAAAGGACGGAAAATCCGAAAGGGGAGGATTCCCTGTTTTCCAGAAAAAAATGATGCAGTGGAGCATGAGGATTTCGGCGTACTCCGAAAGATTGCTGCAGGGATTAAAAACACTCGACTGGCCGCAGCCCCTGAAAGATTCCCAGGAATACTGGATCGGGAAATCTCAGGGCGCGCAGGTTAAATTCAGTATCGAAGGGCAGAATGAAACGGTGGAAGTTTTCACCACAAGGCCGGATACGATTTTCGGAGCAACCTTCATGGTGCTGGCTCCTGAGAATCCATTGGTTGAAACCCTGACAACGGAAGCCCAAAAAACGGAAATCGAAAACTACATCGAAGAAACTTCCAAAAAAACCGAAAGGGACCGGATGTCGGATGTGAAAAACGTTTCCGGTGCTTTTACCGGAAGTTATGCCGTCAATCCTTTCAGTAACGAAAGAATGCCGGTTTTCATTTCGGATTATGTGCTGATGGGTTATGGAACCGGAGCCGTAATGGCCGTTCCGGCGCATGATGAACGGGATCACCGTTTTGCAAAGAAATTTAACCTTGAAATCAAGAAAGTAGTGGAGACGGACGAAGATGTTCAGGAAGCTTCTTTTGATTCCAAAGATTCCGTATGTGTGAATTCCGATTTCTTAAACGGGCTGAATTATAACGATGCCAAAGCACTGATTATTTCCGCTATTGAAAAAAGAGCGATCGGCCATGGAACCACCAATTACAGACAGCGGGACGCGATTTTCTCCAGACAAAGATATTGGGGAGAACCGGTTCCTGTCTATTATAAGGATGGAATGCCGTATACCTTGCCGGTTTCGGCATTGCCGTTGGAACTTCCTGAAGTTGAAAAATATTTACCGACCGAAGACGGAGATCCGCCGTTGGGGAATGCAAAGACATTTGCCTGGGATGAAATCAGTCAGAAAGTCGTGGATACCGATTTGATTAATGAAACCACCATTTTCCCGCTGGAATTGTCTACCATGCCGGGATGGGCAGGAAGCTCATGGTATTTCCTGAGATACATGGATCCGAATGATGATGAAGTATTTGTAAAGAAAGAACTTGCTAATTACTGGGGCCAGGTGGATTTATACATCGGCGGAAGCGAGCACGCTACCGGTCACTTACTGTATTCCCGTTTCTGGAATATGTTCTTAAAAGACAGAGGATATATCAATCAGAACGAACCTTTCCAAAAGTTGATTAACCAAGGAATGATTTTGGGAATGAGTGCTTTTGTATACAGAATTGATGGTACTAATCAGTATGTATCTAAAAATTTGGCAAAAGATTACCAGACCCAGCAGATCCATGTGGATGTATCTTTATTAAAAGGCACCTCCGACGAACTGGATACGGAAGCATTCAAAGCCTGGAGGCCGGATTATGCAGATGCCGAATTTATTCTGGAAGACGGAAAATACATTACCGGTCGTGAAGTGGAAAAGATGTCCAAATCGAAATACAATGTCGTAAACCCAGATGATATCTGTGAAGAATACGGAGCAGACGGTTTAAGATTGTACGAAATGTTCCTCGGACCGTTGGAGCAATCCAAGCCATGGAATACGCAAGGATTAAGCGGAGTATATGGATTTTTGAAAAAATTCTGGAATTTATATTTTAATGGTGAGGTTTTTGAAGTTTCTGACGACGAACCGACGAAAGCGGAATATAAAGTTTTACATACCTTAATAAAGAAGGTCGTTTACGATATTGAGAATTTTTCTTTCAATACCTCCGTTTCATCATTTATGATCGCGGTAAACGAACTTCAGAAAATAAAATGCAACAAACGCAATATTTTGGAACCTCTTGCCGTTATCATTTCTCCATATGCACCACACATCTGTGAAGAGCTTTGGAGCTTACTTGGAAATAAAGAATCCATCGAGTTCGAAAAATTCCCGGTACTGAATGAAGAATACCTGGTAGAAGACGAAATTCAGTACCCGGTAAGTGTAAACGGTAAAATGAAGTTTAAAATTTCACTTTCTGCTCAGCTTACAGCGAAAGAGGTGGAAGACGTGGTATTGAAAGATGAGAAAATGCTGCAGATTTTAGAAGGCAAAGCGCCCAAGAAAATCATTGTGGTGCCTCACAGAATTGTGAATATAGTAATTTAAATAAAATTTAACATTGGCAATTTAAAAAAAATGAAGGCTGAATTTTTTTAACTTTTTAACGTAAAAGCTTAAATTAAAAAATATTGCCAAAAAAAGAGAAAATAATTATAATATCGGAATTGTATTAAAATTTTGTTATCAAAAAAAAGCAAAATGTTTATTTAAGACTCTTGCATTTTAATTATTTTTGCCTTTAATTTACATCTTGTAAAATTTTAAAACAATATAATTTAGTTAAATATGGAAATGAATGTTTCAAAAAATGATGAGCAAGTAATTGCTAGAAAATCGGGAGGTTTAAACCCGGCTATTATTATTCCTATCATCTTTGCAATAGGAATTTGTATTTATTTATTCGTTTTGGGTAGCCCAGGAAACTTTAAAGATGCAGACAAGCTTGGTGCAGGATCTGTAGCTTTCTCGGATGTGGAAGGAAAAGACATTCACCCAGAGTCGTTCTTAGGTATTATCTACAAAGGTGGTGTTATCGTACCGATCCTTATTACCTTTATGCTTACCGTAATCGTATTCTCTATTGAAAGAGCAATGGTTTTAGGTAGAGCTGCAGGAAAAGGAAACTTAGACAATTTCGTTATTCAGGTAAGAAGCTTGCTTAACCAAAACAAAATTGACGAAGCTTTAGAAGAGTGCGACAGACAACAAGGTTCTGTAGGTAATGTAGTAAAAGAAGGTCTTACGACTTACAAAGCTTTATCTCATGACACGACACTGAACAAAGAGCAGAAAATGGTAGCGCTTAATAAAGCAATTGAAGAAGCAACGACTCTTGAGATGCCAATGCTTGAGAAAAACATGATGATCCTTTCTACTTTAGGTACTGTTGCAACGTTAGTAGCACTTTTAGGTACCGTAATCGGGATGATCAAGGCGTTCTTCGCTTTAGGTTCAGGAGGTGGTACTCCGGATGCTGCTGCACTTTCTACAGGTATCTCCGAGGCTTTGATCAACACGGCTTTAGGTATCGGTACTTCAGCGATCGCTATCATCCTTTATAATTACTTTACTTCTAAAATCGACGGATTAACTTATAAGATCGATGAGATCGCTATGAGCATCCAGCAGTCTTTCGCTGAATTCAACTAAGAATCAGCAGAGAATTTGTAAACGTAAAAAGAAGTTTAATTAAAAATTATTAATAATAATGGCGAGAGTCAAACCAAAAAGACATGGAGTAGTAACGGATATGACGGCAATGTGTGACGTTGCGTTCCTGCTGCTTACATTCTTTATCTTGACCACTCAGTTTAAAAAACCTGACGTGGAGCAGATCAAACCGCCATCTTCAATATCAGAGAAGTTACTTCCTGATGCCAGCTTGATGACCATCAACGCTACTCCGGACGGAAAATTTTATTTCCAGCCGGTAGAAAATGCATCAGAAAGATTACAGCTTTTAGACAATATGGGTAAAAAGTACGGCGTTACTTTTGACAATAATGAAAAAGCTGCATTCCAAAAAGTACAGGCTATCGGCGTTCCTATGAACCAGCTGAAAAGCTATCTTGATTTGCCAGATGACGAGCAGAAGAATTTCAAGAGTCCTACCGGGATTCCTATGGATAGTACAAATAAGCAATTAGTAGATTGGGTAAAAGAAAGTTTGGCTGTTAATCCTGATTACAAACTAGCGATCAAGGGCGACGTTACTACTGAATATCCTAAAGTTAAAAGCTTATTTGAGGGTTTAAGAGATATCGATTTTCTTAAATTTTGGTTGATTACATCACAAGAAGGTAAACCTAATGAATAATATCATTTAGAAATGGCAGAAGTACAAGTACAGGAAAAAGGCGCCAAAGGCGGCAAAGTACGTTCCAAGAAACAGAGTACCAGAGTCGATATGACTCCGATGGTGGACTTGGGTTTTCTATTGATTACCTTCTTTATGTTCACAACCACATTCTCTAAACCGAATGTGATGGATTTGGGTCTTCCGGCAAAACCGAAAGACAATCAGCCAAAACCACCTCCAACTGAAATTAAACTTTCAAATTCTATTTCTTTATTGTTAGGAAAAGACAATAAGATTTTCTGGCACCAGCAGGATAATACTTCCCTGACAGACCAGAATCTTAATGAAACGACTTTCGATAGAGAAGGAATCCGAAAGGTGATTGAGCAGGCAAAAGCAAACGCGGCAGATAAAACCAAATTTACGGTGATTATCAAACCGACTGACGATGCTGTATACAAAAACTTTGTAGATATTCTTGACGAAATGGCCATCACCAAAAGTGAGCAGTACGGGGTTACCGATCTGAAGCCTTGGGAGAAAGCTATTTACGATAAAAAAGTTGGTAATTCCGGAGCGGCAGCTGCTGCACCGGCTACAAAGTAACTTAAACCATAAAATTGTAAATCTATGGCAAATGAAAATGTATACAATTCTAATCTTACTTTAGATGAAATTGTATTTGAAAATAGAAACAAGGAATATGGCGCGTACGATTTAAGACATCAGTATCCAAAACTTCTGACGAAATCTTTTATCGTTGGAACCGCATTATTCCTCGTGGCTGCTTTGTCTCCATTTATTTATCTTACCATCAAAAGACTTACGGAACCGCCTAAACAGGAGGTAAAGGCAGACTTGGTAGAAATTCTGCAGGAAGATAAAATTATTGAGCAGCCGAAAGAAGAAGAACCACCTCCACCACCTCCACCAAAAGAAGAGGAAAAAATCGAGGTGATTCAAAACGTAGTTCCTGAGCCCGTAAAAGCTCCGAAAATCGAAACGCCGCCGCCGCCGATCTCCAAGCAGTTGGAAACGACGACTGGTTTAACCAATCAGGAAGGGGTAAAAGCTCCGGCTTATACACCACCGCCGCCACCGCCATCTACCGGTACAAGAACATCAACTGCAGAGGTTAAACCTCAGGTTAATGAAAACCAGGTATATACGGAGGTAGAGCAGACGGCAGAATTCCCTGGAGGGATCAATGCATTCCGTAACAAGGTTTCAAGCAACTTTGACGGTTCTGCGATGAACGGAGATGAAGGGACGGTAAAAACGGAGATCACTTTCGTAGTAGAAAGAGATGGAAGTATTACCGATGTGAAAGCATCAGGTGGAAATTCCGATTTCAACTCTGAGGCGATCAGAACAATCAAATCGATTAAAAACAAGTGGACACCGGCTAAAATCAATGGCCAGTCTGTACGTTACCGATTCAGATTACCGCTGACGATGAATTTTGAAGGATAATTAATGTTATCTATCTTTTAAATAATAATGAAAAAAGAGAAGCTTATGCTTCTCTTTTTATTTTTTTTGGTATTTTTGTTAGATGATGTTCAATTGGTTATCCCTCGTTACGGGATTATTTTATATCGTTCTGGGAGGTGTTGTAATTTTTTACAAATTCTTCTTTACCGTTCTGGAACCGGGTGTTGCCTACGCGCTGGGTGCGCTTCTGATCCTTTATGGAATTTTCAGGATTTACAGAGCAATTACAAGAATTAAAAATTCAGGAAATGAAGAATAGAATTACAGTAATAATGCTGTTTTTTCTTAGTATTATAGCAATAAGTTGTAAAAACGAAGACAAATCACCCTCTTACAATAAAGGGGAAATGACGATTCTCACGGATGAATCGTTCAGAAGTGTTACCGAAGCTTTGGCGGAAGGGTACATGATCAATTATCCGGAAACAAAGATTAAAGTATCTACGAAGAAAGAAGACCTTGGGTTTCTTGATTTATTGAATGATAAAGCAAGAATTGTGGTTATGTCCAGAGATCTTTCTTCTGAAGAAATGAAGACCTACAAAGAGCGTGTTGACCGTAATTTCTTACCGGCCCGGTTTGCTGCGGATGCCGTAATTTTCATTGTTCCTAAAAATTCAGCCAAAGAAAGTATTTCGATGGACGAAATAAGTAAAGGAATGCAATCTGAAAATAAAGAGTTTATTTTCGACGGAGCCAATTCAAGTAATTTAAACTTTGTAGCTCAAAAACTTAAAAAACAGCCTAAAGATTTAAAATTTTCAGTAATTCCGGGCAATAAAAATATTATAGAGGAGTTAAATAAATACCCTGATAAAATAGGAGTTATCGGATTGAATACATTTAGCCGCCCGTATGATAAAGAATCTGAGCAATTAAGAAGTATGGTAAAAATTCTTCCTGTTGAAAGCAATGGAAAATTATACAATACAGATTATGAAAACCTTCGGAAAATGAATTATCCTTTTACAAGAATTTTGTATTTTTTAACAAATGAAGGCAACTTTAATATTGCCAACGGATTCATCAGGTATTCCTGCACCCAGCTTGGGCAGATGATTGTTCAGAAAGAAGGATTACAGCCTTATAACATCTACAGGAGGGAGGTACAGATGCGTTAAAAAGTATTAAATTAATCCTTTAACCAAAATAATTATAGTATTTTGGTCTGGAAATTGTGTAAATATAAATCGAAATTTAGATTGAATTATAAAATGAAAGATATAATGAATATGCATGTAAAGAAGATTGCATTTGGAGCAGCAGTGGTGTTTTTTACCAACTTTGCCTTTGCGCAGACCGTACAGGACGGGATCAACAGCGTAGACAGCGATAAATATGCTCAGGCAAAAACTAATTTTACGAACATGATTGCTTCGGCACCAACTGCCGAAAACTATTTCTACTTAGGAAATACTTATCTGAAACAGGGTGAACCTGATTTTGCAGCAGCTACGGATAATTTTAATAAAGGTCTTGCAGCAGATAGCAAAAGCTATCTGAATAAATTAGGCCTTGCTACGGTAAAGCTTGGTAAAGGTGATAAAAATGCAGTCGCTGAGATCCAGAAGATCGTATCCGATTCAAGAGAGAAAGATGCGGAAGTACTTTTCAGAGCTGCGGAAGCATTAACTTTGTTTGAGAAAAATAACTCTCCGGACCTTGCGATCCAATTCCTTAACAAAGCTATTGAAAGAGCAGAGAAAAAAGGAGTTCCTGCTTATTATTACTATACTTTAGGGGATGCTTACCGTCTGAAAAGAATGCCGGGAGATGCGATGACCGCTTATGATAAAGCCCTTCCTCTAGCAAAGAACAAAGCATCGGTATATACAAGAATCGGTACACTTTGGATGGCTGCACAGCAATGGCAGCAGGCAAAAACAAGTATTGATAAGGCAATTGCTACCGATCCTACCTATGCGCCTGCATACAAGGCTTTAGCAGCTTACGATATCAGATACCAGCAGAATGCAAAAGCAACTCAGGATTTGATCAACTATACAAAATATGCTGATGAAGATCCTTATACCCAACTGGAAATTGCCAAGCTTTATTTTACCAATGAAGATTACGCAAATTCAAAGCAGGTATTGGATAAAATATTCGATAAGATCAACGATCCGATCAAATTCAAATTAAGAGCATATCAATTGTACGCTGACGGGAAATATGCAGAAGCTAAACAGAATATGGACAGCTTCATTTCTCAGGCTGAGAAAACAAGAGTACAGCCGGCAGACCAGGGATTGCAGGGATTAATTGCAGCAGGCCTGGCAAAAACTGAAACCGATGCGGCTAAGAAAACAGCTCTGATGACGGAAGCTCAGCAAAAAGTGGCGATCGCTAAAGCAGCCAAAGACGAAACTTTGAAGTGGGATATGGAATTGGTGAAAATTGCCGGTGGAGGCGGAGCTTCTCAGGCTGATGCAGATGCAGGTCCTACCAACCCTACCATTGAAGGTCTGAAGCAGAAAGTAGCGGCTAATGCTCAGGATTCAGACTCGCTTTTCAAATTGGCAACGGCTTATCAGGAAGCTAAAAACTGGAACGGAGCGATTTTGACATGGCAGAAGATGAATGCGCTTTTACCAGACTGGGCACCGGGATATTACAGCTTAGGGTATTCTTACCAACAGGCTGGAAATAACGATGCGGCAAAAATGGCTTACGAAAAATTCATCACTACGGTAAAACCGGCTGAACAGGAAGCCAACAAGCAGACTTTAGCCTATGCTTACTTTGCCGTAGCTTATATGAATAAAGATTCAGATCTTGCAAAAGCAAAGGAATATGTAGCTAAATCCGTTCAGCTGGATCCTACTTATCAGGATGCTGTAAAACTGAACGCAGAGATCAACAAATAATTTAATTTTCAAATTACATAATATACTTCCCATTCTTTACGTTTGGGAAGTTTTTATTTTTAATCTTATCTTTGGAAATATGAAAACAGATATACTTGCTTTTGGGGCACATCCTGATGATGTGGAACTGGGATGCGGCGGAACGATCGCCAAGATGGTGTCGGAAGGAAAAACCTGTGTGATCGTTGATCTTACAAAAGGAGAGTTGGGAACCCGGGGAACAGAAGAGACAAGAAAAGCGGAAGCGGCAGATTCTGCAAAAATTCTGGGCGTGTCAGCCAGAGAAAATCTCGGCATGAAAGACGGATTTTTAGAAAATTCTGAAGAATACCAGATGAGGATCGTAAAAATGATTCGCAAATACAGGCCGGAAATCGTCTTGGCGAATGCAATTGATGACAGGCATCCGGACCATGCAAAAGGAGCGAAATTAGTATCGGATGCGTGCTTTTTAGCGGGACTGAGAAAAATAGAAACGGTTTTGGAAGGAGATAATCAGGAAGTCTGGAGACCAAAACATATTTTCCATTACATTCAGTGGAAAAATATTGAACCGGAATTCGTAATTGATATTTCAGAACATTTAGATCAGAAGATTGCGGCCTGCATGGCTTTCAAAACCCAGTTTTATGATCCGAAATCTACAGAACCCCAAACACCGATCACCTCAAAAGACTTTTTTGAAAGCCTGACCTACCGGGCGCAGGATTTAGGAAGACTGTCAGGAGTGACTTATGCTGAGGGATTTACGTCTGAGAAGCTGATTGCTTTAAAAAATTTCGATGGAATTGTTTGGTAATTAAAAAATCTTTCCTATATTTGCACTCACAAAACGGTGATTGTAGCTCAGTTGGTTAGAGCGTCGGATTGTGGTTCCGAAGGTCGTGGGTTCGAGACCCATCATTCACCCAAAGAAAAGTACACTTTCTAAAAGTGTACTTTTTTTATTTACAGCCTTTGCTGATAGACTGTTAGATAACAGCAAGCATTCCCATAAAAAACAATCTTTACTTTTTCCATAAATTTTTAATTTTTATCCATATTTTATTTTTGGAGCTTTTTCCCGCTTTCCGTTGCAATCTTTTTTTTCAAAAAAGGATTTCCACTGCAATCGGGGCTATGAATTCCGTTTATGCTTAGAAACCTTTGAAAACAGAAGATCCCACAGCAAAAAATATTTTCCTATTTTTAAAAACACAATCTCAGAATATATGGAAATAAAGGTTACGGTAAAGCAACTGGGCAGGAAACATCCTGTGCTTTCGGAACAGCATCTTGAAATCGATCATCATGAAAATTCAATTTCCCTGGAGCAGCTTTTAAAGCTGATCGTCCAGCAGCAGGTCGAAGCATTCAATGCAAAATCTTTTGAAAAGGAAGATCAGGACTGTACCCAGACACCGCTTGAAAATTACCTGAATATTTTAACCGATACCGGAAAGGTGGAATTCGGCAGCATCTACAATGAAAAAAGAGCCGATCTGCAGAAAGCTCAGGAAAATGCCATCCAGGCTTTTGAAGACGGCATGTTTGCTGTTTTTTGCGGCGAGACCCGGCTTGAAAAGCTCACCCAAACCATCGATCTAAGTACCCAGCCTGTTTTCACCTTCATCAGGCTTACATTTCTGGCAGGGAGTTACTGGTAATTCATCAACACTAAATCACAGAAACTATGGAAATCAGCGAAAAACTAAAATCGAAGAAAATTGTCGATTATCACAAGAATTTAAAAAACGGACTGAAAAATCAGGCTGAAAAAGGAGTATTATCCAAACTCTTTTCCAGGCCCAAATTAAAAAAGGAAATTGCCGAATTCGGACTGCTGCTTCTCAAAAAAAAAGATAGTTACGGAGAAATTACGTTGGGGTCTCCTGAAGCTGAAGAAATAAAAAAATATAGCACGTGCAATATCTGGGAAGACAAAAATTATTTCGACTTACTGGTGTACTTCTTCGGCGATCATGCCGAACTGGCGAAATATGCCTGGAATAAGATGCCTCACAAAATGTATCAGACAGGGTATGAACGCCGCTCTTTCCGGGCTCCTTATAATGAGCGGTTCACGCTGCTCAATCAGGTTAATTTAATAAGAAACTTACTGGAACCGCCCAGCTTGTATGCTTATGGTTCTGGTACACAGTATTACGATTTGTCCCTGGAAGAGCAAATCATTTACGACAGCCAGCTGTCCGGTAACGGGAGCCGGTTTTACCTGTGGTCGGCCGCCATTGATACAGGGAATGAAGAGATCTATCAGCTGATCGAGGATATTGTTTTCAACAAGCATCCTGAAGGAAAAGTATCCTCGGGCATCATCCGTGCACTGCTGAACAGTGAGCAGCAAAGATGCTGGGAGCTTGTGGAAAAACTGCTGCTGGCTGCACAACGGCAGGAAGGGCTGCGGCAGACCATTCTGGAATCTTTGGATGAAACCAATACGCAGGCGTTACAGTATATGATGAAGGTCATCGAGGAAAATAAACTGACGCGGTTTTCATCGGCTGTACGGGCGATCGGAACCTGGACGGGCTTAGGCTGGGAGTCTGAAAAAGAAGCGGTCGTAAAAAATATGGTTTCACTGGCAAACCGGTATTTCAGGAACCCGGATGACATTCCCCAAGCGGTACTCAGCAAAAACAACAATGAAGTGTATATAGCACTTTGGGTGCAGGGCGTCTGGGATGTGGAACAGACGGTTCCCTATTTACATGACCTGCTCGATAAAGGAAATGTGGAGAAAAAATGCCTGGCCGTTAAATTCGCCATAGAAACGGGAGATCCTTATATCCAGATGCCGGTTTTTTATAAGGCAGTACAGCAAGGGGATCCTCAGGTTCTGGCATTTGCCGGAAGAACCATGAGCGATTTGCTGGCGGTAAATGCAAAATCAAAATTCTATATCGGTAATCCGGATTATCCCGGCTTCTTCGAAAAGCTTCATGAGCTGACCCAAAAAATAGCGGCTAAAGAAATAAAATTTGAAGGAACGGTCTTCTCATGGCAGAATGCAACCTTCAGAAAAAGCGACCTCTATGCTTCCATGTTTTATCTGGTAGGAGAGGACAGTAAAAAGCTTGATCTGGTACTGTCTTATTTTGATCAGTTTGATCTGACCCTGCGGGAACAGCTTACCCGAAATATTCTGAATGACTTCTACTGCTATTCGTATTCGTATAATTTTGAACAAAAGAATAAACAGGTTACTCCATTCCAGAAAGAATTTGCCTTTAAAATTATCAAGGACCGTGGAGAATCTTTAGTCGCTTCAGGGATCAATGTCCTCCAGCAGAATCCTTTGGATAAAGATGAGGCGATGACTTTCTACGACCTCTTCAAAAGAAAAGGCGGAATCCTTCGTCAGAAGCTGATTGAGCTGATGATTAAACAGGAGGACCAGGTACTTGCTCCCTTAATTAATGAACTGATTACAAAAGGAGATATCGAACAGAGAGCGGCTGCATTGGACCTGATGCTCCAGCTCCGGAAAAATAACCGGATGCCGGAACAGATCAATCGGTGGCTTCAGCACTATTCGGAAAAAACAAAAATTTCAGAAAGAGAGCAGGGGCTGCTGGATCAGCTTAGTCCATCTGAAGAAAGGAAAATTCTTTCTGCAGAAAACGGGTATGGTTTTTACGATCCTCTGGAATTATCAGAATATAAATTGCCGGAAGTGGAGGCCGGCTCCGTTTACACAAAGGCTACAGAAAACGATCGGTACGGATTTAGCCAGTCACTGGATCAAATTAAAAAAGAACTGATTAAATTAAATGACCTGTTCCTCAGCTATAAAGCATATGAGTATGAGACGGAAAACTGGGAAGGAGCTATGGTGAAAGAACTTATAGGCAATAATTTCCGCCAGATCAAAAGGAACACGGATGGGTTTACAGGAGTACAGCTGGCAGAAAATTATCCTTTGCATGAGGTTTGGGAACAGTGGTATAAAGATTCCGGCCTACAGCCCAGGGATCTGTTCCTGTTAACGCTTGCTGAAAACTGCGACCGGAAAAAGTTCAGGGACTTTTTAGAAAAATATGTCTTTTACTATAAGGACATCATGCCTCACTCGACAAAGGATACATATTCCTGGAACAATCCGCTGATTACGATCCTGTATTCCCTGCAGCAAAAATTCGTTTTTGAAGAAAAAGCAGATTTCCTGATCGATGCCTGCAGTACCTTATTTGCCAATCTTCCCGAAGAAATTATTAATTATAAATCAAAACCGAACGAATATTATTATGGGCGCAGCGGCAACGGATGGCAACAGCAGCATTTCTTTACGGTATTTTTACAGGCTATGCCCTATCAGCAGCTGAATGATAAACAGTTTATAAAAGTATGGAACCTCCATCGATGGATGCAGTTTAATGGTCTGAAGGAAAATATCCCGTATACCGTTCCGGATATCTCTCTTTTCGCAAAGGCCTACGAACTGGGCCTGATTAGCAAAAATGAGCTGTACGAAGGTGTTTTAACTGCGGATGGTGCAATAAAGGATCTTACTTTGCTGCCGTCTTACCATCACAACAAAAAGTACTATGAAAAATTCCCGTTTCTGAAGCCTGTTGTTGAAGAAATACAGGAGAAGTTCCTTGATATCGAATTGATCCGTGGTGATGCCGGTACACCGGTGTCTCATTTTGTTGAGAAGTTTCAATCCATTTATGGAGCAGAGCGTTTTGTGCAGATCCTGAAAGGTTTGGGCAAAACCAATCTGTACGCCAACTACATCTACAGCTATGGAAACGAAAGCATGACCAAGCAAAAGCTGTTTTCTTACCTGTTGTCAAAATGCTATCCGCTTGAAACCGATACCCGGGAATCATTCAATGAAATGGTAAAAAAGGAGAAGATTTCAGAGCTCCGTCTGGTTCAGGCTGCCGTATATGCACCGCAGTGGCAGAAGCTGATCAGCAATTATTTAGGCTGGAAAGGTCTGGATTCTGCCATCTGGTGGATGCATGCCCATACCAAAACAGGGGCTTATGAAGCACAGAACTCAGGGCTTGAAAGCGAGGTGGCCAAGTATTCATCCGTAGATGTCCAGGAATTTAAAGACGGTGCCGTAGATAAAGATTGGTTTACAAAAGCCTATAAGGAATTGGGAAAAGCACGCTGGGAAATGCTGTATGATTCCGCGAAATACATTTCTGACGGGAACGGCCACCGCAGGGCAAGGCTGTATTCCGATACGCTGACGGGAAATTTGAAAATAAAAGAAGTGATCGCCAAAATAAAGGATAAGCGGGATCAGGACTACCTCCGGGTTTACGGGCTCATTCCTTTAAGCAGGACGAATCCTGAGAAAGATATCCTGAACCGGTATGAATACATCCAGCAGTTCAAAAAAGAGAGCAGGGAATTCGGCTCGATGAAACAATCAAGTGAAGCTTTAGCCATCCGGGTAGCCCTGGAGAATTTAGCCAGAAATGCGGGATATCCTGATCCGATCCGTCTGACCTGGGCCATGGAAACCCGGCAGATTCAGAATCTTTTGTCAAAGGAAACCCAGGTGACCATCGATGGTGTTACGGTAGGACTGATTATTGAGGACGACGGAAAAGCGGAATTGGTGGTTTTCAGGGATGACAAGCAACTAAAAACCATTCCTCCGAAAATTAAAAAAGAGAAAGCAGTCACAGAACTGGCCAGCAGCCGCAAGATCATGCGCGAACAATGGAGCCGATCCAGAAAGGGCCTTGAAGAAGCGATGATCCGAGGAGATGAATTTTTATATCCTGAAATCAGGAACCTTTTCGAGCATCCGGTTATTGTAAAGCATCTTGAAAAGCTGGTATTTATTTCAAACGACAATAAAATAGGGTTCTTCCATGCTGGCAATCTGGTGGATGCCCAGGGTGAAATTCATGAACTGGACGAAAGCAGTACCCTGAGAATCGCACATTGTACAGACCTTCACCAACACGCCGTCTGGAGCGACTTCCAGGAATATTGCTTTAAGGAAAAAATGGTTCAGCCGTTCAAGCAGATTTTCCGTGAACTCTACGTTCCGACGCCGGAAGAATTGCAGGAAAAATCGGTATCCCGCCGCTATGCCGGGCATCAGATTCAGCCGAAGCAGGCACTGGCGCTGCTGAAAACAAGAGGCTGGAAAGTGGATTATGAAGAAGGCTTACAGAAGGTTTATCATAAAGAAGGCTTCCAGGTGAAGCTATATGCAATGGCAGACTGGTTCTCGCCGGCCGATGTCGAAAGCCCGACCCTTGAAACCATAGAATTCCACTCTTTAAAGGATTACAAAAATATTCCGTTTGAAGATATCAAGCCGAGATTGTTTTCCGAAGTGATGAGGGACATCGATCTGGTGGTTTCTGTGGCTCACGTAGGCGGGGTAGATCCTGAAGCAAGCCATTCATCGATGGAAATGCGGGCGGTCCTGATGAAAGAGACGGCGCGATTATTCAAACTGGAAAATGTGAAGGTCGAAGGCTCACATGTCTTAATAAAAGGAAAGATGGCAGAATACAGCGTCCATCTGGGAAGTGCAGTGGTTCATCAGGTTCCGGGAAAATATCTATCAATTCTTCCCGTCCATTCCCAGCACCGGGGAAGATTATTCCTTCCTTTTGCCGATGACGATCCGAAGTCTGCTGAGGTATTATCCAAAGTCCTGCTGTTGGCTAAAGATCATGAAATACAGGATCCTACCATCCTGTCGCAGATTAAAAGGGAGTTTTAATGTTTTTATAACTGAAAAGGATTACATAAGGTAAACTTTGACAAAGTTGAATTCATAGAAATAGAAATTAACCGCATCTATTTTGGTTTAGCAATTCCTAAAACTGTCTAGATAGATCCAGGTTCATTATTCTACAGATTCCTGAAATTATAATGACAGAATCCGCGTGATGAAGTCGGAATCGGGAAAACTCATTGTGAGGCTGGTAGTCGGTTGTTCAGGATGGCTGATGTTTTATCTGATCAAAGGACATTCTTAATTTCGGTTACAGCCTGTAACAGGATAAGATCCATTGGATACAAAGTAATAAGCTTTTTTTATAAGCAATTATCAATGAAAGAGAGATTGTCTGCAGGGCAATCTCTTTTTATTGTATAATACAGGAAGTGAATAGAAAGAATAGGAGCGGAAGCCCTTATAGAACATCGAACCGTTCTGAAATCCGGGCACAAAAAAAGCATCTTTTTCCAGATGCTTGTGTTTTTAGAATTATTCTTTTTAAACTTCGTCGTCAGAATCAATTGTAAACGATCTGCTTTTGAAGTCTTTGTCATGCTTTTCTGATATTACATCCTCACCCTTCTCGTTAATGATGAAATCTGTGGATTCATTGAACATCTCCTGAAAACTTTTGAAATCCTCTTTGTAAAGATAGATTTTGTGCTTCTCAAATGTAGCTTCTCCATTCTCTCCGAAATTCTTTTTGCTTTCGGTAATCGTAAGATAATAATCTCCTGCTTTCGTCTCGCGCACATCAAAGAAATAAGTTCTTCTCCCTGCTTTTAACACCTTTGTGAAAATTTCATTTTCATGGCGTTCCTTGTATTCACTCATTGTTAGATATTTTTTAATCTTGTTAGGAACAAATATAAAAGTTTTCTTTTAATCACAAAATTTTTTTTATGATTTATTTAACATTTGTGAACGAATAAGCTATGCAGTTATGGAATTGTTAATTTCGGTTAAGTTAAGGATTTTATCGGCCCTCTGTGCGCTAGACTCTCTGTGCGTGATGATTATGGAGGTGGCGTTACGGATTTTACGGTCGATATTTTCAAGAATATTCTGTTCGGTTTCCGTATCGAGTGCCGACAGGGAATCATCAAAAATGATAATATTCGGGTCCTTGATCAATGCCCTAGCGATACAGATCCTTTGTTTCTGTCCTCCTGAAAGCATGACGCCGCGTTCCCCGACCATGGTATTGTACTGTTCTTTGAATCCGGTGATATTTTTATCTACGTCTGCAATTTTGGCATATTCCACTACTTTTTCATGGGAAGGATGGTCGATGGCAAAACCGATATTGTTTTCTATGGAATCGGAAAACAGGTAGCTTTCCTGCGGAATATAACCGATGTAATTCCTGTAGTTTTCCAGGTTGTGGTCTTTCAGATTTTTACCGTCGATAAAAATTTCCCCTTCCGTAGGATCGATCAATCGGCAAAGAAGAAGAGCAATGGTTGATTTTCCGCTTCCGGTTTTCCCCATGATGGCCATGGATTCGCCGGCTTTCAGTTTAAAGCTCAGGTTATCCAGTGCCTTGATTCCGGTATTCGGATAGACATAGGAAACATTCCTGAACTCGATATCTCCCCTGATGTCGTATTTTTCAGAATTGGTATTAACGATTTCCGATTTTTTATCCATAAATTCATTGATCCTTTGCATGGAAGCTTCGGCCCGCTGGTTCACCGAAGTTACCCACCCCACCATCGAAAATGGAAAAATCAGGGTATTGATGTACATGAAAAAGTCGGCAATTTTACCGATGCTCAGTTCTCCGGCAATGTATTTCTGGCCGCCGACCCAGATGATGGCTACATTCAGAAGGCCGATGACGAATAAAATAATCGTAAAAAAGTAGGCTTCCGTTTTTGCCAAATCCAGGGCTTTGTCCTGATAATCGGTAACTTTCGCCCCGTAATTTTTCTTAATATAATTTTCCTTGGCAAAAAACTTTACCACCCGGATCCCTGAAAAGCTGTCCTGGACAAAAGTGGAAATCCCAGACTGGCTTTTCTGCATGATCTTCGACTTTTTATTGATGATCGAGCTTACCTTATAAATGGCAAATGATAAAATGGGAAGTGGCAGCAAAGTCCAGAGCGTCATCGAAACATCTGTTTTGAGCATGTAAATCGCAGTAATAACTACCAGAACGATGAGGTTGGCTACATACATCACACCGGGCCCCAGATACATTCTTACCGCTACGACGTCTTCACTCAGCCGGTTCATCAGGTCTCCGATGGTCGTCTGCTTATAATCGGTCAGAGATAAATCCTGGTAATGCCGGTAAATTTTATTTTTCAGTTCATATTCAATTCTTCTTGAAGCTACAATAATGGTCTGCCGCATCATAAAGGTGAAAAAGCCGGTTAATAATGAACAGCCAACAATAATTGCAACATAGTCCAAGACTTCTCTGTTAAAGCCGAGATGTCCTTTTTCTGCTGCATTTTTCAGAACATCGACGGATTTCCCCACGAACTGTACTTTATAAATGTTGAAAAAGTTGCTGGCAATGATGAATAATACTCCCCAAAACAACAGCAGTTTGTGTTTCCAGAAGTAGGGGTTTAATGTTTTTAGCGCTTTCATAAAGTTTTACAAAATTACGAAAATGTATCAGACTTCGAATTTCATAAATTTTAAATTTTGTATCTTTGCACCCATAAAAAAGCTCTTTGAATGTTAGGAAGACGACAAATCCGTGAAAAAGTAGTACAGACTGTGTATTCTTATTACCAGAATCCTGTAAAGTTTGATGTGTTAGAGAAAAATATGTTCTCCGGAATAGAGAAAATCTATCATCTCTATATCTATGAACTTAATTTTCTGGTTTCCCTTAAAGAACTGGCCGAAAACCAGATCGAAATCGGAAAGAACAAATATCTGAAAACCGATGCCGAGATCAATCCTAACCAAAAATTCATCAACAATCAGGTTTTAATTAAATTGGAGGAAAATCCGGAACGATTATTTTTCACAGGACAACATAAGCAATTGAAATGGGATCTGCATGATGATCTTTTGGTGAAAACGTTCCAGAGGATTACGGCCGGCAAGCGCTACCAGGATTTTATGAAGGAAGACGGATACTCTTTTGAGGACGATCAGAAGTTCATCGGGAAATTATTTTTAAGATACATTGCTGAAAATGATGACTTCCACGATTATCTCGGCGATAAGGAACTTTCCTGGTATGATGACATTCATATCGCGAATTCCATGGTACAGAAGACCATCGGTTTCCTGAAAGAAGATGAAGAAAGCCGTACCTTGATCAAAATGATTAAAGACGATGATGATAAGACCTTCGCCATGAAATTGTTGAGAAATACCCTGGACAGTTGGGAACAAAATGAGAAGAAGCTGCAGGAGAGACTTGAAAACTGGGATCTGGAAAGGGTGTCTCTAATGGATAAAGTTATTCTGTCGACCGCTATCGCAGAGCTGGATAATTTTCCTTTAACGCCTTCAAGAGTAATTATCAACGAATATATCGAAATTGCAAAAGTGTTTGCAACCGACCGTTCCAATATCTTTATCAACGGGATTTTGGATAAGTATTGTAAAGATTTAAACAGAATATAAATATCTTCATATGAAAAAGACATTATCAATCATCGCTTTGTCTGTCATAGGCTTTGGTATGGTTTCCTGCAAAAAGGAAAATAAAGAAACGGCTACAGGTACAGAAACGGCTGCAACTACTACGGATTCCGCTGCTACTGCTGCTCCGGCTCCTATGGGAGATTCTGCTGCCGCAGCTCCGGCTGCAGGACAGACTGCTGCTGCTTCCAAACAACCGCTAACCACCATAGCCCTTTCCGAAAGCAATTTCGATTTTGGAAAAATTAAAAAAGGGGACAAAGTTCAGCACGTTTATGAAGTGACCAATACGGGAAGCAACCCATTGGTTATTTCTGAAGTAAAACCGGGATGCGGATGTACAGCTCCTGACTTCACAAAAGAACCGATCATGCCGGGCAAAAAGGGAAAAATCACTTTGCATTTCGATTCTACCAACTTCGACGGAAACGTGAGTAAGTATGCTGATGTATTTGCCAATGTAGACAAAACACCGATTAAATTAACGTTCACTGCGAATATTCAACCATAAATCATGAATTTACTATCAATCTTTTTACAGGCTCCGGCTCAGGGTGGAAATTCCATGATGCTGATCATGATGGGGGTGATGTTCGTCGGGTTTTATTTCCTGATGATCAGACCGCAGATGAGAAAGCAGAAACAGGAGAAAAACTTCCAGGAAACCCTTAAGGTAGGAACCCGCGTGGTGCTTACTTCCGGTCTTCACGGAAGAATTGCTCAGGTTCAGGACGACGGTTTTGTGATCGAAACCCTATCAGGAAAACTGAAATTTGAGAAAGCTGCCGTTTCCAGAGAATTTACGGAAGCCCGTTTCGGCGATAAAGCCAAAGCTGCCGAAAAAACAGCGGATAAAAAAGAAATCGACCTGGAGAAAAAATAATTTTTCACGGTTTGAAAATATTTCGTTTCGGCGGGATGAGCAGTGCTTATCCCGCCGAAATTTTTAGAATATAGAGGTATTAAGGTTTGACGACTTTATCTTTCCGTACGAATTTATTTGTGTTCATTAGTGAGAAACATTCGTGAAATTGGTGTTTAAACAAATATCTTTGTCCCATGACTCAAAACACAGGCAAAACCGTTCTTATTCTCGGTGCCAATTCCGATGTGGCCAAGCAAAGCATTAAACAATATATTGAAAAAGGGTTTTCCATTATTGCCGCTTCCCGAAATACAACTTCACTGGAAGAATTTGTATCAGTAAACAATCTGAATTCAAAAGTAATGGTTGTATCTTTCGATGCGGTGGATTTTGATTCCCATGAGAAATTTTATAATGAACTTCCCGCAAAACCTCATATCGTAGTCTACGCCGCCGGATTTTTAGTGGATAATGAAAGAGCTTTAAGAGATTTCAAAGGAGCACAACAGATGATGATGGTGAATTATATGGGTGCAGTTTCCATTCTGAATATTATCGCGACGGATACAAGCAATAAAAATTTAGAACGGATCATTGGATTATCATCACTTTCGGGAGTGCGCGGCCGGAAAAGCAATTTCGTTTACGGAAGTACCAAAGCGGCATTTACCACCTATCTGGCCGGATTACGGCAGGAACTGGCTTCAAGGAATATTCAAGTCAACGCTTTGGTCATCGGCTATATCCGCACCAAAATCAATGAAGGTTTACAGCTGAATGAATCCCTTATTATGGAACCGGATTACGTCGCCAGATTCATTGTCAATGCCGGGAATTCTTTCACCATTGTTCCGAATTTCAAGTGGAAACTCATTTATCTGATTCTGAAACTGCTGCCGGAAAATTTGGTGGCGAAATTGCCATAAGTTTGATGATGAAAGATGAACTTTTACAGATAAAGAATTATATTGACGAGATCGATGTTCACGGTACTTCAGAGAATTTCGAATATGACTTTTGCCCTTTCCTGCAAAATATCCTGACTTCCTTTACAGCAAAGCAACAAGATGATTTTGTTAGAGAAGTATTCAAGTGTGAAGATCCATATCTGTATTTCATAGCCAGATTTTTAGATTTTACCGATTTTGATCTAAAGGGCAAATATGAATCTTCATATGTTTTTTGCGTATGTTTTTCAAAAATTGACAATGTAGAATATCTGGAATGTTTATATCTCAATTTCGAATTGCATCTGATGCAAAGAAAATTTTTTAAAAATGATTTAATTCTGCCTCTTGACGATATAATTAACAATCTGTATCTGCTGATTAATCATCTGGAAGATAAAAATAGCATTGATCATTGCCTGAAAATCATCGAAAATCTTAATCACTAATCTTATTCAATATTGCCTAATAATTCTAATGCTTTCATCATATCGATTCCCTTACCCAAAACCGGCTTGAATAAATCCCCTTTTGCTTCAATTCTTTCCAGGGCATTGTGGATATTAAAGTCGGTAGGCTTTAAGCCTTTTTTCAGTTCATTCCATTCCAAAGGCATGGAAACGGAAGCCCCTTCTTTCGGACGGATGCTGTAGGCGCTGGCTAAAGTCTGTCCGCTCCGGTTCTGCAAATAATCGAGGTAGATCTTTTTGTCGTCCCGTTTCTGCAGGCTTCTTTCCAGCGTGGTGATTTCGGGAAGCTGATCGTGAACCTGCTTCATCAGGATATGGGCAAAATCTTTTACCTGGTCGAAATCGTATTTCCCGCCCATCGGAATGTAGATGTGAATTCCGGTGCTGCCCGAGGTTTTGCAGTAGCCTTCGATCTTGACGGATTTCAGGACTTCATGTACCTTCAACGCGGTTTCAATGACATCATCAAACGTGTTTTTCTTGGATGGATCAAGATCCAATACTAAAAAATCGGGATGTTCGAGGTTGGGGAGGGAGGCATTCCAGGGATTCATATCGATACAGCCCAGATTATTTAAATAGGCCAGGGTTGCTTTGTCATTGCAGTAAATATAATCAATATCCTTATCATTGGATTCAGAATAGACCTGCGTAGTTTTGATCCAGTCCGGAATGTTGTCGCCCGCCTCTTTCTGATAAAAATTCTGCTCTTCAATTCCATTGGGGAACCGGTTTAAAGAAAGCGGACGGTTTTTAAGATGCGGCAGAATATAATCGGCTACCGACTGGTAATAGTCGATCACATCTCCTTTCGTTACATCATCTTTCGGAAAATAGATTTTATCCTGGTTGGTCAGTTTTACTTTATGGCGGTTCAGGGTAATTTCTTTTTCGTTTTCAGAAGCTTTTGTCTTTTTTGGGGCGGTGGTTTTCATATTAATGATATTTGAAGTCTCTTTTAATTCTTTGGCAGGGCTTTTAACTTCTTCCGGTTCTTTATCTTCACGGATGGCCATGAAAACAGGATGCCGGAAAATTCCGTCCTTGGTAATTTCGGAATATTTGATTTCACAAACAATTTCAGGTTTTGTCCAGGTAACGGGCATATTGGTTTTCGGGGTTTTGTTGAAAGGTGATGTTTTGGTCGTGATTTTCTCCAGCTTTCCCAAGATTTCATGGATCCGTTCACGATTGAAGCCGGTTCCGGTATGTCCGCAGTAAATCAGCTTTTCATCCACATATTTCCCTAAAATCAGCGCGCCGAAACCTTCTCTTGATCCTCGTGGTTCCGTAAATCCGCAGATAATCGCTTCTTCGGTATTGTTAAATTTAATCTTTAGCCAATCGGTGGTGCGGTGGTTTTCTACATACGGACTGTTTGCTTTTTTGGCGATCATGCCTTCCAGCTTCATTTTCCGCATCTGATTGAAAAAGTCAATACCTTTTTCCGGAATATGGTCGCAGTATTTAATGACATCCGTTTCAACCAAGGCTTCTTTCAATAGCTCTTTCCGTTGAATCAGAGGTAATTCTTCCGTAGAATGGCCGTTCAGCCACAGGATGTCGAAAACCTGATAGGTCAGTGCCAGATCAGGGTTATCCCCAATCTGTTGTAATAACTGGAAATTTGGTCTGCCATTTTCGTCATAAGCCACAATTTCACCATCAAGGATCATATGATGAACCTGGTTCTCGAAATCACGCGATGCCTTTTCAAATTTTGATAAAAAAGAGATGCCGTTACGGGAATAGAAGAGGGGTGCATCCTGGCTCAGATCGGCAACGGCACGGTAACCGTCCCACTTGATTTCAAAAACCCAGTTGGGGTCATCAAAAGCTTCATCAGTAAGTTTGGCGAGCATCGGCTTGATATAGTTTTCAACTTTCTTTTCGCCGGCCAAAGAATTGAAGTGTTCAAATCCAGAATTTATTTCAGAGTCTTGCCTGCTTTTTTGCTGTTTTTTGGGCTTTTTTTTTCCTCTAAAAATTTGGTGACTGCGGAACTTGTGGAAATATGGTCTTCCGCATCATACTCATCTTCTGAAAATTCATCTTTGTGCTTGATAAGCAGCCAGGAATTCTCTTCGGTGTTTTTCATTTTTACCAAAGCGAATTCGCCTTTTAATTTTTTCCCGTGAAGGATAAATTTTAAAGATCCGGCTTTTAATTCTTGCAGCAATTCTTTCTCGTCGGATAATTTGGAATGGTCATCCAGAGGTTCATACGTTCCGCTGTCCCAGATTTCCACCTGTCCGGCTCCGTAGTTGCCTTCTGGAATATTTCCTTCAAAATCCTTATAATCATACGGGTGGTCTTCTACCATCATGGCCAGCCGTTTGTCTTTCGGATCAAGTGACGGACCTTTCGGTACGGCCCAGCTTTTCAGCACCCCATCCATTTCCAGACGGAAATCATAATGCAGTCGGGACGCTGCATGCCTTTGGATGACAAAAACAAGCTTGTCTTTGCTCTTTCTTTTCTTGCCTTCCGGTTCGCTGGTTTCATCGAACTTCCTTTTCGAATTGTAATCTTTAAGTGCCATCAGGATGCATTTTTGGATTTGGGATTCTGTAAACTGGCTTTCAGCTGTGCCATTAAATCAATTACTTTGCCTTCTTTGGCTGGTTCTGCTTTTTTGGCTTTTACGGTTTTGCCTTTCGCTTTCTGGTTGATAATTTTCATCAGAGATTCGGAATAGGTGTCTTTATACATTTCAGGATCAAATTCCTGGGAAAGCTGTTCGATCAGGCTGACGGCCATTTTCAGTTCGGCCGGCTTCGGCGGTTTTTTAGCCGGGATTTTCAGGTCGCTGTAATCTCTGATTTCCTGTGCAAATCTCAGACGGTTTAATACCAGTACCTCGTCATTATACGGGCGGATCATCCCGATGGCTTCACTCTCACGGAGAACAAAAGTCCCGACACCTACCATCTCGGTTTTGGCCAGTGCTTTCAGAAGAAGGCGATAAGCATTCTCCCCGTTTTTCTGAGGCTCAAGATAATAGGGGTTTTCAAAATAAACCGAGTCCACTTCATCTTCTCTTACAAACTGGTCGATCGAAAGGATCTTGGACTTTTCAGGGCTTGCCGCCTCGTAATCTTCTTCATCCAGAATGATGTACTTATCGTCCATCAAATAGCCTTTCACAATGTTTTCCCATTTGACTTCCTTCCCTGTATTTTCATTCACCCGTTTAAACCGGATATTGGAAAAATCGGACTTGTCGAGCATGTCCAGATCGAGTTTGGTGGTTTCGGTAGCGGAATAAATTTTTACGGGAATATTGACCAGTCCAAAGCCAATGGCGCCGTTCCAGATTGCTTTCATTGTACTTTATTTTGTGTAAAGCGTACAATGTCTGTGCCGGGAGAGGAATATTTAAAAGATGTGGTATTTATTAAGGCTTTTCGGTTTGAGCTTTGATTTTAAGATATTCAATTGTTTTATTGAAATTAGTTTCATCAATATTTTCTTTGTCTAATATGAAACAAAGGTCAGGAAGTACTCTGATATAAATTAGTATCTAAAATAAAGTACGTTACTCCTTCCCAAAGAAATCTGAAATCATATTTATAATTTTTAAATCTGAAATATTCCGGTGCAAACTCCCAGATTACATCTTTGGAGTTTTTGTTAAGGTTTGTAATTTCTTTATTTAATTGACGTTCAAAATTTTCTTTATATTCTTTGTATTGGGATTTATAACTAAAATATGATGATAGGCAAGCTAATGAAAATCCAAAGAAAAAACCGGCGAAAGTATAATCTTCGGAAAAAACAGCAATAAGGCCTGCTGTGGTGAAAATAATTGCCCAAACTAAGGTCCGGTTATTTTTTTTAAGATTTTTTTTCCAGGCATTTTTAAAACTATGATGATGAATCTTAGTTAAAATTTCTCCTGAATTTGGAGTATTGTAAATAAGTATTTCTTTATCCATGGTTAAATAAGTTTTAATAAAAAAAGCGGAGAAAAATTCCCCGCTTCTAATTTATGATTTTAAATTCAATTGCAATTCCAGTTCATCCAACTGTTCGTTGGCGATGGCGGCCGGTGCGTCGATCATCACATCCCGTCCCGAATTGTTTTTAGGAAAGGCGATATAATCCCGGATCACCTCGTTTCCATCGAGAATGGCTACCAGACGGTCGAAACCGAAGGCCAGTCCACCGTGTGGCGGAGCACCGTATTTAAAGGCATTCATCAGGAAACCGAACTGGGCTTCCGCTTCTTCCTTGCTGAAACCTAGCAGGTCGAACATTTTAGACTGAAGGTCTTTATCGAAAATCCTGATGGAACCGCCACCGATTTCGTTTCCGTTTAACACCATATCATAAGCGTTGGCTCTTGCTTTGCCCGGATCGGTTTCCAACAGGTGGATGTCTTCCGGTTTCGGAGACGTGAAAGGGTGGTGCATCGCATGGTAACGGCCGCTTTCTTCATCAAATTCCAGTAAAGGGAAGTCGACTACCCAAAGCGGGGCGAATTCGTTTCCTTTTCTCAGTCCTAAACGGTTTCCAAGCTCCATTCTTAAAGCTGAAAGCTGGGTTCTTACCTTGTGCTCGTTTCCGGAAAGGATCAGCATCAGGTCGCCTTCTTTAGCTCCGAATTTTTCGATGATCTTGGCTAAATCCTCTTCGCTGTAGAATTTATTAACGGAAGAAGTCTTCACCCCATCATTCTGGAATTTTACCCAAACCATTCCGGAAGCACCGATCTGCGGTCTTTTTACCCAGTCTACCAGTTCGTCGATCTGCTTTCTGGTATAGTCTGCGCAACCTTCTACGTTGATCCCTACAACCAGTTCCGCTTCATCGAATATTTTGAAGTCTTTTCCTTTTACCAAATCGTTCAGTTCTACGAATTCCATTCCGAAACGGATGTCCGGCTTGTCGTTTCCGTATTTCTGCATCGCATCGGCAAACGTCATTCTCGGGAAATCTCCGAATTCCTGTCCGGTGATGTCTTTCAGTAAAGTTTTCGTCATTCCTTCAAACACATTCATCACATCTTCCTGCTCCACGAAAGCCATCTCACAGTCGATCTGGGTGAATTCTGGCTGACGGTCGGCTCTTAAGTCCTCATCACGGAAACATTTGACGATCTGAAAGTATTTATCCATTCCGCCCACCATCAGCAATTGCTTGAAGGTCTGTGGAGACTGCGGCAATGCATAGAACTGCCCCGGGTTCATTCGGCTCGGAACCACGAAATCCCTTGCTCCTTCCGGAGTGGACTTGATCAAAACCGGAGTTTCCACCTCGATAAATCCGTTATCCGAAAGATAATTCCTTACTTTCTGAGCCATGTTGTGACGGAAAATTAATTTTTCTTTTACCGGATTTCTCCGGATATCCAGGTAACGGTATTTCATTCTCAGCTCTTCACCGCCGTCCGTTTCATCTTCGATGGTGAAAGGCGGAAGCTGGGATTCGTTGAGAACCGTTAGTTTTTCCACTACAATTTCAATTTCCCCGGTCGGGATATTCGGGTTTTTGCTTACCCTCTCAATCACTTTTCCGGTTACCTGGATCACAAATTCACGCCCCAGCCTTTTGGCATTTTCCATCAGTTCCGCCGTAGAGCGTTCCTGGTCGAAAACCAGCTGGGTAATTCCGTAACGATCCCGGAGATCTATCCAAATCATAAATCCTTTATCCCGGATGGTCTGTACCCATCCCGAAAGGGTTACTTCTTCATTAAGATTTTTAAGAGACAATTCTCCGTTGGTGTGCGATCGAAACATAAATTATTGGTTTAAAGTTCAAGGTTTAAAGTTCATATCCGAACTTTGAATTTTCCGTTGGCAAAGATAAGATTTTTGAAGGTTTTAAAAACAAAAAAACACCCTTTCATAAAAATTCCGGAACCTTTGGTCAGGTTCCGGATAAGTTTTGGGTGTGGTTTCGTGCCGAGCCCAGGCCCAGGCCATAAAGAAAGATGATTAATTCTTCTTCACGGGTATTAGTTTCTGCTGGCAAAAGTAGCTTATCTCACAGGAATTTGATAAACATAAACTTTGATTTATGGTATTTTAGTATTTAAATCCTGAATTTTAACAGATTATTCTGAATTATTTTCCTAAAAACTCTTAATTTTCCACATATTCCAGAATGTCACCGGGCTGGCAATTCAGTGCTTTACAGATGGCTTCCAGGGTAGAGAGCTTCACGGCTTTTGCTTTTCCGGTTTTTAAAATGGAAAGGTTCGCCTGGGTAATCCCGATTTTTTCGGCAAGTTCTTGCGACTGCATCTTGCGTTTGGCAAGCATGACATCTACGTTGATAACTATCGGCATATTTTAAATTGTTAAATCAGCCTGTTCCTGGAGTTCCAGACCTTTTTTGAAAAATTCCACGATGAATAATACCAGCGCGCCGAAGAATAAAAACAGAACTACAGAGTAGGTTGCGGAAAATGGGGTGTTTATACTAAACGGAATGATAGCCATTACAACCAAAGCATATAAAATATTGGTCCACCCGAATGTTTTAAGCCACAACAAAGCTTGGGTATTAAAAACCTGTTCTCTGCTTATCTCTCTTAAGAACCGATAGCTTGCATAAAGAAACAAGGTAATGAAACAGGAATTGGAAATATAATTTAAAATGCTGGAGGTATTAAATATACCGTTCACAAGATTCTGACGGGTGAAAGGAACAAACATTTTGAATTTCAGGAGATCATCCATTGTCTGTGTCCATTGGTTTTTCGCCCAGCCGATATCTGTACCGGTGATAAAAAAGTCTGAAAGAATGGTATTTCCTGTTTTGAAGTTATAAATCAAAACACCAAACCCGATGATTTCGTAGATGCACTGAACGGCAAATAAAATAAAAAGCACAAGCAAAAGATAACTGAGATACTGTGAAAGCGATTTTTTTCCAATAATTTTTATCATATTAATTTATTTTAAAAGTTCGATTATTGCAGGCTGATTGTATTTTTCGGCATAATCCAGTGCGGTAAAGCCTTTTTCCGTTTTGGTTCCCTTTTTTGCACCGTTTTCCAGAAGCTTTTTTGCCATGGCCACATCGCCGTATTTTGCAGCAAACATCAAAGGCGTTTTACCGTCGCATATTTTTTCCAGGTCTGCTTTGTTATCGATAAGCTTCTGAAAAATGTTCACGCTTTTCATTTTAATGGCGAGTGCCAGTAAAGTATAGGAATTATCTTCAATTTTAAAACACTGATTGATGTCCTGATTTCCGACCAGATCCGAAAAACGGGCGGTATTGTCGAATTTAAGAATCTGCTTTTGCCCGTTATCTAATTCTTGTGCGGATCCTGCTCCAAAAATTAACAGGAATCCAAAGATTAATAATTTGTTCATTGTCATAAATTTAAATTGATTGTTATGATGAATAGTTAAATAACCAGATCGTTTTCATCCTGTATGGCTTTCCCTTTGGTGAAAATTTCTTTCATCAGGACCAGAATGAAGCCGGTAACGATAAAAACAAACGGCTGTGCAGGATTAAACTGCTGAGGTGAAACCAGAAGATCAATAAGAATATGGATGATCCCGAGGGACAGAAGCCCGAATCCCAGAATTTTAAAATTCTGAACGGCCTTAGCGGTAAAAAAGTTATCCTGAGAAAGTTCAGTGATAATTTTCAGGGCGGTAATCAGGATGAAATTAATGGAAAGAATTCCGAGAAATGCCAGCAACAGGCCTTCCGGCGAATTTTCAGTATTTACTGCCATTTGGGTAAAAGGGTACCGGAACCGGATAATACCGGAAGACAGATGGTCTCCTTCGCTTTGTCCGGAAGTCAGTGAAACAAAACGGTTTGTTCGGTGGGTGAAAAAATAAATCAGCATCAGCCCCAACGTCCAGATTGAAGCAATACTGAATCCGACGGCATAAATACCGAAAGGATATCGTACCCACCAAAGTAAAGATCTTTTTCCAGTAATTTTCATGGTTATTAATTTTTTATTATTGCAAATATATAATTATTTATCGTAAAACAATAAATAATTATTAAAATTAATTTTATTTTTTCAAATCATAATCGCAATCTGCTTGCCGTAAACTTTCCGTATGCAAAGAAACAATTCCCCACGAAACAGTATTTTTGCGAAAACAAACCGGAACTCATGTCAAAATATATCAGTTTTATCAAAAAAGCCCTAAGCGGAGAAGAAGTTGATTACACCAAAGTGACCATACGAAGCGCGGTGCTTCTGCTGGCGATTCCGATGATGCTGGAAATGGCCATGGAATCTGTATTTGCACTGGTAGATCTTTATTTTGTCGGCCATCTGAAAGAGAGCGGCTACGCCATCCAGACCGTAGGGCTTACGGAATCCGTACTTTCCGTGATGTATTCGATCGCTATCGGAATGAGCATGGCCGCAACGGCGATGGTAGCCCGGAGAATCGGTGAGAGAAATCCGGAACAGGCTTCGAAGAGTGCTGCGCAGGTTCTGCTGATTTCTTTTGCAATCACTTTTGTGCTCAGTGTCTTCGGAGTAATGTATGCCGAAGAAATTCTGTTGCTGATGGGTTCAAAACCGGAGGCGGCGGCTTATGGTAAGGACTTTACGGCAATGATGATGGGAAGCAGCGTCATTATTATGCTGCTGTTTCTGATCAACGGGATTTTTCGTGGAGCAGGCAATGCGGCCATTGCTATGAAATCGCTCTGGATCGCTAATATGGCGAATATTATTTTATGCCCTGTTTTAATTAAAGGTTTCGGTCCGTTTCCGGTAATGGGGCTTACAGGAGCGGCTCTTGCCACTACCATTGGACGAAGCATCGGGGTGTTGTATCAATTGTACCATTTATTGGTTGCAGATACTCAGATCCGTATTTCGATCGGTTATTTTAAACCTGATTTTTCTATAATAAAATCTGTAGTAAAAATTGCAACTCCGGGAATTTTCCAGTTTGTCATTGCCTCCTGCAGCTGGATTTTCCTGGCTCAGCTCGTAGCCACAACCGGAGGGGAAAATGCTTCGGCAGGCTATCAGACGGCATTACGGCTGATGATGTTTTTCATGCTGCAGGCCTGGGGATTAAGCAATGCCGCATCTACTTTAGTCGGACAGAATATGGGAGCGAACGAAATGCTGAGAGCGGAACAATCGGTAATGAAAACCGTAAAATACAATGTGGTCTTTATGGTAACGGTAAGTCTGATCTTTTTACTGTTGGGCGATTTTCTGGTAGGTTTTTTCACGGAGGAAGCCGAAATTAAAGAAATTGCCAAAAATGCCCTGCACATCATGAGCATCGGATTTATTTTCTACGGAATCGGAATGGTGATGATCAATGCTTTCAACGGAGCAGGGGATACCTGGACGCCGACTTGGGTAAACCTTTGCGGGTTCTGGCTGTTCCAGATTCCATTGGCCTATCTGCTCTCCAAATATTTTGAACTGGGACCGAAAGGGGTGTTTATCTCAATTCCTGTTGCCGAAGCTTTGATAACCATCGTCGCTTTTATATTGTTTAAAAAAGAAAAATGGAAAACGGTAAAAGTTTAATAAATAAAGTATTGCAGGGGCCTGAGCTTTTTAGCGGTATGAATTGATGCAGTAATAACTTCCATCATCCGGCGTCCAGCTTCCATCTTTCCTGAAGAATTATAAAAATTTTAACAACCGGAATTTTTGATTTTAGGCACGTATTTTCTAAATTCGTAATCAACCAACAAAATTTATTACTTATGGGAAAAGGAGACAAAAAATCCAAGAGAGGTAAAATCAACAACGGAAGTTACGGGAAAAGAAGACCCAGAAAAGCTTCAAAATCTGTAACGTCTTCTGAAGAGAAGACCAAAAATTAAACAAAAAGACCGGCAAAATCATTCGCCGGTCTTTTTTATATATAACAAAATTAAATTAATTATTTTCCGAAAAATCCTCCAAGGATATCACTTAATCCGCCACCGCCTTGCTGTTTTTTCTGGTCATTGTTCCCTCCGAGTACGCTGCCAAGAATATCATTCAGCGGGTTTCCCAAAGACTGCGAATTTCCACCGCCTAACACGCTTCCGAGAATATCATTTAAAGGACTTGACTGCTGTTGCTGGGATTCATTGGATGCATTTCCTAAAATTCCTCCCAGAAGATCGCCTAAGCCGCCGGCACCTACATTATTCTGCTGTTTTTCCTTACTAATGTATCCCATAATAATTGGAGCCAGCATAGAAAGGATAGGTCCGATTTTATCAATTGAAATTCCGGTATTCTGAGAAAGCCTGTTTTCTACATTCGGTTTTTCTTCACCGAAAATATGGTTGAGGATAGAGCCTCCTTCAGACTGTCTGGCATCGGCCTGTGAAACATCGTCCAGAATACTTCCGTCGTGGTCTTTATCCAGCGCATTATTCAGGGCTTCGGCTTCATGGGTATCCTGTGATTTGTTTTTAAGATACGAAATAATAAGCGGAGCCGCCATGGCCAGTAAGGCAATAACCTGTGTTTTGCTGATCCCGAATTTGTTTTCTGCCTGTTCAGCAACCTGGTTTCCGGTGTTTCCGGTAAGTAAATCGATAAGACCCATAGTTTGTGTTTAATTTTTAATTGATGTTTAAAACCTATCAAAAAATATTCCCCAACGGTTTTTTCATTAAAATTGAATGAACAACTTTAAAAATAAGGCTTAATTTTTCAGGATCGGAACGTTGGAGCAGGCTTCCCCGAACATCAATGATTTTACAATCGGCTGCAGCTGTTCTACCAGTTCGATGTAAGCATTTTCCGGGATTTCTTTGTCGGAACACCCTTTTACCAACACCCTTTTGCCTCTCATTTCTTCAAAATCATGCCGTTGAATGGCGTTATGCATCAGGATCACCTCCAGGTCTTCACGGTTTCCGAAAACTATTTTCCGGGTAATCCCGGCAAGCCTGGCGGTAATTAAAAAATAGGCCCAAAGCGGAACAATGGCGTCCGCCGAATTGTACACGTAAACATAAGCGTCCCGGTAGGCTTCCACATCGATCGCTGCTACTTTTTCCCGGAAGTCTTTTTCTTTCAGAATCATTTCCATGAAAAGAAAATCCTTAAGATCGATCCCCTTTCGCTCTCCTTTCGGAACCAGATCGGTAAGATCAAAATTGATCAGTCCGCTTTCCGCAACTTTATTCCTGATTTCAAATTCTTCTGACATTTTTTATCATTATCTTTGGACAAATTTACAAATTAAGATGCTACAATGTCTTATTTGTTCTCTATTCCTGTGATAGAAGCCTCCCATCATAAAATAATTAAAGGCGGTTTCGGATGGAATTTAAAATTTAAAAGATTTCAGAGGAATGAAATATTACATTATCGCCGGTGAGGCTTCCGGAGACCTGCACGGGAGCAATTTGATGAAAGCTTTGAAACAGAAAGACCCTGCTGCGGAATTCCGGTTCTGGGGTGGTGATTTGATGGCCGGAGAGGGCGGAACACTGGTAAAGCATTATCGGGATCTTGCTTTTATGGGCTTTCTTGAAGTGGCCATGAACCTGCGGACCATTCTGAATAATATTAAATTCTGCAAGGAAGACATCCGCAACAATAAACCGGATGTGCTTATTCTGGTGGATTACCCGGGATTCAATCTTAGAATTGCCAAATTTGCCAAAGAGATTGGAATCAAGGTCGTCTATTATATTTCTCCGCAGCTTTGGGCCTGGAAAGAGGGCAGGGTGGAGATCATCAAAAAATATGTGGACGAAATGATGGTGATCCTTCCTTTTGAAGAAGATTTCTATAAAAAACATGGGGTTGATTCCCATTTTGTCGGTCATCCTTTGCTGGATGCGATTTCCACTTTAGAAGATCTTAGTATTGAAAGCTTTAAAAAGGAAAACGGCCTCAATGAAAAGGAAATCATCGCTTTGCTGCCGGGCTCCCGGAAACAGGAAGTCGAAAAGATGCTGGCCATGATGCTTTCCGTAAGGCCTCATTTCAAGGAATACCAGTTCGTGATTGCGGGCGCGCCAAGCCTGCCGAAAGAATTTTACCAGAATTACGTAGATGACAACGTACACTTTGTCTCCAATAAAACCTATGATCTGCTGAGGTGTTCCAAAGCGGCGCTTGTCACCTCCGGAACGGCAACCCTCGAAACCGCCCTGCTGAATGTACCTGAAGTAGTCTGCTACCGGGGAAGCAAAGTTTCCTATGCCATTGCCAAACGTTTGGTTAAAAATATTAAATACATTTCCCTGGTCAACCTGATCATGGACCGTGAAGTCGTAAAAGAACTGATCCAGAACGACCTGAATACAAACAACCTGGTCGACGAACTGAAAAAGATCCTGGTTACCGAAAAAAGGTTTGAAGTGTTGCGGGATTATGAACTGCTGAGAGAGAAGCTTGGCGGAAAAGGAGCGAGTGAGAAAGCGGCAGAGGTGATTGTGAAAGTGTAAAAAATACATTCAAAATTTAAAATCGCGGAAAAGTTTTCTGCGATTTTTGTTTTTCACGACGAATAGAGTTCGTTTTTGGAAATTCCACCCTTTTAATTTGTGTTTTTTTATCCGGTTGGATATTTTTGGGTTACACAAATTTTGGGATTGAATAAACAGCCGTTTCTTATTCTCGTGATCTGTTTTATCCTGGGGATCTTCTTTCAGGAGTATTTCTCTTTGAATAAAAGTACAGTTTACCGAATCTCAGGAATTAGTTTCCTCTTCCTGGGTGCCGCATTTCTCAATACGTATTTTTTATATAAAGCCAGACCTTATTTGCTGGGAATTACATTTTTCGCAGTCGGTACAATCCTTCATTTTTTCAATACGGCTTCTTCCCGAAATTTGACGTTTTCCAAAAATGAAGAGATTGTTTTTAAAATAAACAAAAAGCTGAATTCTAATGCAAGAAATAGAAAATATGAAGCGGTGGTTCAGTCAGGGGAAAGGCATTTCAATGCCATTGTATACATTCCAAAAGAAGAAGCTGCCTTGGATTTTAACCATTATTATAAAACCAGGGCTTATGTTTCAAAACCGAAGATCCCAAAGCATGATTTCCAGTTTGATTATTCCAACTATTTAAAGCGGAAAAATATCGAATACCAGTGCTATCTCAATGATGAGGTTTTTGCTTCGGATCGGGATGATTTAAGCTGGAGCGAAAAATTTTCTCAGAAAAGACTGGAAGTATTGCAACGGATTGATAGAACAAGATTGTCACCGACTTCCAGAGAATTCCTGAAAGGCATTATCCTGGCCGACCGAACGGAAATGGATGAACGGACCGTTCAGGATTTCAGCCGGTCGGGGCTTGTGCATTTTCTTGCCATTTCGGGAACACATATTGTGGTTATTTTCGGCTTGTTCTACTTTATGTTCATCAAAGTTTTGCCTTTGACATTCAGGAAGTTTGCCATCATGGCAAGCCTGGTATTTATCTGGCTGTTTACCGCTTTCATCGGCTTCGGAAGTTCGGTGGTGCGTTCGAGCCTGATGCTGAGCATTTATTTCATCTATGTTCTGTTGCAGCGAAAGACCGATCTATTGCATTCGCTGTCATTATCCGCTTTAATCATTTTAATATTCGATACCCAGCAGATTTTTGATGTCGGTTTCCAGCTGAGCTTTCTGGCGGTTCTCGGGATTTATTGGCTGAATCAGCCGATACTCAGGTATTTTCCGATACAGGATAACCGGTTGAAGAAGATCATATTCAATACCATTTCGATTTCCATTTCTGCCCAACTGGCCACTTTGCCGCTGGTACTGTTTTATTTCCATCAGTTTTCTTTTATATCCATCCTGGCTAACTTTTTTATCGTTCCGTTTTCAGAAGTGATCATTATTTCTTCTTTTCTGATGACGGCTTTAATTGCTTTTCATTTAAACTTTGAATGGATCAATAGGCTCTATGATTTTATTATTCAGCTTTTGCTGAAGGTCATCCACTGGTTTGCCGATTTTGATTCGCTGTTTTTAGAAAATATTCCGATGAACGGAGCGGAAGTAGGCATTCTCTTTCTGATTATCTATTTTCTGAGGTTTGCCATATTGAAGTTCAATGTCCGAAATTTATCAAGACTGATCATGGCTGTGGTTGTATTTCTGATGGTAAGAATAAGTTTCAATCTGTATATGCAACTGCAAAATGAAATTCTGATTCATGAATTCTCCAAACATAAGCTTTTGTCGGTGAAAAAAGGAAATCAGGTCTATTTTTGGATTACGAAAGATGCAGATCAAAAGAAAATTAAACAATATATCATCAATCCGTACTGCTCTTCAAGACGCATTGTAAAAACAGAAGTCAGACTGTTTCCTGAGAATACGCAGCAAGTGGTGTATGACGGGAAAATTTATGACATAAATTGATGTTCCTCCGTTTGCCTTTTCCTTTATTTACAAGATTTTAGAATCTTATTTAGAAACGTTACAAACTGGCTTTATGTGAGATTTCTCACTTTTTGATGTTCTTAACATTTCTTAATTTTGTGGAAAATCAAATTTAAACTTATATGGCAGGTTTAACGAGTTCTACGATAGGTAGAAAATATGCTATGGCATTGTCGGCAATTTTTTTGCTGATATTTCTGATAATGCACCTTACTGTAAACCTCTTGTCGGTTTTTGGTGAGGATGCTTACAACAATGCTTCGCAGTTTATGGGGTATAATCCTCTGATCCAATTTATAATGCAGCCGGTTCTGATCTTTGCTGTGGTTTTCCATTTTGTAATGGGATTTGTTCTGGAAATTAAAAACCAGAAAGCACGTCCTATTAAATACGAGTCAAATAATCCTTCTCACAATTCTACCTGGATGTCCAGAAATATGCTTATTTCAGGAGCTGTGATTCTGGCGTTTATTTTTCTTCATATGTACGACTTCTGGTTCCATGAAATGAACTACAAGTACATCGATGGTCTGCCTGTTGAAGAATCGCGTTTCTGGGGAGACCTGCACGGTAAATTTGCGGATGTCTGGAGAGTGGCTTTGTATGTGATTTCATTCGTTTTGTTAGGATTGCACTTAGCACACGGGTTCCAGTCTTCATTCCAGTCAATCGGGGCAAGACATCCGAAATACACACCGGTAATAAAGGCCATCGGGAAATGGTATTCCATCCTTATTCCGGCAGGCTTTATTTTTATTGCAATTTTTCACTTTGTAACTCAATAATATCAAGATACTAAATTATGAGTAAATTAGATTCAAAAATTCCTGGAGGTCCGTTAAAGGACAAATGGAAAAATCATAAAGACCATATGAACCTTGTTGCACCAAACAACAGAGATAAGATTGATATTATTGTTGTTGGGACAGGTTTGGCAGGTGGTTCTGCCGCAGCTACTTTAGCAGAGCAGGGCTATAATGTAAAGGCTTTCTGTTATCAGGATTCTCCGAGAAGAGCACACTCGATTGCCGCTCAGGGAGGTATCAACGCTGCTAAAAACTATCAGGGAGACGGTGACTCTACTTACAGGTTATTTTACGATACCATCAAAGGAGGGGATTACCGGGCAAGAGAAGCCAACGTATACCGATTGGCTGAAGTTTCCGCCAATATCATCGACCAATGTGTTGCACAGGGGGTTCCTTTTGGACGTGAGTACGGAGGTCAGCTGGATAACCGTTCATTCGGTGGGGTTCAGGTGAAAAGAACATTTTATGCAAAAGGACAGACAGGACAGCAGTTGTTGTTAGGTGCTTATTCTGCCATGAGCCGCCAGATCGGTAAGGGAAGAATTAAGATGTACAACCGTCATGAAATGATGGACCTGGTGATTGTAGACGGAAAAGCAAGAGGGATTATCGCAAGAAACCTGGTAACCGGTGAGATCGAAAGACATTCGGCGCATGCGGTGGTGATTGCTTCAGGAGGGTACGGAAACGTATATTTCCTTTCTACGAATGCAATGGGATCCAACGTTTCTGCAGCATGGAAAATCCATAAAAAAGGAGCGTACTTCGCCAACCCTTGCTATGTACAGATTCACCCGACGTGTATTCCGGTTCACGGAACACAGCAGTCTAAGCTTACGCTGATGTCCGAATCTTTAAGAAACTCAGGAAGAATCTGGGTTCCTAAAAAAATTGAAGATTCTGTAGCGATTAGAGAAGGCAAGTTAAGACCTGAAAACATCAAAGAAGAAGACAGAGATTATTATCTGGAAAGAAGATATCCGGCATTCGGAAACCTTGTACCTAGAGACGTTGCGTCAAGAGCCGGTAAAGAGAGATGTGATGCTGGGTACGGGATCGAAAATAACGATACTAAAGAAGGCGTTTACTTAGATTTCTCTACAGAGATTATCAAAAAAGGTAAAGAGGCCGCTATTGAAAAACATATTCACAATCCTACAGATCAGCAAATCTATGACTTAGGGAAAGCCTGGATTGAGGAGAAATACGGTAACTTATTCGTCATGTACGAAAAGATCACCGCTGATGATCCTTACAAAACACCGATGAAGATTTATCCTGCCGTACACTACACCATGGGAGGCGTTTGGGTTGATTATAATTTACAGTCTACCATTCCCGGATGTTTTGTCATCGGTGAAGCCAACTTCTCGGATCACGGGGCCAACCGATTGGGAGCTTCTGCTTTGATGCAGGGATTGGCAGACGGATATTTCGTACTTCCTTACACAATCGCAGATTATCTTTCTGCAGACATCAGAACTGGAGCTATTCCTACCGCAACGCCGGCATTTGATGAAGCAGAAAAGGAGATCAAAGAAAAAGTACAATTCTTCCTGAATAATAAAGGAACCCATTCGGTAGATCATTTCCACAAAAAATTAGGACACATCATGTGGAATAAAGTAGGAATGGGAAGAACTCCTGAAGGTTTGAGAGAAGCTATTGCGGAAATAGCTCAGGTGAAAAAAGAATTCTGGAGCGACGTAAAAGTTCCTGGTGATGCCGATGGAATGAATACGGAACTTGAAAAAGCGTTTAGGGTTGCAGATTTCATCGAACTGGGACAATTAATGGCAATCGATGCATTGCATAGAAACGAATCTTGTGGAGGACACTTCAGAGAAGATCATGCTACTCCTGAAGGTGAAGCAGAAAGAGATGATGTTAATTTTAAATATGTAGGAGCCTGGGAATATCAAACAGATGATATCACAACCGAAGTTCTGCATAAAGAAGAATTGATCTACGAAAACATTGAAGTTAAAGCAAGAAGTTACAAATAATCTCCAACCTATAAATAAATCATTATGAGTGCAAAAAAAGGCCTTCATCTTACCCTAAAAATTTGGAGACAAAAAAATAGCAAAACGAAAGGTCAGTTTGAGACCTACAAAATATCAGATGTTTCTACAGACTCTTCATTCCTGGAGATGCTGGACATCCTTAACGAAAATCTGATCAACGAAGGAAAAGAGCCTATCGCTTTCGACCACGACTGTCGTGAAGGGATCTGCGGAATGTGTTCCCTTTACATCAACGGTAGAGCGCACGGCCCGGATACAGGAATTACAACCTGCCAGCTTCACATGAGAATGTTCAAAGACGGTGAAACCATCGTCATCGAACCATGGAGAAGTGCTGCTTTCCCTGTGATTAAAGACTTAATCGTAGACAGAAGCGCATTCGACCGCGTTATGGCTGCAGGTGGTTTCATTTCCGTGAACACCTCAGGAAATACGCTGGATGCGAATGCTATTCCTGTTCCTAAGGAAGATGCAGACAAAGCCATGGATGCAGCGGCGTGTATCGCCTGCGGAGCGTGTGTAGCGTCTTGTAAAAATGGTTCTGCCATGCTTTTCGTTGGGGCTAAGGTTTCTCAGTATGCCTTATTGCCACAGGGTAGAGTAGAAGCTAAGAGAAGGGTGCTGAACATGGTGAAAGCCATGGACGAAGAAGGATTCGGAAACTGTTCCAATACCGGAGCTTGTGAAGTGGAATGTCCAAAAGGAATTTCTCTTGAAAACATCGCCCGGATGAACAGGGAATACATCACCGCTTTTGCCGACAGAGGATAATATTCATTAATATATCAGAAAAAATCGTCTCCTTAAAGGATGGCGATTTTTTTAGTTAAATCTTTCATAAAAATAATATTAAATTGCTTTTAGTTTATCGAAAAAACTATTTTTGCCTAATTATAAATTCAAAATGAAAAAATATCTTTTATTGTTTATCATCGCGGTTTTTGCGATGTCTTGCTCTAAAAAAGTAGAAGTAAAAGGAAAAGTAACCGGCGGTTCCCCATTGGAAAGAATCGAGTTTATCGAAGCGTCTGGTGTAGCCACTTTACCTTTAATTAATATCGGAATCAACAAAGACGGTACGTTTGCCGGAAACTTCGAAGCTCCGAAAAACGGGATGTATATGATTTCTTACGGTGGAAAAAGAAATCTGATCTACCTCAAAGGCGGGCAGAAGCTTGAAATTTCAGGGAATGCCATGACTTTCCCTACCGAATATGTGATTACCGGAGATGCCAAAAAGAATAATGATTTCTTCACAGCTACTCAAAAGTATCTGTCCACTTATGCTCAGACGGTTAATATGAATGAGCTGATGTCAAAAGATGAAAACACATTCCTGAAAGGAATTGAAAAAGTTCAGGCTGATATTAATAAAAATATTGATGAAAGCGCTAAAAAGTTCAGCCCGGATAATGAAGTGGTAACCTGGAAGAAAAATGACCTTTCGAGTACCTTGCTTACTATCCTTAACCAGTACGAGCTTAGCCACAAGCAAATGGGAAATCCTTCATTTAAGGTAACCAAAGCTTTTACTGATTTTGCTAATAAATTGGAAGAGAATAAAGATGTCCTGGTGAAAGAGCATCCTTTGTACAGAGAATATCTTCTAACCAAAATGAGCCCTGATTTCCAGAAATTCGCTCAGGCGAAAAGTGCAGGAAAAACAGACGTGACAACTTCTGAATTATTTGCAGAATATCTGAATAAAAATCAGAAAGATCTTTCACAGTCGGCTAAAGATTATCTATTGGCTTTCGTGATGGCACAGTCGGATATTCATCCCGGTGCTCCTGAGAAAACCATTGAGAAGATCAAAAAAATCATTGATACCGATATCAAAGACAATACAATCAAGGAAGATTTAAAGAAAATCCAGTTTGCGATCAACGGATTCAAAATCGGTGAAGCGGCTCCTGAAGCAGCATTGGTAAAAGCAGACGGAAAATCATACAATCTTTCTGAAAACAAAGGAAAACCTTACCTGCTTACATTCTATGCATCCTGGAACCCGTATATCGGAGAAGCTACAGTTCCTGTACTTAAAGAAGTGGTAAATTTCTACAAGTCCAAAATGAATTTCGTTTTTGTAAACGTAGACGACACCAAAGATCAGTTTGTAAAAACAAGCAGTTCTTTATTAAAAGGCATCACCGGAACCAACGTATATGCAGAAAACGGATTAAACTCCGATATTGCTAAAAAATACGGGGTTTACGGATTTAAACTGCCATGCTTTATCGTTGTGGATAAAGACGGTAAAATTGCCAGCAAACCATTCTTTAACTTAGGAGATCCTGAATTGGTAACGGTTCTGGACAAGCAGACCGGACTTTCAGCTCCAAAGGTAAATCCGAACGTTCAGTTACAACCGGGCGGTATGGGAATGGATCCTGCAGCGGCAGCTCAACAGGCTCCTCAGCAACAGGCAAATCCTCAGCCGGCTGAAGCAAAATAATTTAAATTCAATATAGATAAAAACCTTATCCCCGGATAAGGTTTTTTTATTTGTACTTTTGCAGACTGAAACAGAAATGTTTCATACAGGAAAATAGAAATCAGAATGAGTAGAAAGAAGAATAAAAATATAGTTCTTGAAAATATAAGACTTGTTACGGCAGGAGCCAAAGGAATTGCCATCGGACGTACGGAAGAAGGAAAAACGGTAATGGTTTCGGGAGCTATCCCAGGGGACCTTGTTAATGTGAAGGTAAAAAAGGCAAAGTCAAAATATTACGAAGGTGAAGCGGTAGACCTGTTGGAAAAGTCGCCTTACCGGGTAGATCCCAAATGTATCCATTTCGGTGTTTGCGGAGGATGCAAATGGCAGAATATGAGTTATGAAAAGCAACTGGCTTTTAAACAGGAGGAAGTGTACAACAATATCAAAAGAATAGGAGGCATCGAAAACTTCGAAACCGTTCCGATTCTGGGTTCTGAAGAACAGTATTTCTACCGGAATAAAATGGAGTTCTCATTCTCCAATGCCCGTTGGCTTACCCAATACGAAATCAGTTCCGAAGAAAACTTCGGGAACCGGGATGCGTTAGGATTTCATATTCCGGGAATGTGGAGTAAGATTCTCGACCTTAAAGAATGTTTTCTGCAGGAAGAACCTTCCAATACCATAAGACTGGCGGTTAAAGAATATGCCGTGAATAACGGACTGGACTTTTTCGATGTTAAAAATCATGAGGGCTTTTTAAGAACACTGATGATGAGGCAAAACTCCAATGGGGAGTGGATGGTGCTTTTCCAGCTTTATAAAGAAGAAAAAGAAAACCGGGAAAAACTTTTCGAATTCCTCCTGGAGACTTTCCCGCAGATTAAAACATTGGTGTATGCTATTAACCCGAAACCAAATGATTCCATCTACGATCTGGACATCAACGTTTATTTCGGCGAAGGTTTCTTAATGGAAGAAATGGATGGACTGAAATTCAAGATCGGTCCGAAATCGTTCTTCCAGACCAATTACAAACAAGCTCTGGAATTATACAGAAAAACACTTGAATTTGCTGATCTGAAAGGGGATGAAGTGGTGTATGACTTATATACCGGCACCGGTACGATCGCACAATATGTAGCCAGAAATGCCAAGCAGGTTATCGGTATCGAGTCCGTGCAGGAAGCCATCGATGCTGCTATTGAACATGCGGAACTGAACGGCCTTACGAATACTACCTTTTACTGTGGGGACATGAAGGATATTTTTAATGATGAATTCCTTGCCAGCCACCCGAAAGCAGATGTATTGATTACCGATCCGCCGCGAGACGGAATGCATCAGAAAGTGGTGGAACAGATCTTAAAACTTTCCCCTGAAAAAGTAGTGTATGTGAGCTGTAATTCGGCGACGCAGGCACGTGATCTGGCATTGATGAAGGAACAGTACGAGGTGGTAAAAATTCTGCCGGTTGATATGTTCCCGCAGACCCACCATGTAGAGAATATTGCTTTACTGATTAAGAAATAATTTATTTAAATTTGAATTCCAAATCTTACGATTCATGAAGTATTTTAAATTCCTGATAACACTCGGATTCCTCAGCCTGCTGTTTTCATGCGGCAGTGACGATGATATCTGTGAAACCGGAGAAGGAACGCCAAGAATGAAGGTTTCTTTTTTAAATGCCGAAACCGGTAAGGAAAAAACGGTAGATTCCCTGTATGTTGCCGTGGACTACGGATCCGGTAAAGTACAGCTGGGCGGACAGGCAAAGATTACTTCCAGGATTATTCCTTTAAGGGTAGACAATGCGCCGTACACCGATATTTATTTCAGAATAACCAGTAAAGGAGCTGAATCCAAAGTGAGGGTAAACTATACCACAAAAGCAACCTACGTTTCGCCAGGCTGCGGAATTAAATTGAATTATGAAAATTTAAATGCCGTATTAGATCCGGTAACTACAACGTCTCCGGTAAAGAGCATCCAGGCCGGACAAAATTTTATAGAAAATGAGGACAAAACAAATCTTTACCTTCTTTTTTAGTTTCATCTGCCTTTTGAGTTTTGCTCAGGAGAATAATGCAAAAACAACTGAAAAAGAAAAATGGAAATACGAGCCGAATTTCATGGTGGGCGGAGATCTTCTCAATACCGGTGTTTCCTTTTTTTCGGACCGGAAATTATACCAGGGTTTTGTTTCATCGAGGATAAAAGAAAATATCCATGCCCTTGTAGAAGCCGGTTTTGAATCCAATATCTACCAGAAAAACGGTTATAATGCCAAAGTGAACGGCCCTTTCCTGAAACTGGGCGCTTTCTATATGCTGGCGAAAGATCCGGAAAATCCGTTCAACGGTTTCTATGCCGGAGGAAAAGCAGCGGGATCATTCTACACCCAGGAATACATGGCAGTACCCGTAAGAGGTTTCGGAGGAAGCAACTCTTCCATTTCTTTTCCTTCATCCACCCAATCTTCTTACTGGCTGGAAGGTACATTAGGCGGAAGGGTTCAGTTGTTTGACACCAATTTTTATATCGATGTCAATATGCAGCCCCGGTATTTAATCTACACGACCAAACAGGAGGAGATCCAGCCGATGATCGTCCCGGGCTTCGGAAAAAGCTCCTCCAAATTTACCATGGGCTTCGCCTGGAATCTGGCGTATAAGTTTTAATAACATCAATAAATTAAACTTATTAAAACTTAATATTGATCTAATTAAAATATAAAAAACAGATAATCCTCAACAAAAACTGAGGATTATCTGTTTTTTATGGGTGTAATTATCGGAAATTATTTTTTTGTTAAAATGATTGTGAATATAATATTTGTAGCGTATAATATTTATATTTGGTAGGTAAATTCATATGTAAACAAAAAAAACTTATTACTCTTTTAATGTGTAGTATGGTTAGTAGTACGGCTTTTGTCCAATGGTCTCCTACTACCTCTGAGAGAAGTTCTAAAATGGAACTTTCTCTTAACAGAAATTATTATGAGTTGGATATCAACCAAATCAGAGATCAGCTTAGAAATGCACAGGAAATGGGTGTCAATTCAAAACCTTTAGAAATTTTATTACCTATTTTAAGCGGGAAGATCGAAAATTTGCAGTATACAGTTTTCCTGTAATGGCCAAAGACCTTGCTGATCAATATCAGCTGGGTTTTTATGAATAGATGATCCTTAAAAATATCTCAGGTTTTCAGTAGCACCCAACGATTTTCAGGCTATGGTGATTGATAATGGTGAATATGAATTTATTGAGCCTACAATGGCGGATAAAACAATTTATTCTATTCATCTGAAAACTAAGAAAAGCGAGTATGGATTTGTATGTACTACAAAAGAGAGCCCAGCTAAAAAAAACAAATAGATGGTTTTTTAAGAAGAGGATAATCATTTTCAAAGCAGGTAATTACTTTTAATAAAAGTTACGACAAAAAATATAGAACCATGCGGTGATTTATGTCTACTACTGGTGAATATATAATCAGTTTTTCGAGGGAGTCGCTGGAGCCCTAGCCCAGATTAATGCTACGATCACAAGAGTTAATGGAGTATTTGAAAAGATTTTGCATTACACTTTAACATATTAAATTATCCTGCACTTATTTATCCTGATCCAACTGCTAACCCTTATGTAAAGGTTACTAATGCAATTTCACCCCATCTTCTTGAAATACTTCTCTCAGAGATGTATTAGCGGTATGATATCAGTCATTTATTCGGAGCTTCAGGTGGAGGAGGAAATGCTGAATGTATCAGTTGTGTTTATGAAAGTCCTGTAGGCGCAACTTATGTCATTGCGAATATGCCTACTTATAATATTCCAAAAGGTACTGCTTTTGTTTTAACAGCTAATGCTACTGATGCTGAGAATGATCCATTGAATTATACTTGGGAAGAAGTGGATAATGCAAATATTGTTATTAATAAAACAAATATCGGATCAACATCTACCGGCGCAACATTCAGATCATTTAATCCGACTAACAGTCCTACACGTTATTTCCCTAAATTAGAATCTGTACTAAACGGATATTTAGATAATAGCAATAACACATGGAAATCCGTTTCTAAAGTTGCAAGAACAACAAATTTTGCAGTTACGGTAAGAGATCCTAATGCGACCCAACAGCAATCAGATTATAATATTCAGCAGATTGTACTGGGCAATGACGGACCTTTCAAAATTAATACGCAGTTTGCAAATAGTGCGGCACCTTCAGAACTTACTTGGGATGTAGTAAATACTGCCGCTGCTCCATATAATGTTGTGAATGTAATTGATTATACAACAAATAATGGTTACATCTTGGACAGCCTTGTTAGCTTCTACACCAGATGATGGTTCAGAGAACATAAGCCTTCCTTCTTCATTAAACGGACAATCTGTAAAGATCCGGGTTTCTGCAATAGGGAATGTTTTTTATGCAGTAAAAAGTGTTGCTGTTTCTGCTCCATGTAATGGAAATGCGCCAACTTCAATTGTAGCAAGCAACTTAACAGTAAGTTCTGCAGATATCAGCTGGGCTCCGATTGCAGGTGCAACATATATTGTAAGATACAAAAAAGTATCTGAAACTACTTGGATTACTATCAATACAAGTTCAATAAATATTAGCTTATCAAACTTATTGGATGGGACAGCTTATTAATTTCAGGTAGCTGCTGTATGCTCTGGTAACACCAAGTCCTTTTTCTGCTTCTGTAAATTTTACAACAACTGCTATAACTCCTTATTGTGCTGTTGCATCAGCAAATGCTACAAAAGATTATATTGCTAATGTATCATTGGCTAATATGACAAATGCTTCAGGAGCTAATACGTACACAAGCTACGTTGCAAATGCTGAACTTCAGGTAAATATGATTAAAGGAAGCACCTATACACAGGCTGTCACAAAAGGATGGTTAAGTAGTTCTGCTGTTCCTGAAATGATTACTGCATATATTGACTTTAATCGAAACGGAACTTTTGAAGATTCAGAAAGAATAATGCAAGTACAAACACCTCTATAAATACGGCTAATCTTATCACTTCTTCATTCACAGTGCCTGCTACAGCTGTTTCTGGATTGGGATTAAGGATGAGAATAGGATTGTTATATTACGCTTCAGCAGGATATATTCATAATACTTCTTGTGGTGGAGTTAATACATTTGGAGAATATGAAGATTACAATGTTGTTATTTCAGGAAACCCTCTCGCAACAAGCGACGTAAACGGCCTAAAAACGACATCCAGATTTACCCTAACCCGGTATCGGATATCCTTAATATTACCAAAGTTTCAGATAAGGCAACGTACAAAATCTACAGTGCTGCCGGTCAACTGGTAAAACAGGGAAATATCAGTGGCGGACAGATCAATGTTTCTGAACTGATTAAAGGAGGTTACGTAATTACGATTGAAGAAAAAGGATAAAGAAGGATTCAATTCCAAATTCATTAAGAAGTAATAAATAATATCAACTTAATATAAATCCTCAGGTGTTAACCTGAGGATTTTTTTTGATTAAATACCATCAAAATCCTGTTTTTCTAAAGCAATATCTTCTCATCAAAATGAAGTGAATAATTCCAAAAAAAAATATTCATATTTAATAAAAAAGTCCCTTGATTTCTGCCATTTTCAAAAGCATAATTTAAATTGTTATGATATGTGCAGGAAAAAAATAAATGTATTTTTAAATTAATAATAAAAAATGTTTAGCTTTGTGTAATTAATAGAATATATTGAGAAAGTTATGAAGAAAATTTTTACTTCCTTCTTTTTCCTCTTTCTGTTTGCGATTACCAGTGCACAATGGAGTCCGGCAACATTTAGGGGTGAAAAGACGAGGGAAAGTTCTGATATCAGGAACTATTACTCGCTCGACATTTCTTTACTGAAGTCTCAATTGGCAAATGCACAGGAATCAGGCAAAAACGCAAAGCCTGTGACCATTTCTTTGCCGACTTTAGAAGGAAAAATTGAAAAATTTGCCGTTTACAGCTTCCCTGTGGTTGTGAAAGAACTGGCAGATCAATACCAGTTAGGATCGTACGTAGGTGTTGGGATCGATGATCCCGGGAAATACCTGAGATTCAGTTTGTCTGCCGATGATTTTCAGTCGATGATCATCAAAGAGGGCAAATATGAATTCATAGAGCCTGCTGACAAAAACAAAACGGTTTACGGTGTGCACCCTAAAACGGACAAAAGCAACGAAGGCTTCCTTTGTTCAATGAACGAAGACAGACTGTCTAAAAAAGAGATAGAAAGTCTTTATACCACAGGAAAGGCATTTGCCAATCAACCGACCGTGTTCAACAAATCTTCTGACAAGAAGTACAGAACAATGAGGCTGGTAATGTCGGTAACGGGAGAATATACCCAGTTTTTTGGGGGTACTGTTGCCAATGCACTGGTTGCGATCAACGCAACCTTAACCCGTGTAAACGGTGTATTCGAGAAAGATTTTGCATTACACTTAAATCTGCAGAATTATCCCGGGGTAATCTATACCAATCCGGCTACCGACCCTTATTCTCCGGCTGCTACTGGTGCCGGCGGTGCATGGAATTTAGAATTACAGCAAACCCTTACAGCAAATGTTGGTAATACCAATTATGATATCGGGCATTTATTCGGAGCTTCCGGCGGCGGCGGTAACGCGGGCTGTATCGGATGCGTCTGTATAGATCCTACCACCGCTGTTCCAAGAGGAAAGGGCTCAGGATATACTTCTCCGGCAGATGGAATTCCGCAGGGAGATAATTTTGATATTGACTATGTTGCTCACGAAATGGGGCACCAGCTGGGAGGAAACCATACCTTCTCTCATGCTCTTGAAGGTACAGGAGTAAATGTTGAGCCGGGATCCGGTTCAACCATTATGGGATATGCAGGGATTACCGGGGCCAATACCGACGTACAGGCACACTCGGATCCTTATTTCCATGCGGCTACGATCGGTCAGGTTCAGACCAACCTGATCAGTAAGACCTGTGATGTTGAAACAACCATCAACAACAATCCACCGGTGATTGCCGCTCTACCTACCTATAATATTCCTAAAGGAACGGCTTTCGTTCTGACAGCTTCTGCAACGGATCCTGAAAACGATCCGATGACGTATTGCTGGGAGGAAATGGATAATGCAAGTACAACCATTAATAAAAATAACTTAGGAACGACTTCTTCAGGAGCTACATTCAGGTCATTCAACCCGACCACGAGTCCTACAAGATATTTCCCTAAGTTGTCTTCAGTACTGGCAGGTGTTTTAAATAACTCTAACAACGGTTGGGAATCGGTTTCCACACTGGCGAGAACAACCAATTTCAGGGTAACGGTACGGGACAATAACCCGGATCCTACCCAACAGCAAACTCAGTTTGCCAACCAGCAGATTATCGTCGGAAACGATGGTCCATTTAAAGTAAACACCACGACAGCTTACAGCAATGGCCCTACCAACGTAACCTGGGATGTCGTAAATACAACGGCAGCACCTTATAATGTTGCCAACGTCACCATCGACTATACAACAAATAACGGAGCAACATGGACTGTAGCTTCTGCGTCTACCGCTAATGACGGAAATGAGACGTTGAACCTTACCGGTCTTACTTCGGGAGGTACGGTGAAGATCAGAGTAAGTGCGATAGGAAATGTATTCTATGCGATAGGAACAGCCAACGTAACTGCTTTATTAACCTGTACGGGAGCGGCTCCTACGGGAATCGTTGTTTCCGCCATTACTCAGACTACGGCTACCGTTAGCTGGGCAGCTACTTCGAATTCAACGTATGTTGTAAGATACCGTCCGGTAGGAAGCCCAACCTGGATTACCGTAAATGCCGCATCGAATTCCGTATACCTTGCCGGTTTAAATGACGGGATTCAGTATGAAGTACAGGTATCTACCGTATGTAGCGGTGTTCAGGGACCTTTCTCTGCATCAGTTAATTTTACGACATTAGGTCTTACCTATTGTACAATGACCTCCAGCAACTTTGCTTCGGAATATATTTCCAATGTTACCGTAACGCCGGTAGGAGCTGCTGTGATGAGCAATAACTCGGCAGGTTCTACTTATACAGATTACTCCACTACACCAAGTGCTTTGGTTAATCTGGTCATCGGATCTACAGGAAATACGGTTTCCGTAACCAAATTCTTCCCGGGTACCGTGTGGAGTGAAGCAGTAGGTGTATGGATCGATTTCAACAGAAACGGGGTGTTTGAAGCATCGGAACAGGTAATGAACTCTCCTTCGAGTACAACGACTCCGGTTTCGGCTACCTTTAACGTTCCTGCTACGGCATACAACGGACCGGCTACCACAAGAATGAGAGTAGCCATGAGATATTCTACCTCTCCGGTAATGTGCCAGAGCTTCGGCGACGGGGAAGTTGAAGATTATGCGGTAAAACTGATTCAGCCGATTGCCTGTACAAGCAATGCACCGCTGAACCTTTCTGTTACCAACATCACGGCAACTTCAGCGTACGTAATGTGGGATCCGGCTACCGGAGCTACCTATATATTACAGTACAGACCGGTAGGATCACCGACATGGACTACAGTTCCGTTGACATCGAATGCTTATACGATCAGTAATTTAACTGAGCAGACCCAATATGAGGTTCGGGTAGCTTATGTATGTTCCGGTACTACGGGAACTTATACAACGCCTTATCAGTTTACAACGCCGGCAGTCACTTACTGTAATATTACAGCAACCAATAATACAAACGGATATATTTCCAATGTAACGGTGAGCCCGACGAACTCTTATGTGATGAGTAATAATTCAGGTGCGAATACGTATACCAATTATTCTTCAGATCCTACGAAACTGATTACTTTGGTTCGTAACTCAACCAATAACAACATCTCTGTTTCTAAATCCTGGTTAACCACTACAACCGCTTCGCTTGCAGTAGGTGCCTGGATCGACTTTAACAGAAACGGTATTTTTGAAACCTCTGAAAGAGTAATCAGCACAACGGCTTCTACAACGACCCCTATTACTGCAACGTTTACGGTTCCTGCAACTTCTTACAACGGACCGTTGACGCTTAATATGAGAGTCATCTTCTCAACTTCTACCATCTCTGACCCTTGTGCTACGGTAGCAAATGGAGAGATTGAAGATTATGCAGTGAAGATTATCGATCTGTCACCTTGTACGACGGCTGCGCCATCTCCGATTGTTGTATCCAACATCACTGCTTCTACAGCAATGGTTTCATGGATCAATGCAACCGGAGCTACCTATACCTTAAGATACAGAACAGGAACGGGAGCCTGGACAACGATTGCTGCTGCCACCAACCCGTACACAATTCAGAACTTAAATGCTTCAACAACGTATGAAGTACAGGTAGCAACCATTTGTGGCGGTACTACCGGTGCATGGTCCGGTTCCGTAAACTTTACGACACCGGCAGCTACTTACTGTACGCCAACGACGACAAGTGTAGGTAACGGTTTCATCAATAATATTACCGTAACAGGTACAAATACACCGATGATGTCCAACAACTCGGGGTCAAGTACCTATACAGATTATTCTAATGATGCTACGAAGACCATTACTTTAGCACGTAACTCTACAGGAAACATACTTTCCGTAGGCAGAACCATTTTATCAGGTACTTATTCTACATATGCTTGGCTTGATTTAAATGGTGACGGTGTATTTGACAATAACCCGATCGGTACCGGCGGAGGTGAAAGAATAATGAACTTAGGATATTCTTCTACGACCCCTGTTACGGCAACATTTGCAGTACCGGCATGGGCATACAGCGGTACCAATAAGGTGAAAATGCGGGTGATCGTATATTTCCTTACGCCAACCAATGCCTGCTCACCGCTTACCAGTGATGGAGAGGTTGAAGATTACCAGGTGAAATTTGTAGATATCCAGCCATGTACAACGGCGGCTCCTACAGGAATCACGGTAACGAACATTGCAGCGACTACTGCTACTGCATCATGGATTTCTTCTACGGGAGCGACTTATCAGGTAAGATGGAGAACCACAAACCCTGTAGGGGCATGGGTTACTTCAACGGTAATTACAGGAAATACCTTTAATATTACCGGTCTTACTGAACAGACCGCTTACGAACTACAGGTATCTACCATTTGTGGCGGAACGCAGGGACCTTGGTCTACAGCCGTGCCGTTTACGACAACACCGATTACTTACTGTAATATGACGGGTACGGGAACAACGGACTACATTTCAAATGTGACCATGACTTCCGTGAATCCGGGTATTCCTCCGATGAGCAATACTTCTGTACAGACCAACTACATCAGCTATACAACACCGGCTACCCTTATCAACCTGGAAATCGGTTCAACTGGTAATAAGATTTCAGTAGCTAAAGGCGGTGGACAAAACGATGCCGTATCGGCATGGATCGACTTCAACAGAAACGGTGTTTTCGAAACCAATGAACAGATCATGACTTCTGCGGCCAGTACAACCAGTCCTGTAACCGCATTATTCAATGTACCGGCAACAGCATACAATGGACCGCTTACGACAACGATGAGAGTTGTTCTGAAACGTTCAAGTGCTCCGGTAATGTGTCAGAATGCAGTGAACGGTGAAGTTGAAGATTATCAGGTGAAATTGAGACCTTGTTCGGCAACAGCGCCAACAAACATCACATTCAATACCATCACGCATACTTCTGCGAACGTTACCTGGACCGTACCTACAGGCGGGCTTACATTTATCGTAAGATACAGAGCCCAGGGTGCAACTACCTGGACAGAAGTTGTAGTTTCAACGTTAACCGGAAATCCACCATTGGCTTTAACGGGATTAACGCCTGCTACAACCTATGAAGTACAGATTGCGGCAAGCTGTGGAACTACGGCCGGAACATATACTCCGACGCAGACGTTCACGACAAGATGTGATCCTACGCCGCCGGCGGTAACAGTGAGCAACGTTACTACAAACTCTGCAGTAGTAACATGGGCCCCGGTTGTTCCAAGTGCAACTTATGTTGTCCGGTACAGAATTACAGGTTCAACCACATGGACGACAATCAACGTTACAGCAGCACCTTTAAATACATATACCCTTACAGGTTTAAGCCCGTATACGACCTATGAAGTACAGGTTGCCAACATCTGTAACGGTGAAACAACAGTAAATGCATGGTCTAATCCTAAAGTATTTACAACGGAAAGAACCTGCGAATTGCCTCCTCCGGGATTAACCATCACTAACCTTACGCCTACAACGGCAGTCGTGGTTTGGGATCCGTTCCCGGGTGCAACCTATATCATCCGATACAGAAAAGTAGGAATTCCGAGCTGGACTACGGTTACTTCCAATACCAACACCATTACCTTAACCGGTCTGTTGGAATTGACACCGTATGAATTGCAGGTAGCAAACGTATGTAGCGGAACACCTGGTACGTATACGCTTCCTTATTATTTCACAACACCTACGGTAGTATACTGCCAGATGCAGGCAACAACGGCAAGTGCGAATTACATTTCGAAAGTTACCGTTACGCCGAATGGCAAGCCGGTAATGACGAACTCATCATTAGGTTCAAACTATACCGACTACACAGGAGTTACCAATAAGTTCATCGAACTGATTCAGGGATCTACGGATAACAAGATCAGCATCGATAAAACTACAGGAAATGCAGGGGTTGCCGTTTGGATCGACTTCAACAGAAACGGATACTTTGATATCAATGAAAGAATCTTTGTTTCAGGACCGAATACGGATCAGACGGTAAGCGGAACATTTGCCGTACCGGCGGATGCATTTGTCAGCTTAACAGACTACAAGTATGTGGTAATGAGAGTGGCAATGTCTAAAGACGCTATCCCTGTAAACTGTACCAGCTTCCCGAACGGTGAGGTTGAGGATTATACGGTAAGAATTTCCAAACTTCCGGTAGCGAATCCTATAAACCAGACGGATATTATGATTTATCCTAACCCGGTAAGCACCGTACTGTATGTGAAAAATATCAGCAAAAAAGCGAATTATAAGATTTACAGTGCAGCAGGACAGCTGGTATCAAGCGGAATCATTCTGAATAACAAGATTGATGTTCATGCCTTGATCAACGGCGTTTATATGATAGACATTGAAGACGGAAATTCAGTTTCTGCCCAGAAGAAGTTTATCAAAGAATAAAATGGATAACATTTAATTTAATTCACTATAAAGGCTCTCAGAAATGGGAGCCTTTTTTATTGGTGGTTGAAATGTTTTAAGCTTGTTTAATTTAAAATGAATTCGCCAATCACTCATTTAATTTTCAATTCGTCAGTAAAGGATATGGTTAAATAAATCAGGATTCCCTTTTAACATTTGGTAAATAACACTAAACGGTTAGCTATAAAACTTCCGGCACCCAGCATCCATCTTCCAGCTTTATCAACAATAAAAAACCCGCAGGAAATTCCAACGGGCTTTATTTTGTTTTATTCAATGTCGAAGATTACTTTTTCGGTATGTTCCTTTAAATCTTCTAAATTGGTGTTGTTGTAGATAATACAGTCGGCGAGTTTGATCTTTTCCTTTTCAGGCATCTGATGTTCCATAATGGCCTGTACTTCGCGGTAGGTTTTGCCGTCCCGGTCCATTACCCTTTTCATCCGGATGTTATCTTCTGCCGTTACAAGAACGGATTTGTAACACTGCTGATTAAGTTTCAGCTCGAACAGCAAGGCGGTTTCCTTAAAGACCAGATACTTTTTCTGTGCTTTTACCCAGTCTTCAAAATCGGTCCGGACAGCAGGATGGATAATCCTGTTCAGGCCTTCCAGCAGATCATTATGGTTAAACACTTTTTCCGCTACAAATTTCCGGTCGTAAAGCCCGTTTTCATCATAGGCCTCATTACCCAGAAGTTCTTTGATTTTTGCTTTTAAATCTTCGTTCTCATTCACGATGTCTTTCGCCCGGTCATCCGAATAATACACCGGAAATCCGAACTCTTCGATAAATTGGGCAACGGTGGTTTTCCCCGATCCGATGCCGCCGGTAAGTCCGATGATTTTGGGTGCCGGTAACGGATCCGGTTCGGCTTGCTGAGTTTCTGAATGCAATTCTTCCATATCTAACAGTTAATATCCGAAAACATCATTAAAGCTAAAAGTTTCGTTAAGCCTTACTCCTTTTTCAGTCATCTTCAGACTGGCCAGCTCGTTGTGGGCATCATGCTCGAAAAATAACAGATATTCATTATCCACACACTGCTTCAGGAACTTTCCTTTCTCTTCAAGGGTAAGAAGAGGGCGTGTATCATATCCCATCACATAAACCTGCGGAATATGGCCTGCCGTAGGAATAAGGTCGGCTGCAAAAACAATGGTCTTTTCCTGGTACTGGATTACCGGGAGCATCTGCTTTTCCGTATGTCCGTCTACGAAGATCACGTCCATTTTAAGATCCGGGGCAAAACCGTAGTTTCCGTTTGCGGGAAGCGGTAAGAAATTAAGCTGGCCGCTTTCCTGGATCGGGATGATATTCTCCTTCAGGAAGCTTGCCTTTTCTCTTGAATTGGGTTCGGTAGCCCATTGCCAATGGTTTTCGTTGGTCCAGAACTGTGCGTTCTTAAAGGCGGGTCTGTAGCCGGTCTTTTCATCATTCCATTCAATCGCGCCACCGCAGTGGTCGAAGTGGAGGTGAGTCAGGAAAACATCGGTAATATCTTCCCGCACAAAGCCGTATTTTTTAAGGTTCTTGTCTAAAGTATCATCGCCCCATAGCGAGTAGTGGCCGAAGAATTTCTCATCCTGCTTGTTGCCGAGCCCGCAGTCGATAAGGATCAGCTTTTTTCCGTCTTCCACAAGCAGGGAGCGTGTTCCGAGCTCAATCAGGTTTCTCTCGTCTGCCGGATTCGTCTTTTCCCACAGACTTTTCGGGACGACCCCGAACATGGCGCCGCCGTCTAATTTAAATTTTCCGCATTGTATGGGATATAGTTTCATATAATATTAAGTTTTTATAATGTATTATTCTTATAACCGTTTCATCTTTACAGCAACCTGTTTTGCATTTTCATTGCCCTGTTCAAGATGGGTGATGATATTCCGGAAATCCTGTTCCTTTCTGTTTTGGGAAAGTTTTTGAGCAATAAAAATTTCGGTAGGGATAATTTTCATTCCGAAAGCACCCTTCATTTCTTTTTCCACAAATGCTTTTCCCATATCCTTCAGCATCATTGGGCATTGCTGCGGTTGTTCGTATTTAATGGTGAGTTTATCCAGATGCCGGTAGAGTTCGTCATCATTCATCAGTTCTACTTTTCCATAGATCTGCACCGCTTCATAATTCCAGGTGGAAACATTGATATGGTCGTACCAGCTGCTTGAAATATAAGCATGGGCTCCCAGGAAATCACAAAGCACCTCACTCCCGTTTTTCAGAATTTTGGACTGCGGATTGGCTCTGGAAATATGGGCTTCAATATACCTGTTTTCGGGGTCATCTTCATTCAGGATCATCATCGAATGCGTGGCCCGTATCTTTTCTTCGGAGGAAATTAATAAAGCAAAAGCATTCTCCCCGATAATATTTTTCATCAGGTCAAGATCTTCGCTTTTGTATAATTTAGGTATAAACATTAATGACAGTTACTGTTTTTTAAGTTAATTAATGTTTCATTAGTATTTTTCAGCAAAACAGCTTTTTCAAAATCCCTGCAGGCTGAAATTTTATTATTTAATAATAAATAGATTTTCCCTCTTTCAAAATACGCATTGGGATCCTTTGACTTACTCAGGTAATAATTTAAATCATCTATAGCTTCATTATTTTTATTTAATCTCACTTTTAGCATGCCTCGATTAAAATAATTCCTAATGTAGTCTTTATTAATTAAAATGGCTTTATCCAAATCTTTTAAGGCAAGTTCACTTTCTCCTTTTTGGCTATATGCAAAACCTCTTAATGTATATAATCTGTCATCATTACGATTTCCCAAATTTTCTGAATGTACAAAGTCATTTATAGAATTACTGTAGTCCTTTAGTAAATTATAGCACAGCCCTCTGGCAAAATATGACTCACTGGCCTCCTGATTTTTATCAATTGATTCTGTAAAAAAGCCTATTGCCTTTTGTAAATTTCCAATCTTCATCTCATCTTTTCCTTTTTCCAGGAAGGTTTTATTTTGAGCGTTACAGATATTGAAAATAAAGAGAAGTATTATGATGATATATCTTTCCATTTGATTAAAATAATTCGCCCGGATTTTTAGGGATGCTCATGTTCAGGTGCCTGTAGGCTTTTTCCGTTACTTCACGTCCTCTCGGGGTCCTGATGATAAATCCTTCCTGGATCAGGAAAGGTTCATACACCTCTTCCAGGGTTTCCGGGTTTTCTGCAATGGAAGTAGCCAGAGCCGAAATTCCGACCGGTTTTCCTTTGAAGTTTTCGATCATGACCCGCATGATTTTGTTGTCCATTTCATCCAGGCCATACTCGTCTACATTCAACGAGTCCAGCGCATATTTGGTAATATTGATCTCGATCTCACCGTTTCCTTTGATTTCGGCAAAATCCCGGACTCTCCGCAGCAATGCATTGGCAATCCTGGGGGTTCCGCGGCTTCTCCGTGCGATTTCAATGGCGGCATCTTCATAGATTTTTACGCCCAAAACCCTTGCGCTCCGGATAATAATCATCGATAAAAGTTCAATCGTATAATATTCCAGCCTGCTTTGGATCCCGAACCGGGCCAGCATCGGCTTCGTCAGCATTCCGCTTCTTGTTGTGGCACCCACCAGGGTAAAAGGATTCAGGCCGATCTGTACGCTTCTCGCATTGGGCCCCGTTTCCAGCATGATGTCGATCTTGTAATCTTCCATCGCGGAATATAGGTATTCTTCCACAACCGGGGAAAGCCTGTGGATCTCATCAATAAAAAGAACGTCATTTTCCTCGAGGTTCGTGAGTAATCCGGCTAAGCTTCCGGGTTTATCCAGTACAGGACCTGAGGTAATTTTACAGTTTACCCCGAGTTCATTCGCAATAATATTGGCCAGGGTGGTTTTTCCCAGACCCGGAGGACCGTGCAGCAATACATGGTCGAGTGCTCCGCCCCGCCGTTTGGCTGCCGATACAAACACTTCTAGGTTGTCCAGTGTTTTCCGCTGTCCCGCAAAATCCTTAAAGCTCTGGGGACGGATCTGCTCTTCCTGTGCCAGTTCTTCACGGGAATAATTGTCTTTGTCTGGATGTAAAAAGTCAGGCATTAATTCATTTTCATTTACCGTAAAGATAGCAAAATTGAGGTTAAGATGGAGAATAATTTGAGGTTAAGATAGAGGATGAGAGAAAGGATTAAGTATTACATTCCGGGGAAGATTTTTTAACATTTAAGAGATTAAGATATTTTGAGTATTTTTGAGAGACAGGAAAATGCTTTGTTGAGATTCTTACGGAATGACAAATACCTAATTTGTCAGGCTAAAGGATATACGTTATGAAGTGAAATATTTATCTAAACATTAGCTTAAATTAAATAAATGAGGTTAATCGGCCCTTTTAAGCAGGTGGTGACACTTGCCAACCTTCCTTTAAGAGGAAAGCTTTCAGACGAACAGCTTGAAATTATTGCTGACGGCGGAATTTTAATTGATCAGGAAAGAATACTGAAAGTCGGAAATTATGAAACTTTAAAATCGGAAAACCCGGGGGTAAAGACGGAAGAAATAACCGGGGAACAGGTTGCTCTTCCTGCTTTCGTGGATTCGCATACCCACATCTGTTTCAGCGGAAACCGGGCCAATGATTTTGCCATGCGCAATGCCGGGAAATCCTACCTGGAAATCGCCGAAAGCGGAGGCGGGATCTGGAGTTCCGTCCAGCATACCCGGAAAGCTTCGAAAGAAGATTTGCTGGAAACCCTGTTGGAAAGAATCGACTTTTTACTGGCACTCGGCATTACGACGATCGAGGTGAAGAGCGGCTACGGACTGGATGTGGAAAACGAACTGAAAATGCTCCGCATCATTAAAAAAGCCCAGGAATTAACAAAAGCGACCCTGGTTCCGACCTGCCTTTCCGCCCATCTGAAGCCGAGGGATTTTGAAGGGAGCAATGGAGAATACCTGCACTATATTTTAACCGAAATTCTACCGAAAGTAAAAGAGGAAAATTTAGCCGAAAGGGTAGATATCTTCATTGAGAAATCAGCTTTTCAGCCGGAAGAAAGCAAAGACTTTCTGCTTAGGGCAAAAGATCTGGGCTTTGACATTACGGTTCATGCCGACCAGTTTACGCCGGGAAGTTCAAGGATTGCCGTGGAAGTTGGCGCAAAATCTGCAGATCATCTGGAAGCAACCATTGATGAAGACATTGAATTTCTGGCCCAATCGGAAACAGTAGCCACGGCTTTACCGGGAGCAAGCTTAGGATTAGGCGAAAAATTCACCCCAGCCAGGAAATTACTGGATGCAGGAGCGATTGTTGCCATTGCCAGTGACTGGAATCCGGGTTCGGCACCCATGGGAAACCTCATTACACAGGCTTCCATCCTGGCCACTTTTGAAAAGCTGACCACTGCTGAGGTTTTGGCAGGAATCACTTTCCGTTCGGCATTTGCGCTGGGTCTGGAAGACCGGGGAAGATTGGAAGCGGGATTGAAGGCAGATTTTGTAACCTTTAAAACCGATAATTTCCAGAATATCCTTTATTACCAGGGAAGCCTGAAATCAGAAGATGTTTATGTAGACGGCCTCAGGATCTGATGAAGAAAATCGTCCTTAATTTTAGCATGATGGTGATATTGATTATGATCCAATACTTTTTGTCAATCGTCTTGGTTTTTCAGATTGCGGCAAAAAGAGCTGATCAGCCGTCATCAGGTTTCAAGGATGTCTTAATAGTATTGATCTGGCTGGGCGGGTCAGTAGCCATCATTTATTTTTTTATTAAATTTCTCCTATGTTTGCAAAAGTATAAAATAGAATAACTTGTATGTTTACATTTGCATGATAAAGTGAATAAAACTGAGAGTTAGATTAAATTCTAAATAGTTCATAGAAACATATTCTTAATCAAGAAAGCACCTCATTTTTATTTATCTTTTCGAGTCTGAACAGAATGTAAGGAATCATGCAAAGCTTGTTATCCAGAATATCCAACCAGGAGAAAAGACGAAGGAAGATTCATCACTTTTAAATTAAATAAAAAATAAGAT
>JAAIGF010316172.1_pt1 | contig 84268 bp, 89 predicted proteins | sample 6487441 | NCBI WGS metagenome assembly JAAIGF01 (sample SAMN13974129, study PRJNA590717) | phyllosphere metagenome | biome: pepper field; feature: multiple bacterial spot infested pepper fields; material: pepper leaves; isolation source: leaves from pepper fields | host: Capsicum annuum ... | reverse complement strand
TTACAGAACGCTGGCTGCATGAATATAACAGCGAGCGTCCCCATGAATCGCTGAATAACCTGACGCCGGAAGAATATCGGCTGATGGCCGAGAAACCGGAAATCTCAAAAAGTGTGTGGAACTAAAAGCGGTCTACTTACATTGGCATGGCATTTTTACTATTATTTCTAATAGATATGAATTAAGGCACTGAGATGAACAATATTGCATTGAATCCGATTAATACTGTCGACGAAAGTAAAAATTTCAGTGTAACGTTAAACGTTGAGTTGAAGAATGTTGATCAGGCCATAAATATGGCCAGTATTTTCAATGAGGCTTGTCTTCCTCAGGAGGGCATCAATTTCGAAAAGGCGCTGTCGCTTGCCAAAAGCCACGATACCCTGGCGGTCGTGGGCACGCATACCGTAAAAGGCAACAGCAGCGTGTCTCAGGCCTGGGTCGCCATTGACCAGCTCCAGAACCTTATCCGTATGGTACAAGGTGCTGCAACAGAAAATTGGATGGCATTCGGTATTGCCGCCAAAGCCTTTATCGACCTTAACGCGCAAAAAAACGGCAACTATTTTACGATTTTCAGCGAGCAATCAAATACGTTGCATTATCAATATAATATCTTTGATGTCACACAAAATGAGACAACTGGTTCAGTTATGGTAGGCCAGTTAACCAGCGTTGACATTACCATTACCAAAGCAAGTACGAATGTTCTGGCATTGGTAGCCGGCTCATCAATTACACAAAAAATGAACTTCAAGAGTATGGTGATTGTTGAGGCACTGACGGCAGAATAGTGGAAAACTGAAATATTAATACATGGTGAGAACATGAGTATAGAAATTTACCCAGATGATGATAACACCTTGCCATATCAGGTTTTTCTCAATCTGGAAAATGAGCATTATTATGCACAGGCCATACAACTGGCTCAGCTTTTTGCACATGACGTTGATGATAAAGGTCAGTTGGATATGGCGAAGGCGGTGAAAAAAGCCCAGTCGCAACCTGATCTGGCCATTGTGGCCACCAACAATATGACCCTCAAAAAATCATTCGACACACTTTCAGCCTTAACCACCACACTGTCCGATCAGTTAAAAATAGAAGGCGTGCTGGGTATTAGTCACGATACCTATATTCAAAATATTTTATCTCATGCCTTCTGTGACCTGGAAACACAAAAAGATAAACCCTGGTTTCATATCAATACCCTCCCCCATGCGGGGCATCAGGTAACCAGTTATTCATACAGTTTATTTATTGTCAGTCAGGGTGAAGAAACCGGCGCCATGATGGCGGCTGGCCCGCTAATCATCAACGTCACACCGAATACCGCAATAGCCGATATATTTAGCGCCAAAAACTGGCGTTTAACCTTGCAAAAAGAGGAGATCACAATAGAAATCAAAGGATTTCAGATTGTCACGCCACTGGGATAATCAGGAGATATTCTTCCCTGATGGTCCCACATGCCATCATTTCATTAACCTGGATAAGGGGGTCTACGTTGTATATTACCGACGACTTACATCCGACAATTTATAGCAGCCCGGTCGTGCTGAATGTCATCCCTGCCCCCACTATGCTTAGAGGATACGGCTTACAGGCAGCACAAGATCAGCCACTGCATTTCAAAACCCTATTCAGTGTTGATGCAAAATATATTCCCCAGTCGCTTGCCATCAGCCGGGTATTTCAAAATGCCTTAACCTCTACCCTGAGCTTTGACACCCCCAAAGCTATTGCCGTTGCCAATGCCGCCGGATTAACGGTTGAACAAGTCATTGATTTCCATATTTCCAGTGATTCACCTGAAAAGACCATCGCACAAGTTTCCGACCATATTGATTCAGTGATCGGCGGTTCACTCTCCGCTTCACTCAAAAATCAAATTATAGACACCATTAAAACGGGATTTTTAAACCTGAATCGCAACAGCGAAAGTGCGTGGATTTTCTGGTCAAAAGAGAGCGGTAGCAGCACCAGCTACAGCTATAATTTATTGTTTGCTATCCAGCAGAATCAAAAGTTAATCGCGATCCCTTTAGGGATGCTGGTCAATGTCGATGTTAGCGAAGAAAAAGTGTTGTTTATCACTATCTCATCCCATGCATACTATGCTGTGAATCTTGACGGTTTGAAAGTCAGCCAATCGCTGTCAGGGTGATCGCGCCGCTGCCCAGGCCCTGTCCCGAAAGGCGTTATTAGCGCAGTCAGTTTGGATACTGACCATGCACGGGGAGCGGGCGGGATGCAGCAGTTGGTCAGACGCCCCCCACCGGGCTATCAATTCAGGCGCAGGGCCAGTGCGACAACGGCCACAACCTGACCTGACTAGTCCGTTTGCAAGCGCGAAATCCGCTGACCGCTGACCACGGCGGCCAGCGTGGCGAATATCCCGGCGGCGATCAGCGATGCATGGGTGCCTTGCGCGCCGAACAGGTTGAACATCAGCGCCACCAGCGCCGCGCCGGCGGTCTGCCCCACCAGCCGGGCCGTGCCCAGCATACCGCTGGCGCCGCCGCTGCGATGACGGGGCGCCGCGCTGATGATGGTGTGATTGTTCGGCGACTGGAACAGCCCGAAACCGATACCGCACAGTACCATCCGCAGGCAGATATCCAGATAGCCCGGCGAAGCCGGCAGCCAGGCCAGCGAGAACAATCCCAGCGCGAACAACGACAGCCCGATGGTGCACAATACCCCGGCGTTAACGCGTTCAAGCCAGCGCCCCGCCAGCGGCGCCGTCGCCATGATCGCCAGCGGCCAGGGGGTGAGCAGCAGGCCGGTTTCGATTTCATTCATCCCCAGCGCGCTCTGGAAATAGAACGGCAGCGACACCATCGCCAGCATCTGGGCGCAGAACGAACCGATCGACGTGCCCATCGACAACGCAAACACCGGGATGCGCAGCAGATCCACCGGCAGCAGCGGGTAAGACTGATTCAGCTGCCGCCGGAAGAAATAGCCGCCCACCAGTAGCGTCAGCGCCAGTTCGCCCAGCACCAGCCACAGATTTTGACCGTGAGCGAATCCGCCCAGCGCAATGAAAAACAGCCCGAAAGTCAGCGCGTTCAGCAACGCGCTCGGGGTGTCGAAGCGCTGCGCCCTCACCCCGTCGTTACGCGGCAGGAAACGCCAGCCCAGCAGCAGCGCCACAATACCGAACGGCACGTTGATGGCGAACAGCCACTGCCACGACGCCACGCCCAGAATTCCCGCCGCAACGGTCGGCCCGGCGGCGGTGGACACCGCCACCACCAGCGAGTTGATCGCCATGCCGCGCCCGAGCCGGACCTTGGGGTAAATCAGCCGGATCAACGCGGTGTTGACGCTCATCAGCGCCGCGGCCGCCAGCCCTTGCAGAATGCGCGCCAGCGTCAGCGTCGGCAGCGAATCCGCCAGCGAGCACACCACCGACATCAGCGTAAACAACACCAGTCCCACCAGATAGACGCGGCGATAACCGACGATATCGCCAAGCGACGACAGCGACAGCAACGTCATGGTGATCGCCAGCTGATAGGCGTTGACGATCCAGATCGACGACGCCGGGCTGGTGTTGAAATCCGCGGCGATGGTAGGCAGCGCCACGTTGACCAGCGCCCCGTCCAGCACCGCCATAGCGATGCCGAAGGCAATAGCGAAAATGGCGCCGATACGCGCCGGCATCGGTAATCCGTCGACGGCGGATCCCGCGCTCTGAGAGGTAACAGCAGCGTTCAAAATAATGTCCGAAGATGAAAGGCGTGGAGTGCGCGGCAGGCCGCCGCCACACGTTTTTCGTACCCGTTACCCTACTGGGTTTAGCTGGAGGGTGCAATTGATGCGTCCGGCAATTCGTGCTTCATCTCGTTGACGAAGCGCATGATTTTTCCGACCTCGCCTGGCATAGTTAACGCATCGATTAACGCGATACGCTAACTCGCAGGAAAACGTATGGCAGCCTCCACGCTCTGGACGCGTGACCAATTATTGGTTGCGTTTACGTTGTACAGCCAATTACCGTTCGGCAAGCTCCACTCCCGCAATCCCGAGATTATCCACTACGCCAAGCTGATTGGCAGAACCCCTTCCGCGTTAGCGATGAAGCTGGTGAATATCGCCAGTCTGGACCCGGTAATCATCAACTCTGGGCGTACCGGATTAAGCCAGGCTTCCAAAGCCGACCGGGAACTCTGGCAGGAATTGGAGCAAGACCCGGAAGCTTTCGACCAGCAATGCCAGCAAGCGATCGCCGCGCTGACGGCACCGGATGAAACACAGCCGCAAGCGCAGGAAGAAAATGCGCCCGATTATTACGGCCACGAGCGCCTGACCGCCACCAAAGTACGCGTCGGCCAGCAACAGTTTCGCAAGCGGGTGTTGAATGCGTACAACGAACGCTGCTGTATTACCGGGCTGGAAGAACCGATCTTATTGATTGCCAGTCATATTCGCCCGTGGAAAGACATCGCCGAACATCGTCTGGACCCCAGCAATGGACTCTGCCTATCCACCCTGCACGACAAAGCCTTTGACCAAGGGCTGATCGGTTTTAACGATCATCTGGAGTTATTGATCTCGCCGCGTATCAAGGTATTGAAAAGCGATATTATTCAAAGCCAGTTTGAACAATACGAAGGCAAGCCGCTGCATCTCCCCAACGAAGAGAAACATGCGCCGAAGCTCGCACATATTCAGCACCATCGGGATAATATCTTTTTAAAGCATTAGCCTGCCTGATTGCCGATTAAATCTATTCATTGGCCTTAGCGCCGTAATTTATCAATGATGCACGCCGAGCGCCGGACGCGGGGAATAATGCCCCGCCCCGGCCTCATTCCTCACGTTATTGATTCATTCGGGATTAAAGAGAAACCATGCCAATGCCTGTTTTTATCACCGGTTTTATGACCAGTGCCGGTTTGATCGTCGCGATCGGCGCGCAGAATTCGTTCGTGTTGCGTCAGGGGATGCGCCGGGAGCACGTGTTCTGGGTCAGTTCGGTGTGCTTTTTATGCGATATGGCGCTGATGACGCTCGGCGTGCTGGGTCTTGGCAAAATCATCAACGACAGCAAACCGGCGATCACCGCGCTGACGCTGGCCGGGGTGCTGTTTCTGCTGTGGTACGGTTATAACGCGCTGAAAAGCGCCTGGCGCGGCAACAATCAGCTGACGCTCACCACGCAGGGCGACGGCCTGCGCCGCCGGCGCACGGTGATCGGCGCCTGTCTGGCGGTCAGCCTGCTGAATCCACATGTCTATCTGGACACGGTGGCGATCATCGGCGGCATTTCCTCCGGCATCGCCCCCGACCTGAAACTGTTTTATCTGGCCGGCTCCATCAGCGCGTCGTTAATCTGGTTCTACACCATCGGCTACACGGCCGCCGCCTGCTCGCGCTATTTCGCCAACCCGCTAACCTGGCGCATCATCGATAGCCTGATCGGCTGCTACATGATTTTTATGGCGTTTCAGCTGTGTCGTTTTCTGTATCAGCAATAACGCTATCCGACGCGGTCGCTCCGCCGCGCAGCCACTCGATTGCCAGCGTCGGCCAGGCTTGCAGGCGCGCCAGCGCATCGGCGTAGAGCGGCATGGCGTTGGCTGCGCCTTCCCGTTCAACGCACACCGCCGCGTAGGCGGAAGCGAACAGCGCCGCCTCGGCCAGCGCTTCCCCCGCCGCCAGCCGGGCCGCCAGCGCGCCGTTGAAGGCATCGCCCGCGCCGGTAGTGTCTTTCGGTTGCGCCGGGAATACCGGAATACGCGCCAGACTGTCGCCGGTGGACAGCAGCGCACCCTGCGTGCCCAGCGTAATCAGCAGTTTCGCCACGCCCTTGTCGTGCAGCACCTCGGCGGCGCGTTGGGCGCTGTCCCAGTCACTGACGGCGACGCCGGTGAGCTGAGCTGCTTCGGTGCTGTTGGGGGTGAGCAGATCGACGTGACGCAGAAAAGCGTTGCTGACCTTCTGCCACGGCGCCGGGTTGACGATGACGTAGGTGCCCGCCTCGCGGGCGGTGTCCATCATGCGCTGAATGGCGCTCAGGTTATTTTCCAGTTGCATCAACAGGATGTCTGCCGCCGCCACCGTCGGCCGACAGCGGGCGACTTCGGCGGCGGTGACGGTGAGATTAGCGCCGGGGTAGACCGAAATCATGTTCTCGGCGTCGTCGCCCGCCACATAAATCAGCGCGTTGCCGGTCGGTTTTTCCTTGCAGGTGAACAGGGTGATGGCGTCAAAACCGCTGTGTTCCAGATGGCGACGGGCGTAGGAGCCGAAATCATCCCGCCCGACCTTGCCGATATAGTGCACCCGCGCCCCGGCCCGCATCGCCGCCATCGCCTGATTGGCGCCCTTGCCGCCCGGCCCCATCATACTGTGCTGGGCAATCAACGACTCGCCGGGCGCCGGAAAGCGCTGCATGTGCGAGACGATATCCAGATTGAACGAGCCAAACACGCACACCTTACCTTTCATACCTGCTCTCCCCAAATATGTCATCGCCCCACATCACGTTATCTCCCGAAATAACGTTCCGCCGCCAGACAGGCGCCGCGGCACCCGGTGTGATCGGTCGCGGCGCTGACGACCAGTTTCAGCCCGCGCCGGGTCACCGGCGGGCGCAGATGGCGCACCAGCAGCGACTGAAGCTGTTCGAGCGGGAAGTCCGTCATCGCCAACACCCCGCCGCCCAGAATCAGGTATTCCGGGTCCAGAATATTCATTTCCGCCGCGATGGTTTTCGCCAGCCGGTCGATGAACGCGCGCAGATCCGGGTGGTCGCGCTGTGCCGAAAACAGCGCTGAGAGCGGCAGCTCCGGGCAGTGCGCCTGCGCCCACTGACTCAGCCAGTGACCGCTGGCGATAGTCTCTACGCAGCCTTCGTTGCCGCACGGGCAGGCCAGCGGATTGTCCGGCCACGGAATGTGCCCCAGTTCGCCGGAACCGCCGTGCCGGCCGTGGTAGAACTGGCCGTTGAGCCACAGGCTGTTGCCCATGCCGGTGCCGAGGTACACCCCCACCGCATGCTGCGGCAGGCGTTCCAGTTGCAGCAGGTCCCACAGCATCAGGTGGTTGACGTCTTTGTCCATCGCCACCGGCACGCCCACCCGCTCCGCCAGTTGGCGCGCTACCGGTTGATCATCCAGCGCGGGGATAAACGGCAGCGACACCACCTGCTGGCGGTCGTGGCTGAGGATACCCGGCAGCCCCAGCATTACGCCGCCGATGGCGCAGTCAGCCGCCGCCAGCGCCGGACGCAGCACCCCGGCCAGCGCGCCGAGCGCGTCCGGCTGACGCGCCCAGCTGGCGGTAGGCACTTTGTGAAATCCTGACCAGCGACGCTGCGCGTCCATCACCAGCAACCGGGTGCTGGTGCCGCCGATATCCACCCCCAACCAGCCGGTCATCACGCGGACTCGCTTAGCGCGCCCTTCGCCTGCGCGATGTGCCCTTGCATCAGGTCCCACGCCTGCTCCAGCCGATCGTGCAGGCCGAACAGACCGGAAGTGCCGACGATCAGCACCTCGGCGCCCGCCGCCAGCAGCGTGCCGTAAGTGCGCTGGTTGCAGGAGCCGTCCACCTCGATCAGATAACGGTGGCCGTGCCGCGCTTTCAGATCGCGCAGTTCCGCGATCTTGTTCACCATTTCCGGAATAAACGGCTGGCCGGCGTAACCGGGATCCACCGTCATCACCGTGATCTTGTCCAGCAGGTGAATGTAGTGGCGAATAAACGACACCGGCGTCGCCGGGTTGAGCACCACGCCGACCCGGCGATTCAGCGCGCGGATCTGGTTGATGACCCGGAACGCGTCGCGGTTGATGGTTTCGGCGTGCGGGCAGATGACGTCCGCCCCGGCCTTCGCCACCGCGTCGATAAAATCGGTCGGCGCTTCCACCATCAGATGCACGTCGATAGCCACGCGGGTAAACGGCCGAATCTGCTCGATGAAAAACGGCGACAGGGTAATGTTCTTGACGTAGTGCCCATCCATGATGTCCACGTGCAGAAAATCGGCCCGGGTGTCCAGTACCGCCAGTTGCTGCTTAATCTCCATGAGATTCATGCACATTAGCGAGGGGGAGAGTTGAGTACGCATCAGACGTCCTTTTTATCGTTTAACGGTGACTGGCGGGCCAGCCGCACGCTGCGGCGCACGGCCCGGTAATGGATGTACTGGTTTTTGAAGAACTTGAGCGACAGCACCACGATCAGCACCGCGCCCCACATCGCCAGGCTGAAGTGCTGGCTGATGTTCAGCAGGTTGAAACCGGTGGAGAGGATCTGTAGCGCCACCAGCGCCAGCACCACGCCGGTGACGCGGCCGAAACCGCCGTTGGGGTCGGCGCCGCCGAGAATGATCGCCAGCACCGTCAGCAGCAGGTAGGAATCGCCGTAGCCGATGCGCGCCGAGTTAAAGCGCGCCATCATCACCAGCCCGGCCAGCACGCACAGCAAGCTGGAGATGACGTACACCAGCACCAGCATGCGGTGGGTGTTGATGCCGCTGAACCAGGTGGCGTTGATGTTGCTGCCACCCATGTAGATGCACTTGCCGGCGCGGGTTTTGCCGAGGAACAGCGCCATCGCCGCGGCCGCCAGCAGGAACAGGTAGAGCGGCAACGGCACGCCGAGCAGGGTGCCGGAACCGAGCGTGCGCACCACCTCCGGCATACCGCTCACCGCCGCGCCGCGCGTCAGCCAGATGCCGATGCCGTTGACCGTCATCATGGTGGCGAGCGTCACCAGAATCGGGTGCGCGCCCACTTTGGTCACCATCAACCCGGTGACGCCGCCGATCAGCACCGCAATCGCCACCGCCCCCAGCACGCCGATGCCGAGCCACAGCAGTTGCAGCGCGGTGCCCGCGCCGGACGGCAGATAATTCAGCAGCACCCAGGCGATAAACAGGCTGGTAAGGTTGGCGGTGGCGATGATGCACAGATTCAGGCCGCCGCTCAGGATGGCGACGAACATCGCCAGCGTGAACAGCCCCAGTTCCGGCAACTGGAACGCCATGCTCATGAAGGTCGAGCCGGTGAAAAAGCGCCCCGGCAGCGCCAGCGTAAAGGCGGCGACAGCAACGGCAATCAGCAGCAACAGACCGGGATGCGCGCCGCCCGCCAGACGGACAGCGGCGCGTAACCGGGTAACGGGGTTCATGGCGGAATACGCCTGTCGTTCAGGTAAAACTGACATCGGTTTCCTTCCGTTTCTTGTAGTGGGTAACGGTTATCGCCAGCATGATCACCGCGCCGATGACGATGTTCATGAAGTAGCTGGAGACGCCAATCAGGTTGAGGCCGTTTTTGAGGATGGCGATCAGAAATACGCCCATCAGCGTACCGGTGACGGTGCCTTTGCCGCCCATCAGGCTGGCGCCGCCCAGCACGGTGGCGGCCAGCACATCCAGTTCGCCGCCCACCAGCGCGTTCGGCACCACTTCGCCGACGCGGTAGACCTGCACCAGCCCGCCAACCGCCGCCATCACGCCGAGATAGCCGTAAGCCAGCAGGTGGATCAGCCCGACGCGAATGCCGATGCGCCGCGCCGACTCCTGATCGCCGCCGGTGGCGTACAGCTGGCGGCCAAGGTGGGTTTTGTTGAGCAGGATCCAGGTGAACAGCGCGATCGCCAGCATCAGCGTCAGCGGCAGGCCAAGCTGATAACTCTGGCCATTGACGCTAAACGGCAGCACGCTACGCAATGTCACCCACCACTCCGGCAGGCTATACAGGCTGTGGCCGTTGGTGAGCCACATCAGCAGCCCGAACAGCAGCGACTGCATACTGATGGTGATGATGATCGACACGATGCGCAGCGAATAGATCAGCACCGCGTTGATCATGCCGAACAGCGCGCCGCACAGCACCGCCAGCCCGATGCCGAGCAGCGGATTGTCGATGCCGGCGCGTACGAACAGCGAGGCGATCAGGTACTGCGTCACCGAGGCCACCGCCGCGAATGAAATGTCGATGCCGCCGGTCACCAGCACCACGAACAGCCCCAGCGCGAAAATGCCGGTGACGGCGTAGGTATCCGCCAGGTCGAGCAGGTTCTGCAACGTCAGGAACTGGTCGCTGGCGAGCGAGAAAAACACCACGAAACACAACAGCACCCAGGCCAGCCAGCCCTGACTCGACTGCGGTTTCAACCAGGATACGTCAGGCATTGATCACCTCCGCCAGTTGCTGCTGCGCGATGTCGTGCGGCCGGTATTCGGCGTGGATGGTGCCGTCCTGAAAATGCAGTACCCGGTCGCAGTTGTAGTAGACCTCCGGCACTTCATCGGAAATCAGGATGATGGCCAGCCCCTCGTGGGCCAGTTGGTGGATCAACTGATAAATGCTGGCCTTGGCACCCACGTCCACCCCGACGGTAGGCGAGTCGAGGATCAGGATCCGCGGTTGGGTCAGTACCCATTTCGCCAGCACGATCTTCTGTTGGTTGCCGCCGGACAGCGTGGAGATCGCCTGATCCGGATCCGCCACCCGCACGCCCAGTTGCTGGATCCAGCGCAGGATCAGCGTGTTCTTGCGGTATTCGTCAATCAGGTGGAAGCGGTTGCGCAGTTGATCGAGGATGGTCAGCACCATGTTGTCCGCCACCGACTGCTGTTGGATCAGCCCCAGCGTTAGTCGGTCTTCCGATACATAGCCGATACCGGATTTGATGGCGTCTTCATGGTTGCGAAAGCGTACCGGTTTGCTGTCGAGCCAGATTTTGCCGCCGTCGGGTTGGGTCATACCGAACAGCGACAGCGCCAGTTCGGTGCGCCCGGAGCCAAGCAGGCCGCACAGCCCCAGCACTTCGCCCTGATGCAGCCGGAAACTGACATCGCGGTACTGCCCGGCGCGGCTCAGCCGTTCCACCTCCAGCAACACGCGATCCGGATCGCCGGTGGGCGTTTTCAGTTGGTAGTCGAGCTTCAAGCCGGTCATCAGTTCGGTCAGCCGGGCGCCGTCCATCTCGCTGGCAGGCCAGGTGCCGACCTTGCGGCCATCGCGGATCACCGTCACCCGATCGGAGATCTCCAGCACCTCGTCCAGCCGGTGGCTGACGAACACCACGCAGATGTTTTTGTCCTTCAGGTAACGCACGGTGCGCAGCAGTTGATTAACTTCGGTGCGGGTGAGCGAGGCGGTCGGCTCGTCCATGATCACCAGCCGCGCGTCCGCTACCAGCGCCCGGCAGATCGCCACCTGCTGACGTTGCGCGATGGACAGCGCCGCTACCTTTGCATCCAGTTGCAAGTCAAACTGCAACTCGCTGATGATGCGCTGCGCGGTGTCCCGCACCCGGTGGGCGCTGTACCAGCCGAACAGCCCGTTCAGGTTGTGCTCGAAGGCGATATTCTCCGCCACGCTCAGGTTAGGAAACAGCGACAGATCCTGATAGATCACCTGAACGCCAAAATCGCGCGCCTGCCGGGCGGTGAGGCGGGCGATCGTGTCGCCCTCCCCCAGCCGGATACGGCTGCCGCTGTCCGGGGCATGCACCCCGGCGATCACCTTGATCAAGGTACTTTTGCCACAGCCGTTGGTGCCGGCCAGACAGTGCACTTCTCCCGCCATCAGCGACAGCGAGATATCGCTCAGCGCCCGGTTGCCGCCAAAGGTCTTCGACAGGTTATCCAGCGCAATCAGCGTCTGTGGTTCGGCCGCGTTCATCGCTTACAGCCCCATTTTGACCAGTTTCGGCAGGTTGGTTTTATCCAGGCTCTCGGTGGTGTTGCCGAGGATGGTGTGGGTCTGGCTATCCACCTTCACCTTGCCCAGGCCGTCGATGGTCATGCCGTCGGTGATGGCTTCCTTCTTCTGGATCATGTCCGCCAGCCGCACGAATACCTCGCCCGCCGTCATCGGGTTCCAGATATAGCCGCCCTTGATGGCGCCGCGGTTGACCAGCGACTGGCCCTGACCGGGGCTGAACGAACCGATAACGCAGATCTGGTCAATCTTATTGCGCGCCATCACCGCCCGCCCGGCGCCGATCGGCCCCTGTGAACCAAAGGCGATGATGCCTTTCAGGTCGGGGTATTTGGACATCAGTTCGTTGGTGGTGCGGATGGAGTCATCCAGCGATTCGCCGACGCCGAACTTGTCCGCCACCAGTTGCATCTTCGGGTAATGGGCTTTCTGCCACGCCACGGCGGAATCAACCCAGGCGTTGTGCAGCGGCACCGTCAGGCTGCCGACGTAAGCGGCGTATTTGCCCTCGCCTTTCATGCAGTCCGCCAGCGCTTTCATGTGGTTCTCGCCGTGGGTTTTGGCGTCCACCAGTTCAAAATCCCAATCGGCGTATTGCTGCCCCGGCGACTCATGCACCAGCACCTTGATGCCCGCTTCCTGCGCGCGTTTCAGCACCGGTTCCAGCACCTTCGGGTCGTTCGGCACCACGCCGATGATATCCACCTTCTGGGCGATCAGATCTTCGATGGCGCGCACCTGAAGCGCCGGGTCCGCCGAGGTCGGCCCCACCTGCCAGGCATCGATGCCGCGTTTGGCCGCTTCGCTCTTGATGCCGGCTTCCATGGCGTTGAACCACGGAATGCCGCCGATTTTCACCACCACCCCCATGCGCAGCTTATCGGCGGCGTGGGCAGAAGCGGCGAACAGCGCCAGCAAGGTACAGGCGAGTAAGGTTCTTTTCATTATGCTTCTCCGATCGAGTTATTAATTAACTGCATGGCGGACGGCCGTTGCGAGCAATCGATAATATTGACGCCATTCCATGCCAGTTCCTGTTGAAGCGCTTTATCTTTCAAACTATCGGTAATCAGAAAATCCACATCGCGGTAATGACAAATACGGGCGAATGACGGATGAGAAAATTTACTGGCGTCCATTAATAAATATTTTCTTTCCGACGCCAGCAGCATTTGTTGTTTTAAATGGGCGCTATTTTCATTTCCCTCGCGTAAATAACCGTCATTGCCCAGACTGCTACAGGAAAAGAAAATCTTATTAATTAAAAACTCCTTTAACGGCTGTTCCGCCACCACGCCGCTAAAATCCTCATAGCGATCGGAATATTCCCCGCCCAGACAAATGGTGCGAATATTGCCTTTCGGCGCCAGCGTTTGCACCGTACGCAATGAATTGGTTAATACCGTTAATTCAATATCCGGTAATTGCCGCGCCAGAAACCAACAGGTGGTACTGCTGTCCAGTAAAATACAATCGCCGGGGCTGATAAAATCCAGCGCACGTTTAGCCATTTGCATTTTCTGCGACACATTTTCATTCATGCGCTGACGAAATGTGGCTTCCTGTTCACTGTGGCCGCTTGTTATATTCGGAATATTTCCCTGGCTGCGCTGCGCGATAACCGCGCCGCCGTGACTGCGTAATAACACGCCTTTCTTTTCCAGCAGCGATAAATCCCGCCGGATGGTTTCCTGCGACACCTGGCATAACCTCACCAGCTCTGAAACCAATACACGACCATGCACGGTTAATTGCTCGACAATGCGCTGCTGACGCTCAATCGGCAACATGGCGACCTCCTGTGGGAATAAAGGTAATGGATAGCGGGAACACAAAATGTGCCCTGGGCAAAAGACCGGGGGCAGGAAAATGACGGGGCTGCATTCAGTGATCCTGGTGGAAAATAAAAATGAAATTTGCATCACCGGCAGATTAAAAGGTGATGAATGTCACAAAAAAGTGCCGTTTTAACGGCCATCATCGCGCCTTAACATAAGCACGCTAATAAATGTAGCAATAAATTAACCTGCCCGAATGTGACCGTTTCTGTGGATTTGACCGGTTTGAGAGAACAACGAGGAAGAGCAACATCAGAAGACGGAGCGGCGCACCACACACCACCCCGATAAAAGACATGAAGAATGCAACGATACTACGCGCCGCGATATGCCGTATTGGCGCCCATACCGCTAACATACACATTATGCGCCAGCCCGGTTTCCTTCATCGCTTCCCAGAAATTAACGTCTTTCACCAGCGCTGACAGGCTTTGCCACTGCAACGCGCTCGCCGCAACGCCTTTGCGCTGATACAGACCGAACCAGCCGGAAAAACCGTACGATTCCGCCACCGGCGCCAGCACCACCACCGTCGAGGACGGATGACCGTGCGCCTGCCGCATCCGCTCAAGCCAGCCTAACAGTTGCGACGGTGACAGCGGTTGACCGTCATGTCCATGCAATACCCCTGCGTAGAGGCAGGCCGGCTGGGGTTTGAGCTCCAGAAAATCGCTCGCCGACATGTCTTTACCGGTCAGATGATTGTCGCTCCAACCCTGCGGCGAGATGCAGATATCCCCTTGCTCAACGGCGCCAAACAAATCCAGCCCCAGCAGCAGGTAATGTTTGTCTGGCAATACGTGGTCTTCCTGTGCGATCACCGGCAGCGCCAGATCGGCGCCGGGCACCCACTCCGGCGTAAACTCTTCTTTCACGGAGAAGATCTTCTCAATCTGGTGGATGTTTTGCCGGGCGTTGAAATCACACCGGTAGAGAATATCGAAAAAGGTTTCACCCTCAATATCGCGGGTAATCACCGACGGCGGCACCGGCATCGCCAGCCCCAGCGCACTCAACAATTCGGGCAGATAATTAAGCGATGCCGCTTCCGCATCGGTGTTGGTATCACGCACCCAGGATTTCCGGCGATGTTGTTCTTTCAAATGGTAGCCTTTCATGGTGTATCTCCCGACAGATGAATGTCTTCACACCATAATTCAGCACGGGAAAATCCCTCTGGTGGTAAATGGGGAAAAATGGGGGAGGAATGGGGATTTCGGTAGGCATAGCCACACTGCAATAGCAGGAAATGGAGGGTAAATAACTCGGCTATCACAGCAAACAAGACATAAATTATTGCACACATAAAAAAATACCAGTACGCTTCAGCCTCTCTGTCGGTACACACATCTATCAGTACACACAATAGTTACCATAACGACATAGCCAGTATTCCTCATGATGAAATCCATACGTGAATTGACGATAAAAGATGTTATCCATCTCGTTTTTTCCATACGCACGCTGTGCCTGTTGGCTGCCAATATTTCCGCTCTATCTCTCGGATATTATTTATTATGGTCCTCCAATATTGCCGACCATACTATTCTGGTATCAGGATTACCGAAACAAGGCATAGCATTAACGGTTGCGGCAATAACAGGCATCAGTATTACATTTGCAGTCAGTATCTTTAACCCAGCCAAAAGGATGTTCGAGAAAATCAAACAATGGATCTTCTATTTTATGCTCAGCGCGGCTTTTGGATATGCATCGGCTATTAATGTGTTTGAAGTTCACGTCTATCTCTACCCGGAAAAGGTTATTGATTACATCACCGATTATAAGGTTTCTTTCCCCGGCCCTACGAATGGCAAGCACCGCTGCGAAGCTGGCATCTGGATAAAAGAACAACACACCGGGCGCTGGCTGGAACTATGTTCATCCAAAGAACAGCTCAAACTCGGTGAAAAACGCAGGCAAGGAATGAATGGTATGTATGTCGTTGCACAAGTGAATCGCTATGGCAGCTATATACAGCATTACGAATTTGCATTTAAGTAAGGAAGATTATCTATCACTTGTAATAAAAGATTGACAATTTTATACACAAATGTAATACCAATGTAAAAACGTAGCATTGTTAGATTGCTAGATTTTTATTATTAAGTGATTTTAACATTTCATTAAAAATGTTAAAAAGCAGATTCACCTCATCGAAAATGATACTACTATCTTTTAAAAAGGAGGCATATGTATGGTTATTGAACCTACAGAGAACGACATGGGAATTTTCACCACCATAAAAAAACTGTTCCCTCTAGTATTAAAGTCCTCACTATCGATCACTGTGTGTGCTATTTTTGTTATCTGGTTCTATCTTTCATCTCTTGGTCGTCTTGATATTTTCACTGAAGCAATTGGATTTAATTCTTTGTTAGGTATTGTTTTCGGATTTACCCTCATAACGTTTGTTTTTCTTTGCATCTTAATATTCATACCATCATTAATTCTATCTTTAATTATCTATGGGCAAGAGAAAAAATTTTTTAATAATCATACAATAAAAAACTCCTTTATCAGTATAAATATATTTAACGGATGGTTATTTGGGATTATATCTATAATATTTTTCTTTCTTTTCTACAAATTTAAAGAATATGAAAAAGGGCTCATCATAGCTTGGTTAATGCTACTTGCTATGACATCATTAATCTTAACAAATCTTGAAATTAGGAAAAATAAAAAACAACAATAAATGCAAGAATTACAATAAAAAGAAAGATATGCGTGAAATTATCCTTGATATTCATGATTCCATCACTTGTACAGATAATCCCATTTTCTTTATTCCTTTCTCAAGTTACGTTCCAAAAACAAACCAGTGAATTTCTTCAGCTTCTATTCATTCTAATGCTTTTCATTGCCTTTTCAACAATTTCATTTCTTCCTGGCATACAGTTTATATCCAATATTAAAAGCAACATTGTCAAAAGAACCATATTAACATTTACACTCTCAATCATTAGCTTGATCACATTAACCTCTTTAATCCCAACGATACCAATTATGCTCACTAATGCAACCATGCATTTAGCTGGGATTGCTGACTGGCGGGAACACCAATTTTCAATAAAGGAAAATACTTACCCACATAGTATGTTTTCTGGAAAACAGTGGAACACACGTTATTACGTGGACATTACAGATCGCTTTTTTATTACTGGAGTTACCGTTTTTTATTTTGGTAACATTAAATTAATTTGCCCAACATCAATTAATGAATCAAGAATTGAAAATATGAAATTTAGTCCAAATAACCCTGAAGAAAATCATAAAAAAAGTGAGGCCTTCAAAAATGCCGCAACGCCGTGTTTCCCTATCGATAAAAAGGACATCGTACAATGGGATAGTCCATTAAGTGATCCAATTTATTACGAAAAGATCCGACTAACTACGCCACGCTTTCCGTCAGATATTTTTAATTACCTGAAAAAAAGTAGAAACTGAAATTATGCAGAGTCACACCACACGGCCTCCCTATATATCACGCTCTGTCAGCAACGAGATTGCGATCCATTTTGCGAGGCACATTCCAAAACACGCCGCAACATCACTGTAAATCCATCCAGCCTCTTTCACCCGGTTGGCCACTGGCATAGAGTGTCTGTGCTGCGGCAACATCCGCAGCCGGGCGTGGAACCCCGAATATCTAGAACTGGAAAACGCTTTGTTTTTTCAGGGGCTGCGTGCACACTCATTATCCGTGGCTCAGGCAGGGCAATCGTAAGGTTGGCCGGTCGCTAGATCCGGTGTTCCAACCCTGTCTGGGTCACACCTTTAGTTTGGAACCTGAAGGCGTGATGACATAACTATCTAGCAATGGAAGACTTAACCATGACGGACACCCACGCTACACCCACTGACAGCAGCATCAACATTTTCCGCGACCTGATCGCCAGCCTGCCGTTCCATCAGCTTGATGAGGTTCAACTGTGTGACCTTGGCGCTATCGCCGCTGAATCCGTTGCCGGGCTGTGCCACGGGCTTAACGAACTCGGCGACCGGTTGCAAAACGGCGCCGACATCGAACCCGAACAGCGCTACCAGTTGGGCGCCAGCCTGAATGCCGCCGCGCACCTAATCCCGGCGCTGCTGGAAATCTGCGAACAGGCGGAACGCCACACTCGAGTGGTGCCACATGCGGGTGAATTAATACCGCTCTACGTTATTTAAGTTCACCAGCATGGCCTGACCGCCGTTGACGGCACACTGCGATAGATGCCGGAGTCTGGATGAGTTGAGCGATGTCGCATTCACTGAATACAGTGAGTAATAAAACCGGCGGTGGCGGTGCGGTATGACGAATGATATAGCGGCTATCTGGTCCAAAAACCGCGTCTTATATTCCCGTCCTGACGGACGGGACTTTACACCGCACTGGATAACATTATTAGAAATCACATTTCTACTGCGGGAACATTTTTAAAAAATCCAAGTGTGCTAGCCTTAACAGCGTAATGACCTTTCAACTCGTACCGAGGCTTTGATGCTGGAGAATGTAATCATCAGATAATCAGCTTTCCGACCTTCTCAGGCCGGACTGGTTATCGCTGCGCTTAAACTTTACGCAAACACCTGCGGGTGTTGGCTCGTTTTAGCACATGATGATTAACAGGTTTCCAGTATGAACTTATCCCGTCAGGAACAACGTACCTTACACGTTCTCGCTAAAGGCGGTTGTATTGCGCACGTGCGCGATGCTTCTGGGCACATCACTTCCGTTGAATGTTATAGCCGCGAAGGACTGCGACTCAGCGACTGCACGCTGGCCGTCTTCAAAAAACTTAAAACCAAAAAACTGATCAAATCCGTCAATGGTCAGCCGTACCGCATCAACACCACCGGGCTGAGCACCGTTCGCGCCCAACCGGACAACCGTTAAGGTACAGATGATGAATATGCCTATTAATACCCCGTTTACCGATAGCTATGACAAAGCTTTTCTGCTGGACACGATGATGGGGCCGAATGCCATGCGCATTACGGAAGAAATGGCCAATATGCTCCCCATTTCGCCGGGCATGCGTATCCTTGACCTTGGTTGCGGGAAAGGAATTTCGTCCATCCTGCTGGCGGAAAAGTACGACGTGACGGTGTTTGCCGCCGATTTATGGATCCCCCCGACCGAAAACGCACAGCGGTTCACCAGTCTGGGGGTTGATTCTAAAATTTTTCCCCTGCGGGTAGACGTAACGAAGGAGATCCCCTTTGCTGATGAATACTTTGACATGATCATCAGCGTGGATGCCTGGCAGTACTTTGGCAGCAACGACGGCATGCTGGCGAAACTGCTGCCTTTTGTGAAAAAAGGCGGGCTGATAGCGGTTGCCGTCCCCGGGTTTATACAAGACTACTCAGAAGGCAACCTGCCCGAAGTAGTAAAACCTTTTTGGACACCAGACTGGTATTTTTATTCCTGTCACTGGTGGAAAGCGTTATGGGAAAAAGAATCCGGCATAGAAATTACCATGCTGCGCGAAATGGATTCATGCCGGCAGGCGTGGGATGACTTTATGGAATGCACGCTTGCTCAGGAAATGATGGTTCCCATCATGGAGGCGGGGGCCGGAGAGTATTTCAACATTATTCAAATCGTGGGACGAAAAAAATAAGATTAAAAGTTTATTTAATAGTCAAATATGAACATTAATAGACGATAACGGGCACAAAAAAAGCCACCCGAAGGTGGCTTGATTTTTGAATTTTGGTGCGAAGGCCGGACACGCAAAATGATGTAATTGATTGAATAATAAAATTTAATACTCACCAATCTAATTTAGGTGCCCCCTTTTATGCCCCCACTTCATTTTTAGCCCATGTTTTCAATGAGCTATATCACGTCATTTTATCAATAAGATTAATTCTTATCCGTTCCGGTTCGATTCCGTGCAACAGATCCTAACCCAACCCCGCGATGACGAAAATGCTGTTCATGAATGGCGTATGGCTATTTTCTGTACCGTTCACTATACTAGATGTATAGCTATTCGCTACACAGAGAGGTCACGATGCGAACAGAGACAAAAGAAATGCCGATTAATATTCGTGCTAAAGCATCACAGCGGGAGCTGATTGATGTCGCTGCTAAATTGCTGTCGAAATCAAGAACAGAGTTTATCCTTGATGCTGCCTGCCGTGAGGCTGAGGATGTGTTGTTGGATCAACGGCTGTTTCTGGTCAATGATGAACAATATGATGCTTTCATTCAGGTGCTGGAATCACCTGTCACAGATAATCCGCGTGTGAATGCATTACTGAACAGGAAATCTCCGTGGGAATAACGGCACCTGAATTATTGCTGCCTCAACATGCGGTTGTGGATTTTCACTGTTCAGAGCCGTCATTGAATGAATGGCTGAAACGCAAGGCGTTAAAAAATCAGACACTGGGCGCTTCACGCACCTTCGTGGTGTGTGAAGCCGGTACACAGCGTGTGGTGGGGTTCTATGCCCTCGCGTCGGGTAGCATCCAACGTCAGGTTGCGCCGGGCGCATTCCGGCGCAATATGCCTGACCCCATTCCTGTTCTGGTACTTGGCCGATTAGCCGTTGATGAACGTTATCAACGCATGGGGATCGGTGCCGGGCTCCTGAAAGATGCGGTACTCCGCTCCCGCAATGTAGCGCAGCAGGTAGGCAACAAAGCGTTATTGGTACATGCGTTATCTGATGAGGCAAAAGCGTTCTACCAATACTGGGGTTTTGTCCCGTCAGAAATACAGGAACACACCTTATTATTATCGTTATGGTAATAAATTTTTATCAAAATAAAGAGGGTTTATGAAGCATTTAATTAATTTCTCTCTGATTTTAAGTACCTCATTAATGGCTATTCCCGCTTTTTCAGCTCCTTTCTCGAATGTTGAAATCTGTAAAGCGGCCATATCAATGGAGTTCGCAAAAGAACCCAAAATAATGAAAACAAAAGTGAATGGGGATCTCGTTAATTTGCAATATCACAGGCCCAGTGATAATAGCCTGTGGAAATATCAGTGCAAGATGATAGAAGGGTCACGGGTGCTATGGCGAAGCGCTGGAAGTGATTCAGAACCTAACTACATAGGCCGTTGGCGAGATAACCCGAATGATGCCTTAATCACTTATACGGAAGAGAATGGCGTGCTAAAAATGACAAATAGCCAGGCTGGCGAACAAACATTTAAGCATGCTGATTTAAAATAAATGGCGTCATTTCCCATCAGTATTAGTCGAAGGCCAATTAATTAACGTTATTAGTCGCGACCAGATCTTATGGTCTGCCAATCATGATAGCGTCTGGCACCGCGCCCGCCCCCTTTTTTGGGAGGGGGCGGGTGCTCCGTGGCACTATGAAGATGGATTTTCCTTCGTGTCGTAAAACGACAGGATCATTTCTGCCAAATCATCTTCTACCGTATAAAAATAACAGGCAGGAACATGCAGCACAGCAGCCAGTCGGCACGCCAGCTCAAAATCTGGCGTGTGAATCCCACGCTCATATTGATTCATGCGAGCGCTGGCCGTCGCTTCGTCTATCCCGGCAAGAATGCCTAAGCGCTCGATAAAAACCGGCTTTCATACCACTAAGTAACTCTTAGTAAATGCGGAAGAATTAGTACGTATGGTTACCTGACATCTTAATAAATAAGGAAGAAGGTATGACTACGTATAACGACTGGCATCAGGCGGATATCATCGCCGGCTTGCGCAAGAAAGGCACCACGCTGGCTGCGCTATCCCGTTCTGCGGGACTCAGTTCTTCCACACTGGCGAATGTGCTGGTACGTCCCTGGCCGAAGGGGGAATGGCTGGTTGCCACCGCGCTGGACAAACATCCCGCTGAAATCTGGCCCAGCCGCTATTTTGATGAAGCGGGTACATTGATTGACAGAAAACGCCGTATCAGGCAGGAAAGGGGTAAATAGCGTTCATGCTGGTAAAGCGGTTTTCTGTGCTGATGCCCCCACCTTGCCCCCACTTTACCGCGTAATGCGCTTCCCCCACCGGATAACAGCAGGAAAACAACAAATCATTGATATACAGCAAGTTAATTATTCTCCCCCACTTAGGGTATATAGGCATCCGGGAAGTGGGGGAAGTCGCCAGATACCATAACCTGATACCCGGCATCCCCCACATTCCCCCCGTTTATTCCCCCACGTTACCGCGTTTTGATAATGGCACGATGTTTTCACCATCCAGCGCGATCAGGTCATCCCTGACGAGTTTATCCAGCCAGCGGGTAAACTTTTTGGAGACATCAAACCCCATCGCCCGCATGTCGTCACGCACCAGTGTGCGGGTGCAGCCGTCGCCACTGGCCGTGCGCGAGCGGATCGCTTCCCACAGCGCTACATGGTTATCCGTCAGCCGGGTGATCCCACTGAGCGCCGGGTCAGCGTCGGTCGGGTCATCGCGGACTTCCCGGCCTTCATCCCGCAGAACCAGCGATGTGACCGGCTCGCCGTCATCGTCCACGTACAGATTTACCGCCGTCAGGTCGTAGGCCCGGCGTGGTGGTTCTTCGGCGTCCTTCATCTTGGTGCAGGTCAGGATCAGCGCCTGCCCGTCGGCCTCGCGGCGCACATTAAACTCCACGTCCAGCGCAGCCCGGAAGGCACTGGAGCCGCGAGCGCCTTTGTCCTGATCTTTGCCGGAGTGATGAATAATCAGTACCGTGGCCTGCGTGGCCGCCTTGATGTAGTCGCAACCCTGAATAAACGCCCCCATGTCTTTAGCGGCGTTTTCATCCGAACCGCCAAAGCAGCGGGCCAGTGTATCCAGAATGATCAGTCGTACCGCCATCCCGGTGGCGGCCTGTACGTCATGGGCGGCCTTGATCACCTGCTCCACGCTGTCGGGACTGGCCGGGAATACCGGACAATCAACGCGGTAGAGCGCATCAATCGGGCTACGGTCGTTCAGCGTTTCCTCCCACGCCCGAATCCGGCGCGGTACGCCGATCCCGCCTTCGCCTACCACATAAATCACCGCGCCCTGTGTGACCGGTCGGTTGGCCCACGGCTTCCCGGTGGCGATATGGCACGCCCAGGAAACAGCCAGAAAGGATTTATACGACCCGCTGGCACCGTAAGCACTGGCAACCGCGCCACTCGGCAGGTAGCCCTTGATCAGGTAATCCTGTCGGGTATCAAACCCTTCCGAGCCTTTACGCAGAGGCAGGGCGGAGGAGAAGACCGCAACGGGAGATTGCCCAACGTCAGGCAACGGGGCCGGACTGATAACGGCAGGCCGGGTAAGCTGACGCCGGAATGCGGCTTTGGTGGCTTCCATGCCGTGCCGCTGGCGAAAATCATCCCAGTCACAGGCGGTATCGGTCGGCGGCAGGGATACCCAGCCGTCAACGGCCTGCGCCGCTTTCTCCGCCATCAGTTTGCCGGTGTTGGCCGCGCCATCCGGGTGAATATCGTTATCCCCGGCCAGAATCAGGCAGCAATGGGGATAACGCGCCCTGAATGCCTGCGCGACGTTCAGCAGGTTATTGGCCGATACCGCCGCTACCACATGGCATGACGAGCACTGTTGCAGGGTGAGCGCTGTGGCATACCCTTCGGTGATAATCAGTTTCGACGGCTCCGGGCCGTGGTTGACTGGAATAAACCCCCCTTTCAACTGCGTGCCGGGATACAACCGCTTTTCACCGCCGGGCGTGATCAGTTGCGCCCCTGCCAGTTCACCGGAGGTGCGGAACATCGGCAACAGTAGCGATCCTTCACCAAACCGGACACGCCCGATGGTCATCGCCTGTACGGTCGTCAGCAGCATAGCCGGTGTCATCAGCCCTCTGGCTTTCAGATACGGGCTTTCCCCAGTGCTCGCGGCAGCCATCAGTGCCTTGATGCGCTCCGCCAGCGGACGGGGATCAACCGCCTTTTCTCTGGCGGGCGGTGTTTCACTGGCCGATGACGCCAGTGCCGTCACCACTCTGGCCGCTTCCGCGATATCACACCGCCTGACGCGGGCGACCAGATCCAGACCATCACCGTGGCCGCAATGATTGCAGAACCATGTGCCACGTCCACGCTTGTCATCAAAGCGGAAGCGATCTTTTCCACCGCAGACAGGGCAAGGGCCATGCTGGCCCCCGGCAGGAAAGTAGATATCTAATGCCGCCAGAATCGACGGCCAGCGGTGGCGGGATTGTGCAACACTTTCCGAGACAAACTTACTCATTGTCCGGCCCCTCCGCATCCAGCGTGTCATTCAGCAGGTTAAGCCGCTCCCATAAGATGAACATCAGCAGCTCTTTGGCAACGGGGTTTTCCAACTCAATGATGGCGTAGGCCAGCACCCGGCAGTGATCGGCGATCTCTTCCAGTAACAGCGGTGTGGGGTTATACATAGCGCACCTCCGCAGGAGAGGTGAAAGATTGCAGGCAGGAATAGCTAAGGGTCGTAGCCATAAGGCAGCCTCCGTGGTAAGCAGAAAACAGCCACCACCTGAGACGCCAATCCCGTGGGTGGTAGCCCAGACGGGGTTGGCGTAACCGGCTACCACGGGCTCCGGCGCTCCTTTCGGAGCCCCCGCCTGAGCCACCATTGACAGGTGTGCGCAAGCACTGTCTATAAAAAAACACGCAACATGATGTACGTGTTTTTTAGACACCGTGGTAATCGTCGGAACGCCAATTCCGGCTACGGATTTTGCCGTAGCCCGCGCAGTATAGCCCAATTTGCCCGCCAGAAGAAAAGCTGAATGACTCATTTGCGCCCCTCCGCCCGCTGACGGATACGCTCGGCAATCCAGTCGTTAATTTCACTCTCCACCCAGGCGACAGAACGTGCGCCCAGCTTCACCGGCTGGGGGAATTCACCACGATCGATCAGGTAATAGATCCAGGATTTTTTGAGGCTGGTTTTTTTCATCACATCGGGCAAACGCAACAAAGAGAGATTGGACATCATTACGCCTCCTCCTGACGGGTGTAGACACGTTCAACATAACGGCCACGGCCATCGCCATGACCCAAATCCATCGACACCAGCGCCCGAGCCTCCTGACGGCTAAACCCGTCGGCAAGGTAGAAACGCATGGCATCCTGCGCCCAGGCATAGCGCAGGCTGTGGGGGGAGTAATGGCCGGTCAGGCCGAGGCGGGTAGTACGGGCACGCCAGAAATTCATGGCGGTTTTCAAATCCGGTTTATTGATGAGTTTGCCGTTGCGGTTGTCGGCGATGACAAGTGCCTCACGCACAGCAGCAAGCACCGCTGCGCTGTCCAGCACGCGGGTTTCACGCGGTCGCCCGCCTTTGGTGCCAAACACGACAGTGAGCCGGTCAGCCTGCCGGGTCAGTTGCTGCTCCCAGCGCTTTAGCGAGGCGCAACACTGCACCGCTTCCTGCGAACGCAACCCCAGCAACCGGGCAAGCTGGAGCGCACAGGCCAGACCGGCATCTTCCCGGCGGGCGGACTCCAGCACGGACTGATAGAGCGCATCCGGGATGGCATATTTAGTGCCTGCCCGGCTGGCACCACCCAGCCCCAGCGCCTGATTGCTCAGGCGGGGATCATCCACCAGTTTGCCCCGGCCTGCCAGACGCAGCACGCTGCGCAAGGCGGACATCTCGTTATGCAACGTGCGCAGAGCCATGCCCTGAGAGCGGCGGGCCGCCACATAGCTTTCGATATGCCGGGCTTTAACGTGCTGTACACTGCGCACCTGAATGTTGAGTGTCAGCAGATGACGGCACAAACGCTCAACAATACGGAGGCGATCATGAACCGTTTTATGGCTGCCACCCGCCTGTTTCGCCCATGTTTTCATTTCACGACTGAGTTTTGTCATGCTCTTATCTCGACTTCAGCCCTCCGGCGCATGGCTGCTATGCAGAGTCGGTGCTCTGCCTGAACGATACCTGTGCGCCGGAGGGCTTGGGTTTTGTTGAGGTATCGGGGGTTCGGTGATGCACACAGTGCAACCGCTGTTCACACAGTCATACCCCCAGGCAAATCGCCTGCCTCGGTATCGATCCAGAATGCTTTTAAACACAATGAGGCGCGAAAACGGTGGTGTCAGAATGTTGACACGCAGCGCAAACGGCCATGAGTAAAGTCGAGAAAGACGTCAGTGCGCGGCGTCACTTTCACCTGCTTACGCGGTAAAAGTGACGCCGGGTGAAAGCGTGACAGGCGGATACAGCCCTGATGCATTACGGCATCATGCGGTACAACCCGCACGTTCACACGAACAGACGGCAATCGTTGGGACGAGTAAAATCGAAGTTGCACGCTAACGTGAACTTACGAGGGTAAGCGCCAGTTAAGTCGCTTAGTATGTGAAATCACTACAACGATAAACGTTGCAGCTACAAGCCAGTGTCCGACGGTACGGGAAAACCGCGCTCTGGCTGGGTATAGTATAAGTGAAGCATTTTACGCCGCCCGGCAAACCGGGTTATGGGTAAAACTTAGGGCCCAATGGGCTATGGTTTAGTTTAACTGACCTTCATCGTCACGCTCGTAACGGCGTTCAAACTACCTGACGACATCTGCTCCCAAAGGCTGGCAGATTTACCGCGCTTCTTCATCACGCTCTCTTCCTTGCAGGCGATGGAAGAGTAACAGTACCGGTGTGGTCGCCCGAAGGCGTCAGTCTCAGACCACGCTCCATTCCCTATGACTTTGGCGTTGTGACCACCCGAAGGCGTTTCTCACGGGTCACTCGTATCATCCTGATACTAGAAACATTGGTGGCTGTCATCGACAGCGGTGTTGCGTGGATAAAATTACGACAGTTTTGGTGGGATTTCAAGGGGGTGTTTTATCTCAAGGGAGCATCATAGAAATACGGCAAGAAAAATACGAAATGAGAACAACTCGAATATATAACCCCCTTTAATTTACCCCTAAAAAACTCTATTGATGTTAAATATATTCGCATAACCACACCAATATTTTAAAAGCCCACTTTTAATTGTAAAAAAGAGGTGTCAAAAACACCTCTTAGCACCAATCACAAAATATGATGCATTAATTCGAAGTGATGTTTTATTGATAGTTTTTTAATATATGCCAGATTCGTATTGTTATTTGGAGTATTGTAAATAGAAATTAATTCATTGCAAGATGTTGACCATGCAAGTATATCTGGCCTTGTATTTTTAATAAACCCATCTAATTTCTCCAAAGCCTCATCAATTAAGATTGCAACATCTTCATACGTAGTTCTCGGATCAGAAAGAAAATGGTGAATTGAAATATCAGGCACAATCAGATTATCATATGTAATATGTATAGCCGCTGTTACCGCTTGTCCACCACCCTCAGAAAAATGATCTCCAACTATAGAGAAATCGCCAAAACCTTGAAAACCAAGGCTTACATAATTAGCATGTAAATCAGAAAAAAATTCAATTATATTATTTGCATACCCTGCATTTGTAGAGGTACGCCTTAATCCATCTCGAATCAAGACCTTATTAGCCTGACCAAAAGAAGAAATATAGTGAGAACTGCATCCCCCATCAATAAAAACATTATTTAAAAATAAAGGATCGCTAAGTTGAAGGTTAAGCAACTGAGATGGGTTGGAATAACTTCCAAAATGAATTATAGATTTAGAAAATTGTGAATAAGAATTAAAAAAAGCAGCAAGCTGGTTAGCCCCTGTATTATCATCAACAATAAAACCCAATTCAACATTAGGGTTTATATCAATGGAACCCTGAATTAACTCTTCCAATGCACGATGATTATTTTTAATCTCACCACACTTAGGGTTTATAATCAGAATAACTCGCGCATTCTGATTACAAGCATCCCTCAAACAACTGTAAAGATCACGAGTACTTTCTCTTACTGGTTCAACGATAACAGCCATATTTTTCTGAACTATCTTTGAAAGACTTGCTCTAACTGCTAACAACTCATACTGCTTTCCTCTCAAATAACAATAATACACGCCGTATCTCCTTTTATTTTAACATATTGTTTCTCTTATATTTTCCCTTAAACTCAATAGAGATTTCCGGTTTAAGCGAAGATTCAAAAGAGTAGCCAAAAGTGATTGAGGTAAGGCACGGAAATTTTCCTTTTCAAATTTCTCAAGGGATCGGCTTCTCAACATTTCTATCATTTCAGCATATGCAGTTTCGGTACTAAGGTTAAGAAAAACACTTCTACATATTTCTTTTATTTCTGCCGCCCGTCCTGATGGTTTAGCACCTATAATTTTCTCATATAAAGAGATATATTCCGTGGGTTTAAAGCAGTTAAACATTTTATCTTTAGATAGCCCAGAAATATTTGAATTAGCTATTCTTTCATATTTTAAAACATTACAACCACTCAAAGTTATTACGCCTGTATCTTCATCAATCAATGCTAATGCTTGGCTTAGTTTTTGTGCAGGAATGACTAAATATACAAACTCAAAAACTTCTTTATAGACAGTTAATTGCTCATGCAGTCGTTCAAATGAATCCAGTTCTGTTTTTATTTCATATGCAGTTGATGTTTTATTAAAAATCGCAACATCAGCAATACAGCCATTTACTTTGAATTCATTCACATAACTTACTTTGTTGAATTTATGATAACCTTTTATTATTTTTTTTGCTATTTCATTCTTATAAACATACTCATTTCTATATTTCTTCTGCAGCAGCTTGTAAATCTCATCATAAATAAAAAAAATAGGCTTATCTTCCAAATCATTTGAAGGATAACTTCCCCTTAAAATCTCTTTAAACAAATCAGCTCTGTTCTTTTGAGCGATCTCTAAAATAACCGCCCTACTAAATATTCTACTAATAGTTTGATAATCCATTGCACTTCCTACTTAAATCCTTAAGCATTACTTAAAAACATTAATAACACTTATACAAAAAGGATTGATTGTTTTTTATATTAAAAAAAGATAAAAATCAACATAAATTTTATTCATGACGACTGCTGTTATACCACAAAAAACACACAACAACCAACTTAACCATCTGATTAATTTAGAATAAAATGAAGTTAATTAAATTTATTTATTGTGAGCTTTCGCGAAATCATAAGCAGTGATACGCCCCTCATAATTAGCATCTAAATAATCCGCCCACCACTGCACCATTAACCGCCGTTCATCCAGATACTCAGAAGTGTGAGTATAAGCCGCTCGGACATTGTTCCGCTCAGAATGACTTAGCTGACGCTCTATCGCGTCGTCACTCCACAGGCCAGATTCCCCTAACGCGCCTCGCGCCATCGTTCTGAAACCGTGTCCGCAAACTTCGGTTTGCGTATCGTAACCCATTGCTCGCAGCGCATTATTGACCGTGTTTTCGCTCATCACTTTTTCCGGGTCATGATCACCGGGGAAAAGGCATTTGTTGTCGCCGCTAATTGCCTTTAACTGCTCCAGCAGCGCTACGGCCTGACGACTGAGCGGCACGATGTGCTCTTCCTTCATCTTCATGCCACGATAGGAGTAACGCACACCTTTGATCGCTTCCCGCTGTGCCGGAACCCGCCAGTAAGCCTTATCAAAATCAAACTCGCGCCATTGGGCAAAACGAAGTTCGCTGGAACGTACAAACGTCAGCAACGTGAGTTCGACTGCAATACGTGTCATCTGGCGGCCACGATAAGCAGCAAGCCGTGACAGGAACTCATGGAGACGTTCCGGCGGCAAGGCGGGATAGTGTCGTGCTTTCGTCGTCGTTAATGCCCCGCTCATGTCACTGGCCGGGTTAGAGTCAATATAATCGTTCTGCACGGCATAGCGCATAATCGCCGTAACACGCTGTTGCAGGCGTTGTGCTACATCGTGCTTGCCGCTGGCATCCACCGCTTTTATCGGCGCTAACAGATGGCTGGTTTTGAGTTTACGGATATCTGCCGTGCCAATATGCGGAAAAATGTACAGTTCAAGATAACGCATCACCCGTGCGCGGTGATAATCGCCCCAGCGCTTGTTGCTGACGTGCCACTGCCGGGCGATAGTCTCAAAGGTATACGCCCCCGCAGTTTCAGCCTGTGCCTCTTTTTGTTCAGCCTTTGGGTCAATACCTTGCACCAGCAGCTTTTTAGCTTCATCACGTTTAGCGCGAGCCTCAGCCAGGGTGACTGTCGGCCAAACACCAAAAGCCAACCGGTCTTCTTTCTTGTCATCAGGACGCCGATACTTCATGCGCCAGTATTTTGAACCGCGTGGGGTAATTTCAAGATATAAGCCGCCCCCATCCGCCATCTTGTAGGTTTTCTCTTTGGGTTTGGCAGTCTCGACCTGACGGGCGTTGAGCTTCATTTTGGGGGCACATATCTTATCGAAGTGGAGATGCCCCCGATTATGCCCCCAACAACCGCTGGATTACAACGGATGCAAAAAGACCATTGTGGAAAAAACGCACAATCCAAACAGGCAATAAAATTAAATTAAATCGTTATTTAACAATGATATATGGATGTCACTGGACGATAACGGACACAAAAAAAGCCACCCGAAGGTGGCTTGATTTTTGAATTTTGGTGCGAAGGCCGGACCGTGACTCTCGATTTAACCAACTGAAATAATTGAAATTTAAAAATAAGAGAACCGAAACATATACTCACATGTATACTCAACGCGATTCTCTGAGGTCTTAGCTAGCTCAAAAATTCCTCTTCATCATCTTCCACAGGTTCTAACGCGTCAAGCGCGACTCGCACCATAGCGATAGAACCAATACGGATGAAAGCATCTTCTCCATCTTCGTCGGTTATCATAAAACGATCCGTTGTTTCAGGCTCGCAATCCAGCGTGTCAAAGAACGCATTCAACTGGCCGATATCATCCGTCTCTTCGTTTTGCGGCGCATCAGGCTCAACACTCAGTGGAATCACTGGTCCGCCGTTTACCAGCGTGATATGGACATTAAAATAATCGTCTTCGTAGGCATCATCCTCTTCGTCAACGATTGGCCGCAGACCATCAGACAGGAACTGATGAAATATCACTTCACGAATATTTAACGCATAACGATACTCAGAAGAATCAAAAACGAAGAAGCGTTCTATATTTGGGGTGTTTTTTTCCTGAAAATAATAATAAAACCTCCGCTTATCCGTAGCAGAAATGGACAACAGCAAATAGTCCTGCTGCCCCTGTAGCCAAAGTTTTACGGTCCAGAGACCGCTATCCATTTCAATACCGCTTGTGGCTATCGCATCAAGATCTTCATCGGTTTTACGACGCTTCTTGCGGAAGTCGTTTATCAACCGATCGCTTTCCGGGAACACTACGTTTAGAGGTTTATCCAGGGCATTGCATATTGCCTGTGCAAGACTCAGCTTTGCCGCAACCTTCCCGGTTTCGATACGCTGAATTTGTTGCTGGCTGGTGCCGACCATAAACGCTAGCTCGCGCTGAGTGATAGATAGCTGGGTACGGAGCTGTTTGATGTTGTTCTGTAACATGGCATCCATCCTTCAGAAGGAGTAGAAAGTGCCATTAAAACACAAAATTGAGTAAAAGACACAAAGCTGTGTTTTTACTCATTCATCAACACTCATGGACGAAAAGTAAATCTTTTCATCGTTCTTCTTTGGTATGCCAGAGATCCACGATATAGATGTCATTATCGCGAAGTTCGTAGTGAACCTCGTAATCATCGAATAATACTTTTCGGACCTCACGAGGTTCATACCGAGTCTGCTGTACGCCAATTGCCGGATGCGCTGTAAGACCAGCACAACCAGTAATCAGGCGATCCAAAACGTCATCGGCGTGCTGGCGGCTGTACTAAAGGGCAATGCTCCAGGTCATCCTGAGCTTTACGCGTCCAGTAAACTTCCATTTATCAGGATTTCTTTAAGCGATTAGCAAAATCTACCATGTCCGAGTGGCTCACCACGCGACCAGCACCCACATCGGCAAGACCGGCCTGAATGCTCTGATGACGCCGTTCTCTTTCGGCCAGCATACTGGTCAACGCTTCTTTAATAATCCAGCTCTTAGAACGGTCCAACTCAATTGCCAGATTTTCAACAGCAGCAGCCAACTCAACGGGTATCTGTGCGCTGATGGTTTGTTTAGTAACCGAACCCATAGGGATTACCTCATTTAATAACTTTTAATAACTCCTATTAAGATTAGCATAGAGGTGCCTATAAAAACATCACATCTCATTTCGCTGGCAACATCCCCGGAAAGTGCTTCGCCACGATGTCATTCATCTTCTCTACCAGATCCAGGCGTTTGAAAGTGATATGCCCACTGCCCTTCTGAAAGTAGCGAATAGTGAACAACTCATCTTCGAAAACCTGCTGATGCGGATTATCGCGCACAAAGTTCATAAACCGGATGGAGACATCATGTCGGTTATCGGGAATGGCCTTCCCATCCAGCAGGTAGAGCATTCGCTCCAGATCGGCTAACTGATCGCGCCGCCAGCCCCAATTCAGGCTGTAGCCCCATCTGTCATGCTTCACCAGATTGTTGACGATAATCTTCTTACCGAAATAACAGGGATTATTGGTTTTGTAGTCCCAGCTTAACCCTTTAAATACATTGATAATCCCACGTTCGAAAACATCCTGTTTATTGTGGTGGAGTTGTTCAAAGGTACTCAGGATGTTGGCTTCGCTAATCGCGGGGAGATCGCCCTCCTCCAGGTTCTTCGCCCACTGACTGCGGGCTTCGGCATCCATCAGGGTCAACATCCCGGACTTCAGCATGAGATCGCGCCAGATACTGCGGTCGATATTGCGGGTAATCACCGGCATCGCTTTATCTACTGGCTGCATCAGCCAGCAGTCAAAGGAATGGCCCTGTCGCATCGCCCAATGCTCCGCCACATCACCACCGATGCTGGAGGTGAGCCGTGAGATATCATCAAGCTTATGGATCAGGGTTTCTATCAGGCTCAGCGCAGCATCACGTCCTGTGACGATGCGTTCGATACTGGTTGAGCAAATTAGCTCATTATGGTCAGTTATGACTTCAGCTTCTGTTTGCATGATTTTTGTCCGTATAAAAGCAAACACGCCTGCCGGGAGTGGCAGGCGCATTATGCAATGAGTAAATAAGGAAGACAGATAAGGAATGTAATTCGGGAAGGAGGCTCGCAAGATTCAGCGTGTCGAAAGATTATGGCTTTGTCGTAACAGACCCGTTGCCTGTCTCGCCTGCAAAATATCTACAGCCCGAAGATAAGGCGATTGTTCCTGCCAGCTAAACCCTCTGCGATCGATACGAATCAGTTCGTACTTTTCCACTAGAAAGTTAACGGCATCAGCCAGTGTGATACCGGAGTTAATATGTTCCTGAATGACTGTTTCATCGCAGAATGGCGTGTCGTTCAGAGTCAGGCCATAGTGGCGATCCAGCAGGTGGCCCAGAAGCCGTTGCCAGATCTCTACGGGGGACGGGCGTGGAGAAGTCTCCCGCGTTGGGGATAATGACTGGGTTTGCATAAGGTAATGCTCCTGAATTAAGGCGGTTTGAAAAGAGTGATGGTTCAGGGAACGGGATTAACGGGTTACGCTGTTGCCTGGTGTTGGATAAATCGCGATATAGATGTAGCCTTGCGGGCCGAGCGAATCGGCCTCACAGGTCAATCCTTTCGCATATAGCGTGACACAATGCTGATGGCATGGAGTCAGCTCACCGGTGGTAAGCATCAGCTCCATCTGCTTCAGCAGAAGAGGAAACGACTGGTCGAGATGGCGTAAATCCGCATCACTAAATGTTCCGGTGATACTGGACCGGTCAGCCAGATAATGCAGCCGGTTGCCTTCCTGCACCAGTCGTGCGCCAAAGCACGGCGCGACGGCGGGTTTAAGTACCCACCAGGGTTCGGCAATATCATGGTTTTTGGTGTTTTTCATTTAGGTAATCCTCAAGAATAGATTAATTCAGGGTAACGCTGCGCAAAACGACATACGGGCCGTTGCGGTCCTGGCGGCGTTCAGCGAATACGGCCAGCACACCGCTGATATTCTGCACTTCCCGACCAGCATAGTGGCAGATACTGCCTGACCACTGATACCGGCCGGTACAGAAGCGAAACAACCGGGACTGCGGATGCTGACGGTATATCGCCATCGCCTGGCGCTTACTGATGATTTTCATCGTCGGTTACTCCCTGTAACCAGCCGCGTTCGGCAAATGAGACAATATCCATCCCGCCGATAACCAGGTGGTCCAGCAGACGAATATCAACCAGCTCCAGCGCCTGCTTCAGGCGCGCTGTAATCAGCCGGTCGGCTTTACTCGGCTCTGCCTCACCCGACGGGTGGTTATGCGCAAGAACGACAGCGGCGGCATTATTTTTCAACCCTGATTTAACGACCTCGCGCGGATGAACGGTGACAGAGTTGACCGTCCCGAGGAACAGCGTGTCGTGGGCTATCAGGCGATGCTGGTTATCCAGCCACAGGACAGTGAAGGCTTCGCGGTCCTGTGTGGCAAGCTGCAGACGCAGCCAGTCGCGGACCGCATGGCTGGACGTGAATGACGCGCCGGGTTCACGTAGCTGGCACGCCAGCAGGGTTAAGGCTTCCCGGATAGTCTGCTGTGCGGATGCCGGTAGTGCGGTGGCAAACAATGGTAGCTGATGTTCCATAGCGGCTGGCCTCAGTCGATGATGTGCATGATGGCGTTGCATTCAGGATGATGCAGCGCGTAATCGCGCAGGCGGTAATAGTGCTCCGTCATGGCATCGCATTCTGTCAGGCAGGCGTGATGGCTGTAAGCCATAAGACAGATCGCAATCCCGGCAGCCTCAGCACTGAGTTCACCGCCGTTACCGTTCATGCTGTTGAACAATGACCATTTTTCATCGCTGTCGACATCGGGAGCCATGAACGCGCCACCGTTGCTGAGTGAGTAAAAATTCCATATACCGCCGCTGTAATCCGCGCAGAAGCGGTCCATCCAGGCGAAGATTCGCGGCTCAAGGGTTATCCACAGCGGTATGCTGCCAAAATGCTGCGGCCAGAAGGCAACACGCTGCTCATCGGGTACGGGCATGCTTTCGATGCGGTCTGCATCAGTACGTGGCGAGGTGAGAGATTCAGTTACCGGGCTGGTCAGGGGGAGTATGTTGTTCATTTAGTTTCCTTGTATTTTCATATGGGGTGTTGAGACGAAGCGACGGACAGAACTGCACATAGCCATCATCATCACAGCGCGAGGGCCAGGGCCCTTCGGCAAGCGATCGAAGAGAAGGCAAGGCAGGAAGACAGGAAAAGGCTTCAAAGTACAGTGGACGTCAAAAATGAGACATTTAATGAAGTGCGGCGGAAAGGCGCTTCTGCTGTTCATCGTGAGCTGCATGGTAAGTGGGTGCGTGATTAAGACACAGCTATCAGGCGTGCTCTTCTGCGATGTAGCCAACCCTATCTATGTGAGTAATGAGGATTTAATGACTGAAGAGACAGAGCGGCAGATCTGGACTCACAACACAATATGGTGGGCGAGCGTTTGTGCCAATGGAGCGGCAAAAAAGCCGACGAAAGCGCCCGTGGTTAGCGGGGTTTTGGGGATGGTCAGGTTGCAATTAGTTTGTGACTGATGTAGATTTAATCAACGAGTGTCAAGAAATTCATACATTCTTTCAAAGAAGCGCTGCATTCTCGTAGCCTCTAAACCCCGATGGGGTCGCCGCACGACATCAACGTCTTAACGGCTAAGGTGGAAACATGCTTAACTATCATGACAATACGCGTTCTATGCAGACGATCCGCACCAATACTGCGATTATCGACAGCTTTCCTATGCGTATTCACAACACTGAGGACGCTGTGGAAGTGCGCCGCATGTTGTGCCGTGAGTCAGCTAACCGCCAGCACTTCATCGTCACTTTTAAAAGTGATGTAGTGCGTGCCGAGAAGATATCTAACTCTACGTCGCTAGTTAAACCGCTGGCTGAGGTTGTTGTTAACGGTAAACGAACATCTTTCGTTTTGGATGTTGCTGAACAGTACCCTGACCTGAAGTGTTTGGATCGTGATATTTCTACACGAATCAAAGAAGTAGTAGAGTCTTTTATGAAAAAATTCTGTAAAATTGACGACATGGAACCATCAATGGCGCAGAACAATTCATGGCACCCTCTCTAATAGGCAAGGCGAACAGATTAATCCCTGAAATTGAAGACTATAGTAAGGTCTTATCTGAAATGCCGAGAGCGACAAGAGTTGTTACTCTCGGCGAGTTCTATTTTATATCCCGCGGCTTCGATCTGATTCGCTTCACCGAATACGAACTTATTGATTCAGCCTATGAGCGCTGCATTGTCGGCGAGCACTTGGAGTCATGCGACCCTGAGTACCAAGAGCTGGAAGTGAAGAGACTCAGTCATTCAGGTTATACCGCCCTCGAAATCGGCTCGGAAATTGAATCCTATAAATTGCATGTAGGGATGCCAGTCACAACAGTCTTTCGCGTGGCCTACTGCGAGTTCCCAATCAAGGATAAATCTAAAGTACAAGTTAGCGCCAAGCAGATCAGAGGCGTTTTCACTCATGCTGATTATATGGGGGTAGGTATTGCGAGCTTTGCCTACCTTTACCTCGTAGATAAATATCAGTATGTGGTTTGCGATACGCTACAAACGATAAAAGGCGCAACGCTTTGGGCCGTGAGTATGCGTAAGCACGGTCTGGTCGAAATTTACGATACGAAGAACGAAGATTTTATAGAAGAATTGGGTGAGGACGCTTGTGGAGTGAGCGGTTTTATTCCGTGGGATATCGGTAAGTCTGACGGAGGCCAGATGCGGAGGCGAGAAGAGTGGGGGACGAATAAAATCAATCTAACCCCAGGTGCTTGCACTCATATAGTAAATATTCTGAGCAAACGAACGATGAATCTATAAACTCGCTACGGCGGGTTTTTTGATCCCACGCCCCAGATTCCCCAAGTACCTATCATTTAACCTTTACACTGCAGCCGTAGGCATTTAGGCTATATCACATATAAGAAAACAAGTTGTTTCATGCGATAATAATTCACGCAAAGGGAACTCACCAATGACCAAGGTCATTGTAAAACATTCGATAATAAATACATCCGTGAGGTTTGTCTGGGACATAACGCAGACCCATTAGTTGAAGCTTATGTGAAGGAAGCCGCCAAAAACCACCCAGCCATAAAATCTTATAAAATGAGAACGGATGATGATTATCGACTGATTCGGGAACCGCTGATTTGATTTGGTATTTCACTTCTAAGGTAGGGCTGGCTACATCTACCTTAGAAGCTTACACAGGCGGAGGATTACTCGTAGTGAAGCTCGCCAAATAACCCTACCATCAAATCCCCATCCAGAACCTCGAAGGGGAGTTCGACATACTCATCCTTGTGTCTGGGGAGCGCTTTTCCATCATTCGGCGCATTCTTGGTATAGCCCTTTACCTTTTCGCCATTTTCCTTGATATAAGGCAGTACCACAATTCGCCCGTGGTTTTTGGAAATTATCGTACCTTCTTTCCAGAGCGCATTGCCTCTCGACGTGATTTCAGTGTCGTTAGCTTCTTTTACACACCACCCGACCTGGTTTTTCTCTTCATACCAAAACACATAGCTCCCAATGATCAGCACCTGCTGGCCTTTGCCTCTCGCGTCATCAAGCATCCGTTTTACACTTGCCACTTGTAACAGCTCGTTTGCACGCGGGAGAAGCAGTGAGCGAATGGCAGACTTGGTTCTGCCCCAATGATCTGCGCCAGACAACCCAAATGCGCGAGCAATGCGTTCCTGATAACAGACTTTAGCGCCCTTTGAAGTTCGATGTGTTCTTTTCCAGGTATTGTTGCTGTCGCGCAGCAAGATCATACCGTAAGTAGGAATATTCACGCATTGCAAATACGGCATTACATTCAACGCGTCATACAGCTCTTGGGCCACTGACCTGTAGTTTTCATCGAGTACCAGCTCTTCTATAGTTGGGCGCGATGAGTTGGCATGTTTCTGAATCGCAACCTGATACATCAGATACTCTTCATCCATTAGCCGGGATTTCGCGGTTAGCGCCTTCTCGATCTTTAAACGTAATGACTCTTTGTGGGAATCAGCGATATCGAGAGAATCAACATCGAAAGTTACGTTTTGGTTTAGCTCTATCGCCGCCGCTTTGGCTGTCGCGTAATCCTCATAAATATCAACAAAGGCGCGCCCCGGCTGTCCCCGCTCTACGTATCGACGAAACCAATGTAGCGTGCCATCTTCGCGAAGTCTGAGGCAGTGCATCCACCATTTGTTGTTGTCATAGTTGGGTTGAGGCCAGAAAGCCAGTTCAGGAAGTCCATAACCGGGGAGGCGACTGATGTGCATGGCGACATTACCTACGATGTTGAAAGCTGATCATGAAGATATGGTAAGGTCTGGGCAGGCTGGCAGCAACTCATTACAAAAGACCTGTTTCTGTATATATAAATAACAAAGTACTTATTTAAAATATACGAAAGTTGGTCTTTTACGACCATGACTTGCCAAGCTTACTCTTCTGTTTCCACTTCCAAAAACTGTCTCCTGACGCTATGATTCGACCACTTTAATAAGTAAGTATTTACCTACCCAAGCCAAGCATCTGAGCCAGATATTCTTTAACACCATCAACAATGTGCAGTACGACTTTATGACTAAGTGGAACACCGCAGTTATGGACAAGTGGGTTGCCGAGAACATCGGTCTGTCACGCTGCCAGAACGAAGCAGAGCTGTTCGAGACTAAGTGGTTCGATTACCGGGACATGCTCACTAATGGCCAAATGCCTGTTCACAGAGGCATACAAGCGCCAGTACTCCTTACTCCTACATCAAGCTTTCACATGGCCGTGAGCACTTCGAGACCGCGCCGTTCAGCACTGTACTGAAACGTGTGCCGTATCAGGCGCTGTCGGTGGCCAACAAAACGTCGCTCTGGAAAGCACGGCAGTTTGCCGACCAGTATTGCTGCTCAGACGATTACTTCACCTATACGGTTCTTTCCGCAGCTGCGCGCCGACTATGGAACAAGTTGCCACGCCCACAGCACTTGTGGCAACCGGAGCTGATCGAGATCTTTGAAGAGAAGTTGACCAAGCGTTCGCTAACACGTCTCGACGACTCTCTGGTGAGTTTTAAGCATATGGGAGACATGCAGCATGACCCCATTCAGGAACGCTATTTTGAGTGGGGTCTGGAGCGTCTGCATGGCATCACCCGAGACAAACGTATCCGCATCATCTTCTCCGCTGTCTGGCTTATGGAAATCGTCCCTGAGCGCGTAATTTTCGCCCACTTCCCGGAAGAACTGGAAGCAGCACGGCGATTCTGTTGATCCCCGATTTGGCTTTTTAGTATTAGAAAACAATTGGTTTAAGAACTAAAGGAAAGCACATGACCGAACTTTGCCACACAGGACGAGGGTTGTCAGAAGAGTTCGATGACGACTTCCAGAATCGGCTCGCAGCCTATTTCTGTCGCGACCATGAGTTTCTGATTCGTGCAAGCGATTTGGTTGCACCTAACCAGTTCTCCAACGCGGCCAATGCCCTGCTGGTTAATATGGTGTCTGGCTATTACAGAATGTACAAAAGCGCACCTTCGTCGTCGGCCATCGTCGACATGCTCAAACGCGCCAAACGCGATAAGACGATCCGCGAAGAGCTGTTCTGGTAGGCAAAGAATGGCTGAAAACCTTCCCGCTGCAGATTATCAAGCAGGGTTGGGAATGTATGTGTAGCGTTCTGAGCGTGATTCATGTTTTTCCTCGCTGAATACGCTGGGCACATAGTGCGCCAGTTCATCACGGGTCAGGGGGCGGTCACGGCGAATCAAGTTCACCGCACCAAAACGGCTGGCTAAACGCATGGTAATTTCCTTTCTGAGAGACAAAAGAAAACGCCCTGCTCGGATGAGCAGGGCGTTGATGAATGAGGAATTAAAGTAAGTGTTACTGGCTGGTATTAAAGGTCCAGGTGCCCTGGTCAGTATCTACGGCAATTTCCATTATTCTGCAGGCCGACATAAACCCTTTACCGACAAACAACCGGTCCACGGTATTCCCATATCCAAGTCTGACCGGTTTCCAGGGCATTGCTTCAGCATCCTGGCAGTTCCCACGGTTAACGAGAATTTTCTTTACCACCACCGAATCTGACCGGGAAGTGATATAGACCTTGCTGTAAAGTACTCCTGCATTGCTGGGACCTGCACTTACTGTAAAAGGTGCTTCAGCCGCCACAGCAGAATACGAAACCAGACCGAGTAATGCGGCGCGTAATATAGTTTTCATCAGGAATTCCTTTAGCGATATCAGCGTGCGAACTCAGCCACACAGGAAGAATCTATATATGCAGGTAAGCTGCTGGCAGCACCTTTCAGGGTAAAGGTTGCGGGCTTCACGCTATCGCCGGAGACAGTTACTTGCTTACCGTTGCGCAGTTTGCCCCACATCCAGGCAAAATTATCAGCCCCCACATGGCTGGCTGTTTCACTAACGTCAGCGGCCTCTTCCCCGTCAATTTTCACAATGATGCGCTGATCATTATCCGTGCTGATCTTTCGCCCGGCTTCATCAGTAAAAATAAGTATTTCAGGTTTATCGCCGTTGCTATCGCAGGCCAAGTAAAGCTGTGACTGCCCCTTACCCAGAACGGTATATTCCACCGTGCCTTGCGTATAGCCGCTGACCCAGGCATCACGGTTGCCAAAAGCATGAGTAACAACTGGCAGCAGAGCTGTGGTTGCTAGCGTTGAAATTAAAAGTACTTTTTTCATGAAGTATTCCTGTCAGAAGCCCGCCGTATCACCAATAGTGGTGATAATGAACAGCAGGCAGGCCATAAAGGTTATGAGAGTGATGTGCCAGCGGGTGGCTTTCCCGAGCAGGCGGAGAAGGGTTTTCATGCGCGGTCCTTAGTGATAAGCCAGTACAATAGTCCGGCCAGTATCGGGTCGATAACCAGCCCGAGAATAAACTAGCCCCAAAATGAACGACCTTTACCGGACGCAATAAATCCCAGTAGCAGGGCCAGCCCGCCCCACAAAAGAACTAATGGCATGCGCCTCCCTGAGTACGTGAACATTTCTGCGATTCATCGCATTGATTTCTAATGAATAAAAAAGTGAATAGAAAAGTCCCTGAGGGATTCTATAGCCTGAAATTGATTGGGGATAATGAATAAACCCGATCAGTTCGATCGACAAAATCGATCGTGAATCAGCAAATATACTTATCGACAGGCAGCATTTTGTGTATCGAAGTCCATCAGCCAAATAAAAACGACCAGACGGAGCGGGCCACACGGGCAACCGTATGGGTGACTGCCTGCAGTGCCGTGCGGGCCACCTGTGGCAAAGGGGTCAGTTCGATAACTTTATCTATTACGTCTACTACAGCATCGCCAAAGCTATTGCTGGCTGCGCTGATAACCATTTCAGTGCGATAGCCATTCTGCAAATGAGGAACCAGCGGGCTGCGGGCGTGCTTTGGGAGTCGGGTAATCATCTTCTCCACCAGACGGGACAACCGGTAACGACCCCGTACTGAGAGCGGCAGAATATCAATTTCTGCTATCTGTAACTGACGCGCTACGGCCTGCAGTTTCCGTGCGATACGTTCAGCCTGTAATGCCGATGGCTGAGCGGATTGCCAATTCCACTGCTCTGTAGGTTCAGTTTTGTCTACCTGATTGATTACCCACAGTATCGGCGGCAGCGTTCCGGAATATTGTGCAAATACGGTCTGATAAAACTGCTCTTCCACGGAGAAGGCACGATCATCAGCTTTGAGTACCCAGAGCACCATATCGAGCTGCGGCAACAGTTCACGGTAAAGCTCACGATATTCACCGTCCCGGGCCTGACTCTCGCCCACCCCGGGCAAATCGACCAGTGTGAGATAGTGGTTGCCAAAGCGTAGCCGCACACGCTGAGGCTGTCGGGTGCAGGCTTCCACAGCATTGACGGCGCAAATTTCACTGCGTAACAGGGCGTTGCAGAGCGAAGATTTGCCGACGCCAGTCTTCCCCATAATGCCAATTACAGGTTCATACATGACGAGCTGGTTAAGTTCCTTAATTAAATTCTGGCGTAGTGAGCGTGGGTAGCGCCTGAGATGGCGTCGAATAAGGGCATAACCGGAAGGTTTTTTCATGATAATTTCCAGAAAGCAAAAAGGCCATCCGGATGGATGGCCTATTGAAGTTAAATGGAAGGAAGTTCAGCAAGGTGATATATGACTGTAATTTTTTTAAAATGAATGCTTTTTCAGATGCCGGAGATGTTCTTCCATATTGGACGGCATTATTTCATCAAATAAAACGCCACCACTTTCCAGAGAAGAATTTTCATTCTCTTTAGCCGATATTTCCCCTGGTGGTATGATATTTTTCAGCTTGTTACGTTGATTTTGTAACCGGGATTTTTTCGCATTCTTTTTTAACTTCCTTTTTTCCCTTTTCTCCGCATTTAGATAGGTAAACTCTGTCGAGCTTGAAAGGCTGCGAACACCAGGGATAGCATTATATATTTGAGACTGAAGGCGAATAAATCTTAGATAACCTTTGCGATTATTTCCCTCAGAAAACCCATTAGTATTTTTTGTTAAAATTAAAGTGATATCATCCGGAACTGCTCGACATGACTCCAGAAAAGCCTGTGACGACAAAACAAACAACCTGTCATTATTTTCAACCTCAGGACGGGAGGCACTTTCAAAAAGACAATAATAAACTCTTTCATGCTGACGATTTTTCTTTTCTCCTGAATCAATCCATTTGTCATAAATATCCAATGGGATATAACCGTCAACAATATTATCTTTATTTTTCCTGAAAAAGAAATTCACAAGATAATAAGGTTCAAACTTATCGTTGATTAAAATGAGTCTTGAATACCCACAAGCAACTGCGTACAGGCGATCTGATATGATTTTTTTCTTTAATATCGTAAAACGCCGTCTCAGTTCGTTAAGTGCCTGGGGGAAGAGCTCATATTGTTTTACCTTGGCTCGTATTTTTTCCTCACCCTGCCAGTTGTCAGGCAGACAGAAAGCAAGCGTAAGCATTTCAATCGGGCGAGATTTTTTATCCATCTCATGGTAATGCGTGGTCAGATACGTAAGTGCCTGTTCCTTATCATTAATGGATGAAGCCAGTAGTTTTTTGTTCTTATTTGTTATTTGTTCACTCTTTATTTCTTTTTTGTCACGGAAACGGGCATGAGGTTTGGCAAACTCTCTGTTACCACTGACTGCCTGCTCTTTGTACATCAAAGTAAGAAGGTCATGGATTTCGCAGGGAAGTTTTTTTCCTGAAAAAAGAAAAAAACTGTACTGTGCATCTACCTCTCCCCAGTTTTTCTTGGGTTTCTCATAAGCCCGATCTTCACGTCGTAAGTCAAATACCCGAAAGTCATACCACATACTCATAGCTACCCGCTTTTCCTCTGATGAATTTTTACCATGAAATGTTGACGCTGTGCGGCAAATGCAGAAAGACGTCTGGATGTCTTTTTGCAGTTAGATTTTTATCAACAGCAGTAGTTTTATTACCATATTTTCATGGTTTTTTAATATCTATATCATGGTTTTTTATTTTAAATCAATCTCTTCGACCCTTGAATATACTGGATTCTTATCAGTTTAATGGGGTACTCAGCTATCCATTACCGGATGTATACTAAAGAACATGACAAGAACCAAGGGCACGTGTTTGCTGGCAGGACAAACTTAGCGCCCGTGTTAGCTGAAAATCCGTGGCTAACCCCTATCGGTGACTATCAGGAATAACTGTTCCCAGGAAATAACATTCCTGTCTACTGTACACGCCGATACTCAGGAGCCCACGCTTCCTGGACATCAAAACTATCTTAGGGATGCAGAAGAGCACAATTTGCCAGTGTAACCAGTACATTAACCGCACTATCTCTCCAGGCATTCAGCATTTTTTACATCCTGCTTTTATTATACGAAAGTTGATTTTACAAAGGTTGGCACTGGCATAACGATTGCGCCAATACAAATAACAAAGGTAGAACACACCCTTCTGCATCCCTTTTGGCGAGGTGATATGCGATGTGGAAAAGATAAGTGAACGTAATGAACGGTGTATTCGGAGAGAATTAACATTAGCGACAACAACGTGTCTTTAACGTTACGCCTGTACGGAGACTCTAGTAATTCGCGGTGATGTTAATCGAACATATCTGGTTTAACCCCTACCGATAAACCAAGCGTATCTGTAGCCATACATCACGATTGAAGAAAAGTAGCCGAATGAGGATTAAAACCTTAAAATAAATCAATTTAGGTTATTAGTGTTATTTTATAAAGAAGCATTTTTCCCACCAGTAACACCATCCAACAAGACATTCACTCGGCAAGATCTTTACCCGCAGAGTCTAGCCGCATAACTTCAACGTGATTAATCTCATCACCCGTCTGATCCTGATGCGCTTATGCTAAATAATGGTCCCAAGTATTACCCCTGTGGATTACATGAACAATATCTCCCTTTATGCTGATCAAGCAATGCAGTTTGTATGAGCTGTAGCTATTAGCAGGAGCCTACCCGATAAACTCATTCATTCCACGCAGTAAAAAATAATAATTTTCTGTAATCCCATGACTACTTTTCATCACGGGATAACATCATGCTCCACAATACCAACCGAAACCACGTACCTGACAATACTCTACAGAACATATTATTCGATCATCAGAAGGAGTTATTCGAACGGTTTTCAAAACTACTCATGTTACGTATTGATTTTGCCTATCGTAAAGACAGCGAGTCGTTTAAATCTGCTGATGTTAATCAAATGGTCGCGGATATGATCTGGTTAACTGAGCAAAGCGCATATATATCAGGGCTGGTAGGTTATGCCTGGGTACTGGAATATGGAGAAGATCACCGTTACCACATCCATGCTGCGTTTTATATTAATGGTCAACGTCACAGGAAGGTCTGGGGTTTTTGGGAAGCGATAAGAGCACTATGGGAGGACATAACGGATGAAGAAGGCTATGCGCATAGGTGTGAGCCTAAGGGGCATTACCGTGTGCGGGGAGAGCGCGTGGTGAGTTTTACCGACAGTAAAGGACGAGAAGGAATGGAATTTATTCTGAGCTACTTGGGGAAACAGTCCCAACGCACAGCGCACCGGATCTACAGAGTCAGCATTGTCCCGACACCAGTAGTCAGTGGCAGGCGGCGTAAGCTGAGCTGACCCCCACCCGGTAAAAAAATACTTCGGCCAGTTATCGTTTGAAGAAGTCTGCATCATCCAATTACCCGGCTTCTTCTCCCATATACTCAAGGAGAAAAAACGATGACCACACCCACCAGCCTTCTCAACGATAAGTTCGTCGATATGGAATTTATCACTAAGCTCACCGGCTTAACGGACAAATATTTCTATAAGCTCATTAAAGACGGCAGGTTCCCAAAGCAGATTAAGTTGGGCAGAAGCTCCCGCTGGCTTGAAAGCGAAGTGGAAGCCTGGCTGCAGCAACGTATCACTGACTCCAGGAGCTGATCCATGCACACCACGACAATTCCTCCACGCTGGATATGTGACAAATGCAGACGCCAGTTCTGCGGTGTGACGCCCTGTCCGTTCTGTTACCGGATGGCCCTGCCCACCGCTACGGCATGTTGCTGAAACCATTTGCCTGATTTAACCCACGTCTTATTCCCATACCCCTGACTTAATCTCGTTTAGTTGCCGGATGCTGCCAACAGTTCTGCCCTCCAGGGGACGGCTTAAGCCTGTGCGTCGTCCGGCAAAGGACCATTTCTATGTACGCTAAATCTTTTATCGCGCTTGACGGTAATCAGCGCCTCACGGGCGCGGTCACTGCACAGCTTCACCCTTACTACCGCTACACCTGCCACTTCTGCGGCAGCGCTCTGGTATTCCCCCCTGAATGGGGTACTAACCGTCCGTGGTTTGAACACACATGGGAAGACCTGACTGATAACGGATACCACCACTGCCCTTATGTGCATCCTGAGCCGGAAGAAACGCGGCGGGTACGCATGCTGCGTCGTTACGTACCGGATGTACTACCGATAGTACGCAAGGCCGAATGGCAGTATTCTGGCTGCGACAGCAAGCACCACGGTGAACTCTACTGCCTGACCTGCCGGACCGGTGACCACAGTACTGAACATTGCTCAGAATGAGGCTGCGCTATCGGCCACTTGCTATCTAGACATCATCACACGATTTACACTATGCGATTTCGCACCATTCGTACCGCCCTTAACCACGACGGTCACTTACATCCGGGACCTAACTCCGCGTTCACGGGGGATCTGGTTCTACCGTTCCTGCAGAAATTCCATGCGTCTGCACTGGACGTATGACAGTGGCAGTTATTTCGAACATGACCTGGAAGATGCTGACGAACGCAGGTTAATGCGTTGTGATTACCAGGTTATTTCTCAGGATAAACCGATAGCAGCCTTTGAGCAGGCAGTGAATGCACTGCTGGAACGTGAGGGCTCAGTCTCCCCTGAGCCCTCAAAAAAGATTATTTCTGCGTACTATGCCAGTATGAATATTATGGTTTTCAATGCTGTCCTACGTGCACGCAGCACATCTACAGCACGGAAGTGAAAGATATCGATACGCTAACTGAGCCGGTGAAATTTGCGAAATAAGACAGGCTATTCCGGGATAAATGTTCCTCTGAGGCACCTCAGAGATATTGGCAATGAAGGCGCAACGATGGACAAGAGGCGTCTCTGTTTTACACCCGAACGGATAAAGTTGTTAAGGAAAAAATGTGCCAGTATTTGCTCAGTCCAAGGCCATGAGCCCATTGTTTGCTATGAGCTGTGAGTTCATTTGTTCATGTTGCAGAATGCCAAATTTAGATCTGCGCAAAAATCAACATCAGATTTTTTTGATATACCACTAGTAACATTGATGCTCTAACCAGTTGCTTTCGTAATATTTTCGGAAGTTTGTCATAATTCACCAGACCATTTCAGCCCGCCCTTAAGAAGTGATCGGCTTATCGTTCTCCCCCTTCCGTCCTGCAATCGTGGAGGTGATGATTTTCGTAATTTTGGAGTCAGCCAGAAACCCCTCGCTGAATTGAGTTTTGTTTTCCCGAATAAAGCCTTTCAGTGCATTGTAGGTTCGCAGGCGGTACACACCGAGTTCTGGTAGTGAGGCTTTCAGGTTGAAATGGTGCTTTTTGATGATGGTTTCCACTTCACTGAATATTGAGGGGCCAGTTTGCTCGCTGTGGGTTAGCTTGGTATCAATAAAGGAGGCAGGAATACGGTTCGCCTCCTCTTTAAGTAAACGGTCGATAAGATCGTTGGTCACCTCGGTACTCTCGCCGAGGATAAAGAAGAGATCCCAGGCAAAGCGCTGCAGCTGGCGGAAGTTTCCCGGCCAAGGTGCGCGCATTATTTTCTCAAGGACACCCTCGTCATAAGCTGTGAAAAGCAGTGACAGCGACTGTTTTGCTTTTCCATCGATGTTGAAAGATTTCCATCGGTAGAGCGTCAGGATGTGTCTTAACAAATCCCGCGCGTTGTCTTGTGCAAATAGATCGTTGAGTGATTTGAATTTCACTACATCGCGGATACGGTGAAACAGATCGCGGCGTAACCGGCCTTCGGCCAGAAGGCGCGAAACTGGCTCATTGACGGCGAGTACCACTTTTACATCGTATTTTCTCTTCGCCGCATCCTCCCCCACTTTACTGATCCAGACGTCATTGCTTATGGCAGAGAGTAAATCCAGTAGCTGTGTTTGTGAGGCCAGACTTGCGCTTTGCAGTTCATCTAGGAAGAGCACACCGTTGTCTGCTTCTTCAAAAAAACCCTTTTTGTCGGTTGCGTCGGTAAATGCCCCCTTGGTCGATCCGCGCATACGTGTTTCCAGCAATGTTTCACTGACGGCGGCAAGGTTGATTTCAACCATCGCTTTACCCATTTTCGTGGCCAGATGTTTAGCCGCTTCACTTTTCCCGGTGCCGGTATCCCCCTCGATAAGCAAGGGGCCATGCTTGATGTGAATGCCCGTGTTTTCCTCCAACCGTAGCTGCGAATTTCTGGCAAACAGCGACGCCAGTACTGTTTTGAAAATTGAACCACTTCCGCCGGTTTTATTTCCGGATTTTGCCAGTGCGATAGAGGTATTTCCTGCGCTGAGCAATGCCCAAAGAGAGCTGATAAATTCGTTACGATCATCTTCCTGATGTAGTGCTGAGCTTGATGGCGAGTTGTCTGGCAACAAAAAAACGGTTTTGCGCATCACGATAGTTCGCGCCTGGCTGACAAAGAGGCGGTCATTAACTTGGTCGTAGGGATCCGTTATCGCTAAGTCGTAAAAGAGATTATGTTCATTTTGCAAAACAGCCCCTGGTCCTTTATCTGCAATGTCTTCGACCCACGGCATGAAGACTGAGTACTTTTCTGCAAGGGCTTTGATATTTTCATGCTCCACGAGCGATGCCAGCGCCTGCTTCCATTCGCTCATCACAGCCTGCGAAATCATGTCAGTAATATTCGGGGTAAACGATACGGTTTGTTGGCGGGAGGATCCAAGGCTGACTTGATGCCAATAAGGAGCCAAATCGGTAGGGCATTTTTCTTCGCTAAAATTGAGAATTCGAATACTCATCGCTTCAATTTCATCATCAAGTGAAACATTAAGTGATGATTTCATCACTTAATAATTAAGTCAATATTAAACATCATTAACATAGTTAGCTGATAAATAAGGATTAATATTTTTTTTGAAAAGTTGGCACGTAATTCGCAATAGCTATATCACTACACACAACCAAAGAGATACAACTATGAATATCCAAATTGCGAGTACGGACCATATCAGTAAACTGTTAGCCTTTATTGCCGTGAAAGCCAAAGGAACACGCTTCGAAATCCCGGCTAGCTTGCTGCACAACGTTGAAAGCGAACTGCGTGATTTCTGCAAAGCGCATCGTATTACGGTTCAGTTTAAAGATGCTTCAACCGGGCGTGTGATTGTTTTTTGTGCCGCAGGAGCGGCAACCGGTACGGTGGTGGGGGCGATGTGCGGTGGCATGCTTGGCGCGTTGACCGGCGCGCTGCTCGGGAGTGCGGCAGGCGCAGCTTTAGCGCAGATGCGTATTACCATCTATTCGGTAGTGGGTAGCGATAATCTTGTCTTGGCTTTAGCCTAACTTTATACAGTGAACGCAGTTGCAGCGGTATGGCGCAGTACCTGCTTAAAAGGAAAAAATAATGAGCAAAACTCTTTCACTCGTTGATGTATTACAACGCTCACTGGCACAGAACAAAGAAGATATTACACCACTGCTTGGCTACCTTAGCACCACCAAGGAAGAATTGAAGGTGCAGATGGAGCGAAGCAGTACCCGTTCCGATGCGGAAAAAATAGCCCATTACCTACGCAAAATGGGCAGCAATGATATTGCCAGCCTGTTTCGCAGTGGCGAAGGTGTGGAATATGAAGAAATCGTCTGTGATGTTGGCGAAAAGCTTAAGGTTAAAGGGGTCAACAAAAACATGCCGGTAGAGATTAACGAAGAGTTCATCATTCAGCATCTCTTTTCCGATGCACTGAAAAAAATGAGTGATGAAGAACGCCGTGCGTTAATGCGTTCGATGAACCTTTCCGAGAAAGATCAGGGGGCAATTCTGGCGGGTACATTAATGGCCTCACAGGTGATGCTGAACCAGTTTGGCGGCTTTGCGGTATATCGGATGTCCGTCATTTTAGCCAACATGCTGGCCCGCTCGCTGGTGGGTAATGGCCTCAACTTTGCGGCAAATGCGGCGCTGGTACGCGGTGTAGGTGCATTCTTAGGGCCAATTGGTTGGATCGCTTCCGGTGCATGGCTGGCGGTAGAAATTGCAGGTCCGGCGTTTCGTAAGACGGTTCCGGCGATTGTACATATCGCGATGCTGCGTCAGAATGTATTAAAACGCCTGACTATCAGTGTCGTGGGAGATGGTTCCGTTGGCAAAGATGCGCTCTTTAAAAGCGTATTCGGTGTTGATACCGGCAATATCAATCCAATTGCAGGCTCTACATCCGATACTAAGGTGTATGATCTTGGGCACACAGGTACTATTAAACTTATTAACTTCCCAGGATTTCACGACGTTCGTTCCGAGGTCAATGACTTGGTGAATGATAATATCAAGCATACAGATCTCTTTCTGCTGGTGGTCGACGTCAACCGTGGTGTGTCGGGTCATGACGTGCAGACACTGGAGAAGTTAAAGGCGGAGGGCAAGCCTGTGTTGGTCTGTCTGAACAAGGTGGATATGCTGCGCCCGAATGATAAAGATAGGATGGTTCATGTCGCCAAAACACGCCTGCAGAACCCCTATGTGATTGAAACGGCCTTTGACCCTGATCCGCGCTTGTCCCAGAATGGTCCGATTGGTACACAGATCGTGTTTGACTGGGTAGTAAATCAGTTAGAGGCGCAGGGTAAAGAGACCGCGCACCTGAAAGCCGAGCAGAAATAACATCGATATAATTAACCAGGGGCATGCTCCTGGTTTCGTCATTTTCTTCGGATTCAAAAGAACGCAACAGCGTACTCGCTTTGCCATAGCTGAATTTTGTGCCGTTATGTAGGAAAGCATGAGGGGTCAGGGTATAGCATTTTACTGATTTGCTCGGATTAACCGTGCCGACGTACTGAGTTATTGTTGTCTCATCCATTATCCAGAATCGCATTACTCAAGATTTTTACTATGTTCCTGTCCGGGAGCTGAAGCGGTGGAGCTAGGTATTTAGCAAGCACAGCCTTGACATTTAGAGATAATTTTGAACAAAAGAAGACCTCCTTGTACTATACCGACAAAACATTGTACTAACTACGGACAACAAACATGAGTGAGCAAATAATGACCGTCAAGGATGTCGCGTCGTACCTCAAGCTCAACGAGCGAACTGTCTATCGCATGGCCACAGCAGCAAAGATCCCTGCGTTTAAAGTGGGCATCTCGTGGCGTTTTAAGAAAGAAGAGATAGATACCTGGATAACGCAGCAACACAACAAAATATCAAGTAAAAATGAGATCTAACCATGCTAGGACTGAAGTTACGTGAGGAATTTTCCGGTCGTCGTATCAAAGGAACGATGATCGAAATGCATAACCGGAATGGCACTGGTGCGCTCGATAAGTCTGCAAGTGAATTTCTGAAAATCACTTACCCCTCAATCGACATGCTCAAGACCGTGGAAGCGGTACAAGCTGGCCGGGCTGAGCCTGTTGTAATTATCGGTGCGCGGGGCCAAGGTAAATCACACCTTATGGCCGCACTGTCACATATGCATCAGGATAAGGATGCAACAGTAAATTGGTTGAATGACTGGTCTGTGCGACTGAAAAACCCAGACATTGCGAACCTTAAGTTACAGTATGGCATGCATGTCATTACCGAAAGCTTACATTTGCAACGCTATAAGCATATATGGGATGTTCTGTTCGACCAGCATCCGCACGGCAACATTATCAAAGCCAAGTGGGAAGTGCACGGTACCGAGGTGCCGAGTTATGATCTGATTCTGGAAATGGCAGAAAATAAACCTTTCATCCTTATTCTGGATGAATTCCAGACGTGGTTTGAAGGCTTAACTAACTCCAACCAGTACAAGCGCAAGACTTGGGCATTCAACTTCATCCAAATTCTATCGGAAATATCTGAAAAGCACCCTGAACTTCTAACGCTTGTGGTATCTGTGCGCGAAGGTAACTCCGACGCGGCGCAGCAGCTGTTCCGCGTAAACCCAGTGCGGATCGATTTTAAAGGGCCAGAAGCCAAACGAGACAGACAGCGCTTGTTGCTCTATCGGATCTTCGAAAACAGGATGAACATCCCAGAGTCTGATATTGCCTCTCTGATTAAAACCCACGTGGATGAATTTTTGCGTTTAAGTCATATCTCAGGCTCTGAGCATGAAAAACACAGACTGCAATTCATTGAGGCTTGGCCATACTCGCCAAGACTTCTGCAATTGCTGGATGATCAGGTACTTATCGCAACCGAAACTCAAGAGACACGTGATCTCTTGCGTATTCTGGTGGATGTCTTTAAGGAGTCAGGTGACGACACGGCCATACTCACACCAGCGAACTTCAGCTTAACCAGTGAAAAATCAGGCGTTACCTCACTACTGGATTCGGTAGCAAGTCAGTTGCATAGGGATTTGCGTGAGAATGCACTGCGGAATCTTGAAGCGGTTAAAAATGGTGTACCTACTGCTCAGGTGCCGCATCTTGAGTCTATTCTTTCAGCTCTCTGGCTTCGTTCTTTGTCATTGGAAAATCATGCCGGTGCTGAACCGTCAGAATTGCAATTGGATATTACCGAGCGCAAAGCGATAGATGACAACTTGTTTGCCGCTGAGCTTGCAGTAATTGAGGACAACAGCTTCAACATTCACCGCCAAGCCAACCGTTTGGTGTTTAAGAATGAGGTGAATCCACAGGCCAAGCTGTTAGCACATGCTAAAAACGATAAGCTCTTTCAAAAGGATGAGGATGTTGAACATCTTGCCAAAGAGATTCGTTATGCCCTAGTTGGAGAGGGCAATCAGTCGAGTATCTATCGAACTATTGTATTGAAGAAACACTGGCGCACTGCGCCATGGTCGGACATTGAAGAAAAAGACCATCCTCAGCATTGGGATAACCGTATTCCAGTGATTGTTATGCCCAAAGCATCGCTGGATAACAAAGAGCTGGGTGAATGGCTGAAGAACCATGTGGCCAAAGCAAGAAACACCGTGCGCTTTCTGCTGCCACGTGTGGGTACTGGCGATATTTTTTACGACAAGTCTATGCTGGTATTAGCACGTGCAGTTTATCTCGCTAGCGATTGGAAAAACTCAGAGCGTGAGTACGCTCAATTGCATCTGAAGTACCAGAAGGAACTGCGTGAGCAGTTGCAATCCCGCTTTGATCGTTTTGCAGTCTTGGTGGTGTGGAATTTCGCAGACCCATCTCAATGCGATTTTGAGATTTCACAGCACGGCGCAGAAGGGTTACAGATCCTCGAAAAACTGGATGAGAAAATCCGCAGCGAGCTGTTTATTCCCGAAGAATTCGACACTATGCTGCTTGATTCCGCAAGGAATAGCCGCAGCGTGGCTGACCTCATCGACCAGCTGAAAGAGCCAGCCCCAAAAGGTGCAGAAAGTATTCCTTGGCTGGGTGAAACAGCCGTTAAAGAGCGCATTGGCCGAGCTTGTGCAGAAGGCAAAATTGCTATTAATGCCAAAGGCAGCCTGTACGAGAAAAAGCCATCAGAAACCACAGAAGATGCTTGGTTGCGAGTACGTGGAAAACTGGGCAGCGGTAAAGATTTGGAAGATACAACACTGCACCTGCCCGGAGGCTCTGTAGGCTCAGGCGGTTCAATCCCTGTCCAGCCTGTTCCGGGCATGCCAGAAGAATTCACCACCGGTGGTGTTAACGAGCCACCCATAGGCTCAGGCAATAGCAGCACAGCATCCGGTGCCACACCAACACCAGGATCGCTTTTCGGTGGTTCAAGTGGGGGGAGCGTTGCTCACCACAGTGCGCAAAATACCTCGACACTGAGCCTGCTCGGCAAACTTGAGCAATGGGGAATTAACAAAGGCAGTAAGGTAAAGGACGTTAAGTTATCCACCTCACAGCTCACTGGAGCGCAATTAGAGCATCTGCTGAAAAACTTACCGGATGGTGTTACTTACTCTCTGGATCTGGATAAAGAACAATAATCGACGAGCGAAAGCATATGGATAAGTCACTGATCGCTGATTTACACCGACTGCCCGCACAGGAAGTATGGCCGAAAATTTTTTCGGCTCTCTGGCCCATGTTTGCGGAACCTATCAGACAGGATCTGGCGGATGCAAAAACAACCGAACGGGACAGAGCTATCAAGCCATTGGATGATGTGTTGGCAGGCAGTGCCTGGGATTTGTGGGCGTCATTCGAGAGTGCATCACCAAAAACAGCAGATGCCCTGAAAGCATTTTGGCAACGCCATAGAACACCGAAAGCCATCCTGATTCTCGATGCGTTATCGCTCCGCGAAGCGCCATGGATAATCGAAGGTGCGCAGCGGCGGGGCTACACCATTCACAGTGCCGGTGCCACAGCCTCTGAGCTACCAGGTGATACTACCCCGTTTGCCAGAGCAATGGGGTTTGGACAGCGTACTAAATTGCAGAACAATCAAGGGCATAGTGCTGCATTCCCTGAGGCCTTCACAGAATCCACCGACCTGCCATGGACAGATTGTGCATCCCTGATTAAGGCTGATCCCAACATTATCTTCTGGCATCACTGGCCTGATGAACGTATGCACCACTTGGCTGAACAGGGAGCTGGTTACCGGGTGTTGGCTAAAGAAGCCGCAGCTGTATTAATTGGCGATGAATTCTGGGCTTTCATCGACAAACTTGCCACAGGCCGTCGTCTGGTTATTACTGCTGACCATGGGTATTCAAACCCTGCGTTGTTTCCTGATGTTTACCCGGAAGACCAAAAAGCCTATCTAAAAGGGCAATTTAAGTCTGGTCGTAATAACGAAATAAAAGACGCAAAAACCGAACAACATTGGGTTCCGCCATTATCTCAGGTACTGACGACGCAGCATGGCAACTGGAACATTGTGCTAGGCCGCAAAAAATGGCGTTCACAAGGCGGCTACCCAAGCCTTGCCCATGGTGGACTGAGCCTATTAGAAGTGGCTGTACCCTTTATCGAACTTTCGAAACCGAATAATTAATGGTCAGCATTCTTTGCTGGCCTTTGGATAAGTAATTTTATGGCATCTAACAAAACGAAAGCAGAACTGACAGAAGAATTGGTGGCAGAAGCCGTTAGTGCCGGTAAAAAAGCACAACTTGAATCGGTCGATTTTTCTGACCCCAATCGCCCTTTAACCTGTCTTGAAATTGATTTTCCGATTCTGCCAATTAACCAGATTGCGCAGATTGAAGGTAATGCGGGCAAACCAATCTACCAGATGAGTAAGTGGTGGGCACGTCGCCGTTCCAGTGTATTCCGCTCTATGTTGATTGCGGCTGCTACCAAAGCGCCCGATGAACCATCAGAATCTGCCAAATTAGTTTGGGATAACTATTACGCCAATCACCAGAACAACCAAGCGTTCAAAAAATTGAAAGTGGCTGATATTTTCATGGGAGGCGGTACCACATTGGTGGAAGGTGCTCGGCTCGGCATGCAGATGACCGGCAACGATCTCAACCCGGTAGCCTGGTTGGTTGTAAAGAACGAATTAGCTGATGTCGATCTGGATGAGGTGAACAAACTTTTTGATCACGTCGAACATGAAGTAAAACCCCAGATCATGCCGTTTTACGCCTGCGAAGGCCCTGATGGCGAAAAAGGGAAATGGACACAGCGTTCTACTGGCAAGGTCATGGGCAATGATTTTGATCCACTGGCTCTGCCACCTGAAGAGCGCAAAGATTACGCATACGAAGGCCCGGAAGTCATTTATACCTTCTGGGCGAAGCACGGCCCTTGTGCTGCCCCCGGATGCGGACACCGTACTCCATTGATGACATCCCCAGTGGTAGCGGTCAAATCTCTATCGGTTAAAACTTGGCAGGATGTTGAATGCCAACACTGCGGAGCAAGCTTTGATATTGAGCGCCAGGAAGCCCGCATGGCTCCTAATGTTCCGCTGGTCGTAACCGATTCAGAAGCTCCTTACGCCATCATGGACAGCGTTGGCAACTACCAATGCCCTCATTGCCAGCATCCGTATCACGATGAAGCTGCGGCGCAAAAAGGCGAATCCCCGCGTCTACTTAAGAAGATGAGTAAAAATAAAAAGATTGATTTGTCTCTCCTTGTTCATCCTGATTGGCTGAAAGGTTCTTCAAAGGCTGACGATACAGGAATATTTGGCGGCACCTCCTTAAGCGAGGTTGAAGCAACGCAGCGTTGGAATCTACACAGAACAAAGACACTGAAACTTCTTGAAGTGCGCGGTAAATTGCCTGAAGAAATTATTTGTCCGGATTCAGGGTTGGTAATAAACACTCAGCAAGGCACCATTCCTAAGAAATCTAATTTCACTTGTCAGGAAAGTACATGTGGTCGTCAGCAAGATGTACTCGACAGCATCAAAGCTTCTGGCCAAACAGGCCCAATGGCTGCTTACGTATTGCAGTGTTATTCACCTGGTCGTGATGCAACAGGTGCACCTTATAATGGCCGCTACTTTGCTCCATCAGACAGCAATGCTGCCAAGCGACAAAATTTGGCGGTATCTGAGTGGCAAAAAAGGAAAAATTCGGATTTGCGAGGTTATTGGCCCGAGTCTGAATTACCTTATGGATTTATGACACATCACTTGCAAGGCGGCGTTCCCAATCATGGTTTTACACACTGGAACACCATGTTTAACCCGCTTCAGCTTCTTATTCATGCACAGATTCTCAAGGCTATCGATACATCTCATGGATTCAGTGACACCAGTAAAGAAATAGTTTTGGGTGCATTTCAGCAATATCTGCGCAATCAGAATATGTTTTGCTTCTGGAATAACAATGCAGACAAAATGGAGCCGATGTTTAGCAATAATAACTATCACCCTAAATCTACTGTAATTGAGAATTCAGTATTTTCTAATTTAGGGAGAGGGAATTGGGCATCATGCAGAGCAAACACTCTGAAAGGTCTGGAGTGGTGCAAACAGCCATGGGAAACCGTATCTAACGAGATGCTGAGCAATATGTCCGACGACATCGGCAAATTGGTCAGCGGGAAAAGCTCCAAAACCATGCCAAATGACCCTGTGTTACCGGGTACCTTAGTAACCTGTGGTTCATCGACGGAATTAAAACAGTATGCTGATCAATCGTATGATCTCGTAATTACTGATCCACCATTTGGTGGTCTGCTGCACTACGCTGAGTTAGCGGATTTCTTCTATGTGTGGCTACGTCTGCTGTTAAAAAATAAATACCCTGAGGTTTACGCAGGGGAATACACGCCAAAAACGCTGGAAGCTGTTTCTAACAGAGCGCGCCATCCAGATGACCCAGATGCGTTCTATAAGCGTCTGCTGACCGAATGTTGGCGGGAGGCGAATCGTCTGTTGAAACCGGGGGGCATTTTGGCTTTTACCTTCCATCACAGCGAAGATGAGCCATGGGTTGATGTATTAGAAAGCTTGTTCGACGCGGGCTATTATCTGGAAGCAACCTATCCTATTCGTAGCGATGAAACCAAGGGCAAAGGTGAGTTTGGCTCCAAGACTATTGAATACGACATCATTCATGTATGCCGCAAGCGTACTGAAGCACCCAGCAAAATCAGCTGGGCGCGCCTGCGTCGCAAGATTCTCGCCGATGTGCGTCAGCTACAAGGCTTGTTAGAACATCACCAGTCAAAAGGTTTGCCAGTAGCAGATATTCAGGTCATCAAGCGCGGTAAAGCTTTGGAATATTTCTCACGCCACTATGGCCAGGTGTATGTTGAGGAAGGCCGCGAATTCACGGTTAACGAAGCGTTGGTAGGGATTAACCAAATCCTAGATGACCAATCAGAATCAGAATCGGGTGGTACCCCGGTAGTGTGTGAGCCAAACACCCGCCAATTCCTGCGTATTTTTGCTCGCCAACCCTCAGTAGAACGTGATCAGATGCAGAAATTCCTACGCGGTAGCGGTATAGCTCCTTCTACTTTTGTCGCTTTGGGCTGGGCCACTGAAACCACTCGTCCAAAGGCATTTCATTGGCGCTCGCCATTAGAATTCGCGCAAGAACGAATGGCTAGCAATCGCAGTGTGAGCCGTGACTTCGATCAGGCGATGTTGCTTGTTGGTGCCTGTTACCCGGAAAGCGGCATCAACACCAAGAAAATTCTGGATGAAGACTTTAAGCCTCACCCCGCCTTAGGGAACCTATTGGATTGGCTTGTTCACAACGGGGCCGACTCTTCTATGCGCAATGCCTGTACTTTGGCAAGGCAATTGTTTAATAGATGGGAAGCAGATCATCAGCAGATTATGCAGGCACAAATATCATTGTTTGGTATGGAAGATGAAGTATGAGCGATGTTCTGACCAACGATAAATGGAAACGACGCGGTATCTCAGTGCTTTGGAGTGGCAAAGCTTTGGCTGAACTAAATGCTGCTAGCCAGGTTATCAGCCTTCGTCAATTCATCAGCTACTACGAAGCGGGCTGGCCGGATGATATGCCACTGCTAAATGACGATGGCTTATACGTCGCAGGGTTGGACGTAGCAGTAGACGCTTTATCGCCAGGAGATGCACTGGAATGGCTGGAGTCAGAGATTTACGAAATGATCTACGACTTCCAGAACCATGCTGATGCGGCGCTGATTTTCTGGATGCCAGATCAGGGCCGCTGGAAGGAAGATCTGACCACCAGTACCTACCACTGGTGCTTAGCTGGTAAATACAATGCTCAGATGTTTCCGTTAGGGCAATGCATCTGGAACGGTGCACAGAAAGATGTGCGCCGTATTGAATCCTCCTCTGGTGGAAAAACTAACGAATGGCTGGGTTTATACCTAGAGCGGATCAGCTAATAGGAGTAGCCATGGATTTTCAACCGGGTGAACGTGTCAGTCATTATGAATTTGGCCAAGGTGTTGTTATCTCAGTTGGGGGCGGTTACGCCCGTGTCTTTTTTCCCCAAGGTGAGCGGCAGGTGCCTTTCAGCACCTTGGTGGCAGCACTCAGTCATAATGAGCGCGTGGTGGCCAGTATTGGCAAACATGCAGATAGCGACACGAAAGCGTGGCTTTCCTGGAAAGCGCATGAATTACCGCTTCAGGATTCCGCCAGCTCATTGACTTCGGCCAAGATTGATTTGCTACCCCATCAGGTAGTACTGACTCATAGGGTTGCCTGTGCGAGCCCGCGTCGTTTTCTGATTGCCGATGAAGTGGGATTAGGAAAAACTATTGAAACCGCATTGGTTCTGAGGGAGTTGGCCAGTCGTGGTGAGCTGAACCGGGCGTTGATGGTTGTTCCGGCGGGTCTGGTTAACAACTGGCACCGAGAGCTGAATGAAGTTTTCAATTTAAACTTTGAAGTCTTCGGGCACGAAGGCGATGTCAGCGATCGCCGCAGTAATGCGTTTGCGAAGCATAATCTGCTGATTGCCAGTATCGACACCTTAAAGCGCCCGGCGAGAATCAAGAAAATACTCGAGGCACCCCGTTGGGACTTAATCGTTTTTGATGAAGCGCATCACTGTACTGCATATAAGCAAGGTGGCAAAACGCGCAAAACCCAGAACTACAAACTGGCGGAAGCCTTGCGCGACCACAGTAGAGATATGATTCTGCTGTCAGCCACACCACACCAGGGCGATCATTTCCGTTTCTGGAAGCTGATTGATTTACTTGACCCCACGTTGTTTTCCAGTGAAACCGAGATGGTGGAAGAACGTCACCGCTTGAATCCGATTATTTTTCGCCGCACCAAAGCCGATGCCTGCAAAGCTGATGGTTCCACGCTGTTCGCTAGGCGCTGGGTTCATACCGAAGCTTTTTCGATGTCAGAGCAAGAGCGCGATTTCTATAACGCCTTGAATGAATACTTGCGCGACGGTTTTGCTCTGGCCAAGAAGCAGGGCGGGAAAGGAACTGCGTTGGGCTTTGTAATGACGATCTTTCAAAAGATTGCAGCGTCCAGCTTTGCTGCCGTGCATCGCACTTTGAGGCGAAGACTTTTGGCCCTGACTGTTCATGAGGGCTTAATGCACGATGAGAATCTCGATATCGACGCCAGAGACATTGCGTTTAACGAGGCAAAAGAACAAATTCGCGTCGAATTTGATTTTGGTAATGATCGTCTGTCTGACCTAGAGATCGACCGCATACTGAATGACATCAAGCGTCGTCTGCTCAAAAAGATCAATGAAGAGCAGTTGGCCGCTGTATCCGATACTTTTTCCGTTGAGCTGGAAACTGCCGCCGCTGAAGATGCGGCCATGGATGCTGTGGCTTACGCGCTACCAGAAGAGCGGTTCCGCATTAAAGAACTACTGGGGCTGTTCCCTTCAGCCCGAGAAACTAAAGTAGATAAGCTCATTGGAGCTTTGGGTGTGCTGTGGCAGCAAAACCCAGAGGAACGCATTGTGATATTTGCCACCTATCTGGGTACGGTGGAAATGTTGGGTGAGCAGATTGAAAAGGCATACCCAGGCCAAGGCATTGTTGTGTTGAAAGGTGGCGATCACGGAAGTAAGCTCGCGGCGGAAAAGCGCTTCAAGCAAGCAAATGGCCCTCGTGTGATGATCTGTACAGCAGCCGGTCGGGAAGGTATCAACCTGCAACATGCACGGGTGTTGTTTAACTTTGACCTGCCGTGGAACCCAATGGATATGGAACAGCGCATTGGCCGTATTCACCGCTATGGGCAGCGTGATACGGCACAGGTTTATAACCTCGTTCTGGGTGACACTATTGAAGGCCGCATTTTTCTGCTGCTTGATGAAAAGCTGGAGGAGATTGCCAAGGCGCTAGGCAAAGTGGATGAGAAGGGTCAGGTGGAAGAAGATCTTCGATCACAAATCCTCGGCCAATTATCGGAGCAGGTTAACTATCAGCAACTTTACTCGCAGGCACTGCAAGACCCTGAGCTGAAGCGTACCCGACTAGAGCTTGAGGCGGCCATGGATAATGCCCGCCATGCCAAGGATGCGGTATTCGAACTATTCCAGGATCTGGATGGTTTCAGTTTGGACGACTATGCACCACTTTCAGATACCCGGGAATCCATAGATGTCCTAATCAGGTTTATGCAGATGGCGTTACCATACGAAGGTGAATCCATTGAGATTCACGGACAAAAGCAATTTGCATTGGTAAAAGATGGTTTCGAGCAAATGCTATTTACCACGGATCGGGAAGAAGCAACCAATTCAGAAAAATTGCATTTGGTTGGTTTGGATCACCCAGTGATTGCAGAACTGCTCGATAAATATCGCAATCTTGATCCTGAATACCTTAGTTTCTATTCTAGTGAGCTGAATTCTGGTGAAACCGTTTCTGTGTGGGAAGTAAGGGCTGCCAACGAAAAAGGACATAACATTCACTCTATCATGAAACTTGCTGTCGATGGAGATGGTAACCGAATACCTCATTTAGAAAAGCAAATAGATACCGTGTTTAAAGCTAAGGGGAAGAACAGCGCTCACGGAGTGGATTCGCATAAAATTGAAGCCGTCTTGGAGCGTGAACTTCATCATCGGAATATCGTGAAACCTGAGCAGTCGTATTCAGCCAAGCTGATCGGTTTAGCATGTGGTTGATTTAATGAAAATCGTTTCGGAACAGCTGGTGACAAAATTGAGCTTTTGTCACCAGTCAGATGCTAACCTATGGACAAAATGGAAATAGCCTGTAATGTATAGAAATCTTGGCCTAAAGCCATCGCCATCAGTGGCGAAGATTACGGGTGAAGCGGCACCGGTGGTTTTCTGGCAACCAACTATGGATAGTTACCGGAAAAATACAGATCGCTGGAATCCATTCATACTGAAGTTGGTAACAACAAACGTGGAGCAAAAAATCATTAATGGCGAGAGATCATGCCGTGGCGTGAGAGGACGTGCAGCAACAATAATGGCTTATGTGGCGCACACTGTTCGCCTTTCCGCCAAATAGTAATTTTTGATATCGCTTGCTTTAGGGTTTTGTCAGAGGTCATTGCGTTGAAGAATCCATGAGCATATATTTGCGCTGATGCTCGCAACTTTTTGTACATTCAAGGCATTATTGCAGACATCCTTTTTGTCTGGCGGATAGAATTCTGATAACAATGGTAAAAAAATAAAGCGACCAATCAGTCCTAATTTGGCTGATATTGGTCGCTTTATTTTAAGCATTAACCGAGAAATAAAGGCACTCAACTCAATCGCCATTACCCCGGTTGATCTTCGCATAGTCAAACGACGTAATTCCCTTCTCCCGATTGGCATCCAGAAAATCGGCCCACCACTGCAACATTAGCTTGCGTTCATCCAGATGTTCCGCTTTATGGATATACGCCGCCCGCACCGAATTGCGTTCCATATGGCTCATCTGCCGTTCTACCGCATCCTTAGACCATAGCCCTGACTCAATTAGCGAACTACAGGCCATCGTACGAAAACCGTGCCCGCAAACCTCCACCTTGGTGTCATAGCCCATCACCCTTAGCGCACTGTTCACCGTGTTCTCACTCATGGGCTTACGCGGATCGTGATCGCCAATAAAAATGAGTTCATATTTGCCGCAAAACTTTTTTATCTGCTTCAATATCGCCAGCGCCTGCTTTGAAAGCGGCACCAGATGAGGTGTACGCATCTTTGATCCTCGCTGAGAATGTTTTACGCCGGGAATAGGCTCTCGCTCGGGCGGGATGGTCCACATTGACGTTTCAAAATCGATCTCTGACCAGCGAGCAAAACGTAGCTCACTGGAGCGAATAAAGATAAGCAGAGTGAGTTCCGTTGCCCAGCGGGTTAGCGGCCTGCCGGTATAGCCGTCTATTTTCTCAAGTAACTCAGGGATGCGCTTTAACTCCAGCGCCGGACGATGCTGTCGATTACTGGAAGCAACCGCCCCCGCCATCTCCTGAGCTGGGTTGTAATCAATCAGCCCGCTTTGCACTGCATAACGCATGATAGCCGTCGTGCGTTGTTGAAGCCGGGAAGCCACCTCAAGACGTCCAGATGTCTCTACGGCTTTAATAGGAGTTAACAGATCGCGGGTACCCAGTTCAGCAATATTGCGAGTACCGATTGCCGGGAAGATATTGTCCTCCAGGCTCTTTTTTACGCGATTAGCATGATCTTCTGACCACTTCTGATTGGTAGTGAGCCACTCTCTGGCAACCTTCTCAAAAGTAATAATCTCTTTCGCCTGCTCTTCTTTCACAGCACGTTTATGCTCACGAGGATCGATACCAGCAGCTACCAGCTTTCTGGCCTCTTCCCTTTTCTTCCTGGCATCCGCCAGCGACACATCCGGATAAACGCCGAACGCCATCAAATGCTGTTTACCGCCAAAACGGAAACGAAATCGCCAATACTTGGAACCGTTAGGTTTTACAAGTAAGAACATGCCGTCGCCGTCAACAAGTGAATACTCTTTCTCCTCAGGTTTTGCAGAACGAACTTTAGTATCCGTTAGGGCCATAATGGGCCTCCTTCCATAGGTATATCGTGAGTATACAACCAATATCGAATCGGCAAATATACTCATTAGTATACTCACAAGCTTGTTGATGTGGGTTGACCCAGGTTGAATTCAGTTGAGGTGAAAAGCGGGTAAAGCCTTGTGTGACTTGGATTTCAGGCATAAAAAAAGACCTCAATTGAGGTCCATTTACATGCTTTTGGTGCCGAAGGCCGGACTCGAACCGGCACGTATTTCTACGGTTGATTTTGAATCAACTGCGTCTACCGATTTCGCCACTTCGGCACGAAGTAGTACTTTGCGGAAAACGTGGTGGATTATACCGTGGTGCGGGCTCGGCGCAACCCCAATCCGTCGTATGGCGTTGCGAGCGCTGAAAAAATCACCGTTGTCGGGACGATATCGGTGGATGGCAGAGAAGTCTGACAAAAAAACGGGCGTGCCGCAGGCCCGCCCGTTTGGTGGGAAAGATGACTTAGCGCCGTTTCAGCAGCAGCATGATGCTGATAAACAGGAACAACGCACTCGGCAACAAAGCGCCCAGCACCGGCGGAATGTGGTACACCAGACTGAGCGGGCCGAAGATCTGATCCAGCACGTAGAACATAAAGCCAAAGCTGATGCCGATGATGATACGCACACCAGCCGGCACGCTGCGTAGCGGACCAAAAATAAATGACAGCGCCATCAACATCATTACGGCCACCGACAGCGGGGCAAACAGCTTACTCCACATGTTGAGCTGATAGCGGCTCGCTTCCTGGCCGCTCTGGTGCAGGTAGTTGATATAGTCGAACAGACCGCGGATCGATAACGCATCCGGATCCAGCGCCACCACGCCGAGCTTGTCCGGCGTCAGGTTAGTTTTCCACTCTCCGCTCACCGTCTGGCTGCCGCCAATCTGCTTGTTGTCGCGCAGGTCGGATTCTTCCACCTGCGACAGTTTCCAGGCGCCGTTCTCATACACCGCCGACGACGCGTAGCGTATCGATAACAGTTTGCTCTGTTTGTCGAAGTGATAGATATTGACCCCGGCCAGCTCGTTTTCTCCCGCCACCCGCTGGATGTAGACAAAGTCATTGCCGTCTTTGGCCCATAACCCGCCCTGGGTTGATAGCATCGAGCCGCCGTACATCATCTGGGAACGGTAATTGCGGGCCATCTGCTCGCCCGCCGGCGCCAGCCATTCGCCAATCGCCATGGTCAGCAGCACCAGCGGAATAGCGGTTTTCATCACCGCGGCGGCAATCTGTAAACGGGTAAAGCCGGAAGCCTGCATCACCACCAGTTCACTGCGGGTGGCCAGTGTGCCAAGCCCGAGCAGGGCGCCCAGCAACGCGGCCATCGGGAAGAAAATCTCAATATCTTTCGGCACGCTGAGCAAAGTATACAGCCCGGCGCCCATCACCGAGTAACCGCCCTGCCCGACTTTGCGTAACTGATCGACAAATTTGATGATGCCGGAGAGCGACACCAGCATGAATAACGTCATCATGATGGTGTTGAAAATGGTTTTACCGATATAGCGGTCCAGTACGCGAAACATCTCAGGCCGCTCCTTTTATTTTCTGACGATTGCCCGATTTCAGGCTGGCGCGAATTTTACGCGCCGGCACGCTGTCCCACAGGTTCAGGATGATGGCAAACGAAAGATAGGCCAGATTGGTCAGCCACATCCACATCATCGGGTCAAGCTTACCTTTGCCGGCGTTGGAACGTAGCGAACTCTGCAACAGGAAGAACACCAGATACAGCAACATGGCGGGCAACATGCTCAGTACCCGGCCCTGACGCGGGTTAACCACGCTCAGCGGCACCACCATGATAGCCATCACCAACACCGACAGAATTAGCGTCAACCGCCAGTGAAACTCGGCTCGGGCGGCGATATCCGACGAACGCCACAGCGTTTGCATATCCATCTGATCGACGTTATTCGGATCGAGCGCGACCGGCTGGTAACCGATAATCGCCTGATAATCGATGAAATCGGTAATGCGAAAATCGCGCAGCATCGCCGTGCCTTCATAGCGGGTGCCTTTATTGAGCGTCACCACCTGGGAACCGTCGCTGCGTGCCGCAACCGTGCCGCTTTCCGCCACGACCACCGACGGTCGGGAGTTCTCGCGCGGATGCAATTGCGCCAGGAACACCCGCTCAAAATCACTGCCGTTCGCCTTGCCGACGAACAACACCGAGTTGCCGTCCTGCGTCTGCTGGAACTGGCCTTCCGCCAGCGACGCCATGCCCGGGTTGGCGCGCGCCTCCGCCAGCACTTCATCCTGATGGCGCGACGACCAGGGGCTCAACCACAGCACGTTTGCGGCGGCGAGCGCACCCGTCAGCAGCGACAACAACAGCGCGGCCTTGAGCAACACGCCTTTGCTCAGCCCGCAGGCATGCATGACGGTGATTTCGCTTTCAGCATAGAGCCGCCCGAAGGTCATCAGCAGCCCGAGGAACAGACTCAACGGCAGAATCAGTTGCGCCATCGCAGGCACGCCCAGCCCCAGCAGGGACAAAACCAGATTCGTCGGGATGTCGCCGTCCACGGCAGCGCCCAGTATCCGCACCAGTTTCTGACAGAAAAAAATCAGCAACAGGACAAACAGAATGGCCACCTGGCTCTTAAAGGTTTCCCGTACCAGATATCGAATGATGATCACGCTTAATTACGCCTGTGAAAACTTGTATTTTTGCAGGAAAGTCGATAGTTTTTTCGCTAACTCGCCATTTACACTCATTTGTGGCAACCTTCGTAGCTAAAGCTTTATTAAAACATCCCTGTTTGTGGGATGTTTATCAGAACCTGCTGAGTATCCACTGCACAGATTCGCTACGTCGTTTAGATTAACACAGGTTATGTTAACGCAACGGCGGGAAAATATTACGGAATGTCACATTCTAGCCGTAGATCCCGCCGTTGTCTTTAAAGATTCAGGAGAGTACATGGAGTTCAGCGTAAAAAGCGGTAGCCCGGAAAAACAACGCAGTGCCTGCATTGTCGTCGGCGTGTTTGAACCGCGTCGGCTGTCCCCTATCGCAGAACAACTCGATAAAATCAGCGACGGTTACATCAGCGCGCTACTTCGCCGTGGCGAACTGGAGGGCAAGGTCGGGCAATCCCTGCTTTTGCACCATGTACCCAATATCCTTTCCGAACGCATTTTGCTGATTGGCTGCGGCAAAGAGCGCGAGCTTGATGAGCGTCAGTACAAGCAGGTGATCCAGAAAACCATCAACGCCCTCAATGAAACCGGCTCGATGGAAGCAGTCTGCTTTTTGACCGAACTGCATGTAAAAGGCCGCAACACCTACTGGAAAGTGCGTCAGGCGGTCGAAACCGCCAAAGAGACGCTCTATACCTTTGATCAACTGAAGACCAACAAGGTCGAACTGCGTCGCCCGTTGCGCAAGATGGTGTTCAACGTGCCGACCCGCCGCGAGCTGACTTCCGGCGAGCGCGCCATCCAACACGGTCTGGCGATTGCCTCCGGCATCAAGGCGGCCAAGGATTTGGGCAATATGCCGCCCAACATCTGCAACGCCGCCTATCTGGCCTCGCAGGCGCGTCAGCTGGCTGACGGCTACAGTCAGGTCACCACCCGCGTCATCGGCGAACAGCAGATGAAAGAGCTGGGTATGAACGCTTATCTGGCGGTAGGACAGGGCTCGCAGAACGAATCGCTGATGTCGGTGATCGAATACAAGGGCGACCCGGACAACAACAGCAAGCCGATCGTGCTGGTAGGCAAGGGCCTGACCTTTGACGCCGGCGGCATCTCCATTAAACCGGCCGACAGCATGGACGAAATGAAGTACGACATGTGCGGCGCGGCTTCGGTTTATGGCGTGATGCGCGTGGCGGCGGAGCTGGCGTTGCCGCTCAACATCATCGGCATTCTGGCCGGTTGCGAAAATATGGTCGATGGCCGTTCCTATCGTCCCGGCGACATTCTGACCACCATGTCCGGTCAGACGGTGGAAGTGCTGAACACCGACGCCGAAGGCCGTCTGGTACTGTGCGATACCCTGACCTACGTCGAGCGCTTCGAGCCGGACGTGGTGATTGACGTCGCCACTCTGACCGGCGCCTGCGTCATCGCGCTGGGGCACCACCTGACCGGGCTGATGTCGAACCACAATCCGCTGGCGCACGAACTGCTGGGCGCGTCGGAACAAGCGGGCGACCGCGCCTGGCGCCTGCCGCTGGGCGATGAGTACCAGGAACAGTTGGACTCCAACTTCGCCGACATGGCCAATATCGGCGGCCGTCCGGGCGGGGCAATCACCGCCGCCTGTTTCCTGTCGCGCTTTACCCGCAAGTACAGTTGGGCGCATCTGGATATCGCCGGCACCGCCTGGCGTTCCGGCAAAGCTAAAGGCGCGACCGGTCGCCCGGTGGCGCTGCTGTCGCAGTTCCTGCTGAACCGCGCCGGGTTGAATGACGCCGAGTAATCATCGGCAATCGCCACCGTCGGCCGGTGGCGCATTCATCCCCTTCCGGCCTGATCCCCGCGCTTGCGGGGATTTGTTATTCTGTCTGTGACCCTCATCGGTATGCGGAGCACCATGAAAAACGCGACCTTCTATCTTATTGATCACGAAAGCCTTATTGATCACGACCGCCCCGGCGGCGAACTGAACGCCTGCGAGGCGCTGGCCTGCTCCCTGGCGGCGGCGCGCTGGCGTGCCGGCCAGCGCGTGCTGATCGCCTGCGAGGACGAGCAGCAGGCATTAAGGCTGGACGAGGCGTTGTGGCAACGCGAACCTCACGCGTTCGTGCCGCATAATCTGGCGGGAGAAGGGCCGCGCCAAGGCGCGCCGGTGGAACTGGCATGGCCGCAGAAGCGTGGCAACGCGCCGCGCGACGTGCTGATCAGCCTGCAGCCGCAGTTCGCAGATTTTGCCACCGCTTTCCATGAAGTGATAGACTTCGTCCCTTACGAAGAATCTCTGAAACAGTTGGCGCGCGACCGCTACAAGGCCTATCGCAGCGTCGGCTTCCAATTGACCACGGCGACGCCGCCAACTCACTGACTTTTTGAGCATAATGGAAAAGACATACAACCCGCACGACATTGAGCAGCCGCTGTACGAGCACTGGGAAAAACAGGGCTACTTCAAGCCCAACGGCGACACCAGCCAGGAAAGCTTCAGCATCATGATCCCGCCGCCCAACGTCACCGGCAGCCTGCACATGGGTCATGCTTTCCAGCAAACCATTATGGATACGATGATCCGCTACCAGCGCATGCAGGGTAAAAACACCCTGTGGCAGGCCGGGACCGACCACGCCGGTATCGCCACCCAGATGGTAGTGGAGCGCAAGATCGCCGCCGAAGAGGGCAAAACCCGCCACGATTACGGCCGTGAAGCGTTCATCGATAAAATCTGGCAGTGGAAGGCGGAATCCGGCGGCACCATTACCCGTCAGATGCGCCGTCTGGGCAACTCGGTAGACTGGGATCGCGAGCGCTTCACCATGGACGACGGCTTGTCCAACGCGGTGAAGGAAGTGTTCGTCCGTCTGTATAAAGAAGACCTGATCTACCGCGGCAAACGCCTGGTGAACTGGGACCCGAAACTGCGCACCGCCATTTCCGATCTGGAAGTGGAAAACCGCGACGTCAAAGGCTCAATGTGGCACCTGCGCTACCCGCTGGCGGACGGCGCCAAAACCGCTGACGGCAACGACTATCTGGTGGTCGCCACCACCCGTCCGGAAACCGTGCTGGGCGATACCGGCGTGGCGGTCAACCCGGAAGATCCGCGCTACAAGGATCTGATCGGCAAATTCCTGATCCTGCCGCTGGTCGGCCGCCGCATTCCGATCGTCGGCGACGAACACGCCGATATGGAAAAAGGCACCGGCTGCGTGAAGATCACCCCGGCGCACGATTTCAACGACTACGAAGTCGGTAAGCGTCATCAGTTGCCGATGATCAACATCCTGACCTTTGACGGCGATATCCGTCAGGAAGCGGAAGTCTTCAGCACCAACGGTGAAGCCAGCACCGCCTACAGCAGCGAAATTCCGGACGCTTTCCGCGGGCTGGAACGTTTTGCCGCCCGTAAAGCAGTCGTGGCCGCCTTTGACGAACTGGGCCTGCTGGAAGAAATCAAAGCGCACGACCTGACGGTGCCGTACGGCGACCGCGGCGGCGTGGTTATCGAACCGATGCTGACCGACCAGTGGTACGTGCGCGCCGGCGTGCTGGCTAAGCCGGCCGTCGAAGCGGTGGAAGACGGCCGTATCCAGTTCGTGCCGAAACAGTACGAAAACATGTACTTCAGTTGGATGCGCGATATTCAGGACTGGTGTATCTCCCGCCAGCTGTGGTGGGGTCACCGTATCCCGGCGTGGTACGACGACAACGGCAAGGTGTATGTCGGCCGCGATGAAGCCGAAGTGCGCCGCGACAACAACCTGAGCGCCGATGTAGCGCTGCGTCAGGACGAAGACGTGCTGGACACCTGGTTCTCCTCCGGGCTGTGGACCTTCTCCACCCTGGGCTGGCCGGAGCAGACGCCGGAGCTGAAAGCCTTCCATCCGAGCAGCGTGATGGTCAGCGGCTTCGACATCATTTTCTTCTGGATTGCCCGCATGATCATGCTGACCATGCACTTCATCAAGGATGAAGACGGCAAGCCGCAGGTGCCGTTCCACACCGTGTACATGACCGGCCTGATCCGCGACGAGGAAGGCCAGAAGATGTCCAAATCCAAGGGCAACGTGATTGACCCGCTGGATATGGTGGACGGTATTTCGCTGGAAGCGTTGCTGGAAAAACGCACCGGCAACATGATGCAGCCGCAGTTGGCGGAAAAAATCCGCAAGCGCACCGAAAAACAGTTCCCGAACGGCATCGAGCCGCACGGCACCGATGCGCTGCGCTTTACGCTGGCGGCGCTGGCTTCCACCGGCCGCGACATCAACTGGGACATGAAACGTCTGGAAGGTTACCGCAACTTCTGCAACAAGCTGTGGAACGCCAGCCGCTTCGTACTGATGAATACCGAAGAACAAGATTGCGGTTTCAATGGTGGGGAGAAAGTACTGTCGCTGGCAGACCGCTGGATTCTGGCGGAATTCAACCGCACGGTGAAAACCTACCGCGAAGCGCTGGACGGCTACCGTTTCGACTTGGCCGCCAACGTGCTGTACGAGTTCACCTGGAACCAGTTCTGCGACTGGTATCTGGAACTGACCAAACCGGTGATGACCGGCGGCAGCGAAGCCGAACTGCGCGGCACCCGCCATACGCTGGTCACCGTGCTGGAAGCGCTGCTGCGTCTGGCGCACCCGATCATCCCGTTCATTACCGAAACCATCTGGCAACGGGTGAAAGTGCTGAAAGGCGTGACTGCCGACACCATTATGCTGCAGCCGTTCCCGGCCTTTGACGCTGCGCTGGACGACGAGCAGGCGTTCAACGATCTGGAGTGGATCAAACAGGCGATCGTCGCGGTGCGCAACATCCGTGCCGAAATGAACATCGCGCCCAGCAAGCCGCTGACGCTGCTGCTGCGTGATGCCTCCGCCGATGCCGCCCGCCGCGTACAGGACAACCTCGGCTTTATTCAGACGCTGGCGCGTCTGGAGAGCATCACGCTGCTGCCGGCTGGCGACAAAGGCCCGGTGTCCGTTACCAAACTGGTGGATGGCGCCGAGTTGCTGATCCCGATGGCGGGTCTGATCGACAAAGTGGCCGAGCTGGATCGCCTGGCAAAAGAAGTGGCGAAGCTCGAACTGGAAATCAGCCGCATCGACAGCAAGCTGTCCAACGAGGGTTTTGTCGCGCGCGCGCCGGAAGCGGTTGTCGCCAAAGAGCGCGAAAAACGCGACGGTTACGCGGTCGCCAAAGCCAAGCTGCTGGAACAACAGGCCACCATCGCCGCGCTGTAATCAGGTCATTGGCCGGCGCAGATAAACGCGGCGTCGGTCTTGATTGATTCAATAATCAGCACCTCCCCACGGAGTTTAACGCTGACAGTAAAAAGCCCCGCTTTTCATCGCGGGGCTTTTTCATTGATGAGATTCTACTTTATATCCGGCGTGGGTTACTGCGCGCCGACCAGCGCCACGCGCGGCTGCGCATTGAGGCTGCCGCCCAGCACCGGCTGCGTCTCATTGTCGAGACGGAAGCTGGCGATCGACTGTTGCAGATGCGTCACCTGCGCCTGCAGCGAACTGGCGGCGGTCGCCACTTCCGCCACCAGGCTGGCGTTCTGCTGGGTCACCCCGTCCATCTGGCTGATGGCGATATTGATCTGCGAAATGCCCCGGCTCTGCTCGCCGGAAGACAGCATGATTTCGCCCATAATATCCACCACCTTGCGGACATCCGACAGGATCTCATCCATCGTCTTGCCGGCCACTTCCACCAGCCCGGCGCCTTTTTCGATACGGCTCAGCGAGTTATCGATCATGTTGCCGATCTCTTTGGCGGCCGTGGCGCTGCGCTGCGCCAGCGTGCGCACTTCGGACGCCACCACCGCGAACCCTTTGCCCTGCTCGCCCGCCCGCGCCGCTTCCACCGCCGCGTTCAGCGCCAGCAGGTTGGTCTGGAAAGCGATGCCGTCGATGACGCCCACGATGTCGGAAATGCGGGACGAACTCTGCTGGATAGAACGCATGGTATCCACCACTTCCGTCACCACATCGCCGCCGCGGGATGCGGAATCCGACGCTTTCTTCGCCAGATCGTTGGCCTTGCGGGTGTTGTCTTCGTTATTGCTCACCGTCGCCAGAATCTGTTCCATACTGGCGGCGGTTTCATCCAGCGATGCGGCCTGCTGCTCAGTACGACTGGACAGATCGATGTTGCCGGACGCGATCTCCTCAACGCCGACGCTGATGGCGTCGGTGCCGTTACGCACCGCAAGCACCATATCTTCCAGCCCGTCGCGCATATGCTGTACCGCGCCAAACAGCTGGGCGATTTCATTATTGCCGCGAATCTCAATTTTCGCGCGCAGGTCGCCTTCGGCAATCCGGTCAAACACGGTAATCGCCTGATTGAGCGGTTTTACCACCAGATTGGTCAGAATCGACCAGGCCAACGCCGCCAGCACCAGCGCGCACACAATCACCACGGTCAGAATGACCTGCATACGGCTAACGCGCGCATTAGAATCACTGTACGCTTCATCAATGCTCTGACGTTTGTACTGCACCAGCTTTTTCGCCGCGCCGTCAAAATTGGCGTACAGCGAAGTGGATTTACCCGCCCGCTGGCGATACTCATCCAGATTACCGGCTTCCAACGCGATAAACGCCGGGTTGATGAATTCATTCATCAGGGTGTCGCGTTTGGTCGCCATATCGGAAGAAATGGCCTTTTCCTGTTCGAACTGCGGATACGTCAGATACTCCTGCCACTTCTTGCCGGCGTCATCGATTTTGCCTCTGGCGCGCTTGAGCGCCACCGTGGCGGCATCCTTATCTCCGTTGCTCATCAGCGACTCGTACAACCGTAAATCCAGACGGGCGCGCAATAACAATTCCGAGCTTTCATTCAGCGCCACCAGCCCCGGCAGCACCACATTATCCACATGCGCAAAAGATTTATTACCCGACTGGACGGCTACCAGCCCCAGGATGCCCACAATCAATGACAGCACCGCCAGAGAGAACACCATAATACTGAGCGTTGTGCGGATCTTTATCTTACGAAACATAATTGTCCCTGTTGTTTGGTAATGAAAAACCATGAGCTTCAGCTCACACGTAAACCGCAACAAAAATGAAAAGGAAATATCATGAAAGGCAAAGGCCGGCGTTATTGTATAGACATCATTGTGTAGTAGTCGCCGGCCCAGTGTTTTCAATTTCCGTTATTTATTATGTGGCGGAACCGCCGCCAGGAATTCACCCAGCTTATTTTTGTAAAACTTCGCCGACATCATGGTGGCGTGTCCGCTGGTTTCTTTACTTGCCGGGATCAAAAACAGCTCGGCGCGTTTCACTTTTTTCAGTTCACTTTCCAGTATTCCTGTTTCAACCGGATTACGCTCATCGTCGGCGGAATTGATCACCAGCAGCGGCGCCTTGATGCGGCTTAATTCCGGCGAGGCGTTATAATCCGCCGAGGAATTCCAGATATAAATAAAGTCGTTGGCGTCGCTGGTTACCGGCGCGGCCAGACGCTCGTCTACCAGTTTGTCCGCCTGCGCGCGGGTCGGCGCTTTGCTCTGGTAGGCCAGCGTACCGCCCGTGGTGGCGATGCTGAACATGATGTTGGCGGTCTGCAACGACGGCGGCTGGCTAGTGTAATCGCCGTTTTTCCACGCCGGATCGCGCTTGATGGTCTCAATCAGCATGCGGCGTAGCATCCAGTTGCGGCCCGAGAGTTCGTTCGGCTGCGACGCCATCGGCACCAGCGCATCCATCATGTCCGGGTATTTTTCGCCCCACATCCAGGTATGCATACCGCCCATCGAATATCCCATCACCAGACGCAGATGCTTAATGCCAAGACCTTCGGTCAGCAGGCGATATTGCGCCAGCACCATGTCATCGTAGTTATATTGTGGGAATTTAGTACGCAGGCCGTCGGACGGCTTGGCGGATTTTCCGGAACCGATGCTTTCAGGAATGATGATGAAATATTTGCTGACGTCCAGCGGCTGGCCGGGGCCAAATAATTCACCGCCAAAACCGGCGGCCAATAAGGCGCTGATCGGCTGATTAGTGCCGTGCAGCAATAATACGGCCGGCTTTTTACTGTCGCCCAACGTGTAATAATGAATACGGAGATTGTTGACGGTTTCTCCGGTATGGAATCGGAATTCAGGCGCGGCCCAATTTCCTTCTTGTGGTTGTAGCGTTTGTGCAGTCGAAAAAGGGGATAAAACAAACAGAAAAACCAGACCAGCCAGTCCAGACAACAAGCGATTAACCATAGAACAACTCTTCCGTAATCATAGGCGGGGGACCCTGATGTTAATATTTCCTGTAAAATATCCCAATAATGCTCGCAGACTAATGATTGAAAAAATAATTATATGCCGCCAATTTTAGTTATCGCGGCATATAATTTAGTCCTGAACAATACTCATGAAATAATCCGTGTCCCAATTCTGTTCAGGCATACGCCGCTAACCGCAAAGGACGCCCGCCGTTACCCTCCGGTTGCCGATATTGTCGCCTGTGCGCAGCGGCAAAGAGATGAACCAAGCCGTCATTTACAGTGGCAGATGCAGGAACTGATTGAATTCGCTGGCTGTATACTCAGCGAACGCCTCGCCATTCACGAAACCCTGTTTACGATACAGCGCCAGCGCCGGTTCAAATGCCGGACCGCTGCCGGTTTCCAGACTCAGGCGACACAAGCCGCGCCGACGCGCTTCGGCCAGAATATGGGCCAGCAGACACGCGGCCACGCCCTGACGCAAACACTGCGGATGGGTGCGCATCGATTTCAGTTCTCCGCTGCCGTCCGGCAGCATTTTCAGCGCGCCGATACCGGCGATCTGCTCGCCGCGCCAAACGCTCCAGAACGTGACGTCCGGTGCCTGTAAACCGGACAAGTCCAGCGCAAATACCTGCTCCGGCGGCGAATTATCGTGCATTCCAGCCAGATGCAGGGCCACCAGCGCTCGCGTGGCCTCGCCGGTCAGGTCATCGTTGCGGATCACCAGCGGATCCCGTGGGGATGTGTTTGTCATTATCATCAGCTCCGTTGCAAAAAAAGATCAGGGGGCGCAGATAGCAATCAGGTAGCGAACCGGACCCGGACCGGGATTATGGAAACCGGACGCGCCATACAGGCGATAGCGCAGGCTGTCCCGCGGGCCAAGCGTGTGCGCCACGCCTTCCAGCGTCATAACCAGTTGGCCATCGAGCACATACAGATGATGTTCCAGGCCCGCCAGCGGCGGCGCGGCGTAATCGATACGCACGCCGGCCGGCAGCTCGCCGTGGATCATTTCGGCGCGAAACCCGGCGGAAGGGGGAGAAATACTGCGCCGGACAAACCCGGTTTCCGGGTCAATCCATACCGGTTGTTGCGCTTCGCTCAGCTTCTGCGGCAACTGAGTTTCCACCTCGGCCAGCAGGCACGATAGGGTACAGCCATACACCGCACACAGGCGGCCCAGCAACGCCGCCGTCGGGCTGGACTCCATACGTTCCAGCCGGGATAAGGTTGCGCGGCTGATGCCGCTGTTCTGCGCCAGTTCGTCCAGCGACCAGCCGCGTTCACGTCGCAGCCCCGCCAGCCGCCCGGCCAACCGACGATCGGTTTCGGAAAGACGATCGGTTTCAGAAATGGAAGGTTCCATCGCGTCTCCTGAAATATCAATTTTGATAAAAAATCTCATAAATGAGAAAACAGATCAAGATATGTTCAGAGTGAAACGCAGTGGGAACGGATTATTCGGCCGCATGTTTAACGCGGGATCCGCATCATTGCCGGGCAATTACCGCTGCGCTAATCCGCTGTTGCGCTTTTTGTTACGCGCCTTTATCAATAACAGGGTTTTGAGCCGGCGCGTCGGTACGTATAATCGGTGATACGTGTAAACGACGGTACGTATCACCGACGGTACGTATCATCGGGAAACGCCAGCCGATTACCGACGTTTTCGACCTGACAGGATTCTGCCGACAAGAGTGAGCAACATGACAACTTCAGCGTCCACACCACTGCTGACCCGCCCGATTACGGCCGCGGATAACGCGGCGATTGCCAGCGTAATACGCCGGGTTTCCGCTGAATTCGGCCTGACGGCCGACAAGGGATATACCGTGTCCGACCCGGATCTGGACCGGTTGTTCGAACTCTACTGTCGCCCCGCCAGCGCTTATTGGGTGGTGGAATGCAACGGCGAAGTGGTGGGCGGCGGCGGTCTGGCCCCGCTGTCCGGCGGCGAGCCGGATATTTGTGAATTGCAAAAAATGTATTTTCTGCCGCTGGCGCGCGGCCAGGGCATTGCCCGGCAACTGGCGGAACTGGCGCTGACGTTTGGCCGCGAGCAGGGGTTTCGCCGCTGCTATCTGGAAACCACCGCGCACCTGACCAGCGCCATCCACCTGTATGAAAGACTCGGCTTCGAGCATATCCCGCATGCCATGGGCAACACAGGTCATGTGGACTGTGAAGTCAGAATGCTGAAAACGCTGTAAGGGCGCAGGCGCCGTCATTGCGCTGCGTAGAAAACACATCGCCCGGCGGGTGCCGGGCGATAGAGAACACGAGAATCAGTGACGTTTGCCGTCGTCATCCTCATCGTAAAAGTCTTCGTCTTCCCCGAATTCGTCTTCATCCTCGCCGTCCGGGTCTTCGAAATAGGTGCCCCAGCCGTCGTAGTTGACGCCATGACGCTCGGCCAGCGACAGCAGTTGTTCCACCTGCTGATCGATCAGCTCGGCGCTCAACGCCACCTCGCTGATAGCATCGCAGCACATCAGCACCACGCCGTCTTCCATTTCCATTTCTTCGGCGTCGGTAACTTCGTAACCCAGTTTGAACGCATCCACCGCCACTTTTTCCAGATCTTCAAACTTCTCGGCGGAGAAATGGTGTTCGATGGTGTAGAGCGCATCGGGATCGCTGCCGTCCTCCAGCAATTCCTCAATGATCAGACGGGTCTCTTCACGTTGTTCTTCCAGCAGTTCGCGGTTTGCCATGTCTCAGTCCTCATAAAAGCGGCAAAGATAGGGTTATTTTCCCACAGGCTAGCCTCTCTCTCCACCATAAAGTTTGAACGCGGCACTTGAATTTGAATATTTACACATATAAAGTGAATTTTAATTCAACCTTCAGTGTTGAGCCACATGGAGAAGACAACGATGAACCCGTTCTACAAGCGCCATTTTTTACGGCTGATGGATTTCACGCCGGCTGAAATCAGCAGCCTTCTGGCTCTCGCCGCTACGCTCAAAACCAATAAGAAAAACGGCGCCGAAGCCCGCTACCTGCAAGGTAAAAACATCGCACTCATCTTCGAAAAAGATTCGACCCGCACTCGTTGCTCTTTCGAAGTTGCTGCATACGATCAGGGCGCGCAAGTCACCTACCTCGGCCCCAGCGGCAGCCAGATCGGTCATAAAGAATCAATGAAAGACACCGCCCGGGTGCTGGGCCGCATGTACGACGGCATCCAGTACCGCGGTTACGGTCAGGAGTTGGTGGAAACGCTGGCCGAGTTTTCCGGCGTGCCGGTCTGGAACGGCCTGACCAACGAATTTCACCCGACCCAGTTACTGGCGGACCTGCTGACCATGCAGGAGCACCTGCCGGGTAAATCGCTGTCGGGCATGAAGCTGGCCTACGTGGGCGACACCCGCAACAATATGGGCAACAGCATGCTGGAAGCCGCCGCCATCACCGGGCTGGATCTGCGATTAATCGCCCCGAAAGCCTGCTGGCCGGATGCCGGTCTGGTGGCGGAGTGTCAGGCGGCGGCAGCCAAAACCGGCGGTTCGATTACGCTAACAGAAGACGTGGCGGCCGGGGTGAACGGTGTGGACTTCATCTATACCGATGTGTGGGTTTCGATGGGGGAACCGAAAGAAGTGTGGCAGCAGCGTATCGACCTGCTGCGGCCGTATCAGGTTAACGCCGCGATGATCGCCGCTACCGGCAACCCGCAGGTGAAATTCCTCCACTGCCTGCCGGCGTTTCACGACGACCAGACTACGCTCGGCAAACAGATGGCGGAGCAATACGGCCTGCACAACGGTATGGAAGTCACCAACGATGTGTTTGAATCCGCCCACAGCATTGTGTTCGATCAGGCGGAAAACCGCATGCACACCATCAAAGCGGTGATGGTGGCGACGCTGAGCCAGAGCGTCGAGATTTAAGTAGCGAGAATATGAGCCAAATCCACAGGTGATTTGGCTCAGCGTATGGGCCGGATAAACCAACGTTATCGGCCCAGTCACAAATCCCGGCGCTTCCGGCCCGGCTTACAGTTCTTCGCCGTTCGAGGTAATCACCCGCTGATACCAGTGGAAGGATTTCTTCGGCGTACGTTTTAACGTCCCGGTGCCGTCGTCATGCTTGTCGACGTGGATGAAACCGTAACGCTTCGCCATTTCACCCGTCGTGAACGACACCAGATCGATGCAGCCCCACGGCGTATAACCCATCAGGTCGACGCCATCTTCCCACACCGCCGCCTTCATGGCTTCAATATGGGAACGCAGATAATCGATACGGTAGTCATCCTGACACACGCCGCTCGCGTCCGGCTTATCGACGGCGCCCAGCCCGTTTTCCACGATAAACAGCGGCACTTCATAACGTTCATACAACGTCACCAGCGCATAGCGCAGCCCGGTCGGATCGATCTGCCAGCCCCAGTCGCTGGCTTTCAGGTGCGGGTTGGCAATCGAATGTTCGGAACTGCCGTCCATGCTGGCGTCAATATCGTTCTGCACATCGTGTTTCACCACGTTCGACATGTAATAGCTAAAGCCGATGTAGTCCGCCTTACCTTCCTGCAGAATCCGCTCGTCCTCCGGCTCCATATGGATGTGGTAGCCCTTGAGCGCCCACTCGCGTTTCGCATAGGCCGGATAGTGGCCGCGCACGTGCACATCGGAGAAGTAGAAACGGTCATGCATCGAACGCGCCGCCAGCATCACGTCTTCCGGATGGCAGGAATACGGGTAGTACGGCACAAACGAGCACATGCAACCCACTTTTATATCCGGGTTGATGTCATGCGCGGTTTTCACCACCAGCGCGCTGGCGACGAACTGATGATGCACCGCCTGATACATCGCTTCTTCCGGTTTTTCCTTCTGCGGGAACTTCACCCCGGAACACATCCAGCCGAAAATCTCGGCCGACACGTTCTTCTGGTTGTTGATCTCGTTGAAGGTCATCCAGTACTTCACTTTGTGCTGATAACGTTCGATCACCGTGGCGGCGAAATGCACGAAGCAGTCCAACGTCTTGCGGCTCATCCAGCCGTCGTACTGCTGCACCAGATGCAGCGGCATCTCGAAATGACTGAGAGTCAGCACCGGCTCGATACCGTGTTTGAGCAGTTCGTCGATCAGGTCATCGTAAAACTTCAGCCCTGCTTCGCACGGCTCCGTTTCGTCGCCGTTGGGGAAAATACGCGTCCAGGCGATGCTGGTGCGAAAACATTTGAAGCCCATTTCCGCAAACAGCGCGATATCGTCCTTATAACGATGATAAAAGTCGATTGCCTCATGGTTCGGGTAGGACTCGCCGGGAATCACGCCGTCGGTAATGCGCCGCAGTTTGCCGTGCGCGCCGGCGGTCAGCACATCCACCACGCTGACGCCCTTGCCGCCTTCATTCCAGCCGCCTTCCAACTGATGCGCAGCCACCGCGCCCCCCCATAAGAACCCTGCGGGTAATTGACTCATACTCTCCACCTCCTCTTTAAATGCCGTCATACGCCGACGGCAAGGCACTCAATATTCACAGTCATATCAAACCGATGCGCTGGTCCGGGTCGACGCCGCCTCCGCTGGCGCCGCGGCCGTTTCCTCCACCGGATCGTCAAACCCCACCACCATCACCAGCCCGATAGTCAACACGATTGCCACGCCGCAGCCGGCCAGCTCGCCGATAAACGACATCGGTGCGGACGGGCTGATGGCGTTGATCACCGTCAGCACGCCCGGCAATGCGGCATAGGCGTAATACAGCGATCCGAACAGGCTGGCGACGACCGCCCCCACCGCACCGCCGATGCAGCCGCAGATAAAGGGTTTCTTGTAGCGCAGCGTCACCCCGTAAATAGCCGGTTCGGTGATGCCGAAAATCGCCGTTACCCCCGCCGACATCGAGCGCGCTTTCAGTTCACGGTTGCGTGTTTTCAAAAAACAGCCGAAAGCGGCCGCCATCTGGGCGACCACGGCGACGGTCTGGAACGCCTGAAACGAGTCGTAACCGTTCAGATCAAAGTTGGCGACCACTACCGGCGTGATGCCCCAGTGCACGCCGAAGATCACAATGATCTGCCACACACCGCCAATAATCGCGGCCGCCAGCGCCGGGAAAGCATTGAACAACGCGTTGTAGCCAGCGGCGATCCCGGTGGCGACCCAGGTACTGGCCGGGCCGATCAACAGCAGCGTCAGCGGCACCACAATCACAAAGCAGATCAACGGGGTAAACAGCGCGCTGACGATATCCGGCAATCGCTTTTCCACCCGGCGCTCCACCCACGCCAGCACCCACACCAGAAACAGCGGCGGCAACACCGACGCGGTATACACCGTCTTCGCCAGCGGCAGCCCCAACAGAGTGATCGACTCGCCGGCGGCGATTTTCCCCGCCATCGCCGTCCATTCCGGGTTGATCAGCGCGCAGCAGCACAGCACCGCGATATAGGTATTACAGCGAAAATGACGGGAAGCCGTCAGGGCGATAAACACCGGCAGAAAGGCAAACGGCGTCCAGGACATGAAATTGAGCACACGATAGGTGCCGGTCAGCGTAAAACCGGCGGAGAACTGCTGAATAACGATCAGTATGCCCTGCAGTATCCCTGCCGCCGCCAGAATATACACAATCGGCGCGAACACCGCCGACATGGTGGCGATCACCGTATCCAGTACGCGCCGACGGGGCTCTTCGCCGCGCTTTGCGCCTTCGCCGAGCAACGCCGCCATCTGGCTGTACACTTCCGCCACATGCACGCCGATGACAACCTGAAACTGACCGGCGCTCTCCACCACCCCAATCACACCGGGCAGGCTCTGAATCCGCGCTTTCGCGTTATCAGGCGTTTGCGCCAGTATCAGGCGTAGCCGGGTGGCGCAGCGGGAAAAATCGACAATATTCGGTTGACCACCCACTTCCTGCAGAATGCTTTGCGCTAATTTCGCGTAATCTCGAATCCCTGACATGGCGCTACCTCACGTTGATATTCGGTAACCACTTCGTTGATCGGCTACAACTGAAACCGGTTTCAGACTGCATGAAAGCCATGATTACTGCAACCGGTTTCATAAAGCCTTACATCGGTTTTACGGGCGGGATCACATCAGATACGCTGTTAACAGAAGGGATATCAGGAGAAAAAACGAGGCCGGTCAAAATACAAAAGGCGCTGCTGCGCCTTTTGTCATGAATAGCAGATTACAGCACCAGCGAGGCGTCGATCTTCACCACCGCCTTGCGCACGTGGGCCGGGGCGCCGACCGCGCACAACGGTTTGTGCACTTCACCGGGGAAGAACACCACGAAGTCGCCTTTATGCAGCACAAACTGTTTTTCCTGTTCGCCGGCCGGCAGGAACGCGATGTCCTTGTCCGCCAGCCAGTCCACGTCCGGTTTGCCCGCCGGCAGGTTGCTGAAGGTCATGCCTTCGGTGCCGTTCAGCACAATCTGGATATCCAAGTATTTGGCGTGATACTCGGCGCGGCGTTTCTCAAACAGATCCGTGCTGTCGTTCGACACCAGCACAAACACCTTATTGCCGTCGATATCGTGCTTACCCAGCGGAGTATCGGCGTTGATATGCTGCTTCACATACTCAATCGCCTCGCGCAGTTTAATGGGCAGATAGGGAACCAGCTCCAGATGGTCGACATTACCGGTAATCATGATCGCTCCTTAAATAAATAAACTGAAACAACGTTTTGATTCCTTATACTCCTGTCGGCATCGGGTCGCCAGCCAGCGATAGTAAAAAAGTGATCCGAACGATGCGTTTCTTCTTACTGTGAAACAATCAACCGCAACCGATTGCCTATCGCGAAAAGACAGCGTTTTTCTGCTTGAATTCACCTCTTCGGCGCGTATAATTCCGGACAATTTGCCGGGAGGGAACATGTCTGACGCTGCTGTTTTTGTGAGTGCCGAACCGCAACTGCCTGTTGGCGGCATGACAGCGTTTTTCCTTCCGTTGCCTGACAGATTCATAAAAAAAGCCCCTCGTTGAGGGGCTTTTTTTTGCCTGTCGCCGCCAGTCATACCGTTTGTTTACCGGGCCTAACCGAGGGGAGCATAGCCAAATGGTCAATCCGCTATATAAAAGACACATCATCTCAATCAACGATCTCAGCCGGGACGATCTGGAACTGACGCTCAAGGTGGCGGCCAGCCTGAAAGCCCGTCCGCAGCCGGAACTGCTGAAGCACAAAGTGATTGCCAGCTGTTTCTTTGAAGCCTCCACCCGTACCCGCCTGTCGTTTGAAACCGCCATTCACCGGCTGGGCGCGTCGGTGGTCGGGTTTGCCGACAGCAACAACACCTCGCTCGGCAAGAAAGGCGAAACCCTGGCGGACACCATTTCGGTCATCAGCAACTATGTGGATGCCATCGTGATGCGCCACCCGCAGGAAGGCGCGGCGCGACTGGCGACCGAGTTCTCCGGCGGCGTACCGGTGTTCAACGCCGGCGACGGCGCCAACCAGCACCCGTCCCAGACGCTGCTGGACCTGTTCACCATTCAGGAAACCCAGGGCCGTCTGAACAATATCAATATCGCCATGGTCGGCGACCTGAAGTACGGCCGCACCGTACACTCGCTGACCCAGGCGCTGGCCAAGTTCGACGGCAACCGCTTCTACTTCATCTCCCCGGACGCGCTGGCGATGCCGGATTACATCCTCAATATGCTGAAAGAGAAAGATATCCCCTACAGCCTGCACACCAGCATTGAGGAAGTGGCGCCGCAACTGGACATTCTGTACATGACTCGCGTGCAGAAAGAACGGCTGGACCCGTCGGAGTACATCAATATCAAGTCGCAGTTTATCCTGCGCGCCGCCGACCTCGGCAGCGCCCGCGACAATCTGAAAGTATTGCACCCGCTGCCGCGCATCGATGAAATCACCACCGACGTGGACAGCACCCCTTACGCCTACTACTTCCAGCAGGCGGGCAACGGTATTTACGCGCGCCAGGCTCTGCTGGCGCTGGTTCTGAACAGCGAACTGGTTCTGTGAGAGAGGAGCATACAGCATGACTCACGACAATAAATTGCAGGTAGAAGCCATCAAACGCGGCACCGTGATCGACCATATTCCGGCGCAGGTGGGCTTCAAGTTACTGACACTGTTCAAACTGACCGCCACCGACCAGCGCATCACCATCGGCCTGAACCTGCCGTCCAACCATCTGGGCCGCAAGGATCTGATCAAGATCGAAAACATCTTCCTGACCGAAGAACAGGCCAACCAGCTGGCGATGTACGCCCCGCAGGCCACCGTTAACCAGATCGACAATTACGAAGTGGTGCGCAAGCTGCACCCGCAATTGCCGTCGCACATCGAAGGCGTACTGACCTGCCCCAACAGCAACTGCATCAGCCGCAGCGAGCCGGTCAACTCCTCCTTCGGTGTGAAACAGCGCGGCGACGACGTGCAACTGAAATGCAAATACTGCGAGAAAGAGTTTGAACGTCAGGCGGTGCTGAACAGCCACTGATACGCGGTTGCCGTCAGGAAAACGCCGCCTATCGGATTGCGGTATTGGCCTGACGGCAGGCTTTTTGGAATAATGCGGAAGTCGCATCATTTCAGACATAATCAGGAGAAAACATGTCACGCATTATCAGTACGGAACAGGCTCCGGCCGCCATCGGCCCTTATGTTCAGGGTGTTGACCTGGGCAGCATGATCATCACCTCCGGCCAGATCCCGGTGGATCCGAAAACCGGTCTGGTGCCGGACGACGTCACCGCACAGGCCCGTCAGTCGCTGGAAAACGTGAAAGCCATCGTGGAAGCGGCCGGTCTGAAAGTGGGCAACATCGTCAAAACCACGGTGTTCGTGAAAGATCTGAACGACTTCGCCACGGTTAACGCTGCGTACGAAGCCTTCTTCACCGAGCACAACGCGCCGTTCCCGGCTCGCTCCTGCGTGGAAGTGGCCCGCCTGCCGAAAGATGTGAAAATCGAGATCGAAGCTATCGCGGTTCGGGGTTAAAAACCAACCGGCATCTCTGCAATAACGACAGATTGCGAATAGAGTTATTGTTAAATGACGAACCCCGGTTAGTACCGGGGTTTCATTTACCTGATGAGTTTTAAATCTGACTTTCTCATCCTTTTCTGTTCCTGATAAAAGTTCTCATGAGAACCCAAACTTAACAGGTGGATGATAAGCTGGTTCTGGTTCCAACTGTATCCCAGCAATGTTAACTGGTTGTTCAGCTTGAACTTATGAACTCTTAAATAACTCAAGTCGCCTTTCTTGAGCTCACCCAGTTCAGGGTTTTCAACAATCACATCAATCTCATCTTCAACAACGGATCTGAACTGCTGCGGCAATTTGTCCAATGCTTTTTCAAACCGGTTGGTCTGATAAACCTCAATCTCTGCTCGGTTTTGTTCTTCGGACATAACGAGAAACCTTACCATTCTCTGCTTCGCTTCGGGCGAGCAAAGTTTCCATAATAAATTCGTATGTCAGATCGGGATTATCCTCAGCAATCCTGCCGATTCTGGCCCAGTGTTCTATCTGCTTGGGCACACTACGGCTGGATGCTTCTGCATACACCTTTACTTCGGTGACAAAATCTTCATCCAATCGAATGCTGATAGCCATACTGTTGATACCTATATGAATTCGTAGTGTTCGTAGTGTTCGTAGTGTTCGTAGTGTTCGTAGTGTTCGTAGTGTTCGTAGTGTTCGTAGTGTTCGTAGTGTTCGTAGTGTTCGTAGTGTTCGTAGTGTTCGTAGTGTTCGTAGTGTTCGTAGTGT
>JAAIGF010009684.1_pt1 | contig 85200 bp, 77 predicted proteins | sample 6487441 | NCBI WGS metagenome assembly JAAIGF01 (sample SAMN13974129, study PRJNA590717) | phyllosphere metagenome | biome: pepper field; feature: multiple bacterial spot infested pepper fields; material: pepper leaves; isolation source: leaves from pepper fields | host: Capsicum annuum ... | reverse complement strand
GTAGCCCGCCAGCCGGCTGCGGTTCGGCGACACCACCTCGTTGAGGATGGCCGCGGCCGCCCGGCCCTGCAGGTTGGGGTTGGTCTGTATCAGCCCGCCCAGCTGGCTCGGATTGAGCTGGGCCGTGCCGTTGTTGAGGATGAGCCCGCGGCTGTCAACGTTGAAGTCGTGGTAGCGGTTGTGCGACAGCCCCGCGGCGTCCGGCGCGGCGATGTTCACCACCGGCACCCCGTTGCCCGCCGCCTCCAGCGCCGTGCTCCCCGACGCCACCGTCACCCCCGCCGCCAGCGCCGGCTGCAGCCCCGTCAGCCACACCAGTACCCACACCAGCACCCGCTGCGACGTCTTCACCGCTTTCATCCCTGAACTCCTGAATAATAATGCACAAGGCAAACCAGTAACCTAACGGCACACCTGCATAACCCATTCAGATCGTGTGGAACGAACGCGGTTGAACAGACCTGTACCGTTTTTTATTTTTTGCGCCAAAACGCTGCCGCGATATCGGCTGCTGTGTATTTCCGTCGGGGTCGACGGCGAGGAAAAAGCTGGAAGGGAGAGGCAAAGAAGAATGACAGCGGGAACCGCCAACGTCCTGTTACGCAGACCACATCCATGCAGTAATAATCGGCGACATATTAATTCGTCATCTTTTCAAAAACAATACAAAAATTTACAAAAAAATTTCAATTAATATGCCGAAAAGGAATAACCCAACAAACTGATATTAATCATATTTTTTCAATTCCGCTTCTTTTTTCCATCTCCGGGAATAAACTGATGGATTATTTATTCATGAAAAAGTAAGCGAGTGAGAACCAGACGGAAGTTTGAATGACAACCGGATAACGGGGGCGTGTTGTTTCCACCCATTATGTTTCACGGTTTTTTAACAGGGTTTACTGATAAGCCTAACCGCCCCAATGGGGCGGTTAGCTAACGATCGGAATTACAGACTAGGCATAACGGGAGAAGGAGAGATCGTCGTATTCAATTGCCGGCGTGTTGCCGGAAATGATATCGGCCAGCAATTGACCGGAACCGCATCCCATGGTCCAGCCCAATGTACCGTGCCCGGTGTTCAGATAAAGATTGTGTAACGGCGAGCGCCCGACCAGCGGCGTGCCATCCGGCGTCATTGGCCGTAATCCGGTCCAGAACGTCGCCTGCTCCACCGGTCCGCAGTCCGGGTACAGATCGCGCACCACCATCTCCAGCGTTTCACGGCGTTTCTGATTCAACGAAAGATCAAATCCGGCGATTTCCGCCATCCCGCCGACACGGATGCGCTGGTCAAAGCGGGTAATAGCGATCTTATAGGTTTCATCCAATACGGTGGAAACTGGCGCTCCCTCCTCGCTGGACAGCGGAATGGTCAGCGAATAGCCCTTCAGCGGATAGACCGGGATGTCGAACCATTTTTCCAGCAGACCGCGGGAATAAGAGCCGCACGCCATGACATACGCGTCAGCCGTGATCTTTTCGCCGTTGCAATACACCGCGCTGACCCGCTGACCGTCTACATCGAGATACTGCACCACGCTGTCGAAACGGAACGTGACGCCCGCCTCCGCCGCCATCGTCGCCAGTTGCCGGGTAAACAGCTGGCAATCACCGGTTTCATCGTGCGGCAGGCGCAACCCGCCGGACAGTTTATGACGCACGCCAGCCAGCGCCGGTTCGACCGTGGCCAGTTGATCGGCCTCCAGCAGTTCATAAGGTACGCCGGCTTCTTTCAGCACCGCGATATCACGGTAAGCGTTTTCATACTGCTGCGGGGTACGAAACAGTTGTAACGTGCCGCCCTGACGCCCTTCATAGGCAATACCGGTTTTGGCGCGCAGCACCTGCAGGCAATCGCGGCTGTATTCAGCCAGTCTGACCATGCGGGCTTTATTGACGCGATAATGCGCGCTGTCGCAATTCAGCAGCATCTGCCACATCCAGCGCAGTTGCGTGGCGGTAAAGTCCGGGCGAATCGCCAGTGGCGCATGCCGCTGAAACAACCACTTAACCGCCTTGAGCGGAATACCCGGCGCGGCCCAGGGCGCAGAATAGCCCGGGGAAATCTGACCGGCGTTGGCGGCGCTGGTTTCCAGCGCGGGTTCAGCCTGCCGGTCAATAACGGTGACGTCATGTCCTGATTGCGCCAGATACCAGGCTGTGCTGACGCCAATAACACCACTCCCTAAAACAACCACCTTCATTATTACCGTTCTCCCCACTTCCTCCGCCAATCCCGCGGAATATGCTGCTTAACGCCGTAAACACCAAAATAAAAGTCTACTTTAGCATTTGGCCGTTAATTGTCATCTGTTGCAGATATAGCTTTTATTTATTATGAGAGAGTGAACACGGCAACGTAGGATAAACATTGGCGACGTGCAGCCAATCAGGCGTAGCGCTGGCAGCATGCCATCCGTTTTTTCACCCGAAGGCTTCATCCAAGCTACCGATTTCACATCACTTTTCCCAAAGTAAGCTACGATTAAGTATGCCGGCGCAATGAGGTGGCGGCAGTTATAGTGAGGGGTGCGCTGATGGTTATATCGACTGATGAGCGGGTAACGAGCCCACAACGTCTGAGTGACGGACCTGACTGGACATTCGATTTGCTGCAGGTCTATCTGGATGAAATTGACCGGGTAGCCAAACTGTACCGTCTGGATACCTATCCCCACCAAATCGAGGTGATCACCTCCGAGCAGATGATGGACGCCTATTCCAGCATCGGGATGCCCATCAACTATGCCCACTGGTCGTTCGGCAAGAAATTCATCGAAACCGAGCAACGTTACAAGCACGGTCAGCAGGGGCTGGCCTACGAAATCGTCATCAACTCCAATCCCTGCATCGCCTACCTGATGGAAGAGAACACCATGCCGATGCAGGCGCTGGTGATGGCTCATGCCTGTTACGGCCACAACTCGTTTTTCAAGGGCAACTACCTGTTTCGCAGTTGGACCGACGCCAGCTCAATCGTCGATTATCTGCTGTTTGCCCGTCAGTACATCGCCCAATGCGAAGAGCGCCACGGCGTTGACGAGGTGGAAAAGTTGCTCGACTCCTGCCACGCCTTGATGAATTACGGCGTGGATCGCTACAAACGACCGCAGAAAATCTCGCTGGAAGAGGAAAAACTGCGTCAAAAAAGCCGCGAAGCCTATCTGCAAAGCCAGGTAAACGAACTCTGGCGTACGCTTCCCCGCCGCGAACAGGAAACATCGCCGGAAAAAGCCCGTCGTTTCCCGAATGAGCCACAGGAAAACCTGCTCTATTTCATGGAGAAAAATGCCCCGTTGCTGGAACCCTGGCAGCGCGAAATCCTGCGTATCGTGCGTAAGATCAGCCAGTATTTTTACCCGCAAAAACAGACGCAGGTGATGAATGAAGGCTGGGCCACGTTCTGGCACTACAGCATCCTCAATCATCTCTATGACGAGGGCAAACTGTCCGACCGCTTTATGCTGGAGTTTCTCCACAGCCACACCAACGTGGTCTACCAGCCGCCGTACAACAGCCCTTACTATAGTGGCATCAACCCGTATGCGCTCGGCTTCGCCATGTTTCAGGACATCAAGCGTATCTGTCAGGAGCCGACGGAAGAAGACCGTTACTGGTTCCCGGACATCGCGGGCAAAGACTGGCTGGATACCCTGCACTTCGCGATGCAGAACTTTAAGGATGAGAGTTTCATCAGCCAGTTCCTCTCGCCCAAAGTGATGCGCGATTTTCGTCTGTTTACCGTACTGGATGACGACCGCAATAATTATCTGGAGATCGCCGCCATCCACGATGAAAAAGGCTACCGGAAGATCCGTCAGGAACTGTCTTCCCAGTACAACCTGAGCAACATCGAACCCAATATTCAGGTCTGGAACGTGGATTTACGCGGCAATCGCTCGCTGACCTTGCGTTATGTGCCGCAGAATCGCGCACCGCTGGACAAAAGCAGCCATGAGGTGATGAAACATGTGTACCGTTTATGGGGATTTGAGGTAACGCTGGAGCAAATGAATGAGGACGGCAGCGTCGAACTGATTGATCGCTGCCCGCCACGCAACGCCGCCCTGTGACGCCCTGGCGGATCGCCAGCAACAAAAACGGGTAGCTGAGATGGCTACCCGTTTTTTATAACCCGGTTTTTCATAAACCGGGCTTTTTATCAGCTAACCGCGGCCTTCGGCCAGATCACGCGGAATGGTGTTCTGCATGCTGTGCCACAGCGCTCCGCTCTCTTTGCCGTATTGGCGGATCACGTCAGGAACCTGCTCATACAGCCCGTCACGGCTCAGCGACTCCAGACGGCGATAGAACGCCAGTGCGGTTTTGCGAGCTTCCGTATTGGAGAAATAGTAGCGTCCAACGCGGATATACAGCCCTTTCAACCCGTTGATAATCAGGCCGTAAATCGGGTTGCCGGAGGCGAACGCCAATCCGCGAAACACGTTGTAATCCAGTTCGGCGTAGGCATCCGATGTGTCCTTAACTGATTCAGTCAGCTTAAGTATTTCGACCGATTTAGCCGGGTGCAGACGAATCGCGGTGCGAATGAAAATCCCGGCGATATTGGTGCGCACCGCCAGTAGGTTGTCAATCAATTGAGGAACGCTGTCGTGATCCAGCCGGGCCAGCGTTTCAAGAATATTCAGCCCTGAAGTTTCCCAAAAGTTGTTGATTTTGGTCGGTTTACCGTGCTGAATCGTTAGCCACCCATCACGGGACAGGCGCTGCAGCACCTCGCGCAACGTAGTGCGCGTGACCCCGATCAACTCGGACAACTCCCGTTCTGCAGGCAGAATGGATCCCGGGGGAAAACGATTATTCCATATACTTTCAATAATGTACTCTTCCGCGAATCCCGCCGGACTTTGCGCCTTTATAACCATAAGTTTATATTCCGTAGCGATGTTTACTAGTGAAAGTCAACATCATCATACCAAACGAACCCTACATCACATAGCATAGCAGGACCTGAAAATCTTAATTCGATATAAAAACTGTGACTAAAGACAATTCCTGCCAGACAAACGCGAATATGCCCCGCTTTACGGTAATTTTCTTTAAACACACATCGATTGTTAAATTAAATTAACGTTAAAGAAGAAAGCCAACGGTGCGGGATCCGCCACTTCAACCGCATTCTTCTGAAAAACGTTCCTGGCAACATTCCGAACGGGTACAAGCCAGCCATTCTATTATTTCTAATTATCAATCACCTGCTGTTCTTTCGGTTAACGCATTTGCCGTCGGCCGGTCGTCGGGTTTATTTTCATTCTGGGCATGCCCTGAAATACGGCCTGTCGTAACCCGGCGGATCTGCTGGCGCCGGAGGCTATTTTCACTGGCTTGATCAGTCCAGATCAAGTATGGCATGACGTTGCCAATAATATAAAAGTTTTGTCATTGCCGGTTTCCAATGATAACGGGAATTGCGTTTATCAAACAGCTATTGCTGCTTGTACTTACCGCAGGCTGCTGGATATCCGCACCACCTCAAGCGGGTGCCGATTTTTGGGCGCGTGGGGTTTTATTTTCACTTTTTCCTCTGCCCTGCCGCCGTATCGATCATTTCTCCGTACCCTATTTAGCTTTTCCGCTATTTATCATCGTGTTGTGCTCTCAGAAGATGATGCGGACACTTCATTGATCAATACCGTCATGCACCAGCATAAATCGTGTATAGTAAGGGGCGGATTTCGCCATGAAACTGGCGATCCCTCATAGAAAGCGTTAAAAACAGCAGAGTATTTGTTGGCACAGCAGAATCTCCTCAGGCACTGATGCAGATTCCGAGCGGTACAGGCGTCACTGGCGCCGCCGCAAGAAACGTCAGTTCATCCGGATCAGAGATTCAATGAGGGCAGCGAGCACGGTTATCACTGCCCATACTATCGTTTTTAGCATGGAATATTTTTTATGTTGCGATTTTTGAACCGTTGCTCCCGCGGTCGGGGCGCCTGGCTTTTGATGGCGTTCACGGCACTGGCTTTTGAACTGATTGCCCTCTACTTCCAGTACGTGATGATGCTTAAGCCCTGCGTACTGTGCATCTATCAGCGCGCCGCGCTCTACGGCGTGATGGCCGCCGGTCTGGTGGGCGCCGTTGCCCCCGGTACGCTGCTGCGCTATCCGGCAATCGGGTTATGGATTTACAGTGCCTGGGAAGGACTGTCGCTGGCCATCAAACACACCAATATTCAGTTGCACCCGTCGCCGTTCGTCACCTGCGACTTTTTTGTCAGTTTCCCGTCCTGGTTGCCGCTGGATAAATGGCTGCCGGCGATTTTCACCGCCACCGGCGACTGCGCCGAGCGCCAGTGGAGTTTCCTGAATCTGGAAATGCCGCAGTGGATGATCGTGATTTTCGGCGCCTACCTGCTGGTCGCCGTACTGGTGCTGATCGCCCAACCTTTCCGCCCCAAACGCCGCGACCTGTTCGGTCGGTAAAAGCGTCCTGAACCGGGTCAGGCTATCGCCGGCCCGGTTTTGGCTGTTATCCTCCCCCGTCAAAAGCAGCAGAGTCGAGCAAATCAGCCGTCGCCAGAGCGGCGATAAACAACGAATTATCTGGCCCACTCCGGCTTGTTCAGGATGTGGTCCTGCCAATCCATCACATCACTTTCACGCACGGCGATGTTGCGCACCGAGATCCTTTGCTGATGCATCGCCGCTTTCGAGCCAGACAGCAACGGATGCCACGGTTGCAGCCCTTTCCCTTCGTGTATCAACCGGTAAGCGCAGGTTTCGGGCAACCAGTCGAACGACAACAGGTTTTCCCGCGTCAGCTTGATGCAATCCGGCTCGTATTCAAACCGGCGCGCATAATTACGGCACTGGCAGCTTTTAATATTCAGCTGATTACAAGCCACATTGGTGAAATAGAGTTCGTCCGTGTCCTCATCGATCAGCTTGTGCAAACAGCAACGCCCGCAGCCGTCACAAAGCGCTTCCCACTCGTCGTCCGACATTTGCTCCAGGGTTTGGGTTTCCCAAAAGGGTTTTTGAGTCATAACTGCAATTCCGATGATGATAAACAGGGCGTCTGACTGTGTATTGTATCTGACTGTGTATTGTAAAGGGGGATGCGGCGGGATACCACCCGCGGCAACGCCGCGAGCGGTGACAGAATACTCAGATAACGTGGGTTGTCAGCGTGCGCTCGTTGAGCGTGATGGTTAATGCATCGCCCGGCTGCAGCGGCCCCACCCCTTGCGGCGTACCGGTCAGGATGATGTCGCCGGCGCGCAGGGTGAAAAAGCGGCTCATGTAAGCGATCAGCGGCAGAATCGGCGTGATCATGTCACGCGTATTCCCCTGCTGACGCACTTCGCCATTGATGCTAATGCCCAGTTCCGCCTGCTGCGGATCGCCAAATTCCGCCACCGGGATAAACCCGGATACCGGACAGGAACCATCGAACCCTTTGGCTTTTTCCCACGGTTGCCCGGCTTTCTTGAACCCGGCCTGCAAATCACGCAGCGTCAGATCCAGCGCTACGCCGTAACCGGCAATCGCTCTGGCAACCCGTTCTTCATTAGCCTGTTTGAGCGGCGTGCCGATCAACACCGCCAGTTCAACCTCGTGGTGTACCGAACCCAGCTCTTTAGGAATCGCCACCGGCTGACGCAAATCGCACAACGCGGTTTCTGGCTTGATGAACAGAACCGGTTCCGCCGATTTGGCGCTGCCCATTTCACGAATGTGCTCGGAATAGTTGCTGCCGACGCATACCACTTTGTTAACCGGAAAATCCAGTAATGCGCCCTGCCAGTCTCTGTGTTGATACATGTACCCTCTCCTGACCTTCTGTTAGCGGATGGCGCCAGCCTGTCATGACAGACTCGGCTTGCCCATCATACCGGCATCGCTATCAAAAAAGTAAGCGCGATTGATGAACAACGGTATCCGAAATTTATCATAACCCCCGTGCTACCTTTTGCGACCGCTATCAATACGCCGGCCGAAGAAAGGAATTACGCGGGGTGGATGAAAATTCGTTTATTTAATCGCTGCGACGAATATACCTGTATATAAATCAGTATTGGGAAAATAGCATGAACAGGATTAAACCATTGCCCGGTTTATTTCTGACACCCCTGTATTAAAAAACAGCGGCCAATTCCCGTCGCGGCAGCGAACATTATCTGAAAAATAATTCGGGTATTATTTTTTTACACTTGCCTGCAGTTCATCCAATAGATTTTCCGGCGGCGGCGGCAGTTGCAGATAAAAACCCTGTTCAATAAGCATCTGTTTTACTTTATCAATATCCGCTGACGCCAGTTTTTTCCTGCCATCAAGCGGTAATAACATCACCAGATGCGGCAGGCCGAAACTTTTCATCAGTTCGTCAGGCACGCGGGAAAAATCGTCTTTTTTTTCGACATAGAGATATGTTTGATCGCGTTTGGAACTTCTGTAGATCACACAATACATGTTTTTTACTCTGAACTAGGGGAATGGTGTCTTGCCTGTATTTTCATGTGACTATAACATGCTTGAAGCGCTCTGGAATATCATGCCTTAAATGCTACTCTGGGGATTTAAAGATGCTGAAACTGAGTCAGGACAGATGTCACAAACGCCAATTGAGTTGAAAGGCAGCAACTTTACCTTATCCGTTGTTCATCTGCATGATGCGCAGCCCGATATTATTCACCAGGCCCTGCAGGAAAAAATCGAACAGGCGCCGGCGTTTCTTAAAAACGCGCCGGTAGTCGTCAATGTCTCGGCGCTGCCCGTTGACGCTGACTGGATTAAGCTCCAGCAGGCGATTACCGCCGCCGGTCTGCGGGTCGTGGGGGTAAGCGGGTGCGATGATGAGCAACTCAGGCTATCTATCGCCAAAGCGGGGCTCCCGCTGTTGCGCGAAGGCAAGGAACGCCGGGCGACTCAACCGCCGGCGCCGGTCGCCGTGCCGGTTAAAACCCGGGTGGTCAATACCCCCGTTCGTTCCGGACAGCAAATTTACGCCCGCGACTGTGACCTTATCGTTACCAGCCATGTTAGCGCCGGTGCCGAGGTCATTGCCGATGGCAATATCCATATTTACGGCATGATGCGCGGCCGTGCGCTGGCGGGGGTTTCTGGCGATGTCAGCAGCCAGATCTTCTGCACCCATCTGGCAGCCGAGTTGGTGTCGATCGCCGGGCGTTACTGGCTCAGCGATCAGATACCGGAAAACTATTTCGGGAAGGCGGCGCGCCTGAAACTCAGTCCGCCCGACCATGTTCTGACCATACAACCTCTAGACTAGGCCCTTGAAAGGAATTATTTATGGCACGCATCATTGTTGTTACTTCAGGTAAAGGGGGCGTTGGCAAGACCACTTCAAGCGCGGCCATTGCTACCGGTTTAGCCCAAAAAGGTAAGAAGACGGTTGTCATCGATTTTGACATCGGTCTGCGTAACCTCGACCTGATCATGGGATGTGAGCGCCGGGTCGTGTATGACTTTGTGAATGTCATCCAGAACGACGCCACCCTGAATCAGGCGCTGATAAAAGATAAGCGTACCGAAAATCTGTATATCCTGCCGGCGTCACAGACCCGCGATAAAGAAGCCCTGACCCGTGAAGGCGTGGACAAGGTACTCAAGGATCTGGCCGACATGGAGTTCGACTTCATTATCTGCGATTCCCCCGCCGGTATTGAAACCGGTGCGTTGATGGCGCTTTACTTCGCGGATGAAGCCATCATCACCACCAACCCGGAAGTGTCGTCAGTACGCGACTCCGACCGAATCCTGGGGATTTTGTCCTCCAAGTCGCGCCGTGCCGAACAGGGCCAGGAGCCGATCAAAGAGCATTTGCTGCTCACCCGTTACAACCCGGGCCGCGTCAGCCGCGGCGACATGCTGAGCATGGAGGACGTGCTGGAAATTCTGCGCATTCCTCTGGTCGGCGTGATCCCGGAAGATCAGTCGGTGCTGCGTGCGTCCAACCAGGGCGAGCCGGTCATTCTGGACAAAGACGCCGACGCGGGCAAAGCCTATGAGGACACCGTGGATCGTCTGTTGGGAGAAGAACGGCCTTACCGTTTTATCGAGGAAGAGAAGAAAAGCTTCCTGAAACGACTCTTTGGGGGGTAAATCATGGCGTTACTCGATTTCTTTTTGTCCCGCAAAAAAACGACAGCCAATATCGCCAAGGAACGGCTACAGATTATTGTCGCGGAGCGACGCCGTGGGGACAGTGAACCGCATTACCTGCCGCAGTTGAAGCGCGATATTCTGGAAGTCATCTGCAAATACGTGCAGATTGACCCGGAAATGGTGACGGTGCAGTTGGAACAGAAAGGCGACGACATTTCCGTGCTGGAACTGAACGTCACCTTGCCGGAAGCCGACGAGCCCACGACGCCCGCCGATAAGTAATCACCGTTTCCCCTGCTCCAGCAGGAAACGGTTGCGGCCGCCGCCCTTGTCTGCAAGGGCGGCATGTCGATATCAGTAATGCGCCAGAATATCTTTCAGACCTGGTCCAAACAGGCGGCCACGCCAGCCGGTTACCATTTCAGGTTCATTCTCCGGCAATGTCAGTTTCCAGTGCCAGTTCAGCAATCGGTTAATCTGCCGCCGGGATGCCAGCAATTCGGCCGACAATCCGCTTTGCTCCGCACACTGCTGCACCAGCGCCTTGATGTCGCGAAACGCTTTCTTATAACCGGGATAGTCGATCAGATTGACCACCGGCGGCGGATAATCCGCCTCGCTCAGCGCTGCGGTTTCCGCCACCAGCGCCAGTAGCGTCTTGCCGTGATAACGAATTTCCGGCCCGCTCAACCCCAGCGAATCCAGCTCGCCAAGCGAACCGGGCAGACAACGGGCCACTTGCCACAGGTTCTCTTCCCGAACAATGAAATTGACCGCGCTGTCGCGCTCCCGCGCCTTACGAAGACGCCACGCCGCCAGTTTCTGCAAACAGGCCAGATGACGGCCGCGCAGTTGCCAGGCATTGCCGATCTCCCGATACGCCAATTCCGGCGCCAGCACCTCCTGACGGCGCTGGCACAGTAACAGGCACTCGTCCAGCGCCGCTTCCAGCCGGCCTGCGGTACGGGTTTCCTCCACCAGCGTTCTGGCTACCGGCAGCAGATAGAACACGTCCGCCGCGGCGTACTGGCACTGTTTTTCGCTGAGCGGACGCGCCAGCCAGTCGGTGCGGGATTCGCTTTTATCCAGCGTGACCTGACGGTAATCCGCCACCAGCGCGGCAAAACCATAGGACAACGGCTTACCCAGAAACGCCGCCAGAATCTGGGTATCGATGAACGGCGACGGCAGGCAGCCGAACGCATTCAGAAACACCTCCAGGTCTTCGCTGCCGGCATGCAGAAACTTGGTCACCTGCGGGTTCTGCAACAGCGCGCGAAACGGCGCCCAGTCACCGATCGCCAACGGGTCGATCAGCGACAGATTGTCACCGTCATACAACTGAATCAGCCCCAGTTGCGGATAATAGGTGCGGGTACGGACAAACTCGGTGTCCAGCGCCACCTCAGGCACTGCGCACGCCTGCGCGCACACCGCTGATAATCCTTCATCGGTAGTAATCAACTGATAATTCAAAACGGTATTCTCTTGGTTGCGCCCCGGTGCGGCAACCGCGACCGGGGCATGGAACATATTCATGGCGGACAATCAACATCACGCGGGTCAGACCGCTCCATCAGGGCAGGTAATGGCTTGACGCGAAAGGCGATGTTGTCCTGTGGTGCTCAGCAGGCAGGCCCCCACCATACCCGTCATGGCTACCACAGGCAACCTTCAGGCGGCTGACTGCTCATTACGCAGCTCACGCCGGAGAATTTTTCCCACGTTGGACTTCGGTAACTCGGCGCGGAATTCGAATAGCCGCGGCACCTTATACCCGGTGAGGTTACGACGGCAGTGACTGATCAGCTCCTCCACCGTCAGCGAGGGATCGCGGCACACCACGAAAACTTTGACCGCTTCGCCCGACGTTTCGCTGGGCACGCCAATCGCCGCCGCTTCGGATACCTTCGGATGGCGCGCCACCACTTCCTCGATTTCATTGGGATAAACATTGAAGCCGGACACCAGAATCATGTCTTTTTTACGGTCGACGATTTTCAGGAACCCCTGCTCGTTCGCCGTGACAATGTCACCGGTCGCCAGCCAGCCCTCTTTCAGCACGTCGTGAGTCGCGGCAGGCTGCTGCCAGTAGCCGGACATCACCTGCGGGCCGCGCACCCACAATTCGCCGGGTTCGCCGGGCGCCACATCCTGACCGTCATCATTGACGATACGCACATCGGTGGACGGCACCGGCAAGCCGATGCTGCCGCTGTAATGTTGCAGATCATACGGATTCCCCGCCACCAGCGGCGCACTTTCCGTCAATCCATAGCCTTCCAGCAGATGGATGCCGGTCAGTTTTTCCCAGCGCTCGGCCACCACCTGTTGCACCGATGCGCCACCGCCTACCGACAGCCGCAGCGTGGAGAAATCCAGCCGGCTAAACGCGGCGTTATTCAGCAAGGCGTTGAACAGCGTATTCACCCCGGTAATGGCGGTAAACGGATAGTGCGTAAGCTCTTTGATCATGCCGGGAATATCGCGCGGGTTGGTGATCAGCAGGTTTTTTCCACCGATTTCGACAAACAACAGACAATTCACCGTCAGCGCAAAAATGTGATAGAGCGGCAGCGCCGTCACCACCAGTTCCTGCCCCTCCTGCAATACCGGGCCATAAGCCGCTCTGGCCTGCATCAGATTGGCCTGCATATTCCGGTGAGTCAGCATCGCGCCCTTGGCGACGCCGGTGGTGCCGCCGGTATATTGCAGGAACGCCAGATCCTGATTGTTCACCTCCGGCTTCACATACGGCATCCGTTTGCCCTGCTGCAGTACCTGACGGAACGAAATGGCGTCCGGCAGGTGATATTTCGGCACCAGACGCTTGATGTACTTGACCACGAAGTTGACCAGCGTGCCTTTGGCCGGCGCCAGTTGATCGCCCATGCGGGTCAGGATCACATGTTTCACCGAGGTGTTGTACACCACCTTTTCCAGCGTATGAGCAAAATTGGAGACGATAACGATGGCCGAAGCGCCGCAGTCTTTCAACTGGTGCTCCAGCTCGCGCGGCGTATACAGCGGATTGACGTTGACCACCACCAGACCGGCCCGCAGGACGCCGAATAGCGCGATCGGATACTGCAACAGGTTCGGCATCATCAACGCGACGCGATCGCCCTTTTTCAGTTTCAACTGATGCTGCAGGTAAGCGGCAAAAGCGCGGCTGCGCTCCTCCAGCCGACGGAAGGTCATCACCTCGCCCATATTGATAAAGGCGGGCTGGTCGGCATAACGCGCCACCGCGTGTTCAAACAACTCGATTAGCGAAGCGTAGCGATCCGGGTCAATTTCCGCGGGGACATCCGCCGGATAACGCGCTAACCAGATTTTTTCCAAAACGTCACTCCCGAGATATTTTTTAAGTGGCATAATCAATCCCAACCCGAGTGATCTGTAACAACATTTTAACTCATATTAACAACTGTGAAATTCACAATGTTCAGGTTGAGAAGATGATCACTTATTTCAACTTGTTATCAGTGCCGAAAAAAAAACGAGGCGACCCAGGCCGCCTCTATTCACTGTCAGGCTATCGCCTGATTGCTGACGATCGTTACTCCGTGACGACAGACTCCACCTGAGCCGGCGCATACCCGTCGTTCCAGTCCGGGCCCCAACCGGGTCCCCAGACATGACGGTAGCGGCGATCCCACCACGGATCGTAGGCTCGCGGCGGCAACACCACCTGCTGTACCACGCGCCAGCGTTTATAGCCCTGCACGTTAATCACTACGTACTGATATGGCCGTTCACCGATTTTACCCTGCTCGGTACCGCTAATTGGCCCTACCACGGTGATCAGCTGGTTTTTGAAATCCACCGGCTCCAGAAACCCATTGACGTAGGCGACCAGACGACCGCCAGACGGCTCGCCCAGTCGCGGCCGGCCAGCATCATCCAGCGGCAAGCTGACAATCTCCAGCCGGGTGCGATTGGCCTCGTTGCGAATATCCGCAATCCGGCCGCCAAAGCGCGACTCCTGCCCAACGTACAGATTCGGCGCATTCATCACCCGAATCAGGTCCATCTGCGGCGTGGCCGAGGTCCCACGGATTTCATCCGGTAACGTAACGCAGCCAGACAACACGCTCAGACTCAGCAACAGCAGTCCGCACAGCCCGGTCCGGCGCAGCCGCATCGACGTTCTATTTCCGAAAGATTGGATAGTCATCACATACATCCCGCTTGCCATCGTCAATTTATGACAGATACCTGACTTAGACTGTAGCCGATGCGATAAGTTGCTGTTATTCGCGGCCGGGTAATTTTTTCCACGCTACTTCGTTGCGCAGATAACGGGGTTCGGCCTGTTCCACGCTCACCGCACCATCCGACGTCCATAAACGCCACGCCAGCGGCAGCATGTCCTGCGCCTGCGGCAACAGCATATCGGTGTGATTCAGAACGATATCGGGATGGCCGATCAAATCCGGATAGGTTTGCCAGCCGGTTCCCGCGGTGGCCCAGTCGCCGTTCAGCGATGCCGCCAGTGACTGCACCTGAACCGGCGCCAGCACGGCTTCACTCGCCTCGCCGCGCCAGTCGCCCTGTTCGTCGCGCTGGTAGCTTGCCCAATAGACCTCGCCCATGCGGGCATCAATGGCGGTCAGCACCCGGCTGGCGCCGGTCAGACGGTGCGCCCCTTGCGCCAGCGTCGCCAGCGTCGACACGCCGAGCATCGGTAAATCCGCGCCCAGCGCCAGCCCTTGCGCGATGCCGATGCCGATACGCACGCCGGTGAAGCTGCCCGGCCCGCGTCCGAATGCCAGCGCATCCAACTGGCCGAGCGTCATGCCGTGATCGGCCAGCAATTGCCGGACCATCGGCAATACCCGCTGGGTATGCTCGCGGGGGCAAACTTCAAACAGGGAATGGATTTCACCGTCATTCCAGAGTGCAACGGAACAGGCTTCCGTTGCGGTATCAAGCGCTAAAATTCGCGTAGACATGCCAACCTCAGGCAGGGAGAGAATATTTCAACGGCGCGCATCATAGCAGCCAGCGCCGGTGACCGTCACGGTTTGCGCGTCAGAAAATCGATGGCATGCTGCAAATCCCGTGTTCTTGGCGCCGGCGGCAGGCTGGTGAGAAACACTTCGCCATACGGCCGCGTCACCAGCCGGTTGTCGCAAATCACCAGCACGCCGCGGTCTTCCACGTCGCGGATCAATCGGCCGACGCCCTGCTTTAGCGTAATCACCGCATCGGGCAATTGCACCTCGTCGAATGGGTCGCCGCCGCGCACCCGGCAATCCTCCATGCGCGCCTTGAGCAACGGATCGTCCGGGGAGGTAAAAGGCAGCTTGTCGATAATCACGCACGACAGCGCATCGCCCCGCACATCCACGCCTTCCCAGAAACTGCCGGTCGCCACCAGCAACGCGTTGCCTGCCGCCAGAAACTGCGCCAGCAGCTGCGGCTTGCTGGTTTCGCCCTGCACCAGCACCGGCAACGTCAGCGACGCCCGAAACTCGGCGGCCAGGTCGCGCATCATCTGGTGCGAGGTACACAGCATGAAGCAACGCCCCTGATTGGCCTCAATCAGCGGGCGCAACATGCGCGCCAGTTGTCTGGCCGCGCCGGGTCGGTTGGTTTCCGGCAGGTAACGCGGCACGCACAACAACGCCTGACGCGCGTAATCAAACGGGCTCGGCAGCAGCAACGTCCGGGCCTGCTCCAGCCCCAGCCGGTCAATGAAATGCGTGAGCTGATCGTTTACCGACAGCGTAGCTGAGGTAAATACCCAGCAGGCCGGTTTTTCTTTCATTACGTCCCGGAAACGGTCCGCGACTGACAGCGGAGTCAGCGCCAGCACGAAATGACGCGAGGTACATTCGTACCAGTAGCTGTAACCGGGTTGCTGCACGTCCCGCAGCCGCTTCAGCCGGGCACGATATATGGTCGCGCGTTCAAACGCCGCATCCAGCAACGCGGAGCGGCCCAGCGACAGCTTGGCGACATCGCAACACAGTTCCAGCGCGTCATCCAGCAACGTCAGCGACCGCTGCAACATGTTATCCGTGACAATGTCACGTAAATTGCCGCGAAATCCCGGGTCGCCCAGCGCCAGACGAAAATCCTGGGTACTCTGGCTCAGACGATCGGCGCTTTTCTGTAACTGGCTGGCGTCCCGCACTTCGGTGCGGTAGGCAATCACGATATCTTTGGCGAGGTCCAGCAACTGGCGACTGGAGAGCTGCTGGCCGAAGTACTGGCTGGCGATATCCGGGATCTGGTGGGCTTCATCAAATATCACCACGTCGCTGTCGGGGATCAGTTCGGCAAATCCGCTCTCCTTGACCACCATATCCGCCAGATAAAGATGATGATTCACCACCACCACATCGGCATCCATCGCCCGTCGGCGCGCCTTCACCACAAAGCACTCCTTGTAGTGCGGGCAGTCGCTGCCGAGACAGTTATCGTTGGTGCTGGTCACCAGCGGCCATACCGCGCTGTCTTCAGCCACATCGCCGCACTGGCTGATGTCGCCGTCTTCGGTTTCTGAACTCCAGCCGCGCAGCCTCACCAGTTCGCGCAGCACGTCGCGGCCAAGATCGCCGCCCGCCAGCGATTGCTGTTCCAGTCGTTCGATGCACAGATAATTGGCGCGCCCTTTCAACAGCGCCAGCTTGCCTTGAAAATTCAGCGCGTTGGCGACAGTCGGTAAATCGCGGCTGTACAGTTGATCCTGCAGCGCGCGCGAGCCGGTGGAGACAATCACCTTTTTGCCGGAACGCAGCGCGGGCGCCAGGTAGGCGTAGGTCTTGCCGGTACCGGTGCCCGCTTCCACCACCAGTGGTTTTTTGGCGTCGATCGCCTCCAACACGGCGGCCGCCATCTGACGCTGCGGTTCGCGCGGCTGGAAACCCCGAATCGCCTGCGCCAGTACGCCATCGGTTGCAAAATCGTCGATTGAGCTGTCTGCTGCCACGCTGCCTCTCTTGTCTGACACTACCGTCGCCCTGATTCGGCTGGATAAAGGTGGCTGATTATGCCAAGCCTGCGCGCACGACACCACTTCGGGTCGTGTCTGCCGTCCCGATCAGGGGTCACCTGTTGGGAAGAACTGTGTTAGTCTCTGCGGTTTTAGCGCTTGTCCCGGCAGGCGCGCAGACTGAAACGAGGAGCCTGACTTCATGTCGATTACCCGCATCAATCCCGACGCACGCTGGTCCGACGCCGTGATCCACAACAACACGCTGTACTACACCAGCGTGCCGGAAAATCTGGACGACGACGCCCTCGCCCAGACCGAAAACGCGCTGGCGTCGCTGGACGCCATCCTGCAACAGGCCGGCAGCGATAAAAGCCGCCTGCTGGACGTGACCATTTTTCTGGCCGATAAAGCTGATTTCGCCGCCATGAACGCCGCCTGGGACGCCTGGGTAGTGGCCGGCAGCGCGCCGGTGCGTTGCACCGTGGAAGCCAAACTGATGAACCCGAAATTCAAAGTGGAAATCAAAGCGATCGCCGCAGTCGGCTGATCCTGCGCGGGCGGCGGTTCACGCGCCGCCCGAAAGCCATTATTCCTGCTACTCCTGCGAAGAAGCTTCGTCGTCCTCAAAACGCGCCACCACCCGCGCCCCCTGATGATTCTGGCGCAGTTCTTCCGCCACCTGCGCGATGGCTTCGCCGCTGCTCATGCCTTCCGCCATCAGCTGTTGTATTCTTTCCACCGCCTGTTGCTGCTGCTCATGAGTCAGCGCCGGGATACCTGCAAACATCATTCTTCTCCTGAAAACCTTTTTATGCCGGCCACGCCAGCGATCCGCCACGGTTTGTGGTACGCTTGCACCGCTGTGATGCATGCTGCCGGTTCAGCGTACGGCTGCCGACATGACCAACGCCGAGAAACCATACCAATACCGCTATGCCGACACCGATAGTCTATCACGCGCTCCCGTATCAGCCGGATGCGCTGTTGCGCCTTTTTAGTTCCCTGTCGCGCCAGCCCTGGGCGATGTTGCTTCATTCCGGGTTTGCCGACCATCCTCATAACCGTTTTGACATTCTGGTGGCGGAGCCGCGCCTGACCCTGCAGACCGTCGGCGAACTGACCACGATCCAACACGGTGATGCCCGGCAGACCTCCGCGGAAGACCCGTTTCACCTGCTGCAACAGCAGCTCGATGCGCTGGCGCTGGATGTGCCGCCGCATCCGGATTATCCGTTTCAGGGCGGCGCTCTCGGTCTGTTCGGTTACGATCTGGGGCGACGGGTGGAGCAGTTGCCGTCCATCGCCGACCGGGATATCGACCTGCCCGACATGGCGGTGGGCATTTACGACTGGGCGTTGATTGCCGACCATCATCAACAACGCCTGACCCTGGTCGCCCACGGCGATATCGACGCCAGACTGGCCTGGCTCAACGCTCTGTCGCCTGCCGAACCGGGCGCATTTCGTCTGACCAGCGACTGGCAAGCCAACATGAGCCGCGAGCAGTACGGCGAAAAATTCCGCCGTATTCAGGATTATCTGCGTGCCGGCGACTGCTATCAGGTCAATCTGGCCCAGCGTTTTCAAGCCGGTTATCAGGGCGACGAATGGCAGGCGTTCCTGACGCTTTCCGCCAGCAACCGGGCGCCGTTTTCCGCGTTCCTGCGGTTGCCGCACAGCGCGGTGCTCAGCATTTCACCGGAGCGTTTCCTGTGGCTGCACGATAACCACATTCAGACCCGACCGATCAAAGGTACGCTGCCGCGGCTGCCGGATGCCGACGCCGATGCCCGTCAGGCGCAGCGACTGGCTGCCTCCGAGAAAGATCGCGCCGAGAACCTGATGATTGTCGATCTACTGCGTAACGATATCGGCCGGGTGGCGGTGCCGGGCAGCGTGCGGGTGCCGGAATTGTTTGTGGTGGAGCCGTTTCCGGCGGTGCACCATCTGGTCAGCACCATTGAAGCGCGATTACCCGCGCAGCAGCACGCCACGGATGTGCTGCGCGCCTGCTTTCCCGGCGGTTCCATTACCGGCGCGCCCAAAGTGCGGGCCATGGAGATCATCGAAGAGCTGGAACCGCATCGCCGCAACGCCTATTGTGGCAGCATCGGCTATCTCAGCGTCTGCGGCACGATGGACACCAACATCACCATTCGTACGCTGATCGCCGCCAATGGCACGCTTTCCTGCTGGGCTGGCGGCGGAATTGTGGCCGACAGCGAAGAACAGGCAGAATATCAGGAAACATTCGACAAGATTGGCCGCATTCTGCCGTTATTAACCGTATCGACCACGGATTAAACAGGGCTGACCGACATGACCGACGCCACGCTGTTGCCTCTCTCAGACCGCACTGACGAATACCATCCTTATGATCTGGACGCGTTTATTACCCGCTTTCAGTTACAGAGCGCCCCCAATCTGCCGGTCACCCAGCACCACCGACAGGCAGCGGTGCTGGTGCCGATCATCCGTCGCCCCGATCCGTGCCTGCTGCTGACCCGCCGCTCGCTTCGTTTGCGCAAACACGCCGGACAGGTAGCTTTTCCCGGCGGCGCGGCGGACCCGGACGATCATTCGCTGATCGCCACCGCGCTGCGCGAAGCGCAGGAGGAAGTGGCGATTCCCCCGGCATCGGTCCAGATACTGGGAACGCTGCCGGCGTTCGACAGCACCAGCGGTTATCAGGTCACCCCGGTGGTCGGTCTGTTGCCGGAGAACACGCCTTTTCATCCCAACGCCGACGAAGTGGCGGAACTGTTTGAAATGCCGCTGCGGGATGCCTTTGCCCTCCAGCGCTACTATTCGCTGGATATCGAGCGCCGCCAGCAGCATCACCGCGTCTACCTTTCCTGGTATCGGCAGCAGTTCGTCTGGGGGCTGACCGCCGCCATTATCCGCCAGTTGGCATTGCAGGTGGCGACGCCGGAACCGGCGTAATCTCCCGGCCAAACGTCGAATCTGCCATAAGTTATTTTTCGGCATAACATAACTTTATTTCATGTGAAAAGCCGAATATGGCAGCATACTCTCCACTACAATAGCGCGATCTATCGAGTTTTATTCTGGAGCGAGTCGTATCGTCGGCCATAACGCCAGATAAATGGTGGTATGGCGAGCGATGCCCCCTCGTTCCCCTATAGTAACAGCAGTGCCCTAAAGGAGTTTCAGCGTGATAAGCGTATTCGACATGTTCAAAATCGGTATTGGCCCCTCCAGCTCTCACACAGTCGGACCGATGAAAGCCGGTAAACAATTTGTCGATGAACTGCAACAACGGGATTTGTTGTCTCGCACCGATCGGGTGACGGTGGAGGTTTACGGCTCCCTCGCCCTGACCGGCAAAGGCCACCACACCGATATTGCGATTATCCTGGGGCTGGCGGGCAATCAGCCGGATACCGTGGATATCGACGCCATCCCGGCGTTTATCCGGGACGTGGAGCAAACTGAGCGGTTATCGCTGGCAGGCACGCATGACGTCGCTTTCCCTCGTGAAGGCGGTATGATTTTCCGTGGCGAAAACCTGCCGCTGCATGAAAACGGCATGACGCTGACCGCCTTTGCCGCCGACCTTCCGCTGTTTCGCCAAACCTATTACTCGATCGGCGGCGGTTTTATCGTCGATGAAGCGCACTTTGGTCAGTCTCAGGAATCCACTTTCACCGTGCCGCATCCTTACCGCTCCGCGCGGGAAATTCTGGAGCAGTGCAAACAGAGCGGTCTGTCTATCTCCGGCATGATGATGCGCAACGAGCTGGCGCTGCATAGCCGTCAGGAGATCGAAGACTATTTCGCCGCCGTCTGGCAGACCATGCGCGCCTGTATGGATCGCGGCATGAACACCGAGGGCGTGCTGCCCGGCCCGCTACGGGTACCGCGCCGCGCCGCCGCGCTGCGCCGCATGCTGGTGTCCTCGGACAAGCTGTCCAACGACCCGATGAACGTGGTGGATTGGGTCAACATGTTCGCACTGGCGGTCAATGAGGAAAACGCCGCCGGCGGGCGCGTGGTCACCGCGCCCACTAACGGCGCCTGCGGCATCGTGCCGGCGGTGCTGGCCTACTACGATCATTTTATCGAGCCGGTCGGTCCCGGCATTTATCTGCGTTATTTCATGGCGGCTGGCGCGATCGGGTCGCTGTATAAAATGAACGCTTCGATTTCCGGGGCGGAAGTCGGTTGTCAGGGCGAAGTGGGCGTGGCCTGTTCGATGGCGGCTGCTGGCCTGGCCGAGCTGCTGGGCGCCAGTCCGGAACAGGTGTGCGTGGCCGCGGAAATCGGCATGGAACACAATCTGGGGCTGACCTGCGATCCGGTGGCCGGTCAGGTGCAGGTGCCTTGTATCGAGCGTAACGCCATCGCCGCGGTCAAAGCCATCAACGCCACCCGCATGGCGGTGCGTCGCACCACCGAAGCTCGCGTATCGCTCGACAAGGTGATTGAAACCATGTACGAAACCGGTAAAGACATGAACGCCAAATACCGCGAAACCTCCCGCGGCGGTCTTGCCATCAAGGTGCAGTGCGACTAACCAAATACAACGCCGGCGAGTTCCCCCGCCGGCGTGACGCTACCCGTTAAAAAAGTGCTGGCGACCGCCATTACCGCCCCAAAAACAATCGGGGTTGGGCCGCAGTTGAGGCCACCTGGAACACCGCTACCGCCTGTACCAGTTGCTGGGCCTGTTCTTTCAGATTCTCTGCCGCCGCCGCGCTCTCTTCCACCAGTGCCGCGTTCTGCTGTGTGACGGTATCGATCTGCGTGATGGCCTGTCCCACCTGTTTCACTCCCGAACTCTGTTCCAGGCTGGACGCGCTGATTTCTGACACAATATCGGTAACCTGATTGATCGCCGCCACAATCTGCGTCATGGTCGCGCCGGTTTCATCCACCAGCTGACTGCCCTGTTCAACCTGTCCGACGCTGTTGGTAATCAACGTGCTGATCTCTTTGGCGGCATTCGCGCTTCGCTGCGCAAGACTGCGCACTTCGGAAGCAACGACCGCAAAGCCTCGCCCTTGCTCGCCCGCCCGCGCCGCTTCCACCGCCGCATTCAGCGCCAGAATATTAGTCTGGAAAGCGATGCTGTCGATCACATTAATGATGTCCGAAATCTTTTTCGAACTGTCGTTGATGCCTTTCATGGTTTCGATCACGCGTTCAACCATGTTCCCGCCTTCCGCCGCCAGCGTTGATGCGCCCAGCGCCAGTTGGTTGGCCTGACGCGCGTTTTCAGCGTTGTTGCTGACGGTAGACCCTAACTGTTCCATGGTGGCGGAGGTCTGTTGCAGCGCGCTGGCCTGCTCTTCCGTACGCTGACTCAGGTCCTGATTACCCTGGGATATCTGAATACTTGCGGTCGCCAGACTTTCCGCATTGCTGCGTACGCTGGTGACAATCCCCGCCAGGGACGACTGCATCTCGTTCAGTTGGGCGAGCAGGCTTATCTGATCATGGTCTTTTACCGGGATCGGGCTGGAAAGATCGCCCTGCGCCATCAGGTTAACCACCTGTGTCGCTACCACCGGCTCGCCGCCCAGTTGCCGCAGCAGACTGCGTAGAATCACCGCGCCCAGCACCATTGACCCTAGCGCAACGATGCCTGCGGCAAACAGCGAAATGATGCGTGTCGTGACATTGCTGCTTTGCTGTTCAACTACTTTCTTGTTTGCCAGTTCATCCTGATATTTTTTTAACGCGGACAATTCGCCAAATGTCTTGTCTGCCGGCCCCTTGACTTCATTTTTATTAATTTCGCTGGCGTTTTTCATATCACCAGACTCAACGGCCTGTACCTGATGCTCCATGCCTTTGCGCATTAGCGTGTACGATGACACCAGTCCGTCAAAAGATTGCGCCATCGTAGGGTCAATAATGGCTTTCAGTTTACTCAACAGCCCCTCCACCTTCGTGAAGTTCTCGGTATTCTGACTTTTCCAGCCGGCAATCGACGTGGGGTCGCCAATGGCAATCATACGCAAGATGTTGATATCCACACGCGTGAGCAGACCGTCAATCTGGCCGATAATCGACGCAGCCTGGTAGTCCTTTTCATACAAACGTTGTAATTCTGAGGTGGTGGCGGTCTGGCGGGAAAGCAGAAATGCGGCCAATACCATAAAGGATATGATGATAACGGCGATCATCATTGCCAGCTTTTTTTTAACAGTCCATACGTTCATAGGTTGTTCTCAAATTATAACGGTCTGATGAAGTAGACACAGATGACCTTGCGGTATGATCTGTAATGTGACGAAATTGTTTCGTACTTGAATGGTATCGACAGCCGGCAGTGGCACTTGAACGCAAAAGATACTTAATGGCTGAAAAGAGCGGCCATGAATTGTAATAAATGGTGAACCGATGGATTGGGCTTGCCGTAGCGAGGAACAAACGATGATGAAATCACCTCAGCCCTCCTTCAGCGGTAGGCCGAAAAGATAAAGAAAAAGCGAACCTTAGGCTCGCTTCGGCATGGTTCGACTAACCACGCAATGCAATATCATTTAACCGCGGAGGCCGCCGGTCAGGGCAGGCCTCCGCGCCTGGCATTACGCCTCGTCTTCCGTAGCCGTCTCAGGAATACGGACAATACGAACCAGTTCGATACGATAGTCCGTCGCTTCCACGATCAGGAACCGTAACCGGTTCAGTTCCAGCCAGTCTCCCACTTTGGGGAACTCATCGCTGTGCGCCAGCAACAGACCGGCCAGCGAGGTATAGTCTTCTTTCGGATCGACCAAATCCTGCACGTTGAGCACCTGCTGCAACGAATGCAGATCGGTGCCGCCTCGCACCAGCCAGCCGTCGCCGTCCTCGATGATATCCAGCGTTTCATCTTCATCCGGGAATTCGCCGGCGATCGCTTCCAGAATATCCAGCGGCGTCACCAGCCCCTGCACCACGCCAAATTCGTTGGTGATCATCACCAGGCTGCCTTTCGCGCGACGCAGCACCGGCAACAGGTTGATGACATCCAGCGTTTCCGGCACCACGATCGGCGGGTTGGCGGCGGCGAACTGTTCCACATCGGTGTGTTCATCCAGCGCCACCAGCAGGTCTTTGGCGCGCACTACGCCGACCAGTTCATCCAGCGAGCCGCGGCACACCGGGAACAGGCTGTGCGGCGTGTCCAGCAGTTGCAGGCGAATGTCTTCCACCGAACGTTCGCAGTCCACCCAGGAGATATCGGTACGCGGCGTCATCACGCTGCGCAGGGAACGGGAGGCCAGCGTCAGCACGCCGCTGATCATATAGCGCTCTTCTTCAGCGAACGTTTCTTCCGGTTGCTGCTGCGGCTGTTCTTCCTGATCGTCATGGCTGGCTTTGCGCGCCCCCATCAGGCGCAGAATCGCTTCGGCGGTGCGCTCGCGCATCGGCCGGTGCGACTGATGTTTGATGAAGTTGTGCCGGGCAATCTGGTTAAACATCTCAATGACGATCGAAAAACCGATCGCGGCATACAGGTAGCCTTTCGGAATATGGAAACCAAACCCTTCCGCCACCAGACTCAAACCGATCATCAGCAGGAAGCTGAGACAGAGCACCACCACCGTCGGATGGGCGTTGACAAAGCGGGTCAGCGGTTTGGATGCCAGCAGCATCACGGCCATGGCGATCACCACGGCGGTCATCATCACGCCCAGGTGGTTCACCATCCCCACGGCGGTAATGACCGCATCGAGGGAGAACACCGCGTCCAGAATAACAATCTGCACCACCACCGCCCAGAAACTGGCATGCGTACGGTTGGCATTCGGGTCGTGCGGACGGTTTTCCAGCCGTTCATGCAGCTCCATCGTAGCTTTGAACAGCAAAAACAGCCCCCCGGCCAGCAAAATCAGGTCACGGCCGGAAAAACTGAACTCCCCGACAGAAAACAGCGGTCGCGTCAGCGTCACCATCCAGGAGATCAGCGATAGCAGGCCAAGCCGCATCAGCAGCGCCAGCGACAGGCCGATGATACGCGCCTTGTCACGCTGTTTGGCCGGCAGTTTATCCGCCAGAATGGCGATGAACACCAGGTTGTCGATACCCAATACAATTTCGAGTACCACCAACGTCAGTAAGCCTGCCCAGATTGAGGGATCCAGCAAAAATTCCATGTCAGACTCCGGAAAATGAACGAGCGAACGACATCAATGCAGCAGCATTGTGCGACGAAAACGAAAGGGAAGTGTCAGTATAAGGCTGAATTCGGCCTGAATGGCCCACTGGGTGAAGAACACCACCGGTCAGCGCCGGGGCAAAAGAAATGAATCGTCGGTGACAGTCCATAGGAAGGGTGTTTACCCGTTACTCCTCTGTAATTAAAGGGAGAACAACTTTAACAGAGTTAATGCGATTTTCCACAACGATTTTCCTCCACTCCGCGAAGCGGGTCGCATTCATTGGCATCACCGTTCTCCCTGAATATATTCCGCCACCGATTATCGACCGGTATCACATAATTTATTTCTTCGACCCCTAAAATAAATCCTGCCGATATCAGGCTGGCCTGAATCGATTCATAACCCGGCGTGATGAGTGTCGTAAACGCTTTTTGTGCCATCTATCGGGCAAGAAACAGTATTACAGCCATACTGAATATCGCTCACGGATAAACGTGACTAATTTATCCAGATTATCAGACAGATTTCACTCTCAACAAAACAGTGACTCATGAAAGGAGGGAGCAAGTGAGTATTGCCATCATGCTATGCACTCACGGCGCCACTGCCGGTCCGCTGCTAAATACAGCTGAAATGATTCTTGGTGAACAGAGTAACGTTGGCTGGATTGATTTTGTTCCCGGCGAAAACGCCGAGATCCTGATGGAAAAATATCAGGCGAAGCTGGCCGAACTGGACACCTCGGAAGGTGTGCTTTTTTTGGTGGACACCTGGGGAGGCAGCCCGTTCAACGCCGCCAGCCGTCTGGTGAACGACAAGAAAAATCATGAAGTGATCGCCGGGGTCAATATTCCAATGCTGGCCGAAACGTTTATGGCCCGCGATGACAACCCTGAATTTGGCGAACTGGTCGCGATCGCGGTGGAGGCCGGTCGCGCAGGCGTCAAAGCGCTGAAGGCGCCCGACCCGGAAAAAGCGCCCCGCCCCGCGCCCGTCATCGCCAAACCGGCAGCAGCGCCGGGAGCCGGCGGGCACATGAAGATCGGACTGGCGCGTATCGACGACCGTCTGATCCACGGGCAGGTCGCCACCCGCTGGACCAAGGAAACCAACGTCAGCCGGATTATCGTGGTTAGCGATGAAGTGGCGGCGGACAACGTGCGAAAAACCCTGCTGACGCAGGTGGCCCCGCCCGGCGTCACGGCCCACGTGGTCGATGTCGCCAAAGCGGTCAGGGTCTACGACAACCCGAAATACGCCGCTGACCGCGTCATGCTGCTGTTCACCAATCCAACCGATGTGCTGCGGCTGGTGGAGGATGGCGTCAAGATTACCTCGGTCAACATCGGCGGCATGGCCTATCGTCAGGGCAAAACCCAGGTCAATAACGCCGTCTCGATTGACGACAAGGATATCGAGGCGTTCAACAAGCTCCATGAGCGCGGTATTGAACTGGAAGTCCGCAAAGTGTCGACAGATACCAAAATCAATATGATGGATTTGATCACCAAGATGGCGCGTTAGCACTTCCGAAGCAACGGATTGGGTAACGACGTTATTTTTCGGACCACTATTCTCACAGGAGAAGTACCATGGAGATCACCACGTTTCAAATCGTGCTGATATTTATCGTAGCCTGTATTTCAGGTATGGGTTCCATTCTCGATGAATTCCAGTTTCACCGGCCGCTGGTGGCTTGTACCCTGATCGGGCTGGTGCTGGGCGACATCAAAACCGGGATCATTATCGGCGGTACGCTCGAAATGATCGCGTTGGGCTGGATGAACATCGGGGCTGCCGTTGCGCCTGATGCGGCGCTGGCTTCCATTATTTCCACCATTCTGGTCATAGCCGGCGGGCAAAGCGTCGGCGCCGGGATTGCGCTGGCGATTCCGCTGGCGGCCGCAGGCCAGGTCCTGACTATTATTGTGCGCACCATCACCGTCGCCTTCCAGCATGCCGCCGACAGCGCGGCCGAGCGCGGCAATCTTTCCGCCATCAGTTGGATTCACGTTTCCGCCCTGCTGTTGCAGGCGATGCGTATCGCCATTCCGGCGGTGATTGTCGCCGTCTCGGTCGGGACTGAAGCGGTACACGGCCTGCTCTCTTCCATCCCCGAGGTGGTCACCACCGGTCTGAACATCGCCGGCGGCATGATTGTGGTCGTCGGTTATGCCATGGTCATCAATATGATGCGGGCCGGTTATCTGATGCCTTTCTTCTATCTGGGGTTCGTTACCGCAGCCTTCACCAACTTCAATCTGGTGGCGCTGGGCGTCATCGGTGTCGTCATGGCGGTGCTGTATATTCAGCTTAGCCCCAAATACAACAAGGCTCAGGGTGTGGCGGCCGCATCGTCAAACAACGATCTTGATAACGAACTGGATTAACAGGAGAGCAAGAAATGGTGGATACGACAAAGAAACTGACTCCCGGCGATATTCGCGCCGTATTTCTGCGTTCCAACCTGTTCCAGGGGTCGTGGAATTTCGAACGCATGCAGGCACTGGGATTCTGCTTTTCCATGGTACCGGTGATCCGTCGCCTTTACCCGGAAAATTCGGAAGAGCGTAAACAAGCGATCAAACGTCATCTGGAGTTTTTCAATACCCAGCCTTTCGTCGCCGCGCCGGTCTTGGGCGTGACCATGGCAATGGAAGAGCAGCGTGCCAACGGCGCGCCGATTGACGACGGGGCCATCAACGGCCTGAAGGTCGGACTGATGGGGCCGCTGGCCGGCGTTGGCGACCCGATATTCTGGGGAACCGCGCGCCCGGTCTTCGCCGCGCTCGGCGCCGGTATCGCCATGAGCGGTAGCCTGCTCGGGCCGATCCTGTTTTTCGTGCTGTTTAATCTGGTGCGTTTGCTGGTGCGTTATTACGGCGTCGCCTACGGCTATCGCAAAGGTGCGGATATCGTAAGCGACATGGGCGGCGGCCTCCTGCAGAAAATGACCGAAGGGGCATCGATTCTGGGGTTGTTCGTCATGGGCGCGCTGGTCAACAAGTGGACCCACGTCAACATCCCGCTGGTGGTATCGCGCGTAACCGGGCAGGATGGGAAAACGGCAGTCACCACGGTGCAATCGATCCTTGATCAACTGATGCCCGGCCTGGTGCCGTTACTGCTGACGTTTGGCTGTATGTGGCTACTGCGGCGCAAGGTTAATGCGCTCTGGCTGATCGTCGGCTTTTTCGTTATCGGCATCATAGGCTACTGGATCGGCCTGTTGGGGCTCTGAATCTACCGGCCGGGACAACCCGGCCATTTCTCATCCCGCATGATGCATTCTGTTTTCATCACTCTAACCCGTTGTCTCACATCCTGTATTCACGCCACCACCGGAGTTGCTCATGACTTTCACCGACATCGTTCTGATGGTATCCATTGCCCTGGCCCTGCTGTATGCAATTTACGATGAATTCATCATGGACCGGAGGCAAGGCCAGACCCGACTCAAGGTGCGGCTGCGGCGCGCACATCGTCTGGATGCGCTGATCTTCAGCCTGCTGGTGGCAATACTCATCTATAAAAATGTCACGACTCACGGCTCGCCTTTCACCACGCTGCTGCTTTTCTCGCTGATACTGATGGCGATATATCTGACCCTAATTCGTTACCCGAAATTACTCTTCAAAGATCAGGGTTTCTTTTATGCCAATACCTATATTGCTTATCACCGCATTAAACATATGAATTTATCGGAAGACGGCATTTTGGTGATAGAACTTGAAAAAAGTCGACTACTTATCGCGGTTAATGAATTGGATGATCTGGAAAAAATATATCATTTTATGATTGAAAATCAGTAGGTTAAAATATTTTTCTTTTTCGGATAAATAATGACTCATCTCTCCATAAAAAACGTGCTGTTATTTTGACCACATGGTTACTGATGTAATTAACACCAATTGTTTCCAATTCATTAAAGATGAAAATAATTATCAATTGCATTGATAATCCATATATTATTTATTGTTGTTTAATGTAGGAATAATATGATATCGTTGCGCCGTCATTGGGGAGTAGCCGGTTCCTGAAGCCTTAAATTCAGGAATGCTCGTATCAACATACTCGTTCTTTACTGAACGTGGTACGGGCGGCCAGGTTGGCAGGCGAGACCATAGACACGTGATCCGTCGTCTGGTTGGGGGTGGGTTACGTGGATATGGAGAACCGCCCAGCCGAGGCTATTACACATGAACTTATCAGCTACACTCATTCTTGCTTTTGGCATGTCAATGGACGCTTTTGCTGCGTCCATTGGTAAAGGTGCCGCACTGCACAAACCCCGCTTTCGTGAAGCAATTCGAACCGGCTTGATCTTCGGTCTGATTGAGGCGTTGACGCCGTTAATCGGCTGGGCGCTGGGTTTTTATGCCAGCCGTTTCATTATCGCCTGGGACCACTGGGTGGCTTTCAGTCTGCTGCTGATTTTAGGCGGCCGCATGATTATGGAAGGCCTGAAAGGCGAAGACAGCCACAACTGTGAAAAAATCTCCAAACACAGCCTGTTTGTTTTGATCTGTACGGCTGTCGCCACCAGTCTGGATGCGATGGCGATTGGCGTCGGTTTGGCTTTCCTGCAGGTAAATATCTTCCACACCGCGATGGTTATCGGCTGCGCCACCATGATTATGGTGACTCTCGGCATGATGATTGGCCGTTATGTCGGCCCGATCCTCGGCAAACGTGCTGAAATCCTCGGTGGTATCGTACTGATCGGCATTGGCTGTAACATTCTTTACGAACATCTGCTCGACCTCGCCTGATACGCACAGCGGGCAGCCCGGCTGCCCGCCTTTTGTTCACCCCTCGCGGCGATGAAAACGAATCAAAAAATCGGTTTCACACTCAAACTGCACTTCCGCCTTCAACCCTTCGCTCACGTCCGGCGTGGCTCGCCAGGCGAACGGCGTCATCTGTAGCAGACTGGCAGCATCGGCTCCCGTCATGGTCATGCGGTACTGCAACCGTTCGACCGTTTCCAATACAAACCCCGGAAATACCTCTTCTACGTCGGGGTGCGGCCTGACTTCCTGATACACCCGCGCTTTCAGAGACAGCAAATGATTTGGCCCCGGAGAAACCGTCATCAGCCCGCCGCCAGGCCGGATGACTCGTGCCAGTTCGTCACCGTTACAGGGCGCGTAGATTTTCAATACCGCAGCCAGAGAATGGTCCTGAAAAGGCAGCCGCTGACTGGACGCCACGCAGAACATCACCTGGGCATAACGTTTCGCCGCGCGCTGTATCGCCGCTTTGGAGACATCCAGCCCATAAACCTCCATCCCCTGCGGCGTCAGTTTATCTGCCAACGCAGCCGTGTAATACCCTTCCCCACATCCAATATCCAGCAGCGCGCCCGGTTGCATCTGCAGGCGGGTCGCCAACTGCTCCGATACCCGATCCCGTAATGGCTGATAGTGTCCATTATCAAGAAACGCCCGCCTGGCCTGCATCATTTCGGCGCTGTCTCCCGGCTGTCTGGAACGTTTAAACTGCACCGGCAGTAAATTGACGTACCCTTCCCGCGCACGATCGAAATGATGACGTCCGCAGGACCATCGACCCGCTTCAACATTCAGGGGTTGATGACACAGAGGGCATTGATAAGGCACTGAAGATTTTTGCATAACACTCTTGATGATTTCGCGGATAACACCAGAAAAGCAAAAAACCCGCACAAGGCGGGTTTTATGGCATGAGCTGAAAATTACAGCGCAGTAACGTTCACTGCAGAAGGACCTTTCTGGCCATCCTGAATTTCAAACTCAACATTCTGGCCTTCGGCTAAGGTTTTAAAACCGTTGCCCTGAATTGCAGAGAAGTGTACGAACACGTCTTTGCTGCCATCAGCCGGAGTGATGAAACCGAAGCCTTTAGACTCGTTGAACCACTTAACCTGACCTTTAATCTTTGCCATTTCAAAGTTTCCTTTAATAGTTTAAACCGCACAGAGGCGTTATACAGAAAAACCAGAGTCGTTACTGCTTGAGGCACTAAAATAAGGATCGGCAGAGAAGTGGTATTCAACGCTAACGTTTGTACTCAAGACTTCTTTACTGAAAATGCCATTCATATACAGAACTGTACCTCGTTTTACCCAGATGCGTTATTACATACTCTGTAATCGTTGGCAAGCCATTTTTTGCCACCGATGGATGCGTCGCACAAATTAGAGTCTTTAATGTATCATTAATATCCACTCTACAATATCCCGGGATATTGACACGCTAAAGCATTCTCTGCGGCACATCCAATCGTTTGATTATGTGCATGGTATTCCAATTACGCAAGTCGGCATGATTGACTTATTGCCAGTCGCGTCATGCCATAACAAAATGATATTACCCCACTGGTTACAGGATGTATCGATTGTCCAGCCACTGTTTATCAAAAATGTGATTAAGGCATTCTTTTTTCAGCTATCAATGATAAGAAAATCCTTTTATGACAAGCAGATGCAATCGATCGAATCCTGATAGTGACTATCTGGTCATATAATAATAATGAAACATAGCAAGTATACTCTTCCGCAACTTAGAACAGAGATAACATTATTTTTGCAAAAAAATGATTTACCGATGACTTTCCTTTGCCCTATTCCGGTTTTATTTCTGTTTTTTAGCCGCTAAAAAAATGTTTATGCCGTGCTTTATGCCGCGCCCCTCCCGCTTATTTCTCAACCCTTCAATTATGTTACTGAGTTATATTCTTTCTCCCCGAATACACGCCGTTGATTCATCTATCGCGATCACATTTTATGCCTAACAAAAAATTAATCTGAATCAACCGTCAGGATCGTTGTGCCAGATCCCAAATACCGGTCTGGGTCAAATCAGCCATCACGTCGGTCACTCGCACAGATATCGCCTCCGTTTTTTGACATCCACCGTGACAACCCCGGCAGAGCGCGTTATTGTGTCCCTGCCGCCATCTTCCAATCACATCATACCCGGCGGGCTCACACTTTTTTGAGGGAAGCCGCCAGACATGACGGTTGTTGTAACGACCGCCCGCTTTCCCCCGTTTCGGCAGCCCCGATAGCGCTGTCAGCTGTGCGCCAGATTCCGTTTTTACACTGCACAAATCGCTAATGTAATGATAATCGGCAACATCAACGGGAGGTGACCTATGTGGCAGACGATTGATCAACTGCTGGAAGAACATCTCGGCCCCGGTGATATTCTGGATCGACGGGAATTACCTGGCGGCGAAGTGCATCCTGCCTGGCATCTGCGTTATGGTCAGCATGATGTCTTCGTCAAATGCGATGCTCGTGAACTGCTGACCAAATTTCGCGCGGAAGCCGAGCAGTTGGAACTGCTGGCCCGCAGTAAAACGGTGCAGGTCCCAACGGTGTACGGCGTAGGCAGTAACCGCGATTACAGTTTCCTGCTGCTGGAATACCTCTCACCCAAACCCGCTTCTGCCCACGATGCCTGGCGTCTGGGGCAACAATTGGCACAACTGCACCAGTGGAGCGATCAGCCCCAGTTTGGCCTTGATTTCGATAATGATCTGTCCACTACGCCGCAACCCAACACCTGGCAGCGCCGCTGGTCCAGTTTTTTTGCAGAGCAGCGTATCGGCTGGCAACTGCAACTGGCGGCAGAAAAAGGGCTTCATTTCGGTGATATCGACACCCTGATAGCACAGGTGGAAAAACGGCTCTCAGGCCATCAGCCTCAGCCGTCACTACTGCACGGCGATCTGTGGTCCAGCAATTGCCTCAATACCGACCACGGTTATTACCTGTTCGATCCGGCCTGTTACTGGGGCGATCGGGAATGTGACTTGGCGATGCTGCCGCTGCACGCCGAACTCCCGCCGCAAATTTATGACGGCTATCAGAGCGTCTGGTCGCTGGAAAAGGATTTTGTCGAGCGTCAGCCGATTTATCAGATCTACTACCTGCTTAACCGGGCCAATCTGTTCGGCGGCAAACATGTGGTTACCGCCCAACAGGCGATAGAAAGTCAGTTGCTATAACGAAGGACGAAACCGATGCCGGGGCTACATAGCCCCGGCAGTGCCGTCAGGCCAGGATACCCACGGTTTTCAGCGTGAGATAACCGATCACGGCAACGACGACCGGCAGGATATACAACGGAAAAAACTGCAGCAGAATAGTATGGCGGGGTAATTCCACCCGGGATTCCAGTTCATCACGGGTTTTGCCTTCATCGCCTTTGACCTTCTCCAGAATCAACTGATCTTCCAGCCCTTCACGGATATGTTTGACCTGGCGGGACAGCCGGGAACCCGACACCTGCAGCGCCAGACCGACAAACATCAACAGATAGATCAGCCAGAACATGATGGTGGCTGACGCCGACAGACGGCCGAAATCAGGCACCGGCGAGTTGTACCAAAAAATGTTCAGGAACGGCGTATTGAAGCGCAGCACTTCCACCACCAGATGCAAAAAATCCTGCATCACGCCATTAATCCCCTGCTTCTTCTCGGTAAAGGCATGAATAAGATTGGCCAGCGAGATAATGGTCGAGAGCAAAGCCGGGAGAAAGATGACCCATCCCGCAATACGTTTGATCACGGCAAAAAGGCCAGCCTGTCGATACGTCATGTGTTCCCCTTGTGCGTGACGTCACACCCAGTGCCACGATGAGCAAGAAAAGTGTAGACCCATAAAACCCGTTAGCAGGGTACTTCAGGTTTTAGCAGAGTCAACGTTTTCTTTCCCAATGGCACAGTCCTACCGCACGTTGCAGGCTACGCCCACCGTCAGACTGATGAAAAGCAGACTATAAAGGAAGGAATTTCGGCAAGGCGCCGGCAACATCGCCGGCACCTTATTAATAGAAAGGATCAGAGGAAGTCGGCACGTTTCGGCGAGAAGGTGTCGATCAACACGCTGCCTTCTTCCAGCGATACCACGCCGTGCATTTCGTTCTTCACCGCCATATAGGCATCGCCGGTTTTCAGGATGCGTTTTTCGCCTTCGATTACCACTTCGAAGCTGCCGGCCGCCACATAGGCGATCTGATCGTGGATATCGTGTTTGTGCGGCGTACCGATGGCACCCTTGGCGAAATGCACGCACACCATCATTAGATCATCGCTCCAGGTGATGATTTTACGTTTAATGCCACCGCCCAGCTCTTCCCACGGCGTTTCATCGTCAATAAAGTACCTTCTCATGGTTTCTCCTTAAAGATCATTCAGCGTGCCTCCCTTGTGTGAACAAGGTAACACAAAGGGTAAATACCGATATTCTAGTAACATCGGCATCAGATGAAACATAAAATAAGCAAAACCATGACGCCTCTCAAGAAATAAATAAAACATTATTTCATTTTTATTGAATTCACATCTCAACCACACTATCATCGCGCCATAACACGAAAGAACCGGGCAAAAAAGGTTCAGGTGACGTTGTCACTGCCACGCAAGGTGACCTGTTCCGCCCGGCGCTTTCCTGTCAGGCCCTCAGCCTGATTTCCATCTGAAAGCGAGGAGCAACCATGCAAGTCCGTCAGAGCATCCACAGCGACCACGCCCGTCAGCTTGATACCGCTGGCCTGCGGCGCGAGTTTCTGATCGAACACATTTTTGATGCAGATGCCTGCACCATGACCTACAGCCACATCGATCGAATCATCGTGGGCGGGGTAATGCCCGTTCATCAGGCGGTCACTATCGGCGAGGATGTGGGAAAACAGCTGGGCGTCAGCTACTTTCTTGAACGCCGTGAACTGGGCGCGATTAATATCGGCGGCGCCGGCGTAGTCAGCGTAGACGGCGAGTGCTATGAAATCGGCCATGAAGAAGCCATTTATATCGGCAAAGGCGCGCGGGATATCCGTTTTACCAGCGTGGACCCGGCCAAGCCCGCCCGCTTCTACTATAACAGTGCGCCGGCGCACACTTCCTATCCGACACGCAAAATTACCGCTGCAGAAGCATCCCCGCAGACCATCGGTGATGATGCGACCAGCAATCGTCGGACCATCAACAAGTATATCGTTCCGGATGTGTTGCCCACCTGCCAGCTCACTATGGGGTTAACCAAACTGGCGGAAGGTAGTCTCTGGAATACCATGCCGTGCCATACCCATGAGCGTCGCATGGAAGTCTATTTTTATTTCGATATGGATGAAGAAACGGCGGTGTTCCACATGATGGGACAACCACAGGAAACCCGCCACATTCTGGTGCACAACGAACAGGCGGTGATTTCACCGAGCTGGTCGATTCATTCGGGTGTAGGCACCAAACGCTACACCTTTATCTGGGGTATGGTTGGCGAGAATCAGGTTTTCTCAGACATGGATCACGTCAAAGTTAGCGAACTACGCTAACGGCTTACCCAATAATTTCGCGTTGCGGGAAAGTGGCAAGTGAGCGCATCCCCAGTCAATGACCGGGATGAGTGAAAGCAGCCAGCAAGCCGGCAACCTGAAATATGACGGGTATAAACCGGTATTTCCCTACAGTAACAAGCTCACGACAAAACATGTCGTTTACAGAGAGATCAAGGCTATGATTCTAAATACATTCAATTTACAGGGCAAAGTGGCGCTGATCACCGGTTGCGATACCGGCCTGGGTCAGGGTATGGCTGTCGGTCTGGCTGAAGCGGGCTGTGACATCGTCGGCGTCAACATCGTTGAGCCGAAAGAAACCATCGAAAAAGTCACTGCCACAGGCCGTCGTTTCCTCAGCCTGACCGCTGACATGAGCGATATCTCCGGTCATGCCGCGCTGGTGGAAAAAGCCGTTGCCGAGTTCGGTAAAGTGGACATTCTGGTCAACAACGCCGGCATCATCCGTCGTGAAGACGCCATCGAGTTCAGCGAAAAGAACTGGGACGATGTGATGAATCTGAACATCAAGAGCGTATTCTTCATGTCGCAGACGGTTGCCCGTCAGTTCATCAAACAGGGTCATGGCGGTAAAATCATCAATATCGCATCCATGCTGTCCTTCCAGGGCGGTATCCGCGTACCGTCTTACACCGCTTCCAAGAGCGCGGTCATGGGGATCACCCGTCTGCTGGCCAACGAATGGGCAAAACATAACATCAACGTCAACGCGATTGCCCCCGGTTACATGGCGACCAACAACACCCAGCAACTGCGCGCCGACCAGGACCGCAGCAAAGAAATCCTGGACCGTATCCCGGCGGGTCGCTGGGGTCTGCCGCAGGACCTGCAGGGTCCGGCCGTGTTCCTGGCTTCCAGCGCGTCCGACTATGTGAACGGTTACACCATTGCCGTTGACGGCGGCTGGCTGGCTCGCTAAGTTTTTCCGCAAAATTTTTTTGTGATCAAAGGCACAATACTGAATTGTGCCTTTCTTTTATCTATCAGTAAGTTATCTTCCAACACTCTTTCCCTCCCGTTTCCAAATCTTCCATAAAAAATTTTCAAAACAACGTTCCGACTTTGATCACACTTTCGATATTGAGCGCATGACGAAAATAGAAGTTGGGCAATATAATCAATCAAAACAATGTTTCTATTTATAAGGAACTGTTTCGCACAGTTCTGAAAGAAGGTACTCCATGAGTATTTTTACTGATTTGAACACCAGCAGAAAATGGCAAATCGACCAATGGCTATCGGCGATTAACAGCCACATTGAAAAGATTCAGCAATACGGCCACAGCGCTGTCAACCCAACGCCGTTATTAGCTGACGGATTTGAGATAAAAACACAGTCTCCAGTTGTCTGGCAGTTTCCCGACGGCCATGATGCACCGATCTCTAACTTCGCCAGCCAGCAAAACTGGTTGCGGTTATTAATTTCCATGAGTGCCGTCACAGAAACAGAAAAATATCGTCAGATGGCGTTCTCTCAGAGCGAATATTTTCTGGATCGCTTTGTCGATGAAAATAGCGGACTTTTTTATTGGGGCGGCCACCGTTTTATTAATCTTGATACGCTGGCCGGCGAAGGTCCGGAATCCAAGTCGATGGTGCATGAATTAAAACACCATCTGCCCTATTATGAATTTCTGCATCAGGTTAATCCGGAAAAAACCCGCCATTTCATTCAGGGATTCTGGAATGCTCACGTAGAAGACTGGAGTTGCCTGGATCTGGGCCGCCACGGTGATTACGCCAAGCAACGCGATCCGGACGTGTTTCTGCATTCCCGACATGATGTGGTCACCCCAGCCAAATGGCCGGAATTGCCGCTGACCAAAGGACTGACCTTCGTCAATGCCGGCACCGACCTGATCTATGCCGCCTTCGTCTATGCGCGCCACACTGGCGACGCGCACGCGGCAGCCTGGGGTAAACACCTCTACCGCCAATATGTGCTGGCGCGTAACCCGGAAACCGGTATGCCGGTTTACCAGTTTAGCTCGCCCTTACAGCGCCAGCCGGTGCCGGCAGACGATAACCAGACCCAATCCTGGTTCGGTGACCGCGCCCAGCGGCAGTTTGGGCCTGAGTTTGGCGCCATTGCCCGTGAAGCCAACGTGCTGTTCCGCGACATGCGCCCGCTGCTGATTGATAACCCGCTGGCCATGCTCGATATTCTGCGCCATCAACCCGACGCCGAAATCCTGACATGGGTGATCGCCGGCCTGAAAAACTACTATCAGTACGCTTACGACGTTGACAGCAACAGCCTGCGTCCGATGTGGAACAACGGTCAGGACATGACCGGCTACTGCTTCAAACGCGACGGTTACTACGGCAAAGCCGGTACTGTGTTGAAGCCCTTCCCGCTGGAAGGCGACTACCTGCTGCCGCTGGTACGCGCCTGGAGCCTGAGCGACGATAACGACCTGTACACGCTGATCGTCACCATGCTGTCCCGGCTGGAAAAACAGGGTATCCATCAATCCGCTTCGCCTTTCCTGCTGCTGGCGATTACCGAGCTGGCGCAAGCCAAACAATCGGCGCAATGGGCGGAATATGCCTGGCAAATGGCGGAGATTTTATTTAAGCGTTATTTCCATCACGGTTTGTTCGTGCGTTCTGAACATCATCGCTATGTACGACTTGATGATCCTTTCCCAGCCATTCTGTTAACGCTGATCGCTGCCTGCAGAAATAAATGGCCGGAAGTTCCTGCCGTCCTGACACAAGGGGGATACATCCATGGAGATTATCGAATTAATGGGGAAAGCCGGGTTATTTACGACACGGAGTTTATTTACCCAGAAAAATTAATCCACTGATTTTATTTTTTACAGATTCACCATTACTAAAAGTAGGTAGGCATTATGAATGAAAACAGAATGCTGGGGTTAGCTTATATCTCCCCCTATATAATAGGGTTGATAGTTTTTACCGCTTTCCCCTTTCTTTCATCGTTTGTACTCAGTTTTACTGAGTATGATTTAATGAGTCCGCCCACATTCACCGGTCTGGAAAATTACCACCGGATGTTTATGGAGGACGATCTTTTCTGGAAATCCATGGGAGTCACCTTTGCTTATGTGTTCCTGACCATCCCGTTAAAACTGATTTTCGCACTGCTGATCGCGTTCGTGCTGAATTTCAAGTTACGTGGAATCGGTTTTTTCCGTACCGCCTACTACGTGCCGTCGATTCTTGGCAGTAGCGTAGCTATCGCCGTACTGTGGCGCGCCCTGTTCGCTATCGACGGGTTGCTGAACAGTTTTATCGGCGTTTTCGGGCTCGACCCGGTCAACTGGCTGGGCGAACCGTCGCTGGCGTTGATGTCGGTAACCCTGCTGCGCGTCTGGCAGTTTGGTTCCGCGATGGTGATCTTCCTGGCTGCGCTGCAAAACGTACCGCAATCCCAGTATGAAGCCGCGATGATCGACGGTGCCTCGAAATGGCAGATGTTCATGAAAGTGACCGTGCCGCTGATTACACCGGTTATCTTCTTCAACTTCATCATGCAGACGACGCAGGCGTTCCAGGAGTTTACCGCGCCCTACGTCATTACCGGTGGTGGACCAACCCACTACACCTATCTGTTCTCGCTCTATATCTATGATACGGCCTTCAAGTATTTCGATATGGGGTACGGCGCAGCTCTGGCATGGGTGCTGTTCCTGGTGGTAGCCGTCTTCGCCGCTATCTCCTTCAAATCGTCTAAATACTGGGTGTTCTATTCCGCCGATAAAGGAGGAAAAAATGGCTGATATTCATTCCCCACTGTCTGCGCAGGCTATTGCAGCGGCAGAAGTTCGCCGTACGCTGCGCCGTGAAAAAATCAGCGCGGGCATCCGTTACACCATTCTGTTGGCTGTCGGCATTCTGATGCTCTACCCGCTGGCGTGGATGTTCTCGGCGTCGTTCAAACCGAACCATGAGATCTTCACCACCCTCAGTCTGTGGCCTGCACATGCGACCTGGGATGGCTTTATCAACGGCTGGAAAACCGGCACCGAATACAACTTCGGTCACTACATGATCAATACCTTCAAGTATGTGATTCCGAAGGTGGCGTTGACGGTGATCTCCTCCACCATCGTGGCTTACGGCTTCGCCCGGTTTGAGATTCCGTGGAAGAACTTCTGGTTCGCCACCCTGATCGCCACCATGCTGCTGCCGAGCACCGTGCTGTTGATTCCTCAGTACATCATGTTCCGCGAAATGGGCATGCTGAACAGCTACCTGCCGCTGTATGTGCCGGTTGCGTTCGCGACGCAAGGGTTCTTCGTGTTCATGCTGATCCAGTTCCTGCGCGGCGTACCGCGCGATATGGAAGAAGCGGCGCAAATCGATGGCTGCAACTCCTGGCAGGTGTTGTGGTACGTAGTCGTGCCGATTCTGAAACCGGCCATTATTTCGGTCGCCCTGTTCCAGTTCATGTGGTCAATGAACGACTTTATCGGCCCGCTGATTTACGTTTACAGCGTGGACAAATACCCGATTGCGTTGGCTCTGAAAATGTCTATCGACGTTACGGAAGGCGCACCGTGGAACGAAATTCTGGCAATGGCGAGCATCTCCATTCTGCCGTCTATCATCATCTTCTTCATGGCTCAGCGCTACTTCGTTCAGGGCGTTACCAGCAGCGGAATTAAAGGTTAATTGAGGATTTATCATGGCTGAAGTCATTTTCAACAAACTGGAAAAAGTCTACTCCAACGGTTTCAAAGCAGTTCACGGTATCAACCTGACGATCAAAGACGGTGAATTCATGGTGATCGTAGGGCCGTCCGGCTGTGCGAAATCCACTACCCTGCGCATGCTGGCTGGGCTGGAAACCATCAGCGGCGGCGAAGTTCGCATCGGCGACAAGATCGTCAACAACCTGGCGCCGAAGGATCGCGGCATTGCGATGGTGTTCCAGAACTATGCGCTCTATCCGCACATGACGGTTCGCGAAAACCTGGCCTTCGGCCTGAAACTGAGCAAGATGCCGAAAGACAAGATCGAAGCGCAGGTTAACGAAGCGGCCAAGATTCTGGAACTGGAAGAGCTGATGGATCGCCTGCCGCGCCAGCTGTCCGGCGGTCAGGCCCAGCGTGTGGCGGTAGGTCGCGCCATCGTGAAAAAACCGGATGTGTTCCTGTTCGACGAACCGCTTTCCAACCTGGACGCCAAGCTGCGCGCCTCAATGCGTATCCGTATTTCGGATCTGCATAAGCAGTTGAAAAAGAGCGGTCACCCGGCCACCAGCGTCTACGTTACCCACGACCAGACCGAAGCCATGACCATGGGCGATCGTATCTGCGTCATGAAGCTCGGCCACATCATGCAGGTGGATACGCCGGATAATCTCTATCACTTCCCGAAAAACATGTTCGTCGCCGGTTTTATCGGCGCACCGGAAATGAACATCAAACCGGGCAAGCTGCTGGAAGAAAACGGCCAGATCACGCTGCAGGTAGGCCAGTACACCATGGGCCTTAACCAAACCAAGCAGGATAAAGTTCGTGATTACATCGGCAAGGACATCTGCTTCGGTGTTCGCCCGGAATACGTCACGGTATCGGAAGCGCCTTTCGACGGCGGTCACTTCCAGGGCGAACTGGTGCGCGCCGAAAACATGGGCCACGAATTCTTTATGTACATCAAGGTCGATGGTTTTGAACTGACCAGCCGCATGCCTTCAGACGAAGCCCGGCTGATTATCAATAACAGAATGAATAGTAAGGTGTATTTCAAGTTTGATATGGATAAATGCCATATCTTTGATGCAAAAACAGAACAAAATATCTCTCTTTAAAGGAGTATAACCGATGAAAAAAGTAATCCTACGCACATTGATTGCCTCTTCTTTGGCGCTGATGGCACATCAGTCTTTCGCCGCTGACCAGGTTGACCTGCGCATGTCATGGTGGGGCGGCAACGGACGCCACCAGGTCACGCTGAAAGCCATCGAGGAATTCCAGAAACAGTACCCGAACATCAAAGTGAAGGCGGAATACACGGGTTGGGACGGGCATCTGTCCCGTTTGACCACCCAGATCGCCGGCAACACCGAACCGGACGTGATGCAGACCAACTGGAACTGGCTGCCCATTTTCTCCCGCACCGGTGACGGTTTCTACGACCTGAACAAGGTGAAGGACGTGCTGGATCTGTCGCAGTTTGAAGCCAAAGAACTGCAGGCCACCACGGTAGACGGCAAACTGAACGGGATTCCGATCTCCGTGACGGCGCGCGTGTTCTATTACAACACCGAAACCTGGAAGAAATCCGGTTTGACCGCCCCGAAAAACTGGGATGAGCTGCTGAACGCCGGTAAAGTGTTCAAGGAAAAACTGGGCGACCAGTCCTACCCGCTGGTTCTGGAACATCAGGACTCGCTGGCGCTGCTGAATTCCTACATGGTGCAGAAATACAACATTCCGGCGGTAGACGAGAAGAACAAGAAATTCTCTTATACCGACGAGCAATGGGTGGAATTCTTCCAGATGTACAAAAAAATGGTCGATGCCCACGTCATGCCGTCTGCGAAATATTACGCATCGTTCGGCAAGAGCAACATGTATGAAATGAAACCGTGGATTACCGGTGACTGGGGCGGCATATACATGTGGAACTCCACCATCAACAAGTACTCCGACAACCTGCAGCCGCCGGCCAAACTGGAACTGGGCGCCTACCCGATGTTGGCGGGCGCCAAGGAAGCGGGTCTGTTCTTCAAACCGGCCCAGATGTTGTCCATCGGCAAATCCACCAAGCACCCGAAAGAAGCGGCCATGCTGATCAACTACCTGTTGAACAACAAGGAAGGCATTCAGGCGCTGGGGCTGGAGCGTGGCGTTCCGTTGAGCAAAGCGGCTGTCGCCCAGTTGCGTGCCGATGGCGTCATCAAGGACAGCGACCCGTCGGTAGCCGGCCTGAATTTGGCCTTGTCTTTGCCGCATGAAACCAAGACATCGCCTTATTTCGATGATCCGCAGATTGTTGCCCTGTTTGGCGATGCCATTCAATATATCGATTACGATCAGAAATCCGTGGAAGAAACGGCCAAATACTTCCAGCGTCAGGCCGATCGTATTCTGAAACGCGCCATGAAAGAATAATCTTTAATTGGCTGTCTGTTTTAAGCCCCGTGCTCTCCGCCGGGGCTTTTTTATTAAAAATGAAACAAAATGAATCATCCTGTCGATCATCGTCACAATTTGAAATCATTTTGAATTTATTGTGGTTCTAAAAGATCGAGATCACAAAACGATATTAAATAATCCATAAAATAGAACTTGTTCCATAAGAACACATCGACTTTATTTTTTTATTCTTTTCTTTATCTGTATATCTATAGGGAAAATACAATGAAGATTAAATTATTAACTTTGGCTGTTGCATCTCTGGTTAGCGTCAACGCTCTGGCTGTATCTATCGACTATCGTCATGAAATGCAGGATACCGCTAAAGCCGATCATAAAGATCGTCTGTTAATTTCTCACCGCTTTGCTAACGGTTTCGGATTATCTTCCGAAGTAAAATGGACACAATCCTCCAAGGATAATACGCCTAATAAGCCGTATAATGAGCAGGTGAGCAACGGTACAGAGGTCGTTGCCAGTTATGTATACAAATTCAACAACACTTTCTCTATCGAACCAGGTTTCTCTTTAGAATCAGGATCATCTAGCAACAACTACCGTCCATACCTCCGGGGTCGCGCTAATGTAACCGACGATCTGTCTGTTGCTCTGCGCTACCGTCCTTATTTCAAACGTAATAGCGGTAGTATTGGTAGCGCTTCAAGTACTACCGATAAAGGTTATACGCTGACCGGTAATATCGATTATACCTTCCTGAAGGATTACACCATCGGTTACGAGCTTGAGTACAAAAAAGGTACCTCTGGCGAGACTATTCTGGCCGACAATGATAATTACGATATTACCCATAACGTTAAATTGTCCTATAAATGGGACAAAAACTGGAAGCCGTATGTTGAAGTCGGCAACGTATCGGAAAGTAAAACAACCGATAACCGCCAGACTCGTTATCGCGTAGGCGTGCAGTACAGCTTCTGATAGCTGCCCGTGGCGCCGGAATATCGGCGCCAAAAATGGATAATAAATAACATCTCAATAGGTTGTTATTTATCATCCCGGCTAATCACCTGACGGGAATTAGCCAAACCATCAATTCGTCTTTTAAATTTCTGCGTCTATTTCCCTCCGAGGGAAATAATACCATTCGCCAATTTGGGTAAACATTTTGCTCTCTTCGATGAAATGTTTACCTGTTTTTTTATCCCCACCAGCGTCATACTAATTTCTATTAATCAAATAGGTAAACTGTCATGTCACTACGAAGGGTAATTGCAGGAACGCTTATGATGTCTGTCAGTGGACTCAGTCTCGCCGACACCATCTTCCCGGTATGGCCGCAGGCTGAAGCGCCTGGTGCGGCAACATCGTCAGTACAACAGCAGGTCGTTGAACGCAGTAAAGACCCTACCTTGCCAGACCGGGCCGTGACCGGTATCCGCAGCCCGGAAATCACGGTTTATGCACCGGAAAAGCCGAATGGCACAGCGTTGTTGATTACCCCCGGCGGCTCCTATCAGCGCGTGGTGCTGGACAAAGAAGGCAGCGATTTGGCGCCCTTTTTCACCCGGCAGGGTTACACCCTGTTCGTCATGACATACCGTATGCCGGGCGATGGTCATCAGGAAGGCGCGGATGCGCCACTGGCCGATGCCCAGCGCGCTATCCGCACGTTGCGGGCCCATGCCGCGCAATGGCACATTGACCCGCGACGCATTGGCATCATGGGCTTCTCTGCCGGCGGGCATGTCGCCGCCAGCCTGGGCACCCGCTTTGCGCAAACCGTTTACCCGGCGCAGGATGAGATCGACCATCTGAGCGCCCGCCCGGACTTTATGGTGCTGATGTACCCGGTCATCTCCATGCAGGAGGACATTGCGCACGCCGGCTCCCGTAAAGCGCTGATCGGCTCTCACCCCAGCGACGCGCAAGTCCAGCGCTACTCCGCGGAGAAACAGGTCAGCGCGAAAACCCCGCCGACATTTTTGGTCCACGCCATTGACGATCCTTCCGTATCGGTAGACAACAGTCTGGTGATGCTGGCGGCGCTACGCGCGCACCAGATTCCGGCAGAAATCCATCTGTTTGAACAGGGAAAACATGGGTTTGGTATCCGCGGCACGGTCGGATTGCCGGCCGCTATCTGGCCGCAACTGCTGGATAATTGGCTAACATCGCTGCCGTCAAAGAAAAATACGGCGAATCAACCGGATAAAACATAACTAGTTACACCGTCACACCTTCCGCCGTCTATCACAATCTCCTATACTGTATAAAATGACAGTTTTTGAGATGTTTCATGACCGCGGAAGGCCACCTCCTGTTTGCCGTAGCCAGCGCAATCTTCGCCAAAAAAGCAGAATTATCGCCCGTTCTGGCAGCCGGCGACTGGTGGCACATTATTCCCGCCGCCATGCTGACGGCGCTGCTGCCCGACATCGATCACCCGAAATCCATTCTGGGCCAGCGCCTGAAATGGATTTCGGTGCCGATCGCCAGGCTATGCGGTCACCGCGGTTTTACGCACAGCCTGCTGGCGATTCTGGCCGGCGTTTATGTTATCCGCACCCGGCTACCCGCAGACTGGCCGTTGCCGGGTGATGTTTACCACGCCATGATCGTAGGGTATTTGAGCCATATCGTCGCCGATATGCTGACTACTGCGGGCGTACCGTTGTTATGGCCCTGTCGCTGGCGCTTTCGTTTTCCCATCCTCAACAGCGACAAAGGAAATCAGCTGGAGCGATTACTGTGCGTAGGACTGATTCTGTTTATGCTATGGCAACCGCAACAACCGCTGGAATCCTGGCATTACGGCGAACCGGCGCGATGGCTGCAACAGTTCAGCCAGCAACTCCGTCAGTTGCTGACGCTCTGATCTGGCGCGTTATTCCATTCTTATCACCCCATGTTAGTTATCTCTATAACCGCGATATAAAAGACCTGCTATGCTACTGCGCTGGTTACGTTTCTCTGACCGTAGCCATTTTGAACATTAAAAAAGGAGTAGTGGGATGAATTTTCCGCTGATAATAAATGTGGTGGTTTTTGCTGTGTTGCTCTTCGCACTAGGGTATGGCGGTAATAAAAACTGGAGTCTGTCCAAAAAGGTGCTGCTGGGCCTGATCACCGGCGTCCTATTTGGGTTGGTGTTGCATCTGATCTATGGCGACGACAATCCGGTCGTAAAGCAATCCATCGCCTGGTTTAACATCGTCGGCAACGGCTACGTACAATTACTGCAGATGATTGTGATGCCGCTGGTATTCGTTTCAATTCTCAACTCGGTTGCCCGGTTGCATAACGCCTCATCGCTGGGGAAAATCAGCCTGCTGGCGCTGGGCACGTTACTGTTGACCACCTTGATTGCCGCACTGATCGGTATCTTCGTCACCAACCTGTTTGGCCTTACCGCCACAGGACTGGTACAAGGCGCGCAGGAAAGCGCTCGTCTGTCTACGATCCAGAATAGCTATGCCGGCAAAGTCGCGGACCTGAGCGTCCCGCAGTTGCTGCTGTCGTTTATCCCCAAAAACCCGTTTGCCGACCTGACCGGCGCCAACCCGACCTCGATTATCAGCGTGGTGATTTTCGCTGCGTTTCTCGGCGTCGCCGCGCTGCACCTGCTGAAAGACGATGCGGTGAAAGGCGAACGCGTGCTGACGGCCATTGATACGCTGCAATCCTGGGTGATGAAGCTAGTCCGCCTGGTGATGCGTCTCACGCCTTATGGCGTTATGGCGCTGATGACCAAAATGGTCGCCAGTTCTAACCTGCAGGACATCCTCAAGCTGGGCGGCTTTGTCGTGGCGTCCTATCTCGGACTGGGACTGATGTTTGGCGTACATGCCGTGCTGCTGGCGCTGACAGGCGTGAACCCGGCTCGTTTCTACCGTAAGGTTTGGCCGGTACTGAGCTTCGCCTTCACCAGCCGCTCCAGCGCAGCCACCATTCCGCTGAATATTGAGGCTCAGACGCGCCGTATCGGCGTACCGGAATCTATCGCCAGCTTTGCCGCTTCCTTTGGTACTACCATCGGCCAGAACGGCTGTGCCGGGCTTTATCCGGCCATGCTGGCGGTCATGGTCGCGCCGACGGTAGGCATCAACCCGTGGGATCCGATGTGGATTGCCACTCTGGCAGGCATCGTGACGCTCAGCTCGGCAGGCGTGGCCGGTGTCGGCGGCGGCGCGACTTTCGCCGCGCTGATTGTCCTGCCCGCTATGGGCCTGCCGGTGACGCTGGTTGCCCTGCTGATTTCCATTGAACCGTTGATCGACATGGGGCGTACCGCGCTGAACGTCAGCGGCTCGATGACAGCAGGCACCATTACCAGCCAGTTGCTGAAGCAAACCGATAAAACCGTGTTCAATCAGGACGACGACGCCGCATTGACGCAGCGTTAGTTCTTTCTGTCATGGCATAAAAAATGCCGGAGCGGTTTCCCCCTCCGGCATTTTTTTACGCTCCGATCAGAGTTTCGGATTGGTGTCATATTCCTGACAACTCTGGAATCCTTTGTTCAACACATGGCCGGTTTCATCAAAGCTGACGAAGTAGTACTGAATCTTGCCGTCACGTGTGCCGAGTACATAGGTATTACAGGTGCCGCGGGCGTGAATCATCGTGGCCTCCGTCGATGCGGGACCGGCAATCCGGTTCACTTCCTGGCGGCTCATGCCTTTTTTCACATCCTTCACTACCGGTTTGGTGAGGAAATTTTCCGCACGATCATAAGCGACACAGCCAGAAAGCATCAGCGCACTTGCCGCGATACACATGAGTAAACGATTTTTCTTCATGGCATGACCTCATTGGCTATCGGTGTTGCTAAGACTAGATAGCAACCGCGGCTTTTTCAAATCGGCCGCGTTTTTTCAACAGGCTGATAGTTGGCGAAAAAGCCCCCGGTTCGATGTAAAACTTCCGGCTTTCTCTTGTTCTTTTGTTCCGCCGGAATTAACGTTACCCTTTGGTGATGTGAATAATTATTCTGGCACATCAATAGGTTCAGGAGGGGGTGACATGTCATTACAGCAGGAAATCATTCAGGCGCTCGGGGTGAAAAGCACCATCGATCCGGCGCAGGAAGTTCGGGTGAGCGTTGATTTTTTAAAGAATTATCTGAAGGCGCATCCGTTCGCCAAAAGCCTGGTACTGGGGCTCAGCGGCGGACAGGACTCGACGCTCACCGGTAAATTATGTCAGACGGCTATCACCGAATTGCGCGAAGAAACCGGCAAAACCGATTATCAGTTCATCGCGGTACGCTTACCGTATGGCGTGCAGGCCGATGAGCAGGACTGTCAGGACGCCATCCAATTTATCCAGCCGGACCGGGTGTTGACCGTTAATATCAAACCGGCGGTGGACGCCAGCGAAGCGACGTTGCGCACCATAGGCATCGAGCTGTCTGATTTCGTCAAAGGTAACGAAAAGGCGCGCGAACGCATGAAAGCCCAGTACAGTATTGCGGGCATGAACGCCGGTCTGGTCGTCGGAACCGATCACGCGGCGGAAGCGGTCACCGGCTTTTTCACCAAATACGGCGATGGCGGCACCGACATCAACCCCATTTTCCGCCTCAACAAGCGCCAGGGCAAAGCGCTGCTCAAACTGCTGGGCTGCCCGTCACACCTTTATACCAAGGCGCCAACGGCCGATCTGGAGGACGACCGTCCATCCCTGCCGGATGAAGTAGCGCTGGGCGTAACCTACGAGAAAATCGACGACTATCTGGAAGGCAAGCAACTTGACCCAATAGATATCGCGATTATCGAAACCTGGTATCGCAGAACCGAGCACAAGCGCCGTCCTCCTGTTACCGTGTTTGATGATTTCTGGCGTTGATGACTGCACGGCGTTAGACCCGAAACATTCATCCCAGAGCCAAAACATTCATGCGGATACCGCCTGGTATCCGCCTTTTTATGCCATGCCATAACGATAACCCTTTGATGATAGCCATAACCCCTTATCGCGCCACGCTGGCCGGCCTGTTGGCGATTATGCTCTGGAGCACCTCTGTTGGCCTGATTCGCAGCCTGACCGAGGCGCTGGGCGCGTTAGGCGGCGCTGCCATGATCTATACCACCAGCGCCCTCTTCCTGCTGTTATTCGGGCATCGTCCCACATTTCGTTCCCACTCCAAAATCTACCTGCTGCTCGGCGGCGCGCTGTTTGTCAGCTACGAAATCTGTTTCTCGCTGTCGATTGGGCTGGCGCAAAATCGGATGCAGGCGATGGAATTGGGAATGATCAATTACCTATGGCCCTGCCTGACGATTCTGTTTTCACTGTTTATCAATCAACAGAAAAGCCGGTTTTGGCTGTGGCCGGGTCTGGCCTTGTCGGTAACGGGGATCCTGTGGATTCTGAAGGGCGATGGCGACTGGTCGCCATCGCTGATGTGGAGGAATATCAGCGCCAATCCGCTGGCCTATGGCATGGCGCTGATCGCGGCGCTGGTCTGGGCGTTGTACTGTAACGTTTCACGCCGCTTCGGCAACGGAAAAAGCGGCATCCTGCTGTTTTTCATCACCGTTTCCGCCGTCCTGTGGGGGAAGTATTTGCTCAGCGACGCACCCGGTTTTTCCTTCCCGGCGCAAACCCTGCTGGAACTGTTGTTCATCGGCGGCTCCACCGCGCTGGCCTATGCCGCCTGGGATGTCGGTATTCAACGTGGCAACATGGCGCTACTGGCAACCGCGTCTTACTTTACGCCGATACTCACGACGCTGATGGCGGCATTGTGGCTGCAAACCGTACCTACCTTCACTTTCTGGCAAGGCGTCATCATGGTGACGCTGGGATCGCTGCTTTCGTGGCTGGCCACGCGCTCAACCGGTTAATCTGCCTCAGAACACGGTTCCCGTGTTAAATTGCATGTATTATACAATTTAACACAACCACGAGAGCGCCACGATGTCCTCTTCTTCCGGCAAACGTATCCAGCGTGAAATCCAAACGATTCAGGCGATGCTCACGCTGTATGAACGCGCGTTCCCTGCTCCGGCGGATGACGCGGACTACTATGCCAAACTGCGCGATTACGCGCTGAACCGGTTGAAAAAATGCTATTACGGTGAAAACAAACCCGCCTGTAAACAGTGCCCAATCCACTGCTACCAGCCGGCAAAACGGGAAGCCATCAAAGTGGTTATGCGCTGGGCGGGACCGAGAATGCTGTTGTATCACCCGATACTGGCTATCCGCCACCTGTTGGATGACCGTAAACCTGCGCCTGCTGCGCCGCAACGTCCGCGCACAGGGGAAAGACCTGAATCGCCCGCCTCACTTTCAGACGATTCTGCAAAAGAAAAAGGCCGCTAATGCGGCCTTTTTGTCAAATCAAGACACTTTTTGCCAAATCAAGACACTTTGGGTGAAGCATTTTCCACCCTGCTCTTCAATTTCTGCCCTGGACGGAACGTGACGACCCGACGCGCCGTAATCGGAATATCTTCGCCGGTTTTTGGGTTACGTCCCGGGCGCTGGTTCTTGTCCCGCAAATCAAAGTTGCCAAACCCCGACAACTTAACCTGCTCACCATTCTCCAGAGCGCGCCGAACTTCTTCGAAAAACAACTCGACGAGCTCTTTGGCATCCCGTTTGCTGAGCCCAAGCTTTTCAAACAGGTATTCAGACATTTCAGCTTTAGTAAGCGCCATAGGTTAATCCCTCAAGGATGCTTGGAATCGCTGTTTTAGTGCTGCTACGCATTGCGCAACGGTAGCGGCAATTTCCTCTTCTGCCAGTGTACGAGCGGTATCCTGCAATACCAGACTAATAGCCAGACTCTTATACCCTTCCGCTACGCCCTTGCCCCGGTACACGTCAAATAAGTTTACGCCAACTAACTGATTTGCGCCAACTTTCTTGCACTCGGCCAAAACGTCGCCCGCCGGCACGCTTTCAGCCACCACCACAGCAATATCACGGCGATTCGCCGGGAAACGGGAAATGTCCGCCGCCTCAGGCACCACACGCTCGGCAAGCTTGTCCCACAGGACTTCAAACACCACGGTGCGCCCGTTCAGATCCAGCTTGCGTTCCAGCTCCGGGTGAATCACACCGATATAACCGATGCGCTCGCCAGCCAGATAAATGGCCGCAGTCTGTCCCGGATGCAACGCCGGATGGCTTTCGGACCGGAACTCAAGCGCAGACAGTTTCCCGGTCAATGCCAATACGGCTTCCAAATCACCTTTTAAATCATAGAAGTCAACCGCCTGACGCGCCAGATCCCAGTGTTCTTCGTAACGGGTGCCGGTAATCACGCCCGCCAGCATGGTTTCCTGACGCACACCCAAATCGGCGCTCTGATCCGGAACAAAGCGCAGGCCGCTCTCAAACAGGCGCAACCGGCTTTGCTGGCGGTTCTGGTTATACACCACCGCTCCCAGCAGACCGCTCCACAGCGACAGGCGCATCGCGGACATTTCCACCGAAATCGGGCTCGGCAGAATCAGCGCCTCTTCACCGGGGTGAATCAGCGACTGAATTTTGGGATCGACAAAACTGTACGTGATCGCTTCCTGGAAGCCGTGATCGACCAGCAGGGTTTTCACGCGCTTAAGCGCCAGATCCGCCTCGCGATGTTGCGTCATCTTCAGCGGCGCCTGAGTAGGAATATTCGGAATGTTGTTGTAGCCGTAAACACGCGCTACTTCTTCCACCAAATCTTCCTCAATCTCCATGTCGAAACGCCAGCTCGGCGCCGCCGCCTGCCAGCCATCGGCAGTTTTGGTTACCTGGCAACCCAGACGATTCAGAATATCGCTGACTTTCTCATCGGAAATCACATGACCGATCAGACGATCCAGCTTGTCGCGACGCAATGTGATAGTGGCGCGTGCCGGCAGGTCTTTCTCGCTGACGACTTCCACCACCGGACCGGCCTCACCGCCGCAGATATCCAGCAGCAGACGGGTTGCTCGCTCCATCGCCTGATGTTGCAATGCCGGGTCCACGCCGCGCTCATAGCGGTGCGACGCATCAGTATGCAGGCCGTAACGGCGCGCACGCCCCGTGATCGACAGCGGATTAAAGTAAGCGCACTCCAGCAGCACGTCCTGCGTGTCGCCATTCACACCGGAATGCTCGCCGCCGAAGATGCCGCCCATAGCCAGCGCTTTCTGATGATCGGCAATCACCAGGGTGTCGGCGCTCAGCGTAGCGTCAGTGCCGTCCAGCAGACGCAGGATTTCCCCTTCTTTCGCCATGCGCACCACGATGCCGCCTTCCAGACGGTTAAGATCGAACGCATGCATCGGCTGCCCCAGTTCCAGCAGCACATAGTTGGTGACATCCACGACCGGATCGATAGAGCGGATACCGCAACGACGCAATTTTTCGCGCATCCACAGCGGCGTGGCGGCCTTAACGTTGATTCCCTTAACCACTCGTCCCAGATAGCGCGGACATGCTTCAGTCGCATCCACCTGAATCGGGAAACGGTCGGCGATGGTCGCACTCACCGGCTCGATAGCCGGCGCAGCCAGCGCCTGCTCATTCAGCACCGCGACATCACGCGCCACGCCCAGAATCCCCAGGCAATCGGCACGGTTCGGGGTCACGCTGATTTCGATGGTATTGTCATCCAGCTTCAGATACTCACGGATGTCGGTGCCCAGCGGCGCGTCAGCCGGCAATTCGATAATGCCGCTGTGATCGTCGGAGATCCCCAGTTCGGAGAAGGAGCACAACATCCCTTCAGACGGTTCGCCGCGCAGCTTGGCCGCCTTGATTTTGAAATCGCCCGGCAGAACGGCGCCCACGGTAGCCACCGCGACTTTGAGGCCCTGACGGCAATTAGGCGCGCCGCAAACGATATCCAGCAAACGATCGCCGCCGACGTTGACTTTCGTCACCCGCAATTTGTCCGCGTTCGGATGCTGTGCGCACTCCACCACTTCCCCAACAACCACGCCGTGGAATGAGCCTGCAACCGGCTCAACGCCGTCCACTTCCAGACCGGCCATGGTGATTTGTTCAGATAAGGCATCGCTGCTGATGGCTGGGTTAACCCATTCCCGTAACCAGAGTTCACTGAATTTCATGTTGATTCCTGCCTTATTTAAACTGTTTGAGGAAGCGTAAATCGTTTTCGAAGAAGGCGCGCAGGTCCGTCACGCCATAACGCAGCATGGTCAGGCGCTCCATCCCCATACCGAAGGCAAAACCGGAGTACACTTCCGGGTCGATGCCGACGTTACGCAACACGTTCGGGTGCACCATGCCGCATCCCAGCACTTCAAGCCATTTGCCGTTCTTGCCCATCACATCCACTTCGGCGGACGGTTCGGTGAACGGGAAATAGGACGGACGAAAACGCACCTGCAAATCTTCCTCAAAGAAATTGCGCAGGAAATCATGCAGCGTTCCCTTCAGGTTGGTGAAGCTGATGTCTTTATCCACGATCAACCCTTCCATCTGATGGAACATCGGAGTGTGGGTCTGATCGTAGTCGTTACGGTAAACACGGCCTGGCGCGATGATGCGAATCGGCGGCTGTTGTTTCTGCATGGTGCGGATCTGCACCCCGGAGGTCTGGGTACGCAGCAGGCGCTTGGCGTCGAACCAGAAGGTATCGTGATCGGCGCGTGCCGGGTGGTGACCCGGAATATTCAGCGCGTCGAAGTTGTGGTAATCGTCTTCAATTTCCGGACCGGACGCCACCGCAAACCCCAGTTCGCCAAAGAAGGTTTCGATGCGATCGATAGTACGGGTGATCGGATGCAGGCCACCGTTTTCAATCGTGCGACCCGGCAGCGAGACGTCAATGGTTTCCGCCGCCAGACGCGCATTCAATTCAGCGCCTTCCAGCGCCTGCTTGCGCGCATTCAGCGCATCCTGCACTTCCTGCTTCGCCTGATTGATAACCGCGCCCGCGGCAGGACGTTCTTCAGCAGGCAGCTCGCGCAGCGAGGTCATCTGAAGGGTTAAGTGACCTTTTTTGCCCAGAAACTCGACGCGCACATTTTCCAGTGCGGCGACGTCTCCAGCCTGTTCTATGGCTGTTCTGGCTTTGGCAACCAGTTCTGCGAGATGTTGCATTGCATTCCTCTTCTTCTGCCTGTATGGCCGACAATCATGATTGGAAAGATACGGTTTTCAGTGCGCCGGACGTTAACACTACCCACGGATTCAGGAATCGGGTCCAATAAAAAAGCCTCCACAGAGGAGGCTTAGGCGCTACTTTTCGTTTCTATTCTTACGCGCAAAGCCCCCGACGTTCAGGCGCTAAAGTAAAAAAAGAAACGGAAAATAGCAGCGTTCATACTTGCGTTACCTTATCGTTGTTTAGCTAATTATTGTCTAACCCGTTGACAATATACCAATTTCACTCTTTCTGAAAGTTTTTCGTCGGCAATTGAGGGGTGCTGTCAGCTTTCAACCGGCGTCAAAGACGAAAAGAGGGAGACAAGCTCCCTCTTTCACTGACTTACGCCAGAGCTGATTTCGCTTTTTCAACCAGTGCGCTGAACGCCACTTTGTCGAATACGGCGATGTCAGCCAGAATCTTACGGTCAATTTCAACAGAGGCTTTTTTCAGGCCATTGATGAATTTGCTGTAAGACAAGCCATTCTGGCGGGCTGCTGCATTGATACGTGCAATCCACAGCTGACGGAACTGACGCTTACGCTGACGACGGTCACGGTAAGCGTACTGACCAGCTTTGATTACTGCCTGGAAGGCAACACGATAAACGCGCGAACGGGCACCGTAGTAACCTTTCGCTTGTTTCAGGATCTTTTTGTGACGTGCGCGAGCAACCACACCACGTTTTACGCGAGCCATATGCTCTCTCCTAAAGTCTTATTCTGAATTAAAAAAAGGTTACTTATGCGTAAGGCAGACATGCTGCAACCAGGCCCAGATCTCCTTTGGAGACCATAGCTTTCGGACGCAGATGACGTTTACGTTTAGTCGCTTTTTTGGTCAGAATATGACGCAGGTTAGCATGCTTACGCTTGAAACCACCGCTGGCGGTTTTTTTGAAGCGTTTAGCGGCGCCACGTACAGTTTTAATCTTTGGCATTGTTATTTCCACTTCGCATTGTTAAACAATGAATCAGATAAGGCGAACAAAAACCGCGCCACACGAAGGCAGCGCGGAACGTGTTACTTGAGTGCCTTACTGTTTCTTCTTCGGTGCCAGCACCATAATCATCTGACGCCCTTCGATCTTACTCGGGAACGACTCGACGACAGACAATTCACTCAGGTCGTCACGAATGCGGTTAAGCATTTCGATGCCGATCTGCTGGTGCGCCATTTCACGGCCGCGGAAACGCAGCGTGATTTTAGCTTTGTCACCATCTTCCAGAAAGCGAACCAGGTTGCGTAGTTTGACCTGATAGTCGCCATCATCGGTACCAGGCCGGAATTTGATTTCCTTAACCTGAATAACTTTTTGCTTCTTCTTCTGTTCTTTAGTGGCCTTACTCTTCTCATAGAGGAACTTGCCGTAATCCATGATTCGGCAAACCGGCGGCTCGGCGTTCGGGCTGATTTCAACTAAATCAACTCCTGCTTCCTCAGCTTTCTCTAACGCTTCATTCAGGCTGACAATACCGAGCTGTTCGCCATCAACGCCTGTCAGACGTACCTCTTGTGCGCGAATTTCTCTGTTGATGCGATTAGGACGCGCCGGTTGAACTCGTTTTCCGCCTTTAATACCTTATTCCTCCAACTGATGAAGACTACGGCTGCGAATCTCTTCCTGCAGCTTCGTGATTACTTCACTGACGTCCATGCTTCCCAGGTCCTTGCCGCGGCGGGTACGGACAGCCACTTTGCCTGCCTCCACCTCTTTGTCGCCACAAACAAGCATATAGGGAACACGCCGTAAAGTGTGCTCGCGGATTTTAAAGCCTATCTTCTCATTTCTCAAGTCTGCTTTAACGCGAATTCCCGCATCTTGCAATTTTCTTGTCAATTCGCTGACATAATCAGACTGTGTATCAGTGATATTCATCACCACGACCTGTACCGGCGCCAGCCAGGTTGGGAAGAAGCCCGCGAATTCTTCGGTCAGAATCCCGATAAAGCGCTCCATCGACCCCAGTATCGCACGGTGAATCATCACCGGTACCTGACGCTCGTTGTTTTCGCCGACATAAGATGCGCTCAGACGCCCCGGCAGCGAGAAGTCAAGCTGCACCGTACCGCACTGCCAGGCGCGATCCAGGCAGTCATGCAGGGTGAACTCGATTTTCGGACCGTAAAACGCGCCCTCGCCCGGCTGATAGTCAAACGGAATGCCGTTTTCAGTCAGCGCAGCCGCCAGATCTTCTTCCGCGCGATCCCACATGTCATCGCTGCCGATACGTTTTTCAGGACGCGTTGACAGTTTCACCACGATTTTTTCAAAACCGAAGGTGCTGTACATGTCGTACACCATCTTGATGCAGCTGTTTACTTCATCGCGCACCTGCTCTTCAGTACAGAAGATGTGGGCATCATCCTGCGTAAAGCCGCGCACGCGCATCAAGCCATGCAGGGAGCCTGACGGCTCGTTACGATGGCAACTGCCGAACTCCGCCATACGCAGCGGCAGGTCGCGGTAGGATTTCAGACCCTGATTGAAGATCTGCACGTGGCCCGGGCAGTTCATCGGTTTGATGCAGTATTCACGGTTTTCAGACGACGTCGTGAACATGGCCTCTTTGTAGTTTTCCCAATGGCCGGTTTTTTCCCACAGCACACGGTCCATCATGAACGGACCTTTTACTTCCTGATATTGGTACTCTTTGAGCTTCATGCGCACAAAGGCTTCCAGCTCGCGGAAAATCGTCCAGCCATCGTTATGCCAGAACACCATGCCCGGCGCTTCTTCCTGCATGTGATACAGGTCCAGCTGTTTACCGATTTTACGGTGGTCGCGCTTGGCGGCTTCTTCAAGGCGTTGCAGATAAGCGCTCAGCTGTTTCTTGTCTGCCCAGGCGGTGCCATAAATGCGCTGCAGCATTTTATTCTTGCTGTCGCCGCGCCAGTAAGCGCCGGACGTTTTCTGCAGTTTGAAATGATGGCAGAAACGCATGTTCGGTACGTGCGGCCCACGGCACATATCGATATATTCTTCGTGGTGGTATAACCCCGGGCGGTCATCATGACTGATGTTTTCATCCAGAATCGCCACTTTGTAGCTTTCGCCACGCGCTACAAATGTATCACGCGCTTCCTGCCAACTGACTTTTTTCTTGATAACGTCGTAATCTTTGCCCGCCAGTTCATGCATCCGCTTTTCAAGCAGGTCCAGATCTTCCTGAGTCAGGGTGCGGTCCAGATCAACGTCATAATAGAAACCGTTGTCGATCACCGGGCCAATCGCCATTTTGGTGTCCGGCCACAGCTGCTTGATGGCATGACCCAGCAAGTGCGCGCAGGAATGGCGAATAATTTCCATCCCCTCTTCATCTTTGGCCGTGATGATGGACAGCTGTACGTCGGACTCAATCAAATCGACGGCGTCAACCAGCTCACCATTGACCCGGCCGGCAACGCAGGCTTTCGCCAGACCCGGGCCGATATCCAGTGCGACATCAAGAGGAGAAACGGCATGGTCATAATGACGCTGACTGCCGTCAGGAAGCGTAATAACAGGCATGTAAATTCCCTTATTTGCAGTGGTGAGCCACACGAAAGCTCACGTGCAAAAGATATTTGCGTTTGATTTAGGTGGTCGGTGGAAAAGGATTTAACCCACAATTGTTAAATCAGTTCCGCCCTGTCGTCAGGTGGCATGGCAATGGTCACGGCGTGACACTTCAACGGGATAACGCGCCAATGCCTTAACCCGACGGCGTAGAGTAGCACCATGCTCCTGGGGATGCCACCCATCCGGTCAAAACAGGCGGCAGAAATACGGATTGACGTCATTGAGATACGGGCGAAGACCCGTCATTACAGCGGGGCCTTGTTGATACCCCCGGCAATATGCCGGAGGGCGGAGAATCAACGCTCCGGAATCATGTCCTTAAACAGCGGATCAATCTCGCTTTCCTTAATTTCCGGTAAGGAAACCGGCTGCTCGGGAGCAGGCTCTACCGCTACCTCCTGTGCCGGCACTGGCGACAGCGATTGCAACAGCGCGATTTGCTGTTTCTGCTGCTCGACAATTTCATGCAACAGCCTGATCTGTTCATTGGCCCGCACACTGGCCCGGTTGATAAAGAACCAGACCAAAATCACCAGTAGCACAATCAGCGCAACAAAAACCACTTCCAGCATGTCTGAAGCAAAACTACTCATGTCTAAAACCTGTTACGTAACCTGACTCAGCCGCGCATTCTAGCACTGTGCCGACAGACAATTCGACAGTCATGCCGAGATTCATTGTCTGGAATACCGACTTTCGCCCATAAAAAAGCCTGTCACCGGGACAGGCTGATGGTCAAATTGGCCTCACACCTTTCGGTGTCAGAACGGATAATCGTGATATCCCATTTGATCGGAGATGTTGCGTGCTGCTGTATGCAACATGGCGACATACTCATGTTTATTCTCTTCCGAGAAACGAATAGTCGGGAAAGAGATACTCAGGCCGGCAATTACCACGCCAAAGCGATCAAATACCGGAACAGCGATACAACGCAACCCTTCTTCCTGCTCTTCGTTGTCTTCGCCGTATCCCTGTTGACGCACCAGATCAAGCTGAGGCAACAATTCTTCCGTACTACCGATGGTGCGCACAGTGCTACGCTTGAATTCCACCTGAGACAGAATTTCTTTAACCTCTTCACGGTCGCGCCAGGCCAGCAACACCTTGCCAATCGCCGTGCTGTGCAGCGGATTCCGACGGCCGATGCGGGAATACATGCGCAGGTTGTACATGGAATCGATTTTATGGATGTAGACAATGCTGTCTTCATCCAACGCACCGAGGTGGATGGTTTCACGCGTTAATGCCGACAATTCACGCATCTGAATATCCGCACTGCGGATCAGATCAACGTTCTGCAGCGCTTTAGCGCCCAGCTCGAACAATTTCAGCGTCAGCGAGTATTTCTCTGATTCACCTTCCTGGGCAACATATCCCAGAGATTTCATCGTCTGCAGGAAACGATAAACAGTACTTTTAGACATCATCACGCGCTGTGAAAGTTCAGTAATGCCAATCTCACGCTCTTCGCCCAACGCCTGCAAAATACCAAAAACCTTTAAGACAGATGACACGGAATCGGGTTGTTTATCTAAATCTGCAATAGCCATTTTTGTGGTTACCCTACTCAGTATTTTTTGTTTTAAAAAAAATAGAACACTTGTTTTAGTATAAAGGGAACGCTTTGAATATGGCAATCAGGCATTACTATAACTGACAGTATGATTAAATATTGTCCACTATAATGGCGCTGCCGGATTAATAATCTTATTGTAAAAGCGAAAAAACCGCGCCCTTGGCGGGCACGGTTGCAGGTGCTGTTATTGCCAGACCGAATCAGGCACTTTTGCCAGATATAACGCCGGCTTGCCATCGACATCAGACGTAAACAGAATATGTTTGTCATCCGGCGTGAAGGACGGGTGCGGATGCGTTACCTGACGGTCGCCCTCCAGCACTTCCCACGAGGTGTTGTGTTGCGCGACCTGGAAATGTTTCCCGGTCTTCATATTGAACACATACAAGAACGGATCGTTTTCAATTTTGTAGCCACCGTCATCTTTCACATCCACCGGCGCATTACACCCATCTCCCACCATCAGCGTGCCATCGTAGTTGCTCATCAGGTGAGAACACGGCGGCATTTCAGTCAACTGACGGTTTTCCAGCGTTACCGGATCGACACTGCAAATGAAGCGGTTGGTGCTGCCTTTCAGATAGGAAACATAAGCCAGCGCAGAACCATTCGGCACCCAGAACTCGTGGGTGCAACTTTCACCCGCCGCATGTTCTTTCACCTTACGCATATTGGTGCCGTCTTCATTGATGAACCACATACGCGCATCAACCAGGTCATGCGGGCCTTCATGGCAGAATGCCACCGTATTATCGTCGCCCGGACGATAAATGGGATGACCCAGCCATTGGTTTTCCTGCAGGATGGTGGTGGCTTCGCCGGTTTTCAGATCGATACGAATCAAACGGCAGCATGGGTTGGTAAAGTAGAATTCCTGGAATTTTTTCCAGTCGGTCAGCGGTTTCCAATCCTCTTTCTTAATCTCGATGCCGACCATTTTGGTGCAATCGGAATTGGCAACCCAGGTACCGTAGCCGACCCAATCGTCCGGCACCTGATAAATATTGGTTTCTTCCAGTGTCTTCAGGTCAACGCGCATCAGATTACGAACGTTCTTCACATAATACAGCGCATCATCATCTGGAGACAGGAAACCGCCGAACGTATTGTCGCCGGTGCCTTCGGTCAACTGCGTTGCCTGCTGGGTTTTCAGATCCAGCAAATAGTAGTTCCACGGCCCGTCAAAGGCGCCACCAAACAGCAGCTTGCTGCCATCATTGGAAAAACACTTCTGATAGAAGTAGTTGCGGTGGCAGATAACATCGGGAGGAGTGAGACGCACCACTTCGGTGCCGGTGACTGAATCCTGGTAGGTATGGAACGAAAAAGAAAGCTTTTTACCTTTGGCCATCCGTAAATCCTTAGCACTTATCGTGAAAAATCGACGCAGCCAGGTGAAAGATTACCCGTCATCCCGGCCAATCGCCTTGTTATACCGATATTGTAGAAACAATGTTTCATTTTTCCGTGATCGTGGTTTTATTTTATAAAACATTCTTTCACTTTTCACTGACTGTTTGCGCTGACGCAAGATTATTTTGCCCGATATTGATCCAGATGCGGCAATGAAGAACCTGACCGAACGCCAGAAAAAACAAAGGCCCCGAGGGGCCTTTGCGAATAGAACCAGCGATTATTTGAGGTACTCGCCTGCACGCAGCGCTTCGATACGTTTGTCCAACGGCGGGTGCGACATGAACAGCTCGCTAAGGGACTTGGATTTGCCATTGATGCAGAATGCCATCATGTTGCCCGCTTCCTGCGGCTCATAACTGGTTTTCAGTCGCTGCAATGCAGCAATCATCTTCTCACGCCCGACCAGTTTCGCTGAACCGGCATCGGCATGAAACTCACGGTAACGAGAGAACCACATGGTAATGATGCTGGCCAGAATACCGAACACCAGCTCCAGCACCATGGAAACCGCCATGTAAACCAACGGGTTGCCGTTGCTGCTCTCTTCGCCGTCGTCACGATTGCCGGAAAGAAAACTGGTAACGATTTGCGCAATGATGCGGGAAATAAAGATCACAAAGGTGTTCACCACCCCCTGCACCAGCGTCATCGTGACCATGTCGCCGTTAGCGATGTGGCTGATTTCGTGAGCGATAACCGCTTCGGCTTCATCACGGCTCATGTTCTGCAACAGCCCCGTGCTGACCGCAACCAGCGAACTGTCGCGGCGAGCGCCCGTCGCGAACGCATTTATATCAGGCGCATGGTAGATAGCGACCTGCGGCATGGCGATCCCCACCTGCTGAGACTGGGCGCGCACCGTGTCCAGCAGCCAGCGCTCGGTTTCATCACGCGGTTGTTCAATCACCTCACCGCCAACGGAGCGCAACGCCATCCACTTAGACATCAGCAGTGAAATAATCGACCCGCCGAAGCCGAACACGCCGGCCATGATAATCAAGCCCGCCATGCTGTTGTGCTGAACGCCCGTCAGACTAAGCACCAGTCCGAATACCACCATCACCGCCAGGTTGGTGAGCAGGAAAAGCGCAATACGCATCATATGATTCAGATTTCCTCTTTCAGCAAAAGCAACAAAAGTGTTTGCAACAACCACATCGTATGGGTTGCGCCGTCATTTTCAAGCATCCATAACCTTTATGTTACCAAATTAACATAACTTTACATTTTTATTGATGGAAGATTCGGGAAAAATAAAGAATGTCATCCATGCATAGCGGACTGTTTGCAACGACAGTCAACAGCAGGAAATCTGATGTGATTATGTTGGATACCATGAAAGGGCCTGACATATCCGCAGGTTGAGATGTAATAAAATATAATTTGCGTAATATTTATCCCGAGCCGGCGAAAAACATTAAGCAGCCTGACCGATGGCACAGGCCGTATGCTCAAAAGCGATGCAACCGGACCTGCTTTACCGCGTTTCACACGAATTATTCAAAAATATCGTGGCATCCATGCACATCTTCGCTACTTAACAGATGCCAGTTACATCACAGCAATATCAATGGGCCAACGGCGCATCCTCTAAACCCAACAGTTTTTCGAACTCCTCTGCCGGCATCGGCCGGCCAAACAGGTAGCCCTGCGCCTGCTCACACCCTTTGTTGAGCAATCTTTCACATTGCTCCTGTGTTTCCACACCTTCAGCGATTACATCCAGACCGAAGCTTTTTCCCAGATAGAGAATCGCGCGGACAATCGCCGCATCCGGCGCCGACTCACACATAGCGCGCACAAAGGTTTGATCGATCTTAAGCCGCGTGACCGGGTAATGCTTCAACATGCTGAGTGACGCATAACCTGTACCATAGTCGTCAAAAGCGATGCCGACGCCGCTATTACGCAGTTCATTGAGAGGTTTCATCATATTCTCATCGTGCCGCAATATGATGTTCTCCGTGATTTCCAGCTCCAGCGCGCCAGGTTTAAGACCCGTTTGCGTCAGAACTTCCTTGATTTTCTGCGCCAGCATGCCGGAACGGAACTGGGCCGCGAACAGATTGATGCTGATACGGAAATTCCCCGCGCCAGACCGGCACCAGTCAGATGCCTGCTGGCAGGCGGACCGCACGACCCAGTCGCCAATACGCTCAGCCCAAGGGCCTCGCTCCAGCGCGGACATAAACGCCGCCGGCCCCAGCAGCCCTTTATAAGGATGACGCCAGCGCAGCAACGCCTCAGCGCCCACAACCTTACTGTTAACCAGGCTGACCTGCGGCTGATAAAACACCTCGAACTCTTCCTGTTCATACGCCCGGATAAATTCCAGCTGGAAAGCATGCCGAGCCTGAAATACTTCTCTCAGCTCACGGGTAAAGAAGCGGTAGCAGTTACGCCCGTCCGCCTTCGCCTGGTATAACGCCAGATCGGCGCTGGTGAGCAGATCCTGCACGGTTGTGCCATGCGCCGGATACATGACCAGCCCGATGCTGGCGCTGGTGTTGATTTGTTTGTCATCAACCGGCACAGCTTGCGAAATATCATAAATGATTTTTTCCGCCAGCGTTGCCACCTGCGCCTCGTCATTCTGCTTCGGCAACAGAATCGCGAACTCATCGCCCCCCATACGGGCCACCAGGTCGCCGGAACGCACGTTATCCTGTAATCGTTTGGCGACACTGGACAGAATCTCATCGCCGCTGGCATGACCAAGACTGTCGTTGATATCCTTAAAGCCATCCAGATCAATGATCATGATGGCGGTTGGCTCACCGTTCTTCAGCACCTGCTCCAGCGTGGACGTCAGTAACGTGCGGTTGGCCAGCCCGGTCAGCGGATCGCGGTGCGCCTGCAGGAACAACCGCTCTTCGTAACGTTGCCTTTCAGTGATATCGCGCAGAATGATACCGTAACGCGTCTGATGGTTGTCATGCCACATCGACACCGTTAGCTCGGTTGGAATCAGGGTGCCGGGCAATGCGCGCGTTTCCAGCTCGATCGAGCTACCTTTGAATATCGCGGTTTTGTCCGTCGCCAGATGATGCAACTGCACCACGAACATATCCGGCACTATGATGCTGATGTGTTCGCCGACAATCTGCTCACGGCTGTACTCCAGCATTTTTTCTGCCGACTCGTTCCAGAAGGTGATCGTGCCTCTGTCGTTGACGCAGAGAATGGCATCCGGCGAGGACTCGGCGATGCTCTCAAAACGAGCCTGACTAGCGCGACGCGCCAGATCCAGCCGCCGCATCTCCAGTTTGTCCATCACCAGCGCGGCAAAATCCTGCAAATTATGCGCATCGCGGGCGCTGAGAGAAGATCGGGGCTTGTTATCAATAATGCATAACACGCCGATGGGAAAGCCGCTCGGCGTCCGCAATGGGATACCAGCGTAAAAACGGATGTGCGGCTCACCGGTTACCAATGGATTATCCTGGAAGCGGGGATCCTTGCGCGTATCGGGGATCACCATGATCCGTTTTTTGAGAATCGCATGCGCACAGAATGATTCGTCTCTTGACGTTTCGCACACCGACATGCCGACGCTGGCGGCAAACAATTGTCGTTCTTCCTCTATCAGCGAAATCAATACGATAGGGACATTGAAAACGTTAGCCGCCAAATTGATCAAATTGTCAAAACCAGGATCAGACAGTGGTTTACTGATGCCGTACTCTCTCAATGCCTCAAGTCGGCTTTTTTCATCTTTATTTGCTGGGGCTCGACTCATGGGGGTTCCCCTCACATTATCCATTGTTTTTTCTTTCAGAAAAAATTGTAGCCTGTTGTCGCGACGATGCTTACCATAACTTTTCACGCAAAAAAAATCATCGATGAATAAAATCCATCGATCTCTTTCGATTAAATTTAAAACGATAACTGGCTACTATCCCTCTTTGCTCGGTTTCTTCCCCACACCAGGGTTCGCCTCTTTCATGCAAATTAGCGGGCAGCGTCAACAGAATAGCAAAATGCAGACAAGGAGGAAGACCTGCCGTCAAGATTTTCTAAGATTCCTCGGTTCCTATAAAAAATAGAGGACAACGCAAGTGGTTAATTATCTTAATAGATCGTTATTCCCAATCGTCAACGTAAAGTTGATAACTTATCACTATAAAAATGTTCTTATTTACGGCTTATCATAACAGGCAGATCAGTGGATACGTTTTCTCTGATCGGTTAAATGCCGATAAAAGACTTTCTCTTTAAGAAAATTGGCGCGTAAAACCGAAATAACAATTATACCTACCGGCGTTATATCCGATGCCAATCTCATTCTGACCCGATGCGGAAATGAACAGGAAAAACAGGCTGCTGTGGGTTCACTCGCTTTATTCCGGACGAGATCGACGGTTCGCACGAAGAAAATGCGCTAAAAAAGAGAAGAGAAAGTAAAGTAATAGTACAAAAATGCGGAACGGCAAGCCCAAAGACTCACAATTAATGTGGAATAGTACGTCAGAAAAACGGCAAACATCGCCGGAAAGCAACCTCACCCAGAAAAAAACCTCACGGAGGCCAGCGCCGCCGTGAGGTTCGATGTAATCGTCGATTACATATTGCTGATGATGTCCTGGGCAAACTCGCTACACTTACGCAGCGTGGCGCCTTCCATCAGTCGCTCAAAGTCATAGGTGACGGTCTTGTTCTTGATCGCGCCTTCCATACCTTTCACGATCAGGTCAGCCGCTTCAAACCACTGCAGGTGACGCAGCATCATTTCAGCAGACAGGATCACGGAACCCGGGTTCACTTTATCCTGGCCGGCGTACTTCGGTGCCGTGCCGTGAGTGGCTTCGAACAGTGCGCATTCATCACCGATGTTGGCGCCCGGCGCGATGCCGATCCCGCCCACCTGCGCCGCCAGCGCATCGGAAATATAGTCGCCGTTCAGGTTCATACAGGCGATGACATCGTACTCTGCCGGACGCAGCAGAATCTGCTGCAGGAAGGCGTCGGCGATCACATCTTTAACGATGATGTCTTTGCCGGTTTTCGGGTTCTTGATTTTTACCCACGGCCCGCCATCAATCAGCTCACCGCCGAACTCTTCGCGAGCCAACTGGTAACCCCAGTCTTTGAACGCGCCTTCGGTGAATTTCATGATGTTGCCTTTGTGCACCAGCGTCACGGAATCGCGATCATTGGTGATGGCGTATTCGATCGCGGCGCGAACCAGACGTTTGGTCCCTTCTTCGGAACAAGGCTTCACACCGATACCGCACTGTTGCGGGAAACGGATTTTCTTCACGCCCATTTCGTCTTGCAGGAACTTGATGACTTTGTCCGCTTCCGGCGTACCGGCTTTCCACTCGATACCGGCATAAATGTCTTCGGCGTTTTCGCGGAAAATGACCATGTCGGTCAGTTCGGGCTGTTTAACCGGGCTTGGCGTGCCTTCATAATAACGAACCGGACGCAGACAAACGTACAGATCCAGTTGCTGGCGCAGCGCCACGTTCAAAGAACGGATACCGCCGCCTACCGGCGTGGTCAGCGGCCCTTTAATGGCTACACGGTATTCGCGGATCAGATCCAGCGTTTCATCCGGCAACCAAACATCTTGACCATACACCTGAGTGGATTTCTCACCGGTGTAAATTTCCATCCAGGAAATTTTGCGCTTGCCCTGGTAAGCTTTGTTCACCGCGGCATCGACTACGTTAATCATGGCTGGCGTAACATCGACACCGATACCGTCGCCTTCGATAAACGGAATGATCGGATTAGCCGGCACGACCAGTTTACCCTGGGCGTCAACCGTGATTTTCTGCCCTTCTGCCGGTACAACTACTTTACTTTCCATTAACCTCTCCTTCGAGCGCCATTTTGTTAATGACTTGTAAGATGCGTGTCAATACTACTTGAATATTTAGCCTGAGCCAATCACAAACCATTTCGAGTATAATGGTTTTGCCATCCACAGCCAGTAATAAGATGAATAAATTCCCTGTTAAAAATCACCGACTTAAACGATTCAGCTCTCGACCGGCAAAAAATGAATCCACCGCCGTAACGAAAACGCGCATCGTGTTGTTCAATAAGCCTTTCGATGTGCTTTCCCAGTTTACCGACGAGGGCGGCCGCGCCACGCTGAAGGACTATGTCCCCTTTCGCGACGTTTATTCCGCCGGGCGACTGGATCGGGATAGCGAAGGCCTGATGATACTGACCAACGACGGCAAACTGCAGGCGCGCCTTACCCAGCCCGGCAAGAAAACGCCCAAAATCTATTACGCCCAGGTAGAAGGCGTTCCCGACGAAGAGGCTTTGCACGCGTTTCGCACCGGCCTGATACTGAGTGACGGCCCGACCCTACCCGCCGGTGCTGAACAGGTGGAAGAGCCGTCCTGGTTGTGGCCGCGCCAGCCGCCGATCCGCGAACGTAAAAATATTCCGGTTAGCTGGCTGAAAATCACGTTGTACGAAGGGCGTAACCGCCAGGTAAGGCGTATGACGGCGCATATCGGCTACCCAACGCTGCGTTTGATTCGCTACAGTATGGCGAATCAAACGCTTGATGGATTACACCCCGGCGAATGGAGGGAGATCGACCATGTTTAAACCGCATGTGACCGTGGCCTGTGTCGTACAGGCGGAAGGCTATTTTCTGGTTGTTGAGGAAGAAATTAACCACCGGCGTCTGTGGAACCAGCCTGCCGGCCATCTGGAGGCGGACGAAACCCTGATTCAGGCGGCGCAGCGAGAACTGTTTGAGGAAACCGGCATTCACGCCACGCCGCAAAGCTTCCTGCAACTACACCAGTGGATCGCGCCGGACAAAACGCCCTTTCTGCGTTTTAGTTTCACCATCGACCTGCCCGAACGGCTGCCCACCACTCCGCACGATAGCGATATCGCCTGCTGCCACTGGCTGAAGCCGGAAGACATTCTCAAGGCCGACTGCCTGCGCTCCCCCCTCGTGGCCGCCAGCCTGACATGCTATCAGCGCGGCCAGCGCTACCCGCTAAGTATACTGGAAGCCTTCAACTGGCCGTTTCCTGACCCGGCATAACGTTGGGAAAACCACGTCCGGTACGGCATGCGGCGCACCGGAACAACCTATCCCTGCGCAGGCATCGGCCGTGCTTCCGCGGGGCGAGTGTGTTATAGTATTACGCCTGTTTTTCGCCTTAACGCTTTACATCATTAAGAATTAAGACGCTTTATTAAGAGTTCGCGAGACTGCCATGTCAGATAACAGCCAGAAAAAAGTCATTGTCGGTATGTCCGGCGGTGTTGACTCATCGGTATCCGCCTACCTGCTGCAACAGCAGGGGTATCGGGTAGAAGGCCTGTTCATGAAGAACTGGGAAGAAGATGACGATACGGAGTATTGCTCCGCCGCCACTGATTTGGCCGATGCGCAGGCTGTCTGCGACAAACTGGGCATTGAACTGCACACCGTCAATTTCGCCGCCGAATATTGGGACAACGTTTTTGAGCACTTTCTGGCGGAATACCGCGCCGGGCGCACTCCCAATCCCGATATTTTGTGCAACAAGGAAATCAAGTTCAAAGCCTTCCTGGAGTTTGCCGCCGAGGATTTGGGGGCGGATTACATCGCCACCGGCCATTACGTGCGCCGTAAGGATGTGGATGGTAAAAGCCGCCTGCTGCGCGGTCTGGACGGCAATAAAGACCAGAGTTATTTCCTTTACACCCTGAGCCACCAGCAACTGGCGCAGAGCCTGTTCCCGGTCGGCGAGCTGGAAAAACCGCAGGTACGCAAAATCGCGGAGCAGCTGGATCTGGCCACCGCCCGGAAAAAAGACTCCACCGGCATCTGTTTCATCGGCGAGCGCAAATTCCGCGACTTTCTGGCGCGCTACCTGCCCGCACAGCCCGGTCCGATTCTGTCCGTCGACGACGGTAAGGTCATGGGCGAACATCAGGGGTTGATGTACCACACGCTGGGTCAGCGCAAAGGTCTTGGCATTGGCGGCGTTAAAGAAGGCGGCGACGATCCGTGGTACGTGGTCGACAAAGATGTCGCCAGCAACGTGCTGTATGTCGCTCAGGGTCATGAACACCCGCGCCTGATGTCCGTCGGCCTGATAGCTCAGCAACTGCACTGGGTCGATCGTGAACCGCTGACTCAACCGCTGCGTTGCATGGTAAAAACCCGCTATCGTCAGGCCGATATTCCCTGCCTTTTAACGCCGATCGACGCGGACCGCATCGACGTCCGTTTTGACGAGCCGGTGGCCGCGGTCACGCCGGGTCAGTCCGCCGTATTTTATCTGGGCGAAGTCTGCCTTGGCGGCGGCATCATTGAAGAACGTCTGCGCGCGGCGCAATAATCGGTCGTCGCATCAGTCAGAGGAACCGCATCGGTTCCTCTGGCGTTTCTGACATCCCCACAAGAAACCAATCACACCAGTGCGCTGCGTCAAATAAAACGCGGCTCGGGCACCTTTTCCGTTTTCATGACACTAAACTTGAATTGCCGGACGATCGAGTCTGACGATTTTCAGCCTGAACAAGGTTTTACCGGGTTCAGGCTGGGTTCATGCTGATTTTTATGGCATGATCACCGCCCTTTTAGGCTGTGTGAGTGAAAAAGCCAGGGCATGTTCGCCGGCGTTTACTTTTCCTCTGGATCGAACCGGAAACACAGCCGAGCCGGAAACACAGATAGTACAGGTATTCCGGACTCGCACGCCGGCCAGATGATGTTGACAGGAGCAATTGTGGCTAAAAACTATCATGACATTACGCTGGCAATGGCAGGAATCTGCCAGTCTGCTCATTTGGTGCAGCAATTGGCACACCAGGGCAGTTGTAATATGGACGCGCTAAAAGCGTCGCTGAAAAGCATCATGAACATTAACCCGCCCAACACGCTGGATGTTTTTGGCAACACGGAACGTAATCTAAAAACCGGGCTGGAAACCCTGCTGGGCATTCTCAATTCATCACGCGAAGGGCTGGGCGCGGAACTGTCGCGCTATACCTTCAGTTTGATGGTGCTGGAACGCCGCCTGCACAATAACCGCGAAGCGATGAACGAACTGGGCAGCCGCATCAGCCAGTTGGACCGACAACTGGAGCACTACGATCTGCTGTCGGACACCTTCATTAATGTGCTGGCAGGCGTTTACGTGGACGTGATCAGCAAACTCGGCCCGCGCATCCAGGTGACCGGCGCGCAGGAAGTGCTGCGGAACCCACAGATTCAGGCGAAGGTTCGGGCGGCGCTGCTGGCCGGGATCCGCGCCGCCGTGCTCTGGCAACAGGTGGGCGGCAGCCGGCTGCAATTGATGTTCTCCCGCAGCAAGCTGGTGCGCCATGCGCAGGAGATCCTGGCCCGCTGCCAGGACTGACCCGAACCAATGCATCTGCTCATTGACGGCGGCCGCTTATTCCGGTTCAGCCGCCGCCATGAGATACTGTCTACCATGAAATGCTATCCGCCATGAAATACCATTCGTCATGAAATGCTATTCGTCATGCGATAGGATGACGACAAACGATGTTCTTTATTTGAAAACAATCCCAGGAGTTGCTTGCGATGGAATTATCCTCACTGACCGCCGTTTCCCCCATTGATGGACGCTATGGCGATAAAGTCAGCATGTTGCGCACTATTTTCAGCGAATACGGTCTGCTGAAATTCCGTGTGCAGGTTGAAGTACGTTGGCTGCAAAAACTGGCGGCCTGTGCAGAAATCAGGGAAGTTCCTGCATTTGACGCTGACGCAAACGCTTTCCTTGACAAAATTGTCGCCGAATTCAGCGAAGAAGACGCCGCGCGCATCAAAACCATCGAGCGTACCACTAACCACGACGTCAAAGCGGTGGAGTATTTCCTGAAGGAAAAAGTGGCGGCGGTTCCGGCGCTGCACGCCGTGAGCGAATTTATCCATTTCGCCTGCACCTCCGAGGATATCAACAACCTGTCCCACGCCCTGATGCTGGACACCGCCCGTCGCGATGTGCTGTTACCGTTCTGGCGCAACATCATTGACGCCATCAAACAGCTGGCGCTGCAGTATCGCGACATTCCGTTGCTGTCCCGTACCCACGGCCAGCCGGCCACGCCGTCCACCATCGGTAAAGAATTCGCCAACGTCGCCTACCGTATGGAACGCCAGTTCCGTCAACTGCAGCAGGTGGAAATCCTGGGCAAAATCAACGGCGCCGTGGGGAACTATAACGCCCATATGGTGGCCTACCCGGCAGTCGACTGGCACCAGTTCAGCGAAAGTTTCGTCACCTCGCTGGGCATCCAGTGGAACCCCTACACCACGCAGATTGAGCCTCACGACTACATTGCCGAACTGTTCGACTGCGTCGCCCGTTTCAACACCATTCTGATCGACTTCGACCGCGATGTGTGGGGCTACATTGCCCTCAATCATTTCAAACAGAAAACCATCGCGGGTGAAATCGGTTCGTCAACCATGCCGCACAAAGTCAACCCGATCGATTTCGAAAACTCCGAAGGCAACCTGGGTCTGGCTAATGCGGTAATGAGCCACCTTGCCAGCAAACTGCCGGTATCGCGCTGGCAGCGCGACCTGACCGACTCCACGGTGCTGCGTAACCTCGGCGTCGGCGTAGGTTATGCGGTCATCGCCTATCAGGCGTCCCTGAAAGGCATCAGCAAGCTGGAAGTCAACCGCGATCGCCTGCTGGACGAGCTGGATCATAACTGGGAAGTGCTGGCCGAGCCGATCCAGACGGTGATGCGCCGTTACGGCATTGAGAAACCATACGAGAAACTCAAAGAACTGACTCGCGGCAAGCGCGTGGACGCCGAAGGCATGAAAGCCTTTATCGACGGTCTGGCGCTGCCGGACGACGAAAAAACGCGGCTCAAGGCGCTGACCCCGGCCAATTACATCGGCCGCGCCGTGAAACTGGTCGACGAACTCTGATCCTGCTCCGGGCGGCATTATCCCGCCGCCCGGCTTAGCGTCTATCCCAACCCTATTGGGAGAGACGCTTATTTCCTGCCTCACTGTTTAGCCTCAGTTGATAACGACTGTGGATAATGCTGACGTACCGCCGGCAATGGCGTATTTCTACCTATGACTATCCCGGATTGCGGTAAACGTGCGGGCGCAGGCTGCAAGGTCTGTACAACACGTTGATAGTTCACTAAGTTTGGATAGATCCCATCAGGAAAATGACCGAGGAAAACGTCATGCGCATTCTTGTCGTTGAAGATAATGTTCTGTTACGCCATCACCTCAATGTCCAGTTGAATGAAATGGGGCATCAGGTTGACGCGGCGGCGGACGCGAAAGAAGCGGATTATTTCCTTCAGGAACATGCGCCGGACATCGCCATTATCGACCTGGGCCTGCCGGTAGAAGACGGCACCAGTTTGATCCGCCGCTGGCGCGCGCATCAGATCAAATTGCCGATTCTGGTGCTTACCGCACGGGAAAGCTGGCAGGAAAAAGTAGCGGTGCTGGAAGCCGGCGCCGACGATTACGTCACGAAGCCGTTTCACATCGAGGAAGTGGTGGCGCGCATGCAGGCGCTGATGCGTCGCAACAGCGGCCTGGCTTCTCAAATCATCAGCCTGCCGCCTTTTGAGGTGGACCTGTCGCGGCGGGAATTACTGGTGAATGGCGACTCGGTGAAGCTGACGGCGTTTGAATACACCATCATCGAAACCCTGATCCGCAATAATGGCAAGGTGGTCAGCAAGGAGTCGCTGATGCTGCAGCTGTACCCGGACGCCGAATTGCGGGAAAGCCATACCATTGACGTGCTGATGGGCCGACTGCGCAAAAAATTGCAGTCCGCCAATTCCCACGATGTCATCACTACCGTTCGCGGGCAGGGTTACCGCTTCGATATCTAATCATTCTGGACGGTATGTTTTATTTTGGATGGCATATTATTTTGGATGGCATATTGAAAAAATCTCCTTTTTCGCTGCGTTTTCGCTTTCTGATCGCCACCGCTGCGGTGGTGCTGGCGCTGACGCTCTCCTACGGCATCGTCGCCGTGGTGGGATACAGCGTCAGTTTCGACAAAACCTCATTCCGCCTGCTGCGCGGCGAAAGCAACCTGTTCTACAGCCTGGCGCAATGGCACGACAATCAACTGACTATCGCCACGCCGCCTGAAATCGACATCAATTACCCGACGCTGGTGTTTATCTACGATAAGCACGGCAAACTGCTGTGGCGGGAGCGCGCCGTCCCGGAGCTGGAATCCCAGATCAAATCGGAATGGCTGGAAAAAACCGACTATCACGAGCTGGACGCCGACACCAACACCAGTAATGCGGTATTGCAGGGCAGCAACCCGCAGATGCTGGACAAACTGCACGCCTACAGTTCAGAAGACAAAACGCCGTTTACCCATTCTATCGCCGTTAATGTTTACCCGGCGTCCGAACGCCTGCCCAAAATGGTGATTGTGGTGGTGGACCGGGTGCCGCAGGAACTGCAACAGGCGGACGTAGTCTGGGAGTGGTTCCGCTACGTGTTTATCGCCCATCTGGTGCTGGTATTGCCGCTGCTGTGGCTGGCGGCGCACTGGAGCCTGCGGCCGATCAAACACCTGGTGCATCAGATCAGCGAGCTGGAGCACGGATCCCGCGAGCATCTGGACGAAAATCCGCCGCGGGAACTGAACAGTTTGGTGCGCAACCTGAATACGTTGTTGAGTAATGAGCGCCAGCGCTATCACAAATACCGCACTACCCTCACCGACCTGACCCACAGCCTGAAAACGCCGCTGGCCGTGCTGCAAACCACGCTGCGTTCGTTGCGTACCGGTAAAGAATTGACCATCGAGCAGGCCGAACCGATCATGCTGACGCAAATCAGCCGTATCTCGCAGCAAATCGGCTATTACCTGCACCGCGCCAGCGTGCGAACGGAACATCTGGCCATCACGCGGGAAGTGCACTCCGTTCCGGCGCAGTTGGACGCGCTCTGCTCTGCGCTGAACAAAGTGTACCAGCGTAAAGGCGTGGTGCTGACGATGGACATCGCTCCGGAACTGACCTTCATTGGCGAGAAAAACGATTTTATGGAAGTGATGGGCAACATCCTCGACAACGCCTGTAAATACTGTCTGGAGTTCGTGGAAATCAGCGCCCGCTATTCCGGTCAAAAACTGCATCTGGTGATTGAGGACGACGGCCCCGGCATTCCCGACAGCAAACGGGAAGTGATTTTCCAGCGCGGACAACGGGCGGACACATTGCGCCCCGGTCAGGGCATCGGGCTGGCGGTCGCGGCGGAAATCATCGATCAGTATCAAGGGGAAATTCTGATCGGCGCCAGCGCGCTCGGCGGCGCCAAGGTGGAAGCCATTTTCGGCCGTCAGCACCTTGGTCAGAATGAGAACTGACACCGTCTGGCATTAACCGTCTACAATACAGGGAAAACCACCGTCTGCCGGTCGACACGGTTCAGGATTTTTTAACCCTCCGTCTCGCCCGTGAATTAAGGACGGGACACCATCGCGGCGACTTCGTTATAATCGCCGACAGCTCCCTGTTACTGGAAATGCGTTATGGACTACCAACTTAATCTCGACTGGCAGGATTTTCTGGCCCACCACTGGCAAAAAAAACCGGTAATCATCAAAGGTGGTTTCCGCCATTTCATCGATCCAATTACCCCCGACGAATTAGCCGGGCTTGCTATGGAAAACGAGGTGGACAGCCGGCTGGTCAGCCATCAGGACGGCCGCTGGGATGTTAGCCACGGTCCGTTCGAAAGCTACGACCACCTGGGAGAAAGCAACTGGTCTCTGCTGGTGCAGGCGGTCGATCACTGGCATGAACCTTCCGCCGCGCTGATGCGCCCTTTCCGTCAGTTGCCTGACTGGCGCATTGACGACCTGATGATTTCCTTCTCGGTGCCGGGCGGCGGCGTTGGTCCGCATCTTGACCAGTACGACGTGTTTATCATTCAGGGCACCGGCCGCCGCCGCTGGCGCGTGGGCGACAAAGTGCCGATGAAGCAGCACTGCCCGCATCCTGATCTGCTGCAAGTCGACCCGTTCGACGCCATTATTGATGAGGAACTGGAACCCGGCGATATTCTCTATATTCCGCCCAGTTTCCCGCATGAAGGCTATTCGCTGGAAAACTCGCTCAATTACTCGGTAGGCTTCCGCGCGCCCAGTTCCCGTGAACTGGTCAGCGGTTTCGCCGACTATGTGCTGTCTCGTGAACTGGGCGGCCAGCGCTACAGCGACCCGGATATCCCTTCGCGCGCGCATCCGGCGGACATACTGCCGCAGGAGCTGGATAAACTGCAGCACATGATGCTGGATCTGGTGCAGCATAAAGACGCTTTCCGCCAGTGGTTCGGCGAGTTTGTCTCTCAGTCGCGTCACGAATTGGACCTGGCGCCGCCAGAGCCGCCTTATCAGCCGGGCGAGATGTACGATCTGCTGCAACAGGGCGAGGCATTGCGCCGTCTTGGCGGGCTGCGGGTTGTGCGTATCGGCGAGGACTGCTTCGTGAACGGCGAGCATCTGGACAGCCGCCAGTCGCAGGCAATTGCCGCGCTGGCGCACTATGACGTGCTGAATGCCGAACGCCTTGGCGACGCGCTGGACGATCCCTCGTTCCTTGCTCAGTTGACCGCGCTGGTCAACAGCGGCTACTGGTATTTTGTCGACTGATTATCGGTTTCCCGGTCATCAGAAACGCAAGAGACGCCATTCGGCGTCTCTTTTTTGCCCAAAGCCCAAACCATTATCAGGCTTTAACCGACATGCTCTCACTGCTGCTCTGCCGGGTTTTGGCACGCAGCGCAGTCAACTCGGCGATACGCATAATCACCGCCACCGCGCTTTCCATCCCTTCCAGCGTGACAAACTCGTGCTTACCGTGGGCATTGTAGCCACCGGTGAACAGATTAGGGCACGGCAGCCCCCGGAAGGAAAGCTGCGCGCCATCGGTGCCGCCGCGAATCGGCTGCATCAGCGGCGTAATGTCGCAATCGCGCATCGCCTGCTGCGCCAGCGCGATAATATGCGGGTACTGCTCTACCTGCTCGCGCATGTTGTAGTAGCTGTCGGTAATCGTGACCTCGATATAACAATCCGGGTGCAACCCTTTACCCACCGTTTCAGCAATATCCAGCAGGGTTTTCTTGCGCCGCTCAAAACCGTCGCGCTCAAAATCCCGGATGCTGTAATGCAGTTCGGCCCGCTCCACGGTCCCTTTCGCGTTGTGCAGGTGGTAGAACCCCTGATAGCCTTCGGTCTGTTCCGGCGTCTCATCAGCCGGCACCAGTTGGTGGAAACGCGTCGCCAGCGACAGCGCATTAACCATCACCCCTTTGGCCCAGCCAGGATGCACATTGTTGCCGACAATCTTCACCACTGCCGACGCGGCATTGAAGTTTTCATACTCCAGCTCGCCCACGCCGCCGCCGTCCACCGTATAAGCCCACTCGGCCCGGAACGCCTCGACATCAAAATGCTGCGCGCCCTTGCCCACTTCCTCATCCGGCGTAAAGGCGACGCGAATATCGCCATGTGGGATCTGCCGCTTTTTCAGCCGCACCAGCGCGGTAATGATCTCCGCGATCCCCGCCTTGTCATCAGCGCCCAACAGCGTTTTGCCGTCGGTCGTAATCAGCGTCTGCCCCAGCAGATGGTGCAACACCGGGAACATCACCGGCGACAGCACCTCGTCGCCCACGCCCAACGCGATATCACCGCCGCGGTAATTCTCCACAATCTGCGGATTAACGTGCTTGCCGCTGAAATCCGGCGAGGTATCCATATGAGCGATAAACCCCACCGCCGGCACCGACCAGGCCACATTGGACGGCAACGTCGCCATCACGCAGCCGTGCTTGCTGACGGATACCTGCTCAAATCCCAGTTCGGTCAATTCCTGTTGCAGCGCCTGCGCCAGTTTTAATTGCCCTTCGGTACTCGGCACCTGCCGTACACCCGGTTTGGACTGGGTATCAAACGCAACATAATTCAAAAAACGATCAAGTAATTTTTCCATCACCACCCCCTCCGATGGATTACGTGTTTCATTATGTAGAGGGTGTCAGCGTCAGATATTGCGTCAGGTCAGTTTTTATTGGTTTTCCCCCCGGCGCCACCGCTCAGGCCGCCAGCGCCGCGGGGCAGCGAACACACCGGCATACCGGCCGCGCCATGAGGCTCAGCAATTAAACAACAAACCATTAACACATAGAGACTGGCGATCACGTGTCGCCACAAGGCAGGAGCATGGGCCGGCGGCTTGACGCCCGCCGGCCTGCGTAGGTTACAACCACTCGTAATACTGGCCCAGACTTTTATCGCAGCCGCAGCAACTGCCGCATTTTGGCGCGGCTTCGCCGCTGTGAAAGCGAATTTTGCCTTTCTGCACCCACACCGCCAGCATCCCTTCCACTACGCCGGGATCCGCCTTAAAAGCGGTGCTGATGTCCTGCAGCGACACCTTTTTTCTTTCGCGGACAAAATCCCGCAATTCCAGTAGCGTCATTATGTTCTCCCCGGCGGGCGGCAGGCCCGCCCGACTGGTTACTTCGCTTCACCCACCGCTATTCGCTGGCGTTGCAAGCCATTACGGCGCAGCATCATCACCGTGACGCACAGCATCGCCGCCACACCTACCAGCGCGCATGACGAATACAGCGGATGCTGGGCAAAACGTCCGATCTGATACACCACCACCGCGGTGCTATACCCGACCTGAATGGTCCACCCGGCGCAGAATAGCGTCCAGGCGGTTCCCACTTCACGCCAAATAGCCGACACCGCCGCCACGCACGGGATGTACAGCAGCACCATCAGCAAGTAGCTGAATGCGCCCAACCGGCCGTCAAACAGCTGGCTAATCACGGTCAGCGAGGTGACGGAAAACTTGTTGTCTTTGGCGATGGTGTCGGTATCGGTCAAATCCCCGACGTTGATCCCCATCGGGTTAAGCAACGCGTCGCCCAGCTTGCCCAGGTTTTCCGGAATGGTCGCCAGCGCGCCGTGAATACCATCGATCAGGCTGAAGGTTTTTTCCTCCTTCGCGCCGCCGCTCTGCGAGGCCGCCATGGCGCCATACAGTGAATCCAGCGTACCGACGACCGCCTCTTTGGCGAAGATCCCGGTGAAGACACCCACCGCCGCCGGCCAGTTCTCTTCCCGGATCCCCATCGGTTTGAACACCGGCACGATGGCTTGTCCCACTGCCGACAGCACCGACTTCTGGGTGTTCTGGTTGCCGAACGAACCGTCCGTCCCCATCGAGTTCAGGAAACCCAACACCGTCACCACCACCACAATCAGCCGGCCGGCGCGCAACAGGAACCCTTTCAGGCGCTCCCAGGTACGGATCAACACGCTGCGCAGACTGGGCAGATGGTAAGGAGGAATCTCCATGACGAAGGCGGAAGCATCGCCTTTCAGCGCGGTGTTTTTCAGCAGAAAACCGGTGGCAATGGCGGCGGCAATCCCTACCAGATACAACCCGAACACCAGATTCTGCCCGCCTTCGACAAACAGCGCCGAGGCAAACAACACGTATACCGGCAGCCGCGCGCCGCAAGACATAAACGGCGCCATCATCACCGTGACCACGCGATCGCTGTGACGTTCCATAGTACGGGTCGCCATCACCGCGGGCACGTTACAGCCAAAACCGACGATCAGCGGCACAAACGCCTTACCCGGCAAACCGATGCTGCGCATGAACCGGTCCATCACGAACGCCGCCCGCGCCATGTAACCGGAGTCTTCCAGCCAGGACAGGAACAGATACAGACAACCGATCACCGGAATAAAGGTGGACACGGTCTGAATACCGCCGCCCACGCCATCCGCCAGCAAGGTTTTCAGCCATTCAGGGGTGTGCAGCGCCAGCAGCAGTTCGCCGAACCCCTCCACCAGCAATGTGCCGAACAGCTTATCGAAGAAGTCGATAAACGCGCTGCCGACATTGATGGTGAACACAAACATCAGGTACATCACCAGCAGGAAGATCGGAATACCGAAAAAACGATGCAGCACAATGCGGTCGATCTTGTCGGTCAGGGTGGCGGAGACTTCGCCGCGCCGGGTGATCACCTCACGAGCCACCGCTCCCACAAACTGATAACGCGCGTCCGCCAGAAAGATATCCAGCTCATCTTCATATTCCGCCACCAGCCGGGTCACCTGCGCATCGGCAAACGCCAGCGCGTCAGCAGGCACCCGGTGACGCACGGTAACATCGCCTTCCAGCAACTGAATCGCCAGCCAATGCGGATTGCGAATGGCACTCTGCCCCTGCAGCTGTACCGCAATCGCCTGCGCAGCCTGGCTCAGCGGCGCGTCGTAAGGAATCGACACCGGTGGAATGACCGGTTGCGCCAGCGCCGCCTGACACACCTCGCGCAGCATCTCGATGCCTTTCTTCTGGCTGGCGGTAATTGGGATGACCGGACATCCCAATCGCTGCTGCAAACCGGCGATATCAATGTCCAGTTTGCGGGCGATGGCGATATCCATCATGTTGACGGCCACCACCATCGGCACCTGCATATCCAGCAACTGCGCGGTGAGATACAGGTTACGCTCCAGATTGGAAGCATCGACGATATTCAGCACCAGGTTGGCTTCACCGGACAGGATGTAATCGCGTGCCACCCGCTCATCTTCCGAACTCTCGGAAGACGGGTTCAGCGAGTAAACCCCAGGCAGATCCACCAGCGTCACCTGCTGTTGCTGATAACGGTAGCTCCCGACCTTCTTTTCCACCGTCACGCCCGGCCAGTTGCCGACAGTTTGCTTACCGCCGGTCAGGACGTTGAATAACGTCGTTTTGCCACAGTTCGGGTTACCCACCACGCAAATTACGGATTGCGTACTCATAAAAAATCCTTACCTGCCCGGATTAACATTTTTCCAGAATCAAAATCTGCGCTTCGCCTTTGCGCACGCTGATCGCCGCGCCGCGCAGACGCAGCTCAATCGGGTCGCCCAACGGCGCCACACGCGACACCGAAAACTCCACCCCCGGCGTAACGCCCAGCGCCAGCAGACGCTTGCGGTAATCCGCCGAGCCCTTCTGAAACCCCAGCACACGCCACTGTGTGCCCACCGCCAATGCTTCCAGTGTCATCGCTGTGTTGACCTCATACCCATTGTTGCGTCAGAAGAACGACCGTTGTCGTAAACCTGTTGTTGTAAAAACGGTTGTTATAAACACCGTTATTCTAAAACCTGCGGTTATAGACCGATTGTCAGGCTGATTATTGCTGTGGCGACACCCACACCTGCTTGCCCATCTCCCAGTTGATCGCCACCCGGCTATCGCCGGCGGCCAACATCAGAGGCTGATTGGCGTCGCGCTGAATCACGCGCACCTGCCCGCCGACGCGGATGCCAAGCTCGGTCAGCCGTTGCTGGTATTCGCCCGTTGAACGGATACGCGCCACCACGGCATTCACGTTAAGAGGGAGATCAAGCAGCGTTTGAAGACTCAGGGCCATACGACATTCCTTCACTGACAGTACGCGGCATTCCGCCAACTCACAGACGGCAATGCATCAAAGCAAGTAATAACGATTATCAATCATATTCCTGTCTGCGGGTCGTCCCTTGACGTGCGTCAAGGGAGGTGAAGATTGGGGGAATGGCGGGAAGGTACGGAGTTTATGCGTTAAGCAGCAGCGAGAAAAACTATGCCATCGGTTCCCCTGATGGAATGGAGAACACACCGACGACATAGCTCGCGCTCAAGGTCTGCTGGCTGGAGGAATTCGGCTTTAATACCGTTCTGCCGGTGGTTGTCACCGCTGAGCGCGAGCGGCTGGTGATTGGGGCGGAGCTGAGGTTCTAACAGGTAAGCACAACGATCCCGACTCGGGGTCGGGATCGTTAACATTGTTCTTAATGATCACTCTTTTTGAAAATATCATGCCAGTTTATTTCTTCTTTACTTCTTGGCTCATAGTGTCTGTTTAAATCTATCGAATGCCATATCCCATTACCCTCAACAAATAACTCTTTTACTTTCAAACAGAGCTGTGCTTTTTCATCCAGATACAACTCTCCTTTTATTTTGGCATAGTGGAACAACCTTGATGTCCCTCCACCATACAAGCTAACATTATTCTCAAGGTTATCTCCCAATCCATCATTTGTGATTCTCAAAAAAAGGAGACTTCAAATAATCACTGCCATAATCTGTATCAATCAGACTTAAGTCACCATCTAAATGATAAACAAGGTATCCATCAAAAAATATATCTCTATGATGAGAAAAATTAGCAACTACCTCTCTGACAGTCATCATTTCAATATAATCCCATTGTAATTCATAACTCTTTCTAACACATCAGCACGAACACCGGCTGGGCCATTATATGGATCCCGAATCATATAATAATCGACTCCATCAACCTTTTTCATAGAATCAACCACTATAAAATGCCCACCTTTCCCAGTATCAATATTTACAATAGTAGTTTGATTCTGTGACGCATACTCTTTTAGTTGATTCGGTAACAAGGTATCTTTCGATTTATTTAAAACTCCATTTTTCGATAAAACGACACTCATTTCATTCATATTAACACCCGTTGGCCTGATGTTATCAAACTGTTTAAAAATAGAATCGAGATTCACCACATTCTCATTATTATCACTGATAACCATCGCGCAGCTTGTAGGACCACATAAATTTTACCCACCAGACGCATGACTGGTCTGATTGATATATGTTCCCTCGGGTGTATATTCAATCCTGACTTTAGGCTGTTGTTGGAGGTCTCCGCCAGCTCCATCGAGGGCATTTTTTGAACTATTCTTAGCAACTTGACCTTCAGCTGATCCTACCCACGTAATGTGGACACAGCCCTAAGCGAGGTTCTGGTTTTCAAATTGTTCCGGGCTGAGACCGCCATAGGCACTGTGGCGTCGCCAGCGATTGTAATCACACTCGATATAATTAAACACCGTCGTTCGCATTATTTCCCGGCTGATAAAGCGTTCTCCGTGGATACACTCCATTTTCAGCGAATGAAAGAAGCTTTCCACACAGGCATTATCGTAGCAGCAGCCCTTTGCACTCATGCTGCCATGAAGAAGTTGCGTGTCCACTAATGGTGGGTAAGATCATTTTAGGCAATCCGCCGCCACAGATCACGCTGAAGGGCCGCTGGCTGGAAGACCTCGGCTTTAACACCGGCCAACCAGTTATCGTCACCGTGGAGCGCGGGCGGCTGGTGATTGAGGCGGAGATTAGATTCTGACTGGCAGATAAAAAATCCCGGCCTGTTTTAGGGGCCGGGATTAATCATTTATAACTCTTGATATTTAATACCTTCATCGTGTTCATATGATGATGATAAAGAATCACTAATATTTAGTTCATCACCAACATTTACAACAATCAAACTCAAGCCACTTTCAAAAACCAGTTTGATTCCTATATAGGCATCCTCTATCGAAGAAAATATCGAATAAACTTTCAATAGGGATTTCCCAATATAATCAACAAACAATGTTGAAGTTGAAACATCCATAATTACTTCTTTGCCATATTCTCCAAAATCACTCCCCTGAACAGGAAAGTCTGTTACATCTAGGGTTGAACCATCCTTACCGCACCTGAAACTGGTTATGCTCTCAGTATTGGAAAAAATAAACTGTAATTGCTGAGGATGTTCAAAGTCAGGCGTTTCAAAAACATAGATCAACCCTTTCACTTCTGAAAGTCTCTCGCCAATAACATGGTTAGCCCATTCTTGATATTTCCCTAAAGGATTCATCATTTCGGATCTCCCTTAAGTGCATTTTTCACCGATGTATTATTAACCCCGTCCTTAAGGATAGTGACAAAACTGCCATCTGGCTTAGTAACAACAACATCATTCCCTTTTATTCTGAAGAATACATCTCCACGGCTAGCGCCGTTTCCAACACCTTGACCTGCAAATTTACCGGCGACAACCTTATCAGGATTAGAACCGATATCATTTATAATATCTAATACGCGTTGCCTATCTGCTGCATTCGATGCATTACCACCGAAATCTTCAACATGCTTTCCAAGTTTTTTACCCACTTGTGCATTGGTAACTGAGAATGCAGCATTAGATCCGACTCCAGAGCTGGGTAAAGATGTATGTCCAGGGCTCGGTAAATAACCTGATATCTCATCACTGACCTTATTGATCAGCTTCGAGGCTTCAGTCAGTTCCCCTTTCTTCAGCGCTGTCTCAGCCGCTTTAATGGCCTTGCCCGCCGCATCCCCTGCGCCCGGTATCAACCCTACCGCTGCGGCAAGATAATCCAGCGCACTCTGCGCTTCCGCAAAGCTCTTGATATCACCCACCACCGGCACAAAATCTGCACCTGTTGAAAGGGTTTCTTTCAGCGCTTCACGCCGCTCTTCGTACATCTTCACCGAGCAGGCTTCCGCGCTTAATCCGGCACAGTTTTCCTTCTTGTAGCGTTCGTTCTCCGCCTCGACGTACTCTCTGGCCTTCTGCTCCAGCGTCTTGCCTTCAGACTGCGCCTGCGCAATATCACTCAGCGAGTTATTCTCCACCGCATTACGCCCGGCCTGCGCACCAGTCGCCGCACCGGTAGTGTTACCCGACGCAATCCCTGAGGCCAAACCGGCCGCCAGCGAGGCCAGCGCGCTTACCGACTGTTTTTCTGTTTCCGTCAGGTCGCTGGTGTCCCGCCCTGGGTACAACTCCTTCATGATCAGCAGGCGCGCAGCCAGTTCGCCACCGGCTGCGCCCACGGCACCCGCCACCGCATCCTTACCGGACAGCTGCGCCACCACCGCGCCCATCAGCGCATGCCCCATTGCGTTGGCCGCAATGTCCGATGCCGTCGCGTTTTTCTCGTCCGCCGGCATCGTCACGTCTTTGACCAGTTGCGCCAGATACGGCGCCGAGGCGCCGGCCAGCGCCTGCTGCAAGTTGCCGCCGCCCGCCAGCGCCTGAATCGCCGCCGTTGCCGCTTGCGCCGCCCGTTGCAGATCGCTACCGGTGCCGTAAGACTGCATCACCGCCTTGTAATCCGACGTTTCCGTCAGATCTTTTTTGTATTTATCCCACTCTTTTTCGGTCGCGTTATCGGCGGGCCGTTTCACATCGCCTTTGGCTTCCGCCGCCCGCACCGCACGGATTTCGCCTTCGGTGCGGATAACATCCATCACCTGCGCGCCCAGTTCACCCACCATCTGCGCCGTCTGCAGGCGCTTCTGCTCTTTTTCCTTGTCAAAGATCGGGCTCAGCGCATTATTGGCGTGCTCCACATCCCGGCTCAGACCGGCAATATCCTGCTGCTGACCGGCCTGATTACGGATAATCAGCGCTCCGTCACTCACCGCCGCGTAGGTGGTGCTGCTGGCATTGCCGCCGCGGCCCATCGACATCAACGCCGAAGGCGCGGTCAGGGCTGCCGATTTCAGCATATCCGACATACTCAGCGACGGGCTGGCGCTCAGTCCGATACCGCTGTGCGACACCGAAAATTCTGCCCGGTTATCGATATTGCTGAAGCCCAGCGTACCGGTATCCAGCCGGTTTTTATCCGCACTGGCGGTTGAACCAATTACCGCGCCGTCCAGTTGCGTGTGATTGCCGACGCTGATGTCGTAACCGCCTTTGCCCGCAAACAATCCGGTCTGCTGCTGCACGCTGTCATAGCTGCTGTGCATTTTGTCCTGACTGGCGCTCAGATAACCGCTGCCGGTCATGCTGCCAAAGGTAAAGCTACCGCCCACCGACACGCTGGTCTGCTTCGAGTCATAGCGGTTGCTGTCCTGCTGGCTTTTCAGCAGCAGGTCGCCGCCCACGTTCGCCACAATGCGCTCGCCGCTGACCTGCGCCCCGGTCAGGCGCGTATCGCCGCCGCTGGTCAGGCCAACCTGCTGCCCGGCGTCCACGGTGGTTTCCGACCAACTGTTGCCATTGCCCAGTTCACGACCTTTGGCCGCATTGACATTGGCAAAGACGCTGAATCCCGCCCCGCCGTTGCTCAGACCAAAGCTGACGCCGATATTCCCGCCGCTGCTGCTGTTGCTGCCGGTCATCGACTCAGTATTACGCGCCGATAGCAGATTAATCGCCCGGGAAGCATTCAGCTCCACATTGTTGGCCGCTTTCAACTGGCTGCCAACTGCGGTGATATCACCCTGACGCGCCACCACGCTAATATCATGGCCCGCATTCAGCGTCGAGGCAAAACTCTGCGACTGCTCGCTGGTCTGGCTGCTGCTGGAGCGCTGCGCCCCCAGCGACACACTAATGCCGACAAACGACGACGCGCCTTTATTGTTGGTATCAATCTGGGTGCCCTGATAGGCCTGATACCCCGACAGCGCCGCCTTCATCCCCTGCAACGCCTGCAGACGGCTATCACTCTGTTCCCGAACTGCCTGTACCGCTTGTACCGCACTGTTCAGCGCCGATCCCACCACACCCGACAGCGTTACCGTCAGTCCGGCGGTTTTTTGCTCCATCTGGCGGGACTGTTTACGGGTATCGTAGCCCGGATCAATCGTCACGCTGTTGCCCGTCACCTGAATGTCCCGGGCAGCGATCACATCGGTGGCCGCCACCGACACATCCTGCCCGGCATTCAGCCGCACCGACCCGCCGGTGCTGCCCAGCGTGCTGACGCTCTGGCTCTGGGTGGTCGCCTTGTCGTCCAGTTTCTGGCTCAGGGAGGTGCTGCCGATGGTGAAACCGATGCCGCCTCCGCTGAACACCCCGCTCTTCTTGCGACTGACGTCCTCATACTGCCGGTAGCGCTCCACACTGGCCGCGGTCGTGATGTCATGCCCCGCCGTCAGCGTCACGTCACCGTCCGCCGCCACCGCCGAGCCCTGCACCCCGATGTCATGCCCCGCCGTCAGCGCCACGCTGCCCCCCGACAGCAGCGTCCCCTTCTCCGTCGTCTGCGCCGTTTCCCGCAGCGTGTGCGTGGTGGTCTTCGACAGGAACCCCTTCTTCACCGTCGTCTCTTCAAAAAAATCATGCCGGCTTT